>Ga0075472_10001259_pt1 | contig 10330 bp, 12 predicted proteins | sample DEB19_08_DNA_3_FD_77014 | JGI IMG/M metagenome (GOLD analysis project Ga0075472, IMG submission 77014) | Aqueous microbial communities from the Delaware River and Bay under freshwater to marine salinity gradient to study organic matter... | ecosystem: Environmental > Aquatic > Marine > Coastal ...
GGTCTGGTCCAGCAAGGTGGTATGTTGGTTGGAGCAAATGAGGCGGAAGGCGTGGCCCCGACGCCGGAATTCCCTCAAAATCGGAGCGATCTTCACCGCTTCAGGCCGGGTGCCGTACAGGATGGTCCACAGGCGCATCAGGAGACTCGGGTGACGGATGACTCCCAAGATACGATGTCGGACCCGCCGCGTCCACCCCGGAAAGGGTAACCCATGAGCCTTGGCTGGATCATCCTGGGATGGATCGTGTGCGCTGCGCTCGTCGCGTGGGGCTGGTCTCGGTCCCGTCGTGTTCCCCCTGCGCTTCCCCCAGCCCCCGCCGTACCCCCGCCGCTCGTTCCCGTTCCGAGTGTCCAGGCCCTCGCGGGGCTCCGCACCGATGAAGCGCCCGCGTTCACCGTAGGGCAGTTCAAGCAGCGGGTGAGCCAGATCCCCGCCGGGGCGGACAATTGGGGGATCGAGGTGCCGGACGGGCTGACGCTCGCGGTGGTCACCCAGCGGCAGCGGGCGAGTGACGGCGGACTCTTCTACACGGTGCGGGGCTACATCCATCTCGACACCCTGACCTGGGAGCCGGTGCCGTGACGACCTATTACGTCTCCCCTGACGGCAATGACGCCAACAACGGGCTCGGGCCGGATGCGAGCCACGCGAGCAACAAGCCGTTCCTGACGGTCGGGAAGACCATGAACACCGGGAGCCCCGTGCTGCCGGGCGACACGGTGTACATCGCGCCGGGCTACTACTACAGCGAGGCGCTGGTCCCGCTGAACACGATCAGCAGCGTGGGGAGCCCGACGCAATGGGTTGGCGACCCGCAGAACAAGCAGGGGTTCAAGACGGCGGCGGGCGTGCTACTGAGTCCCGGCCTCCCGTGGATCACGACCCGGACAGCGGCAGAAGGAATTGACGGCGCGATTGCGAGCGCCGCCAATCTCGTGGTCATGTCCACCAATGGGCCGAGTGGGATGACGTTCCAGTACCTTGTACTGGAGGCCAACCCCATCAACGCGAACATCTTTTTCATGCCCTTGGCGACCAGCACAGACATTATCGTCACCGATTGTCGGCTCAGTGCGTTGGCGGCCTTTGCCAGTAGCGTCGCGACGAATGTGCCCACGGCGGGCCGGAACTGGACCTTTCGGCGTAATGTCATGTTCGTCAAGAATGTGGTGGGGAATTTCGGCATCTCGGTGGCGGCAGCGACAGCGGACGCCGACCTCACCATCCTGATCGAGGAAAACCTGATTTGGGGGACTCTCGCTGGCAACGCCTTGGCGCTTTCTGCGGCTGGGGGAAACATCGCGGGCGGCATTCGGATATACGACAATACCGTGGTCGGGCTGGGGAACGGTAATAACACCATTCTCCTGACCACCGCCAGTCGCGTCAGCACCGTTACGCCCATTACGCTCACTGGCAACCTCATCGTGGCGACCTGCGTGAACCTCAATGCGGGCACGAGCGGACAGATCGTTGATGGGGGATATAACCGCTACCTGAATCACGGCAACAACGCCAACGTCAATGTGTCGGCGGCGGGCACATCGAAGTTCTACAATGCGCCCAATGTCGTCCTGCCCGATCTCGTCACCTGGGGGCTGGAAATGCCCCGCGCCGACTTCCTCGGCTGGACCGATGCGGCGCACGCGAACCAGAAGTTCAGTGCCAGCGGGATCGTGACCGCCGATTTCCGGGGCCGGACCATCCGCCCATGGGGCGCGGGCTCGTCCATCGGCTGCTGGCAGGCGCAGAGTGTGGCGCAGGACACGGGGAGCGCCATCGCGGGCGGCGGGGCGAACAGCCTCAAGATCACGGGTGCGGGCGAAGTGTCGCTCTATGTGCCGGTGGATGCCGCCGCGACCACGATCAGCGTCCGCACCAAGTCCACCACCTACGGCGGGGCCAGCTATCCGCAACTGATCGTGGTGGCGAATGGGGCCATCGGCGTGACCGCCGATCAGACCGTGACGGCGAGTGACGCGAACGAGGCGACCATCACCAGCCCGAGTTTCACGCCCACAGCGGCGGGCGTGGTCGAGGTGCGGCTGGTGTCGCGCAGTACGGATGTCACGAGCAGCACCTACTTCGACCTGCTGACGAGCCCGTAGATGGCGGTTCCGGCCTCGGGAGGGTTCACCTACTGGATGGGCGGGCGCCCCGCCGCGACCATCGCGGTGACGACAGGCGGGTTCGATTACTGGTTGGGGGGTCGCGCCTTGTGGCTCGTGGCATCAGCGGCGGCGGTCACCGCTGCCGTGACTGGTATGGTCCACGCCCTGACCGCCCATGTGCTGTCGGCCCCAGCGACACTCAACTCGTGGCGACGGCGGAACGATGACCGCAGACGGCGATAAGCCCTACAGTCTGATCCCGCCCGCCCCACCGGAGGCCAGGGGCCGCTCGCTCGCCCGCGAGGTCACGGAACGCCACCGGCTCCTCCCCTGGATGAAACAGTTCGCCGCGTGGCTGGTCAGCGCTGACACCCCCCGCGAGAAGGGCGGGCTCCCCAGCACCACCGAACAGGTCAAGTACGTCGAGCGGATCACCGCCCGCCGCGTGAGCTACGCCACCCTCCGGCAGTTGCGGCGGCGCGGCGACTTTATCGCGTATCTCGACACGCTGGAGGGGTCGGTCGAGACGCGGGCCAAGGAACGGCTGGTCAACGACTACGAGTTCTATGTGGACGCCCATCGCCGGGCGGTCGAGATGGCGCTCGCGGCCAATGACCACCGGGCGATTGCGGGGTTGACCGGCCCGATCCTCGACCGGGTATTGCCCAAGAAACAGGAGATCACGGCCACCAGCCAGAAGATCGTGATCACCATGAGTGCGGAACAGGCCAGCCGGGTCCACGGCGAGGCCATGAACGAGATCGTGGTCGAACAACCGGAGATGGATGACGAATCTTGAGTTCACGCAGGGCGATGCCACCTGGAAGAAACTGCGGCACCGGGCGCAGACCGACCTCTACTGGCTGAACGAGGTGGTGCTGGGCTACGGCCCGCTGATCCCCATGCGGCCCGCGACCCACGGCATCTTCTGCCGGTTCGTGGAACGGAAAACGGGGGAACCGGCGCTGGACGAGGCCCCGATCCGCCTGATCCTGATGCCCCGCGAGACCGGCAAGACCACGATTGGTACCCAAGGCGGCACAGTACAGGCCGTGCTGCGGAACCCCAACACCTCCATCCTGATCGCCAATGAAAAAGAAGACAACGCCAAGAAGTTCCTCCTCTCGATCAAACGCGAGTTCGAGTCCAACGAGTTCCTGCGGGCGCTGTTCCCCGAATTGATCCCCGAGGTGACGCAGGGCGGCTCGACCCGCTGGAGTGCCACCGAGATCGACGTGAAACGCACCAGCCGCCGGAAGGAACCCACCGTATTCGTGACCGGCGTGGGCGGCACCGTCACCGGGATGCACCCCGACGAGATCGTCTGCGACGACCTGATCTCGCTCGAAGCGGCGCGGAACGCGAAGGTCGGCGGGCGGCAGTTGATGGAGGCCGTGAACGACTGGCTCCATACCCTCCCGTTCCTCGTCAACAAGAACGCGACCCCCAATGGCGTCACCCTGATCGGCACCCACTGGTGGCATGACGACTGTTACGACCACGCGCAGGAGTTCTGGGGCCACGGGGAGGAGATGACGCACTACAACCTCCGGATGCGGCTCCCCGATGGCACCGTCCAGTCGCTCCCCGCGTGGCGGAAAGGCGACATCGCCGTGTTCGTCCGGTCGGCCATCGAGAACGGGCAGTCCATCTTCCCCGAGAAGTGGGATCTCGACCGGCTGGCCAAGATGCGGGTGGCCGATCCCGCCCTGTTCGCCTGCAATATGCTCAACCAGCCCTCCGACGAGGTGACCAGCACCTTCAAGGAGAACTGGATACGCACCTACGACCAGATCGACCCCGTGACCGTCCGGTGGATCAACGGGGTGGGCGAGACCAAGACCCAGATGATCAATGACCTCGACCGGATCGTCCTCGTGGACCCCGGCGGGTTCGCCACCGTCCACCACGGCGACCGGATGCGGGCGGCCATTGTCCTCACCGGGTCCACCGAGACCGGGGAACACCTGCTCCTCCGCTGCCATTCGGAGCAGGACACCTACCTCGCGGCGATCCAGGTGATCGTGAACTGGGCGCGGCAGTACCGGCCCCGGAAGATCGTGGTGGAGCAGACGGCCCAGCAGGCGGCATTCCTCGAACTGCTCCGGCGCGACCTCAAGGCGGCGGGTCTGACCGTGCCGGTGGAACCCATCACCCCGCAGTCGAAGGCCAAGGACCAGCGGATTCTGGACCTGGAGCCTTTCTTTCAGCAGGGAAAGATGTATATTGGACGGGGGCCGGAGTTTCTGGAGTTCCGGCAGCAGTACAGTCAGTTCCCCCGCGCCCAGCGCGTGGACCTGATGGACGTGCTGGCCTATGGCCCCCGCGTGTGGCGGAAACCCGCGCTGGGACAGGGCGGGAAAACCGGCCACGAACAGCGGCAGGCGGCGGAACGCAAGGCGTATCTCGACCGCCGCGCCGGGACGGTGACATTCCGGAGAACATGACATGATCGTGTATGAGGACGAGGTGGCCTTTGGACGCCCGGCACTCCCAACGGGGCTATGGTCGTGGTGCCATCTCCGATGGAATGCGTGGCGGCTCAAAAGACAGCTTCGGGCCATCTGGACCCGGTGACATTCCGGCGACAGTAGCGTAGATTCCACACATCGTTCCACCGCCCGGTGGGGAGGGTTCACCTCCTCGCCGGGCCTTTCGCGTTCTGGAGGCCGCATGGCGATCAAGCGATTCGATGACCGGAGCAATCCCCGCGACAAGCGGATGACCCCCGCCTCCAGTGTCCCGGCCCACGGGTCGCGCAAGGGCGCGGACTGCGGCGGCACCAGCAACCCCCGCGCCAATTTCTCCGCCAAGCCGTCCAGCAAGCCCGCCAAGGGCAGCGGATCGGATCGGCGTCCCACGCTGGACCACTATGCCGACGCGGATGTCGATAAGGGAGGAGAGGACTGATGCCCATGCGGAAGAATCGCGGCAAGGCCGCGCCACGGGACAGCATGAAGTCCGCTGGGGGCTACAAGCCCACCACCAAGTATGACGAGCGGAACGTCAATGCGGGCGGGAAGTATGTCGGGGACGCGCCCGGCCTCACCCGCGACACCACGCCACGGATCATCCGTGGGCCAGGCCGCTAATGGCGCTCCGTCCGGTCGAATGGGGGCCGGGCTACCGTGAGAAGGTGCGGGACTGGCTCGATTACGAGCTGACCACCGCGCTCAACTATCGGTCGGGCCTCGAAAATCGGTGGCGGAAGCGGCTGGAATACTACCGCGCCCCCGCTGACCAGCCCCTCAAGCGGTTCCCCTACGAAGGGGCATCGAACCTGATGCTCCCCATGATCGCCACGGACGTCGACCAGATGTTCGCCCGGCTGATCCAGACGATCCATGCCGCCGACAATATCTGGTCCCTTGCCCCGCTCAATGAGTCGTGGGTCCACGCGGCCAAGCCGATGCAGGATTTCCTGCAACTGCTCGACCAGCGCCTCCTCAAGATGTACGGGGTGAACAAGCGGGCGCTGCTCGAAATGGTGAAACTGGGCACCGCCATCTACAAGACCGGCTGGCACTACGAGAAACGGAAGATCGGCAACTACCAGGCCGATGGCCCCCGGTTCGTGGACATGACCCGCTCGATCCCCACCGTCGATCACGTCCGGCTGGTGGATTTCCTGCTCCCGTCCCACGCGCTGGCCATCAATCCCGACGAGCAGTCCGGGGCCGAATGGGTGGGCGAACGCCTCCGGCTCACGCCCGAACGGCTCCGCTCCCTCGCCCGCGCCACCGAGCCTTTCCTGCCGAACTTCGGCACCAAGGCGGTGGACGACATTATCGAGTTCGTCGAGAACGATGTGACCCAGCATCGGCAGAAGATCCGGCAACTCGACTACACCCAGACCGGCACGACGACCTCCGGCTCGAACACCGTGTTCGACAAGGCCAACGATCCGGTCGGGGCCTCGCAGGGCGGCAACGTCGTCCGCGAGATCGAACTGTGGGAGATCCACGTCCGGTGTGAGACCCGGAGCGGCCAGTATGACGATGTGGTCCTGTGGTACCACCGCCCAACACAGACAATTTTGCGGGATGTGTACCACTACTATCCGTTTGCTGGTCGCCCCTACGATGTGGTACGCTACTTCCCCGGTGACGGGTTCTACGGCATCGGGATGTGCGAGCAGTTGGAGGTGTTCCAGTCCGCGACCAGCGACACCTTCAACTTCATGCTGGACAATATGTTGCTGGGCAACAGCATCGGGATCGCCGCCAAGGCGGGCAGCAATATCGGCCCCGGCGAGCCCATCTACCCCGGCATGGTGAAGATCACGGACGGCAACCCGCGTGACGAGTTTATGCCGTTCAAGCTGGGCGACATCAATCCCGGCATCCTCCAGAGCCTCGAACTGTTGCAGGGCATGGCCCAGCGGCGGGACGGGATCGGGGATCTCCAGCAGGGGCAGATCAACGACGTGCCGGGGCGCACCCCCGCCACGACCATCGTGTCGCTGTTGCAGGAAGGCTCCCGCCGTCCCGACCTCACCATCAAGGATCTGCGCTACGAGGGGCTGGCCAATGTCGGTCTCAAGGTGCTGCAATACCTCCAGGCGAACGCTAACCGGGCCGAGATCAACGGCAACCAGTACCTCAAGGTGGCGGTGGACGCGCTCGGGATGCCGGAAGGGGCCGAAGTCGCCCAGCAACTGGCGATGCCGTTGCAGGACGTGGAACTCGGCCTCGCGGTCGGCCTGACGGCCACCAGCGGGTCGGCCAACAAGGAAGTGAACGCCCAGCGGTACACGCAACTGCTCGGGATGATGACGCAGGTGGGTCAGGCGCTGATGGGCTACGCGCAGGCGGCGACCCAGTTCCCCGGCACCCTGATCGGCCAGACCGCGACCAATCTGGCGCTCGGCACCGAAGCCCTTTTCCAGCGAGTCTTGGAACAAAATGACATCCGCGATCCTGAAGCGATTCTCTCTCCGGCTACGCCGGAGGCCCTTGCCCCCGTCGCCCCTCCCCTTGGGGCTGGACCCGGACCAGGCGGAGGCGGTGGCCAAGCTCCCGTCCCACCCGGCGGGCCGGGCATGGGCGGTGGCGCTGGAGCGCCTGTTCGACAGCCAGCAGGAGCAGTTGGCCAACCGGCTGGCGCACGATGACTACCTGTTCCAATGCGGGGTGGTCCACGCCCTCCGCGTGGTAGCCGCACTACCCGATACGTTCACGACTGCCCTGGAGGCGCAACGTGCCCGAGACACCCGACACACCCGCGACACCGAACCCGTCCGCGACTGGGAACTCAATTCCGGCTGGTTCCCCCGCCGAGACACCCCCGTCGCCCGTCGCTGACCCCGAGTACCGATTCGGGGACGCGCCGGATGTGCCCGCGTGGGCACGCGGCAAGACGGCGAAAGAAGTGCTGGAAGCGGGGAAAACGATGTACTCCGTGCTGGAGCGGTTCAACCAGCAGGGAGCCGTGCCCCAGCCGCAGGCGCAGCAGCCGCAGTACCAGCCGCCGCCGCAGTACGGCTACCAGCCCCAGCAGCCGCCGACCCCGGCGGAGATCGGGGATGACGAGTTCCTGACGGGCCGACAGGTGAAGCAGTTGGGCCAGCAGTGGCAGCAGCAGATCGCACCGCAGTTCCAGCAGAGCGTCGATCTCGCGGCCCAGACCACCTACGGATTGGTGCGGCAGAAGTACGGCAAGGAGTTCGACCGCTATGGGCCGGAGATCCAGGGCTACCTGTCGAATCTCCCCAAAGCGTCGTGGAGCCTTGACAATCTGGAGCGAGTGGTCAAGATTGTACAGGCAGAACATCTGGACGAGTTGGTGGCCGAACGCGCCCGCCAGCACGCCGCAGAAGCGGTTCCCTCCGTGCGCCCGAATGGCGGCGCAACCGAAGGCGGGGCACCCAGTACCGGGTTCGCCTCAACCCTAGATCCACAGTGGGTCCAGAAAGCCCAGTCGGTCGGTCTCGATCAGGCCGCGATTCGGGAGTTCTGTGCCGCGAACCACATGACTGAAGCCCAGTTCTACAAACAATTCGACGGTGGGTTGATCACTTCGGCTATTGCCGAGAGTCGTCCCCGTCCCGTCGTGCGCTAGGAGGCACCGACCATGGCCAACGAGACCACCAATCCTCGCGCCCCGGCTCCGGTGCGTCAGATTGTGTCGACGGGCATTATGACCGAGTTCGGGGAGCTGGTTGACGACCCCGAGGGTAATGCCAAGCAGGGACCGAACGTGGACATCTGCTATACGCCCGGCTTTTCCGAGATGCGATGGCAGCGGGACACGGAACTCGCGGAAGTGGCTCGCGGTGAGCGGGCCAAGCAGGATGTCTCGACCCTGCCCGTCAACGTCCGACTGGTGCGCCGGAGCAACACGGCGGGCCAGCCCGACATGACGAAGCAGATGCAGAGCGGCAATAAGGGCTACCGGCACATCACGAAGGACGATGTGGGGAAGCCCTGGTTTACGGAGATCCCGCCGGGGGCAACACAGCTTGCGGATGGGACCATCGCCAAGGGCGATTGCGTGTACATGGTCTGCGATCAACAGCAGGCCGCTCGCAACGCCTACCAGAAGGACCGCTTGACCCGGAGGCGGCTAACGGGAGCTGCTGAGAGGGCGGAGAGTGCTGGGGTACGCTACGAGTCAGAGGCAATGACGCCGCTGCGGGGCGCACCACCGAGCAAAATCAACGTCACTTAGGAGGTTCCCATGGCTCTCGGTTTCGTCGTCGGGAGCGGCCCGTGGCAGATCCGGCAGTTCAATACGAACTCGTCCGCGACCTTCCTCAAAGGCTGCCTCGTCGAACTCAACGGCGCACGGGATCTGGTCGAGTACGCATCCACGTCCTCGTCCGTTCTCGGCATTGCGCTCCAGAACTCGGCGGCGTCCGCGCCTCCGGGCAAGGTGCTGGTGGCGATTCCCGCCCCCGGTTGCACCGCGTTCTGCGATCTCACGGCTGCGGTGATGCCGACCTCGGCGGTCTCCGCCGGTCAGGCGCTCGGCATCTCGAAGGTCGGCAACTACAATTCGTTTGCGACCCTCACGGTCGGCTCGGTCTGGTCTCGCATCGTCACGGCCACCGGCTGGTATGATTCCGCCGCGAGCCGCATCGAAGTGAGCTTCAACCAGATCAACTCCGAGTTCTACTCGGTGTCGTCCACCTCTCTCATCTAAGGAGCCACAGCCATGACCATGACACGCGGACAGGCTCTGGTTCTCTTGGAGCCCAAAATCAGCACCATCTGGAACGACCGCCTCCAGCGGCGTCCCCAGGAGTACACGAAGTTCACCAACGCCCGGTCCACCTCGAAGTATCAGGTGACCGACCAGAACATGACCATGTTCGGCGGCATGGTCCTGAAGCCGGAAGGCCAGAACATCAGCTACGACGACTGGATCGTCGGCAACTCGGTGGTCTACACCCCGATCCGCAAGGCGCTGGGCTACAAGATCACCGACGAAATGCGGAAGAACGACCTCTACGGGCAGGTGGATCGCCTCGAAGGCGGGCTGCTTGACTCGGCGCTGGATGACCAGGAGGTCTCCGCCGCGCTGCTGTTCAACAACGGGTTCGGCACCACGAACGCGGACGGCTTCGTCGCCGCCGGGTTCGACGGGCTCGCGCTGTTCTCCACCGCGCACACGCGGCTGGATGGCGGGGCGACTCAGGGGAACCGTCCCTCGACCGACGTGGATCTGTCGGTGACCGCACTCCAGAACGCGGTGCTCGCCGTCCACAACTGGGTGAATCACCGGGGTCGCCCGGTGCTGTGCCGCCCGCAGACCCTGGTGGTGAATCCCGAGGACGCCTTCACGGCCCGCGAGATTCTCCAGTCGGAGTACAAGCCCGGCACCGCGAACAACGAGATCAACGCGCTTCGCGCTGAAGGGATCAGCTACTTCATCTCGCACTATATCACCAGTGCCGATGACTGGTTCCTGCTCTGCGATGAGCATGACCTGAACTTCATCTGGGAGCAGCAGCCGACGGGTGGGATGGAGGAGGATTTCGACTCCGACACCATCAAGCGGAAGCTGGTCCAGGGCTACTGCGTCGGCCACGGGGAGTGGTATGGTACCTATGGCTCAACCGGGGCCTAACGGCCAAAGGGGGTAACCTATGGCTGGCAACATTCAGGATCGCTCGACCTTCGGTTGGGTGAGCATGGACACGGACGGCCAGTCCGTGTCCCCCGCCTACCAGTTTGAGAGCGAACGGAGTCTCGGGTTCTACCGGAGTGCGGCGA
>Ga0075472_10001260_pt1 | contig 10326 bp, 8 predicted proteins | sample DEB19_08_DNA_3_FD_77014 | JGI IMG/M metagenome (GOLD analysis project Ga0075472, IMG submission 77014) | Aqueous microbial communities from the Delaware River and Bay under freshwater to marine salinity gradient to study organic matter... | ecosystem: Environmental > Aquatic > Marine > Coastal ...
CAACAACATTCGCATGACTCGGCTGGCCTTCAGCCTGGATGGTTGGACCGAGCGCCAATATGACGGCGCAGCCGAACTCACGACAGCCGCTATTGCTGACAACGCAGAGTCGTTCGCCGACGCGCGCCTCTGGGATTATCGCCCGCTACAGCAAACGCTCGATCAGCTTCAGACGGTTCGTCAGTACTACAACTTCTCGGATGTGGACGTTGATCGCTACATGATTGACGGAAAACAGCGACTGGTGATGCTCTCGGCGCGAGAGCTGAACCCGCAGCGCGCTCTTCAGTCGGCCACTTGGGTCAACCGTCGTATCGCCTTCACGCACGGCATTGGCGTCGCCATGGTTCCCGTAGCTGGCGTAGCGAGTGGCGGACTTCCGGAACTCATCATTCGTGACATCCCGCCAGTTTCCAGTGGCGGGGCCCCAGTGGTCACAGAGCCACGCATCTACTTCGGCGAACTCGATGATGACTGGGTGATCGTCGGCGCGAAGACCGAGGAGTTCGACTACCCGGTGGGCGAAGACGCCACCGGTGCGGGCGGCTCAGGTGATGCGACCACGAAGTGGAGCGGAACCTCGGGAATTTCCCTGAACACCTTCTTCGATCGCCTCCTCTTCGCCGCGCGATTGGGCGACCTGAACCTCTTGATCAGCGATCAGATCACCGCCGACAGCCAACTCCTTTGGCGCCGAACGATCAGTGAGCGCGTTACGGCCCTTGCGCCATTCGTCACCTGGGACTCTGATCCCTACCTGGTGATCCGTGCTGACGGAGGCCTGAGCTACGTTGTCGACGGATACACAACGAGCGATCGATTCCCGAATGCCGACCCGGCCGAGGGGAGCAGGGTCAATTACCTGCGCAACAGCGTGAAGGCAACGGTTGACCTCTATACGGGTGAGACCGCGCTCTACTTGGCTGATGCCAAGGATCCGATCGCGCTGGCGTGGTCGAAGGTTTTCCCAGGCCTGCTGCGCCCGCTCGAGACCATGCCTGCTGATCTTCGCTCACACCTGCGCGTTGGGGCCGACGGATTTGACGTCGCAACACGCATCTACGCGAAGTACCACGTGACCGACCCGCAGACCTTCTATCGCCAGGACGACGTCTGGACCGTTCCAGAGTCAGCGGCTGGCTCACAGTCACTTCCAGGTGAGTCGTACTACGTGCGCGTTCGCCTTCCAGGTGAAACTGGCACGGAGTTCACCCTGATTCAGCCGCTTGTGCCAACGAGTCGACCGAACATGATCGCCTGGGTTGCCGCACGCAACGATGGCGATGCCTACGGTCAGATCGTGAGCTACCGCTTCCCGAAGGACACCTCAGTCTTCGGTCCAAGCCAGGTTGGTGCCCGCATCGATGCGGACCCAATCATTTCGGCGCAGACCACGCTGTGGGATCAGTCAGGCTCAACCGTCACGCGCGGAAACCTGATCGTTACCCCGATTGGCGGCACGGTCGTCTACCTGCAGCCGGTGTATCTGCAGTCAACGTCAAGCGCCTTCCCAGAGTTCCAGAAGATCGTGGCCGCTACCTCAACCAAAGTCGTGTGGGGCGACACGCTCTCTGAAGCGCTGAACCTTCTCGTCGGTGGTGGCGTCGTTGATCCAGGTGGCGGAACAAACCCAACCGATGTTGCAGGACTCGTCTCTAAGGCATCGACGCTCTTTGCGCAAGCGCAGACAGCGTTGAAGGCCGGGGACTTTGCAACGTATGGCGTGCGCATCAGTGAGTTGCAGGCGGTCCTTAAAGAGCTGTCAGCGCTGACGGAGAGCACTCAGCCGTAGCGGTGGCTTCATGAACACGGTGCCGCGCCCGGGGTTGCTGCAACTCGCGGGGCGTGAGGCGCCAGCGCTCTACGTCATCGGCCTGCTCTTTGCAGTCGTTGGCGTTGGAGCGCTGTTCGCTGGCGTCGCTGGTGCAGGCGTTGGGCTGGCAATCCTTGCTCTGATCTTTGTTGGCGTGGGTGGAGCTGCGCTCTCCGGCGCCTCGGCTCTTCAGCGCCGCGTCGATACGCCGGCTGCGGGCTGGCGTGGTCCTGGTCCACTCGCCATCTTCTGGACGACGATCCCGTGGGCCCTGCTCGCACAGGTTCTTGTGGCGGCACTGCTTACCGCCCTTGGCGCCGTGGCCACTTTGAACACGCCGATCGGCACCCTTGCCCTGGCGACAGCATCAAACCTCGCCACCGTGCTCATCATTGGGCTCGTGGTGGTTGGGAGCGGTGCAGTGCAGTGGCGTGATCTGCTGTTTGCCACATCCGCCGCGTCGCCAAGCTCGCTGCCCCAGCCCGATCGCCGCGGCGGACTCGCTGGCGATCTCTTCTGGGGTGTTGCACTTGCCCTGCCGATTCTGACCGCCGCTGGCCTCTTTGCCACGCTCGTGATGAACGGCACCGGCCTCAGCGCACCAGTTGTGCTGCCACCAACGCTGAACACAGTAGATCTGGCCGCAAACGTGCTGACCGCAGGGCTCATTGCACCGATCGGTGAAGAGCTCCTTTACCGCGGTGTGATTGCGCAAGCCTGGGCGCGGCAGTCATCCGCACGCCGATCGATTCTCTTCTCTGCAGTGATCTTCGCCTTCGCGCACACACTCACGGTGGGCGGTACATCCGTTGTCGATGCCGCGAGCGTTGCAGCCGTTGCATTCGTCGTTCGACTCCCACTCGGAATCGCCCTCGGTTGGCTTTGGATTCGGCGCCGCTCAATCGTTGCAACGATCGCACTGCACGCTGCGTACAATCTCGCCATCGTCGCGATTACCGCCCTCGCGTAGCGTCACCCAGCCCATACGCGCCTGATACGCATGGCGCGAGAGGATGCGCGTGCCTTCGGTAGGGTGGCGGGAAAACGGCGGGCTCGCCGCTCTGCCGGAGGTGCCAACTTTGGCCGCGTGCTCTACGCCGTGGAGGTTCAATGAGTCTCGCCCTGGCAGCCGCCGTACCAAGCGATACGAGTGCAGAGCAGCGCGAACGTGATCAGCGCTTTGTTCTCGCACTCGAAGTGTTGCTTTCCAACAGCGACGCGACACATACGGCGAGCGATCTGGTCACCCTCGTGGAAGGGCCAGCCGGGCTTATCCATGGGAGCGTGACGGAAAGGCTGTTGCGTGCCGGCGTGCCACGCGGAACCGTAGACCTTGTCGTCCGCACTCTGGCCGCAGCACGTGATCTCACTGCCTGGTGGCCCGCAGAACGAACGCGCGTGCAGGCACCGGCCGACCTCGCTGCCATTGCTCAGCCAATCTTTGGCCGGTCCGCTCAAGAGCAGCTCCACATCGCTATCGTCGACGGCCGCAATGGGCTGCTCGACCTGCGACATGTTTATACGGGCACCGCTACGGGTACGAGTGTGCGAATCGGTGAGCTCCTGCGGCCGGTCCTTGAGGCACATGGCGTTGGCTTCGCTGCTGTTCATAACCATCCCAGTGGCGACCCTGAACCGTCGGACGAGGATCTCCGACTCACGAGCGAACTACTCGCCGCCGCCCGTCTACTCGACGTTGAGTTCCTGGACCACCTCGTCATTGGGCACGGTCGCTGGGTGAGCATTCGGTCGAAGCAGCCCTCGATCTGGGGTGCCGAGGCGCCGTAGGGGCGGGGTGGGGGTCCGCGGGGTGGGTGCTACCATCGCGCCATGCTTGACCGTATCTACAACCTCTTCTCCCGCGACATTGGCATCGACCTCGGCACGGCCAATACGCTCGTCCACGTCTCCGGAAAAGGGGTCGTGATCAGTGAGCCATCGGTCGTTGCGGTTGAGACTAAATCGCGCAAGGTCCTCGCCATCGGCGCGGAAGCGAAGCGCATGCTCGGTCGCACCCCTGCCAACATTGTGGCGATTCGACCACTCCGAGACGGCGTGATCTCCGATGCCGCCGTGACTGAGCAGATGATTAGCTACTACGTGCGCAAGGTGCACCAAGGTGGATGGCTCTCCGCCCGTCCGCGCATGATCATCGGCATCCCGTCAGGCGTTACCGAAGTTGAGAAGCGCGCTGTACGCGACGCCGCCATTCGTGCCGGTGCACGCTGGGTTCGTCTCGTTGAGGAGCCGATGGCCGCCGCGATCGGCGCAGGGCTTGCCGTCGGTGAGCCAAACGGAAGCATGATCGTCGACATTGGTGGGGGTACCACCGAGGTCGCCGTTACCAGCCTTGGCGGCATCGTGACCGCGCGCAGCATCCGCATTGCAGGCGATGAGATGGACGAGAACATCGTGGCGTACGCCCGACGACAGTACAACCTCCTCCTCGGCGAGCGCACCGCAGAAGACATCAAGATGGCGGTCGGATCGGCCCACTCTGGTGAGTGGGATTCACAGCGCATCACCTTCCGCGGCCGTGATCTCTTGACTGGACTCCCGCGCGCAGTAGAGGTCGCTGCACCACAGGTACGCGAAGCGTTGGAACCTTCCATTGTTGAAATCATCAACGCTGTGCGCGACACCATCGAAGAGACGCCACCAGAACTTGTTGCCGACATCATGGATCAGGGCATCGTTCTGGCAGGCGGTGGTGCACTCCTTCTCGGGATGGATGTGCGCCTCTCGGCAGAAACCAAGATGCCGGTGCGAATCGCTGACGATCCGCTCACCTGTGTGGTGCGTGGCACGGGCATCATTCTGGAAGAGGTTGAGGCGCTCGAGAAGATGCTCGTCCCCGAGACCTACCAGCGCCCACTGCGCTAAGGACCCATGCTCCCCCGCGATCGTGGAGAGCGCAATCCGCAGGCTGGTCTTGTCGCCATCGGTGTCGTGCTTGCCATCAACGGGATCCTCTTCTTGCTCTCTAGTAGCGAGCCGGTGCTCGCCGTGCAGGGAGCTGCGGGACAGGTGGTGCGTGCGGCTAGTGAGCCTGTTGCCGCAATTGGAAGGGGCGCCGCGTCGGTTCGCGACCTCTTCGTAGACATTCGAAGTTTGCAGGCCCGACTCACCGCGCTGCTTGAGGAGCGTGATCAGCTTGCCTCTGAGGCGGCTCGGATTGCGAGCCTCGAACGCGAGGTTGCAGAACTTCAGGCAACCCTCGACCTGCGGGCGACGACCTCGTTTGCAACGGTTGCAGCCCAGGTAGTTGCGCGCGACTTTGCGATTGATCGACGCTACGTCATTCTCGATGTTGGCAGCGCAGACGGCGTCAAGGTTGGCGACGTGGTCATTGGGGCGGGCGCCTCACTCGCTGGGCGAGTGGTGCAGGTATCGGATCAGAGTTGCCAGGTTCGCCTCCTCACCGACCCTGAGTTCTCCGTTACCTCCGAGGTCGCCTCAACCGGGGCCATTGGGCAGGTTCGTGGCCGCGCGGCGAACCCTCTTGCGTTTGATGATGTCGACGCGCAACGCCAGGTGCTTGTGGGGGCTGAGATCACCACCTCAGGGATTGAGTTGAGCCCAACGCTTCGCTCTGCCTTCCCGCGGGGGCTCTCGGTTGGTCGTGTGGTTGCCGTGAATAGCGTCGCCTCTGCCGTGCTCCAGAGTGCGGATGTTCAGCCGACGCTCGATCTCGACTCTGTGCGAACGCTGCTCGTGATTCTCAACTACCGCGGCGGGCTGCCTGACCTGATCGAGACGCCATAGCAGCGCGCTTCGCCACCTTCTTCTTGTAGGCGGCGATCACTCGCTTCGCCGGACCATCGGCGACGATCCTTCCACCCTCGAGCTCAATCGCGCGCGTGCAGAACGTCGCGGCAGAGTCAAGATCGTGGGTCACGAACACGATTGCCCGCGCTCGCTTCATCAGCTCGGTGATTCGACCTCGTGACTTTTCAATGAAGGCGGCATCGCCGGTGGAGAGCACCTCATCGAGTAGTAGTACGTCTGGCTCAACCGAAGTTGCAACGCTGAATCCAAGTCGAGCGCGCATCCCTGTGCTGTAGGTTCGAACCTCTGCATCGGCAAACTCACCAAGGCCTGCAAATTCAAGGATGGCAGGTACGCGGCGCACCATCTCCTTGTGGGGGACTCCAAGGAACTCACCGACGAGGAGTGTGTTCTCCCGAGCATTTAGCTCCGGGTCGAAGCCTGCACCAAGCTGCAGCAGGGTGGCGATCTTGCCGCGAACCTCAACCTTGCCGACCGAGGGCTCCAGGATGCCGGCCAGCACCTGCAGCATCGTGCTCTTCCCGGCACCGTTTGGTCCGATCACTGCGACTGATTCCCCCGCGTCAACACGGAAGTGGACGTCGCGCAGCGCCCAGAACTTGCCGCTCTGTGAGTGACGGCCATCCCGTAGAACGGTGTCGCGGAGCTTGCGCTTCTTGCTGAGTCGCAGGTCGTACTGCACGCCAAGTCCCGCGAGCAGGATCGGTGGCGGTGCCACCTTCGTTCGCGTGCTCTTGCGCTGCGCCATCTAGAGCACCTTCACGAAGAGTGGCGAGACGCGTCGGAAGAAGTAGATCGAGAGCAGCGTGGCCGGGATAGAGGCGAGGGCGAGAATACCCAGCGCCGCCCACTCTGGTGAGCGGCCGTAGTAGAGCGCATCGCGATAGCCGCTGAAGATCCAGGTGAATGGATTGATGTCAACGAAGAAGTTGAACCACGGATGTCGCGAGCCAATTGAGCGAAGCGTTTCGATTGGGAACAGGGCGGGGGAGAGATAGAACCAGATACGTAGCCCATGCGGGATGAAGTTTGAAATGTCGCGGAAGAAGACGGCGACCGCACTGAGCGTGATCACGGCAGGGATGGTCCAAAGAAACTGCACCGCTGCAACTGGAAGGACGGCAAGAGCCCATGGGGTGAGCCGGTCGGGGTAGAGGAGATAGAGCGCTCCGAGCGGAACGAGTGCGAAGAGGAAGTTTCCAACGCTCGCCAAGACCGATGCGGTGGGAAGGACGATGTGAGGGAAGGCGATCTGCCGCATAACCTGCTCGCGGCCACGAACCGAGGTTGTGGCAGAGCCGAGGGCAGCGGTGAACCATTTCCAGGGGAGGATCGCGGATCCTAGGAAGAGGAGGATCGCTGGCTGAGCCTGGTGGAAGATGACGCTGACGAGGAGGAAGTAGACGAAGAGCTGGAGGGCTGGGTCGAGGAACCACCAAACGTTTCCGAGAAGGGAGTTCGTCCCCTTGTTTCGGACCTCGGAGATCGTTAGGTACCAGACGAGCCGGCGACGCTCTACAAGAGCGACAAGGCTCTCAAGGATGGTGCCAATACTGCCGCGGCGCGGCCTGCCGACGGTCAGTTCCGTGCTGTGGGTGGTCATGAGAGGGCGAGAATAGCACCCGACCCCCCTATACTGCCCCTAACCAGGCCCCGACTGAAGGAGGATCACTGAGCATGAACCCAATCGCACGCCTACGCGCCCGAGCCGCCGCCAAGTATCAAGCTGCCGATAAGACGGCGCTCACGAACCTCTCATTTGTCGTGGCGATCGCTCTCGCGGGAGCCCTCCTCGTTGGCGTTGCGGGCTACTCCGTGTATGACAGCACCTGGGCCCCGGCAGTCGAGGTAAACAGCGCTGGATTCAATAAGGCGGAGGCGAAGGCGCGCGCTGAGGTCACCGCCTTCCAGATCGCCCTCCAGGGCTCGCGCATTCGCGCCCGTGTTGCCGCTGGCACCATGACGAACAGCGCTGGTGACACTGCCCTCCAAGCGCTGAATCAGCAAGCGGAAGCAATTAGCAACCAGGTCACGACCGACATGGTCGACACACTACTGATTCGCGAGCTCGCCGCCGCAAATGGCGTCACCGCCGACCCAGCGGTGGTTGCCAGTGAGTGGGCCAAGGAGACAACGCTTCCAGAACTCCGACTCTTCCGCCGCATCAGCATTGATGCCGCCAACGACCCGAAGACGAAGAAGCCGACCGCCGCTACACGAGCGGCTGCAAAGGCGAAGGCCGAGGCGATCCTTGCCGAGATCAAGGCGGGCGGCGATTTCGCCACGATCGCAAAGCGAGATTCAGACGACTCATTTGCTGAACTCGGCGGCCTCGTTGGTTGGACTACGAAGGCCGAAGACCCGACCGACGATCTCGGATACGAGGCCGCGTGGGCACTCGTCCCATCGACCGATGGATCTACCCAACCAATGACCGCTGTCATTGCCCGTTCAGAAGATCAGTTCGTGATCTTCCGTCTTGAGAAGTCCCAAGCATCAAAACTTGATCCAGACTTTGAGAAGCAGATCAGCGATGCAGGGATTGATCGCGGACTCTACGAGCGCATGGCCGGGGAGCGTGCCTTGAAGACCGCGCTGAGCGACAAGATCACCGCACAGTTGCTTGCTGGTCCAGTGGAGCAGCGCGAGGTCAGCTACGTAGCTGCCACCGTTCCAGAGAAGGATGCTGAACAGGTGCAGGTGAGCCACATTCTCTTTAGCCCAAAGGACGATCCGAACACAGCAGGCGACCTTGACGCTACCGATCCAGCTTGGGCCGCCGCTGAGAAAGAGGCGAACGACCTGATTGCCCGTCTGAAGAGCGGTTCCAGCTTTGAGACCGAGGCGAAGAAGAGTGACGATAAGACCTCTGGTGCCGACGGCGGACTCTTGGCCTGGGCGCCAAAGGGGACCTATGTTCCAGAGTTTGATACGGCCATTTGGGCCGACGGCGTGAAGCACAACGACATCCTTGGGCCAATCAAGACCCAATTCGGCTATCACGTGATCAAGTTCGATGCGCGCCGGCCTTCGCTGAAGGATCGCCTTGACGAGCTGGCAACATCGCTTGCCGCCGCCGGAGTTGACTTCACCGAGGCCGCCACCACCGCCACGAATACGATTGAAGAGCTCACCTTTGCGAGCCCGGGCTATGTGCCGAAGTACACGGTCAATCCTGAGCTTGGAGCCGTGGTCTGGGGCCTGAAAGCTGGCGGCACAAGCGCCGTTGTGGAAAGTTCCAACACCTATCTCATCGTGCATGTTGATGGTGTGGAGATGCGCGAGTTGACGGCAGATCAGATCACGGGCATCAAGGCGAGCGGCTTCTCCATTTGGCTCGACCTCTATCGCTCCGCAGCGCGCGTAGCGATCGATGGATCCGTTGTGCAGGAGGCTGGGGCTTCGCCAACTCCGTGACCGCGAAGGAACTCAGCGGTTCAGTGGACGCACTCATTGCGGCAGCGCAACGCGCCGATGCGGCTCTCAATCCTGCAAAGGGGCTGACGATTGCTGCGTTGAGCCAGTGCGGTGCCGTTGCAATCGACACTGGACGACCGCTCATCGTGCTGCTCGATGCTGCCGATAACGAGACACCCCTGCCGGGCCGAATCGGCACTGGCTGGGAGCTCCTCGCGCGCCTCTACGGAGCTGATCGAGCAGTAACGCTGCTGCCGAGCGGCAGCGCCACCACGATTGCTGCATGCTCGAGCGGTGGCGTAGGTGAGAGCCAAGCCATCTATGTTGCAGGGATTGAGCCACTTGAGGCGTTCGCTACACCGTGGACGATGCCCTGGCTCAGCGCTCGTCTCCGCGCACCCGACGGCTGTCCGTGGGATCGCGAGCAGACCCACACCTCCCTAGCGAAGCACCTCATCGAGGAGGCCTGGGAGTTGCATGACGCTATTGCGGCGCTTGATTCTGCAAGTGACGTGGAGCGACCACGAGCGATCGCCGACCTTGCGGAGGAGCTCGGTGACGTGCTCCTACAAGTGGTGCTGCACTCCCAGATTGCGGAGGAGCGCGGTGACTTTGACCTTGCCGACGTGCAGGATGGGCTCGTGCGCAAGATCGTTCGTCGACACCCACACGTCTTCGGCGAAGCGAGTGCGGCGACGACGCGGGACGTGCAGCGGAACTGGGAGGCGATCAAGGCGGGCGAGCGGGCTGCTGCTGGCGAGGGTGAGAAGGTCAAGGGTGCCCTTGATGGGGTGAGCCGCGGTCTCCCGGCCCTCTCGGCGAGCCGCGAGCTGCAAGACCGTGCCAGCGCCGTCGGGTACGACTGGCCAACCCTCGATGGTGTTCGGGCGAAGATCAGCGAAGAGTTGGCAGAGCTCGATGAGGCGCTCGCTGAGGCAGGGAACCCGGACCAGATCACCAGTACGCAGGCTTCAAGCGCCGCGGCCTTGGCACACGCGCAAGAGGAGCTCGGCGATGTACTTGCCGTGATCGTGAATTTGGGTCGCCGCAGCGGTATCGACGCTGAGGCAGCGCTCCGCGGAGCCAACGACAAGTTCCGACGCCGCTTCGGCGACGTTGAACGTCGCGCCGCTGCGCGCGGAATCTCATTAAAAGATGCAGACTTCACCACATTAGATGCGCTCTGGGATGAGGCAAAAGCCGCCGAGCGCGAAGCGAAAGGGTAGGGGACACAATGAGCAAGGTACGAGCAGATGGTCGCGCCGTTGATCAACTCCGCGATCTCAAGATCGAACTCGGTGTCCAGA
>Ga0075472_10001262_pt1 | contig 10315 bp, 7 predicted proteins | sample DEB19_08_DNA_3_FD_77014 | JGI IMG/M metagenome (GOLD analysis project Ga0075472, IMG submission 77014) | Aqueous microbial communities from the Delaware River and Bay under freshwater to marine salinity gradient to study organic matter... | ecosystem: Environmental > Aquatic > Marine > Coastal ...
CAAAAAAGAAAAAGTCGGCTACGCAATAGCAAAAAACGCCCTCAAATCAAAAGCCAAAATCTATTTCGTAAACCCGAAATTAAAAAAACTTTTCTCAAAAAAAGTTTACACCCTTGACACCCTCCCCCAAGTCGATACCGCTGTTATCGCAATTCCGAGCGTATATGTGATAGAGAGCGTTAAAAAACTTGCAAAAAAAGGGTGTAAAAATTTCATAATCATAAGTGCCGGATTTAAAGAATCCGGAAACACATCCGCAGAACTTGAACTAAAAGAACTCGCCAAAGAACACAACATAAATATTATAGGTCCAAACTGTCTCGGAATCTATAACGACACCCTGAAATTGAACCTTACATTCGCAAAAAGCAGAATTTACTCGGGAAGTATCGGCCTTGTATCCCAGTCAGGCGCCGTTTTGACCGCACTGCTTGATAAAGCCTCACATTATAAAACCGGCTTTTCGCATATAATTTCCATGGGAAATATGGCGGATTTTAATTTCGCACACGCCGTAAATGAACTGAACCGCCAAAAAAACTGCAAAACAATCTCAATCTACGCAGAAGGTCTGCAGTTCGGGAAAGAATTTTTAAAAGCAATCAGAAACTTGCAAAAACCTGTGCTTTTATTTAAATCCGGTAAAAGCAAAGAAGCCAAAAAAGCCGCATTCTCGCATACGGGAAATATCGCGGGAAATTATGAAATGATAATAAGCCTTTCAAAAAGTGCGGGTGCGGTTATTAAAGATTCTATCGAAAGCCTTATTTACGCCCCGCAGTTTCAAAACGTAAAAGAAGTAATTATAGTAACAAACGCCGGAGGTCCCGGTGCGATACTTACGGACCTTGTAAGCGGCAAAAAACATCTCGCAACGCTTGATTCAAGTACATTAAGTGCCCTAAACCACGTACTCCCGAGCACATGGTCGCACAACAACCCAATCGATATAATAGGAGACGCCACATCAAAAAGATACAACGACACACTGAAAATCATTCACGACAAAGCGGATCTGATATATGTAATAGTTACGCCGCAGTTTATGACCGATTCCGAAGAAATAGCGAAAATCCTGATCAAATACGAAAAAGCGGTTCCGATATTTTTAGGCAAAAGATCTTTTATCAAAGCGTGCAAAATATTAAACAAATCAAGAAAACTCTATTTTACATCACTCGAAGAAGCCTCCAAAATTTTATAATTTTTTAATTTTTAAGCTCTCTTTAAAGTTTGGAGAGTTATAATTAATAAAGCCACTTAAAGGAGGCAGCCATGATGAAAGAAAAACTCCAGGAAATTCATACTCTCATTAAAAATCTCCAGCAAAACGCTCCGGAAGAGACCAAAAACTTCTTTGAATTTTTAAAAAGCGTTGAAAAAGACGGTGCCGTAAGTGCCAAAAACAAAGAACTGATCAACATCGCTTTAGCCGTTGCGGCACAGTGTGAATGGTGTATTGCGTTTCACACACAAAACGCTATCAAACTCGGCGCCACAAAAGAAGAAATAGTAGAAGCGGGAATGCAGGCCGTGTTGATGCACGGAGGGCCGGCTCTTATGTATCTGACCCCTCTTTTTAACGCCATAGAAGAGTTCGGCAATGAATAGCGCAAGGGTTAAAAAGTTTTATTATCTGATGAAACTCGGGCGTGAATTCGAACTGGCCGCAAAACGTGAATATATGAACGGCAACATTGCCGGGTTTTTACATCTTGATATCGGTCAGGAAGCCGTAAGTGTGGGAACAATGCAGGCGTTTGACAAAGGAGATGTGTTTACACATTACCGTGAGCACGTTCTTGCTCTTGCAAGAGGAATGGATCCGAGAGCCGTAATGGCTGAACTTTTTGGCAAAAAAACGGGTGTAAGCCGAGGAAAAGGCGGTTCAATGCACCTGTTTGAACCAAATCTTGACTTTTACGGAGGAGACGCAATAGTAGCCGGACATCTGCCGATTGCCACAGGCTGTGCGTATGCAAGAAAAATTCAGGGCGAAAATGCAGGTGTGTTTGCCATATTCGGTGACGGTGCAAGTAATGCGGGGGCTTTTTTTGAAAGTATAAACATTGCAAGCGCATGGAAACTTCCTATAATTTTCTTCCTTGAAAACAATTTTTACGCAATAGGAACGCATATTTCATGGGTAAGCCCGTTTATCGAACAGTTCAATAAAGTCAAAAACTACATGCCGGCAAAAGTAATAGACGGTATGAACGTATGCGAAGTATATAAAGCGGTAAGTGAAGCGAAAGAATATATCGAAAACGGTCTCGGACCTTATTTCATAGAAGCGAAAACTTACAGGTACGAAGGTCACAGCATGAGTGACGCCGGCAAATACAGAAGCGAGGAAGAACTTGAAATATATAAGAGCAAAGACCCTATAGAAAATCTTAAAAAAGAGGCTCTGCTAAAAGGCCTGGCTGACGAAAATTATTTTCAGGAAACAGACGCAAAAGTGGAACGAATTATCAATGAAGCCGTAGAATTTGCCAAAAATTCTCCCGAACCTGATATTGAGGAGCTGTATGAGGGAGTGTTTTGCAAGGAGTGTGAAAATGTTATACCGTAGTGCATTAAACAAAGCCTTAGACGAAGCAATGGCTGCGGATTCGAGCGTGGTTATTTTAGGTGAAGATGTCGGAAGATACGGAGGAAGCTACCGTGTAAGCGAAGGACTATTTGCTAAATACGGCGAAAACCGTGTAATCGACACCCCGATAGCGGAGCTTAGTATAGTGGGAAACGCAATAGGCATGGCAATTGCGGGACTCAGACCCGTAGCCGAAATTATGACGGTGAACTTTTCTCTCCTTGCAATGGATCAGATTGTAAACCACGCGGCAAAATTCAGATATATGAGCGGCGGAAAAATGACTGTGCCTTTAACTGTAAGAATGCCCGGAGGCGTATCAAGACAGCTTGCCGCACAGCACAGCGAAAGTTATGAAACACTCTACTCTTCAATCCCGGGTCTTATAGTTTTGAGTGCAAGTAACGCAACATATGCTTATCACGGTTTAAAATGGGCGATTTTCAGTAACGACCCCGTAATATTTTTAGAACATGAACTTCTGTATCCTATGGAGATGGAGTTTAGGGAAATTAAGAATTTCGATCCTTTCAAAGCAGAGATTGTAAAAAAAGGAAAAGATCTAACCATTATAACCTACCTGAAAATGAGATACGACGTAACCGAAGCCGCAAAAGAGCTTGCAAAAGCCGGAATCGATGTGGAAATAATAGATTTGAACTCCCTAAGGCCTCTTGATATAGATACAATCGCCGAGTCAATCAAAAAAACAAAAAAAGCGGTTATTGTAGAAGAAGACCACAAAACAGGAGGAATGGGGGCGGAAATAGCCGCACAGATTATGGAAACATGCTTTTATGATTTAGACGCACCGGTTTTAAGAATAGCGGGAGCCGATGTACCTATTCCATATAACAGGAAACTTGAACTCGCATCAATCCCTACACCTGAAAAAATTTTACAACAAATCCTTGAATGGAAGGCCCAAAATGGAATATAAAGTAACGATGCCGATTCTAAGCGATACGATGGATAAAGGTAAAATCACAAAATGGTACGTTAAAGCAGGCGATTTCGTAAAAAAAGGCGATAAACTCTGCGAAGTGGAAAGCGACAAAGCGGTTATGGATATTGAGAGTTTTGAAGAAGGGGTTGTAAAAGAAATCCTCGTAAAAGAAGGAGAGGAAGTTCCGGTAAAAAGCGTAATTGCTATAATTGAAACAATGGAAAATGGAAAATTGACAATGGAAAATGAAGAAAAAAAAGAGCCTGAAAATGAAAAACCAAAGCCGAAACAACCCGAAGAAAAAAACGAAATAAATTTAGACGATATAATAAATTCAATTGTTTCAAAACCGAAAAGTGAAATCAAAGGCACGGCATCACCGGCGGCAAAAAAAGAAGCCGCCAGATTCGGAATCGATATAGAAAAACTGCAAGAAAATAATAAAATCCCAAAACCGGCACATATTAAAGATATAAAAGAGCATATAATCAGCAGATATTTTACTCCAAAAGCCGTAAAACTGCTTAAAGAATACAACATTGAATACGACATGTTCAAACTCGATCATAAAATTGACAGTGAAGAGGTATTAAACTATATTAAACAAAACAACATCCCAAAAATTACTCCCCTAACCCCAAATCAGCTTGCGGTTATTAAAAATCTTCAAAATTCCCTGACCAAACCGACGTTTTTCGTATTTGAAGAAATAGAAATCACAAAAAAAGAAGGTATAAAACTAACCGCCTTAATTTTAAAAGCACTCGCAAACGCCATGCAGAAAAATCCGCTTACACGCACCGTCTTACAAAACGACACACTTTTAACTTTCCCCTCCTCCAATATATCCGTAGCAGTAAGCAGGGAAGACGGGCTTTTTATGTGCGTAATCAAAAACGCCGAGCAAAAAGATCTAAATGAAATAAACGAATGGTTAAAAGAGATAAAAAGCAAAAGATTAAGCGTTGAAGACCTTAGCGGTTCGACTTTCGGGGTGAGTAATCTTGGAATGTTTGATATTGAACGTTTTACGGCTCTTATCAACGACAAAGACGCAGGGATTGCAGCTTTTGGAAAATTAAGCGGAGGAAAAATAAAGGTCAGCTTCACGTTTGATCACAGAATACTAAACGGAACAGATGCCGCGGTGTTTGTTAACAGTTTTAAAGAGGAGATAAAAAATGTATGACGTAATCCTTATAGGAGGCGGTCTTAATTACGCAGCCGCAATAGTTTTAAGCAAAGCCGGCAAAAAAGTTGCCCTCATAGAAAAAGATCTGAACCATTTAGGCGGAACGTGTCTGCATAACGGCTGCATTCCTTCCAAAAACCTGCTCCACAGAGCCGGGAGCGTAATTGAAAGCAAAGAAGAAGTTTTCACTAAATCCGCACACTTAAACCTTCAAAAACTGCAGGATAAAATAAAATCACGTATCCAAAAAAGCACCAAAGCCGTAACCGCACAGTGTAAAGCGGCAGGAGTTAAGCTGATTGAAGGCGAGGCATTTGTAACAGATGACGGTGTTGAGGTAAACGGCGAGATTATAAAAAGCGAATATACAATAATAGGCACAGGCTCTTACCCCAGAATACCGGAAGGTATTAAGTATGATTCTAAAAAAATAATCACTTCCGATGAAGCGTTAAATTTCAAACACGTGCCAAAAGAGATATCAATATACGGCACGGGGGCAATCGGGCTTGAAATGGCTTCTCTTTTTGCGGCACTCGGAAGCCGGGTCAACCTCATCTACAGACATAAAAACATTCCAAAAAAATTCCCTCCTTCTATCACCCAAAAACTTGAAACCCAGTTAAAAACACTCGGAATCAACTTGATACCGGAATTTTCTATACAAAAAGCCTTTGTAAAGGATAATAAAGTAATAATTCAAAGCGGTGATAAAATACTTTCATCCGAATACCTTTTGGTGGCGGCAGGAAGAGTTCCTGATACGAATGTTGTAAAAACAGATAAAATCAGAGTGTCTAAAGGAATCGAAACCGATGAATTTTTCCAAACATCAATGCCGAATGTATATGCAATCGGAGACTGTAACGGAAAACTTCTTTTAGCACATGCGGCAAGGGCCCAGGCTCTAAATGTCGCCGATCAGATACTCGGTAAAAAAGAAAAACTAAACCTTGATAATATTCCGAAATTCATCTACACACTCCCTCTTTCATATGCAAACATAGGTGAAAGAAGCGAAAAAACAGCCGCCTTTCCTCTCTCATACCTCGGGATTTCGGGAAGCGGTTTCGGGGATGAAAACGGTGAGGTTATTCTTTATGCGGATGAAGAGGGCTTTTTATGCGGAGCGGATATATTCGCACCGAACGCCGAAGAGCTTATCGGAATAATCGCAACGGCACTTGAAGCCGAGCTTGATATAAACACCTTTAAAAAAGTCACTTTTCCTCATCCGACATATTCTGAAGCGATTGATCGGGCATTGAGGAAATTTAAATAAAATAAATGTTTATGAAAGTTTTAGCAATCTTAAATATTGTTTTTTTTCAAACGGCTTCACTACGGTACCCGAAATTAAAAATTTCGACCGTTACGTTGCAGATGTTTTCTCAAAACAATATTTTAAGAATGCTTACAATGAGTTAAGGAGCAGACATGAAAACAGATGATTACAAAAACATCCCCATTGAAAAAGTAGCCGCGGAATTTCAAACCGATATCAATAACGGCTTAAACAGTGAAGAAGCAAAAAAAAGACTCAAGAAATACGGTTTCAACGAACTCCCTGAATATAAAGAGCCTCTGTGGCACAGAATATTTAGAAGATTTTGGGGGCCTATTCCCTGGATGATAGAAGTTGCAGCCATATTAAGTGCAGCAGTTCACAGATGGGAAGACTTTGTAATTATTATGATAATGCTGTTTACCAACGCATTTTTAGATTTTTATCAGGAACATAAAGCACTTAATGCAATTGAAGTATTAAAAAGCAAACTTGCAAGAAAAGCCACAGTTTTAAGAAACGGTGAATGGCAGGAAATTCCGGCAAGGGAATTAGTACCTGGGGACATTATCAAAATTAAAATAGGTGATATTATTCCTGCCGACGTCAAACTGGTACAGGGAAGTGAATTTTTATCGGTTGACCAATCTGCACTTACGGGTGAGAGTCTACCAGTTGATAAAAAGCCGGGTGACATTGCTTATTCAAACACCATTATTAAACAAGGAGAAATGACGGCTCTTGTTGTCGGTACAGGACTTAATACATATTTCGGTAAAACAGTTGGACTTGTTGCAAAAGCCAAAGCAAATCAAAGAAGCCATTTTCAAAAAATGGTAATAAATGTCGGAAACTTTTTAATAATAATAACAGTAGTTTTAGTTGCGCTAATTGTATTTGTCGGTATTCAAAGAGGCGAAGATTTATGGGAACTTTTAGCTTTCGCTCTTGTTTTAACTGTAGCGGCTATTCCTGTAGCGCTTCCGACCGTACTGACAGTAGTCATGGCTGTAGGGGCTATGAATCTTGCAAAAAAACAGGCGATTGTCAGCCGTCTTGCCGCAATTGAAGAAATGGCAGGCATGGATATTCTCTGTTCTGACAAAACAGGCACGCTTACACAAAACAAAATGACCGTCGGAGAAATTTTTACATTTGCTAACCATACAGTTGAAGAAGTGATAAGATACGCCCTGTTTGCAAGCAAAAAAGAAAATAACGACCCTATTGAAAAACCTATTTTTGAATGGGCCCAAAAAAATAGTATTAAACTTCCGAATTACACTCTTGAAAAGTTTATCCCTTTTGACCCGGTAAGAAAAAGAACTGAAAGTGTAATTGTAATAAACGGTAAAAAAATAATCGCAACAAAAGGTGCTCCTCAAATTATAATAGAATTATGCGATTTGAGTGAGGAAGAAAAGAAAAAAGCATATGAAAAAATAGAAGAGTTTGCAAATGATGGATTTAGAACATTAGGGGTTGCATATAAACAGGAAAACGATTCCAAATTTCACTTTTTAGGGCTCATTCCTTTATATGACCCTCCAAGGGCGGATTCCAAAGAAGCGATTGAAGAAGCCAAAGCAAAAGGTGTTGAGGTTAAAATGGTAACGGGCGACAATGTGGCAGTCGCCAGATATATAGCTAAAATTTTAGGTATCGGTGAAAAAATCTATTCTATTAAAGAGCTAAAAAACGAAACACATGACGAATATGTAAAACTGGCCGTTATTATTTCAAAAGCACTCCTTAAAACACTTAATATCAGTGAAGAAGAAATACAAAAAAAAGTAAATGAAATCGTTTCACTTGTAAAAAAAGAAATAAGCACAACTCTAACAAAAGGTACAGTAAAAAGACATGAAAGTGAAATTATTAAAATAATAGAAGAAGCAAACGGATTTGCGGAAGTGTTTCCGGAAGACAAATATTTTATAGTCGATGAACTGCAAAAAGCAGATCATATTGTCGGAATGACAGGAGATGGTGTAAATGACGCACCTGCTCTTAAAAAAGCCGATACAGGGATTGCCGTAAGCGGTGCAACAGATGCTGCAAGAGCGGCTGCGGATATTGTACTTTTGACACCTGGATTAAAAGTTATTATTGATGCAATTAAAGAAGCCCGTATTACTTTTGAAAGAATGAAAAGCTATACGATTTTCAGAATAGCCGAAACCATCAGAATAGTTATTTTTATGACGCTTTCTATTATTGTGTTTAATTTTTATCCTTTAACATCTATTATGATTATCGTTTTGGCACTGCTAAACGATATCCCGATTCTTGCTATTGCTTATGATAATACCAAACTAAGAAAAAAACCTGTTAGATGGGATATGCATGAAATGCTGGTTCTTTCATCATGGCTGGGAGTAGCAGGAGTTATAAGCAGTTTTACTATTTTTTATATTGTAATGATTTATTTACAATCACACCCAGAAAGTGCGGTAATTTTACCTGATATACCGAAATGGGTGCATTTTGAAGATAAAAATTCATTTTTAGCGTTTGTGCAGTCTTTGTTTTTTGCAAAAATGGTAATTGCTGGACACGGCACTATATACAATACAAGAATTGACGATTGGTTTTTCAAAAAACCTTACCCATCTTTAATTTTATTTACAGCCACATTCACAACAAGAATCATAGGTACTGTAATTGCCGTGTATGGATTCGGTATAATGACACCAATAGGATGGGAATGGGCAATTTTTATGTGGGTTTATGCACTTAGCTGGTTTGTTGTAAACGACTTTGTAAAAATCACAGTTTTACGATATTATAGAAAAGTAAAAGGAATTGAAGTAATATGAACCCTGATTTAATTCATTTGATTATAACGACGGCATTTAGTTTTTTAATAGGACTTGAGCTTAAAACTTATAAAGAAGAAAAACATAAAGAAAATTCCCTAATAGGCTCAGTCAGGACATATACACTACTCGGTCTTCTCGGATTTATATTCTATAAAATCGATATTTGGCTTTATATATTAGGATTATTCAGCTTTACTCTTCTTTTTTCTCTTTTTTATATACAAAAATTAAAACAAAACAAATCAAGCATTATTATATTTTTAGTAGCTGAAGTTGTATATGCGTTGGGACCTATAAGCATTGAATATAGTATATGGATGCCATCACTTATTTTTGTTCTTGTGGTATTTATACTAAACTCAAAAACACATCTTCAAACTTTTACAAAAAACATTAACATTACAGAATTCGAAACATTAGGAAAATTTATACTTTTAAGTGCCGTTATTCTTCCGCTGCTTCCGAAAAACAACTTAAGTTTTATTGATATCTCACCGTTTAAAATATGGCTGGCGGTGGTAATAATATCCGGTATTTCGTATCTTAGTTATATTCTGCAAAAATATTTCTTTAAAAACAAAGGATATCTTATTACCGGAATTTTAGGAGGGCTATATTCTTCAACTGCAACAACAGTAGTACTCGCAAAAAAAGCGAAAGAAATAAGCTCTCCCGTTTTAAACAGTGCAATTATTATAGCTACGGCCATGATGTATATAAGAATTCTTGCAATAGCATATATCTTTAATATTGAGATTGCTAAATCAATGAGTCTTTTTTATATCGGATTTGCAGGAATCATGATAATTTTATCTTTTATTTTTTATAAAAACGATCAAACATCTGATTATGTAAGTGACCAAAATCCTCTTGAATTACAAACAGCATTTTTATTTGCCTTACTATTCGTTGCCATGATGGTTATTACGAAATATATTACATCACATTATGGAAATACTGGGCTTCAGATATTATCATTTATCATTGGTTTTACAGATATTGACCCTTATATACTTTCTCTTCTTACTGGAAAATATTTAATCAGCAAATCTTTACTTCTAAAAGCAATTTTCATAGCAACAGGCAGCAATAATATTTTAAAAGCAATATATGCTATTTATTTCGGAAGAAAAAATACTATCCTGTCATCAATAATTCTTATAATTTTTGGAATATCAACAATTTTCGCTGGAATTTACTTTTTTTAAGAATCTTTTAAGTAAAAACCCTCTATAATACTTGTAATAAGTTTATGAAAAAGGACTCCCATGAACTACATAAAATTCTTCAAAGAACTCTCAATCAAAGATGTTGACGAAGTCGGTGGTAAAAATGCCAGCCTCGGTGAAATGTACAATAAACTCACTCCCCTTGGTATAAATGTACCAAACGGATTCGGTGTAACGGCAAGCGCATATAGATATTATTTAAAGCATAATGGTCTTGATGAAAAATTTGCAGAAATTTTTAAAAA
>Ga0075472_10001263_pt1 | contig 10315 bp, 16 predicted proteins | sample DEB19_08_DNA_3_FD_77014 | JGI IMG/M metagenome (GOLD analysis project Ga0075472, IMG submission 77014) | Aqueous microbial communities from the Delaware River and Bay under freshwater to marine salinity gradient to study organic matter... | ecosystem: Environmental > Aquatic > Marine > Coastal ...
ACCTGGGGCTGTGCCTGGATGACGGTGGCCGAGGCCTGGAGCGCCCGGTTCAGGGCCTCCGCCTTCAGGGCCACCTGCGCCCGGGCGATCATGGAGATGTACTTGATGTTGATGCCCTTCTGGATGTACTTCTTGATCATGTCGGGCAGCGGGTCGAACTCTCCGGCCTCCCACATCTCCTGGAAGACGAAGCGCAGGACCGGGAGCAAGAGCTCGTTGTTCAGCCGCCCCAGGATGGCGCCGAAGGAGCGGTACTGCTCCTCCTTGCGGTAGGACATCTCTTGGGCCGTGGCGCGGTCGATCTGCGGGAGGCGGATCTGGTTGATGAAGAATCCGTCCTTCAGGCTGTTGTGCAGGTACTCGATGATCTCCAGCCCGATTCCCGGGTTGCCGCCCGTGCCGATGGGCTTGATCTCCGCGGACCCAGGGCGCCGGTAGTTGGCGCCGAAAGGCTTCCACTTCAGCGGGCGCACCAGGGAGTTATCCTCCATCTGGAGCGGCGGGGCGATTGTGAGCTGGCCGCCCTGGAGGATGACCTTCATCATCGAGTTGGCGGTCTTGATGGTGGGCATCTTGTCGATCATCGGCGAGCGCCCGTAGGCCTCGTCGGAGAGCTTCACGAAGCGGGGGACCGCCGCCGGGAAGGAAGAGAAGAACTCGGTGGCCACTTCGATCTTCTTCTTCTGGAGGATGAAGATGGACACGTACTTCATGGTGTCGGACGGGCGCGGGCCGTACTCCTCGCGCCAGGGGACGATGCACTGGATGAGGTCGTACTTCTTGACCTTGCCCGACTCGCGGCAGGTCTTGTACTCCTCCTTCATGTCCTCGTCCATCCACTTCTCGCCGAACTCATCGACGATCTGCTGGAGTTCCCACTTCAGGCACTTGAAGATGGCCACCACCTTGCCGTAGCCGTCCTCCTCGATCGCGCACTCGTAGATCTGGTTGGCGATGAAGCGGAAGAGCTTCTCCTTGTCCTTCAGCATGAACAGGGGGGCGGTGCCGAAGGAGGGCAGGTCCTCGAAGATGGAGTGGATCTCGGTGGGGAAGTTGGACTCGTTGATCCTGCGGGTCATCTTGTTCCGGGAGGACTGGAACCACTTCTGGGAGTCGATGTCGTTGTCCACCTCGGGAACGCCCATCATCAGCTCGAACCAGTCCACCACCGGGTTGAACATCAGGGTGTAGAGGGCATTGGCCAGTTCCCGGTTGTAGGTGGTGGCGGAGTCGTCGAAGAGCTCGATGGTCTTCTTCTCTCCACCCACCATGGACTGGAAAATGTTATTCTTGTTGGGCACGCCGTAGTCGCCCACGTCCTGCCAGAGGGAGGTCCAGTTGGCCCTCTCGGAGAGTCGTGCCTCGTAGCGCTTTAGGAGCTTAGAACAGACCGTTTTTTCCAAGGGCACTGTTGTCTCCTATGAGCGAGGGGAGGTTGGAGGCGGAACCGAGCATGTACTGGGCCCGGCCGGGGGTGCGGATCCGGCGCTTCCTCTCCTCCGCCATCAAGCGCTGCATCTCGACGTTGGGGTCCACGGGGGCCAGGGTGGCCGCGGCGGCCTTCTCCACGTCGGTGAGCTCGGCGGCCTGGTCCTTCAGGGCGTCCAGGGTGGCGTAGGGCAGGCCGGTCATGGGATTGTACATCATGGCAGACTTCAGGGTGTTTTTGGCAATGCCTTTCAGGTCACCCGTAGCGATGGACTTTCCCAGGTTCACGGCGGGTTCAGTGAAAGACTTAAGCACTTTCTTGAGCTTCAGCCCCATAACGCTCCCCAAAAATGTCGATTATCCATGAATATCGTAACTCGAATCCGCGGTTTCGGGCAAATCATTCCTTTCTTCTCCCCAATGGCGCCCAAAACCGGGTTCATAGGCCATGGCAAACTGCCGGATGGCGTCGGCGGCGTGGGAGGCGAAGTCGTGCTGGGGTTTGTCCGAGAAAACCTTGTGGAGGGGGTCCCATTTCCGCTGGTAGGCCCTCAGGGCCTCGATGCCGACCTTGCATTTCACGGCGTCGAACCAGATTTTGGGCAAAATCCTGCGGACCGCCTCCACGTCGTCGGCCACGGAGGCCGATTTGGGCATGACCCGCACGTTCCTGAGGCCCTGCTCGTGCAAAAAAGTGATCCGGGGCTTGGCCGTCTCCAAAGAACGGGCGGCGATGTCGTGGGGAAAGACGTGGGCGTTGTAGTTGTAGGGCCTCTGGTGCACCTGCCTGACCCAGAAGTCCAGTCCCTTCCCGTGATCCTCCATGTAGTCGATCATGTGGATCTCCTTTCCCTGCTCCTGGGCGAACCAGATGGCCGTGGAGTCGGAAACCCCGATGTCCCAGTAGGTGGACACTGGTGCGGAGGGGTCGTGGGGGACGGAGGTGATGCGCTTTTGGGCCAGGGCCTCGTCCATCAGGCGCTGGTAGTAGTACCCGGCCGGGGCCGCCGAGAAGTCGCACTCGTACTCCTGGCGCCAGGCCTCCAGGGAGTACTGCTTCTTCATGTTCTCGATCTGGTGGGGCTGGAAAACGCCCGTGTCGTAGATGCTCTGGATGGTGCAGAACCACTCCGAGTTGGGGTTTTGGGCGTCGGCCAGGGCCGTCAGGTAGAGCTGCTTGAACCGGTTGTCCCCCTTGGGGGTCCCGCCCACGATCTCCCACCCGTCCCGGTCGTCCAGCGTGGGGTTGAACACCTTGTCCCGCACGTCCGGGTGCATGTCCGCGAACTCGTCGTACACGATGCCGTCGAAGTAGAGACCCCGGTGGGCGTCGTAGTTGTCAGCACCCAGGCAGTAGATGGTGCACTTGCCCCGGGGATGGTCGTAGGTGACCTTGAGCTCGTTCTCGTACGCCTTCCACCCCGGGAAGTTCTTCGTGTAGTGCTTGAGGTAGTCCCAGGCCACCTTCTTCGCCTGCCCGATGGTGTTGGCGATGTACCCATACTGAGGGTTCCTCAGCGGGGACCCATCGAAGGGGCTCATCTTGGAGAACTTGGCGGACTCGTCCACGATCTCGTTGACGAAAAGGACGGTTTTGCCGCCCCGGCGGTGGACCACGACCACGTTCCTCTTCTTCTTGGAGCGGTGGATCCTGGACTGCCACGGCCGGGGGGCATAGCCGGTCGATATGCGCTGGACGGCCATTTACAGTTTGGCGGCGCCAGGGGCCTTTTTGGGACGCCCGCCCTTACCCTTCGCCTTGGGCGCCGGGGCCGGAGGCAGGGACTCGGTCACCGGGGCGGGAGCGGGCGCCTGTTCCTGTGCAGGTGCACCACCAACCTCTTCACCACCAGCGAGCGTGGGGGCCTGTTCCGGGGCGTCGGTCTCCTCAGTGATGGGGTCCCCGTTCTCGTCCACCGGGGCGGGCACGCCCGCTGCGCTAATCCTCTTCTCCACCACCGGTTCGGGGAGGGCGCCCGTGCCATTTACGTTCTTGAAATGGTCCAGGTCGTAACGCTTTCCGTCGATCAGCACTTGCTTTTTTGCCATTTGCAAACTCCAGGTTGGACTTCAATTTTCGGATTATACGACCTTGATGATTGCACTTCTTTTTTAGCTGGGCAACATCGTGCTTGAGCTCCCGGTTTTCATCCAGGAGGGACTGGAGGAGCTCTTTTTCTTTCATTTTTAAATTCTGACACCCACCGAATTATTTGCAAGGTGAAATATATCCCGGCAGGTACGAACCGGTTTCCGCCACCAGGTTGCACTTCTGTAATTAACACACTGTGTTAAATTGGTTTTTATTTTCTGTGGCGAGGGGTTGGAACCTCCACCACAATGTTGCGTGGGGGGGCCTACCCACCCTTCTGTATTTTCGCCTACCTACCTAGGATCTACGGCCCCCTTCCTATATAGGTGGACCATCCTACCTCATGTACTGTCTGACCATGTAATGATTACACACTGAATTAACATGGTGCGCTAGGCGTGATAGGCTAGGTAAAAATGCAACGTAAAACTGGAGAGTGATCCCATGCCTAGCACATCCACCAGCATGCGAGAAATCCTAAACTACAGAGTAGCTGTTCGCCGTCTAGGCCAACTAGAGGACCTACTAGGAAATAATGAAGAATGGCTAGAGTTTGAGAAACAGTTTAACCAATGCGTTGAAGGAAGTTTGCGCTGGCCCCTGTTTATTGTTCGCATCTCCCGTAGACTGGACGAACTACACGCCTCCGAAGGTCTATAATGGAGCGCCACGCCTAGGGCGCCTCCATAATTCTCAACATCCGGTATTCACGACAATATGTAATATTTACGCACCGCTTGCATGATTGCGGGTATTGCGTTAATACTTGCCCACCAACGAATTAACCGCCCGCGTTCATTGCGGGCCACAACGTGGAGACCCTTATGTACCGTTCCAACAACATCCCCGCCACCAAGCGCCTCGCCGTCGCCCTCATTGGTACGGCCCTGTTCACCTTCGCCACCGCCGCCATGAGCGCCGAACTGGAATGCGTGACCCTCGGTAAAGGTAAGAAGGGCCTGGCCTATCCGATCAACGCCCTTGCAAAACAGATGACCGAAGAACACGGCGTGAAGACCTGTAACCGCTCCGACTTCTTCGAATACGCCGTTAAGAAGGCCGGCCACACCATCAAGATCCGCAAGGCCACCGAGGCCGAAAAGACGGCCGTCTACGAGGCCAAGCTCAAGGGCGAATAACTCCCGCGACCATCGATCTTGGAAGGGCCCGGCGGATGCTGGGCCCTTTCTTTTACCCGGAGAGGTATATGCCCTACGCCGTTTACGACTGGGCCGGAAACCGCATGAACTGGGGAACATTTCCCAGCTTTGAGGACGCCTGGTCCGAAATTATTGAACGCGTGCCCGACGAAGAAGGACACGGGGACTATTTCGTGGGCGACACGGCCAATGAACGCATGTCCCGATATTTGGAACCCAATCACCCTAACGAAGGACGAGGGAAATATGCTTAAACTAAGTTTAATTCTGGCCCTCCTGGCCGCCCAATACGCCAACGCCGCTTGTTTCCCTGGTGAAACCTTAGACGCCCCAGCTTGCGAGGCCAACTATATCGCCTGCACCCACGGGGAACTAGACGACTGTACCGAATTCCTGGAATACCTCAGTGATTCAGAGGCCAACATCACGTCCGACATCTATACAAACTTCGACGCCCAAACTGATTTTAATGAATGGAGATAATTTAAATGGATAACATAAGAGTGTATTTAAAAGTTAAAGCAGTTATGAAAGGCAAACGAAAGGCCAGCATTCAATTATTGCATATAGGGGACCTCCATCATGAGGGCCCCATAGATGCTGATATGGTCGTAGAATGGGAAAGGAAGGCCTGGCGAAAGGCCCAAGATATATTCTCAAAATTTAAAAATTCAGGGTCTATAAACTTCCATAAAATGAATATTGATGGAGATATGTTGGAAGTTTACATGCAACCCATTAAATCCGTTTTAGTTATGAGTGATTTAGGGATTATGAGTTTATGAGTATAAATTTAAGAGAATATGGAGACCTGGAAAACCTTAAATCTGACGCTAAAATTATGCACGATATACTCAACCGACAGGGAACAAATTTCGTTGTAGATTGCATAGCGGATTATGTGGGTTTTACTGTAAATAAATTCGAATTATTCGGAGACAGTGCCACACGTATTAAAAACTCCCTAATCAACGAATTAAAGGAGGCCATAAATGAGCGAATATAATGGCTGGAGCAATTGGGCCATCTGGAATGTGGCCCTTTGGGTTGGGAATGATGAAGGCCTGTACCATTTGGCACGCGACTACCGCGTGCGCGGGTACAAGGCCTTTGCCGAGGCCCTCCGGGAGCTGGGCCTCATTGAGACGCCCGACCAGGCCTCTTATTCGGACTCCGCCCTTGACCTGGACGCGCTGGATGAGATGCTTAAGGAACTATGATTAACGACCTGATCTTGATCGCCTTGGGCCTTCTGGCCCTCATAGCAATCGGCCACCCTTAACCGGGGCGGGTAGGGCCTCCGGCGTTTCTTCCATGGGCGCCGGGGGCCCTATTTCGTTTACAGTCTCCGACCTTTCTGTTATTTCCCGGGCCTCTCCTCCAATCTCAACTAAAGGCCTGCGGTCAATGCCCGTGTCCACGACAAAACTCAGGCCGCCAGTGTGCCCCACCTCGACCTTCTCCTTGAAATCCTCCGGGTGGGCGTTTTTGGCCGTGAATTTCATGGCCTCCCAATGCCCCTGGCCGCGCCTGCGCTCCTCGCCCGTTTTCGGATCTACGTCCAGATCTTCACTGCCCGTGGCCTTGGCCGTGAATTCTTGGTCCCAAAATGCCAAACTGGCCGCCTCCCCGATCTCGCGGGCCGTGGCAAACTCCTCATGAATTTCTGCCCACTCCTCAATAGTTTTTGTGGACACTCCAATGGAACCGGCAAAAGTCTTGAACCGGCGACCTTTGCGCATCCACTCAATGAGCTCCTGGGCATAGATCGGCTGATAGGAACTCCTCCGTATATTCTCAAGCATCGCCTGTTTGGACACCAAACCGTTGCTCATAGGAACACCCGCACCATAGTTTTAAAGCTCATAAAAGCCCTCCTGGGCCCTTCAGGGCCTTCACCCGCTCCTGGGTATACCTCTGGGTCTTCTCCCCGTGGCAAAGGCCGCACAGGCGCTGCAATGAGGCCTTGGAGGGCCACAGGAGGGTCATGAACCTCTCCCAGTCCACCTCCACCTCGGTTTTTGAAACAACGCTCACCGCCGTGGTAATCTCCGTTATATGGTCCAGCTCGATCGAATCCTGCGGGAAAGCTCCCTGGCACGCCTGGCACGTGTTGAACCAAACCTTCCTCACCTTCCCGTTCTTGAAGGTCCCCACCACCCTCTGGAACCTTCCCTCGTTCTTGATGGCCTTCAATTCCTCCGACCACATGGAGAGCTGCCGGAGCTTCCCCTTCACCATCTGATAACTCTTTTTGGACATGCGCATGACCAAGCTCCTGAGTGAACACCGCAGAAAATGCCAGTATCGAAAGCGTATTCTATTCTACCTCAAACGCGAAGGTCTCACCCAGGTCGCCTGGTGCCGCCGGCACGGCATGGACAAGGCCCACGTCAACCGCCTCCTGAACCTCAAGACCCGCCCCACCCCGCATTGGGCCTTCCGGCTGGCCCAGGCCACAGGCGGCGCCTGCCCCGCCCTCGACACCCTCATCGAGGCCGACTACCTGTCCAAGTTCTTCTGGAAGGGCCAGAAGGCCCCGAAGGCCAGGCCAACCGAAAAGCGGATCTTGGCCAAAACCAAACGCCCACCCAAATCTCGTCCACGCCGCAAACACCTAAACGTAATTAACGCTTTTGGTTAATTCACTGTGCAATTAACGCGGCGGATATGCGAGGATGGACCAAGAGTTTTGGGCCTGCACACACACCGAGCTTAATACTACTCACGCAAAGAATTTCTAAGGCGTTTTCCCCCTTTTATACTATTATAGAGCCATGACGCGTATACCTATCAATTACTTAGTATTTAACCAATCGCATAATCGACCACTGCCCTGTGACATTTTTACTGCGTCATACAGGGTGTGTGCAAAGACTGAATTGACGCAATCCTGTAGTCAGTTTGACTTAATTCACCATGTTAATTCCTCAATAAAACACCCATTGACGAATTATTTTTTCAATGTTGACTTGGTTTCTCCCATAATTTAAAACTCTCCTCGGCCTCCTGTTGGCTCGGTGACATGTCCGACGGGTTGCCAGGCGAGAGTTTGGATACTCGTCGCATCGATCGCCAACAGGAGGCCTGCTTTTGACACCTAAAGAAGTCGCCCAGCTCATATTTGAGAACTGTCAGGTTCGTCGAATACAGGCCCCCAATTCCCGAAAAAGTGTAATGATCGAAATCAACGGGAGCTGCTACAACCCGTTGAACCTGAAAATTTTCCTCACCAGTGGGAAAATGACTTTTCCGGGCATCTCCATGCAGGAACTCATGGCCTTCGCCCCCTCCATCTTCATCTCCCTATTGGACCACCTTCCCGAAGAGAAACCCGCACCCAAGACCATCGGCGGCCCCAGCACCAACCAGGCCCTTTACGAGTACACCCAAGAAACCCTCATCTGCGTCGCCGACCTCTCCGACCGGGAAAAGTACCTGGTCTTCGACCGCTCCCGGCAAGAAGTTTCGGAGATGGACGCGGAGAGGTATTTCCACATCAAGGGCAAGCGCACCTTCGATCCCTCTCTGGTGGTTTGGGGCCGGATTTCCTACGAGCCCTACATTGAGGCCTCGGAGTGGACCGAACCCAACGACATGGGCATCGACATCCCACACTTCAACGCCCACAAATTGCCCGCTTGGCGCAAGCGCCCCGACCTGACCAACCCCACCTGTCCCCCCATCTTCGAGAAGTTCTTCGCCCATTTTTTTGAGAATGAGGCCTCTCGGCAGTTCTCCTTGAATTGGTTGCGCACTTCCATATGGGGCCGCAATGAGACAGTCCTCTGCTTCAACGGGGCCAAGGGCACTGGCAAGAACCTCTTCGCCACCCTCTGGAAGTCTTTGGTGGGGAAGGAGAACTACCACTCTCCCGACAAGGACATCGTGGAAAGCCGGTTTCTGGGGGAATTGAAGGACCGCCGGGCCATCTTCATCGACGAGGCCCGCATCAACACCGACGAGGCGGAGAACTTCATCAAGATCATCTGCAACCGGGAGGCGACCCTTCCCGAGAAGTTCAAGAATACGACCGGACTTTCCCGCCTGGACTTCTCCATCATCCTGGCCGCCAACCGGGAAATCGACCTGCGAGTGGAGGAGAATGATCGACGTTTTTCGGTGCCGGAGATCACCTCCGTGCGATTGGATAGGGTGTTCACCAAGGCCGAGCGCGACCAGCTCTGGGCCGCGGTGGAAGATCCTGAGATGGTTTACCAGTTCGGGCAGTACCTCAAGCACTGCTGTGACTTCTCGGAGAGGTGGGACAAGGCCAGCGCCTACAAGGAAGATCGCTTCCGCCGCCTATGCCAGATCTCCCTGCGCGAGTGGGAGAGCTTCACCCTGGACTTCCACCTGGGGCAGTTCCAAAAGGGCGTCATGCGGTACCTGTTCTCCGACATGGCCATCGACTACGACTACAAACACAAGCGCCACTCCCTGTCCCAGAGGGCGGTGAACTCCTTCCTCAAGCGCCCCTACCGCGGCGTGATCTTGGGCCACATGAAGATGGATAAGGAAAGGCAGGTGTGGGTCCACATCAGTCAGGAGTTGATCGACAACCCCGACGCCGTGAAGGAATGGATGAAAGACCTATACGAAGTTGAAGATGATTTTGAGAGTAAACCCAAGATTAATTTAGGGAGCTTGTTATGAACTTGCGCCTCAAAATTAAGGCCTACTATAAATCCGGCAATGCCGTTGTGTACGCCATTGAAGGGACGAAATGGGACAGGGAATGCACGGCCGCCTATGTTTCGGCACCTGAATACGACCTTCAGGAAGGTGTGGAATATTTGATGGAAAATGGGTGGATAAAAACAGAAAAGGATAAATATGAAAAGAATTGAGGTGACTTCGTCCACCAAGTCCAAGAAGGGCACCATCTGGGTGCAGGTGAAAGTGCTAGACGGTGAAGCGCCCAAGGCGGGTGAGATTTTCCAGTGTGAGAAGGTGGGCGAGGCCGTTAAGGGGAAAGAGGAAGAAGCTGAAACCCATTAATTATACTTATAGGAGGACATTATGAGAGCGTTTGAGTGTGGGATTTCTAAAGAGGAATTCGTTAAGGAGCAGAAGAAACATCAAAAGGCAGATAGGTTTATCCGGGGTGATTATGGTGAGGTAGAGGATACCTTGAAGGAATTTCGGGGGTGCGCCGTTGGATGTGCGTTGAAGACGGTGGCCATGAAAAAGAAAATCGAAATTTCGACAAGTGATCATTCCCTTTATGAGGTCCATTTAGGCATTCCTCAGTGGCTGGCCAGATTAGAGGATACCATCTTCGAAAATGTGAGTGTAGAAAGGTCCCGCACTTGGCCTGTAGAGTTTGCTGAAGCAATCAACCAAGGGGCAAATCTCGATAAGGTGAAAAATCCTTTCATACTCTATGTCTTGGAGTCCAATCTTCGCAACTTTGATCACAAAAAATCTCCTGATGTGAAGAAGTGCATTGAAGATGTGATCGCCTTGTACCACCACCCGAATATTCCGGCGGAGTCGGCGAGGTTGGCGGCGGAGTCGGCGGCGTGGTCGGCGGCGGAGTCGGCGGCGGAGTCGGCGTCGGCGTTGGCGGCGGAGGCGGCGAGGTTGGCGGCGTGGTCGGCGGCGGAGTCGGCGGCGTGGTCGGCGGCGGAGT
>Ga0075472_10001265_pt1 | contig 10308 bp, 13 predicted proteins | sample DEB19_08_DNA_3_FD_77014 | JGI IMG/M metagenome (GOLD analysis project Ga0075472, IMG submission 77014) | Aqueous microbial communities from the Delaware River and Bay under freshwater to marine salinity gradient to study organic matter... | ecosystem: Environmental > Aquatic > Marine > Coastal ...
CTCGACCGGCCTTGCCAACAACGCGACCATCGAAAAGGTCGGCACGGCATCAACCACGCTTCGCCCCGATTTGTTCTTCCACAAGTCGGCGTTCGCGCTCGGCACGGCCGACCTGGTTTTGCCGAATGGCATGGACTTCGCCGGCCGGGAAAACTTCGAGGGTATCTCGATGCGTATCCTGCGGCAGTACAACATCAACTCCGATTCGGTGCCCTGCCGTATCGACGTGTTGTACGGCTACAAGACGCTCTACGACACCCTGGCGTGCATCCTGTTCAATAACTAAGCGAACGGGGGAGGGCTTCGGCTCTCCCCCGCTTTCCTTTTGTTGGCGGTGTAAATGTCGCTTTCAGTTACGACTTACAGCGAATTGAAGGCGGCCGTTGCATCGATCATGCACCGATCCGACCTGACTAGCGAGATTGCTGGGGCTATCGCGCTGTGCGAAGCCGAGATGCAGCGCAAGTTGGACGTTGCCGAGCAAGAGGCCACGGCGACGTTGTCAGTCTCAGCGGGTTCTTCAACGGTATCGCTCCCGACCGGGTTTATTGCCATGCGCCGGCTGAGGCAGTTGTACGGCGGCGCGCTTCGCACGCTGTATCCAACCTCGCTGGCAAAGCCAGGATCGGACATCGAAAGCATCGGCGGGTGGGCCGAGAACATCGCGGTCAAGGGCTCAACGCTGACCATTACCCCGACCCCGACCGAGGCACAGACGCTGTTGCTGGACTACTACGCCAAATTCACGCCATTGAGCGACAGCGCGACAACCAATTGGATTTTGACCAACCACCCCGACGTTTACCTCTACGGCTCACTGAAACATATCGGGGTGTACGTTGGCGCCGATCCTCGGTTTCTCACCCGCGTCACTCAGTTTTCGACGCTGTACGCGCAAGGGATCAAAGAGATCAACGACCTAGACCGCAAGAAGCGGTTTGGAAACTTGGTCACGACCACCGATACGCCGATGGCTAGGCGTGGATATTACGACATCAGGACCGGAGTATGATGATCCAAATCCCCAAAGATGCGCCTGACTGGTTTGCTGACGTTGTCGCAAAAATTGAGACTGTTGTACGGGCAGCGCAGGCCAGTGCGAAGCTGGTTCCATCGTTCACCGTTGCCAATCTTCCATCGGCTACGGAATGGCATAGCGGTAATGAAAAGTTCGGCTACACGCGGTTGATTTACGTCACCGATGAAACCGGCGGCGCGGTTCCTGCTTTTTCCGATGGCACAAATTGGAGGCGCGTCACGGATCGCGCGATTGTGTCATGAGACCTGATGCTTGGCGGGCAAATGTGGCCGGGTTTTTTGACAGCGCAGATGCGCTGGTTGGCCAAGTTGAGACGACGTTTGTGAAGGCGTCATCGTTGCATGTTCCGCCCGCGTTGCATGTTCCGCCCGCGGTGACCGAGCAGATGGCAGAGGCACGGAGGATTTTGCGGCAGTTGTCCGAGTGGATGGTTGATCCGCATAATTCAGCATTGGAAAAGCGCAATGGCTGATACACCCGACACAATCCTGCTTGCCAGGCTTCAAGGCACAGGTGACAACGTCAACCTATGGGGCGGTTATCTCAACACCGCATTGCAGACCATCACCCGCGCAAGCAAGGGCTATCAGGCGCTCGCGGTCACTGGCGATGCGACAATATCTTGGTCGAATTACTCGGCGTCGAATGACGGCAGCGTGGCCAACCTCAAGCTGACCGGGGCCTTGACCGCGGCGGCAACGCTGACGTTCCCGAACTACATGCAGAACATCAACGTCTGGAACGCGACCACTGGCGGTTTTGCGGTAACGATCAAGTGCAGCGGGCAGACCGGCGTTTCGATCCCGAACGGGCGCAAGGTGGCGCTGTTCTGCAATGGCACTGACTTTCTCGGCGCGGCGCCTGGGTATATTTCCGACACTATCACGCTGACCAACGACGGCGATATCGTCACAAAAACAACGCTGGAATCCGCCATTGCCACGGCGGCATTGCCGGCGACTTCAGGGACCGTACTAAACAGTGCGGCCGATACCACTGCCGGATACCTCAACAGCAAGGTAACGGTATCCGGTGCTTTGTCCAAGTCCACGACCAATTCCGGCGCGAATGAGGCGCTTAATCTGACTGTCGGGACGGCGACCACTTCAGCGGCTGGCGTTGTTGAGTTGGCTACCACAGCCGAGACGCAGACCGGCACGGACACCGAACGCGCGACCACCCCGGCGGCTGTCAAGGCAGTAGCCAACGCTGGCCGGGCAATCATCATGGCCACGGCAATTTGAGAAGGAATAACAATGGCAGACCCAAACATCGCGGCTTCAACCGCCACGCTATACAAGAAAAGCGTGGGGTATGCGCTGACAAACACATTGACCGGGACCATCGTAGCTAATGCGTCTGGGTCAGGCGTAGTCATCGAGGTGTTCTCGGCCTACGTCGCGAACATCGACGGGGCGAGCAGCGTCGACATCACCATGGACGTTCGGAAAAACTCGGGAACGGCGTACAAGATCGCGAACACTGTACCGCTTCCTGCTGACACAACTGAAATCATGATCGCCAAAGACGGCCCCGTGGTTCTTCAAGAGGGCGACAGCTTGCGCGGCGGCGCTTCAGCCAACAATGATGCTGAAGCGGTGGTGTCATACAACGAGTATGCTGCGTCATGAGCCGCCGTATTCCATCAACTCCGATCAGAAGCATTCAGCGCGGGACGGTCACCGTTGATACCGGACTTACATCAACGGGAACTGCGACCATTACTGCCGTCGATACGGCAAAATCTGAATTGCGTATTCTTGGCTGGACTGCGGCGACGACGACCGCGTTTAGTTCAACCACTGTCGCATCGCCAGCGACCGTGTTTCCTCGCATCGCTTTAACAAATTCAACGACCGTCACCATCACGACGGGCGGAACGATAGGGTCCGGTGGCAACACAATCATGAGTTTTGAAGTCACGGAGTATTTCTGATGAGCTTTTACACGGCCCAGGTCCGCACGTCTGACAATATCGTTGTTGCGGTCACGGAGACGAGCAAACCGCTGTCTGACCCGCCGGCCGGTATCACATTCGTTCCGATTGAGTCGTACCGCGCAGATTTTATTTTGAAGAAATACGAAAACGGCGAGTTTGTGAACCCATGAGCAACTACCAATTCCCGACCAAAGGCGGGCTGCGGTTCAAGCATGGGCCGTGGACTATTGGCCTATGGATGCAGGAAGATTTCGGCATTGGCGAGATGTTTGTGTTAGGCCACCAGGACGGCGGCGGCGATTGGATCGTCACGGCCAGGTTGGACGGCCCGCATTTCGGCTGGCAGGCGCGGATCAATCAGTTCGGCGGCATGGGCAATTACTATTACGCCATGTTGCCAACAATCCGCGCCAAGTTGAAAGAACACTACGACCTGACGCCGCATGTGCCGCCGTTGAGCAATTCGACGCCCTACAGCCGCGAGGCGTTCAACTTCGTGGCATCGGAATTCTTCAAGCTTGTTCTCGATCCACTGGATGACCATCCAACCATCGTCCCGAAATGAGCCGTTCATGGGTGACCTTGACCAAATAAGTCTGAAGATCGGCGGCATCGAGCAGATGCTGATCGAGGGCATCCGCCAGCGCGATCAAATGTCCTGGAAGCTGGACGAGTTGGGCAAAAATCTGGCCGAGGTCTACGGAACGACAAAATCGGTCCATGAAGGCCACACGGCGCTGAAGCAGGTCGTTGACGGAACCATCATCCCCGAAATCAAAGACCTGCGATCGATGAAGAACAAAGGCATGGGCTTCTTGGCCGGGGTGACCTTGGTTGCCGGCGGGGCCGGTGCCGGATTTGCCAAACTTTTCAGCAAACTGATTAGCGACTGAATGTTCATCAAGCCAAAATTCGCGCCCGGTGTCCTTGCGGATGATACGTCGCTTGCGGCCGAGGGGTGGTTTGTAGACTCCGACAAGATCAGATTTGTCAGGGGCAAGCCTGAAACCATGCGCGGGTCGGAATTGGTATCGACCACGCAAATGTCCGGGTTGTGCCGCGGCATGACCAGCTACGTCACGGTGGCTGGGGTTTCGACTGTGGCCATGGGCACGTCGAGCCACCTGTACGCCATGCAGGACGGGCAGATTTACGACATCACGCCGATTGATACCTATGGATCGTTGAGCAATCCGTTCACCACGACCAACACCCTTGCGACGGTATCGGTCGCACACACTTCGCACGGCCGCGCCGAAGGTGACCGGGTAGTGTTCCACAACGCCACCGCTGTTGGCGGAATCACTATCGATGGCGAATACACGATCACAAGCGTGACCAATGCGAACGCTTACGTCATCACTCATTCGTCGGCGGCAACGTCATCGGCTGGTCCGGGAGGTGGGACGGTCGATTACGAGTACCTGTTGGGAGTTGGGCTTGAGGATACCGTAGGCGGGGCTGGTTACGGTACCGGCGGCTATGGTGTCGGAGGGTACGGATCGCCATCGTCAACGGACTTCGAATGCCGAGTATGGTCGCTGTCCAATTGGGGCCAGAACCTGATCGGATGCGTTTCAAGTGGCGGAATTTATGAATTCGCGCCGCTGTTCACTGCGACGGAATTGGTTACGAACGGCGATATGTCATCGGCTACGGGATGGACGCAAGGCACGGGGTGGTTGATCGGTGCCGGTGTGGCGACGGCGTCGGTTGGCAGCGCGTCAGACCTTGAGACGACCATAACCATGAACCCGGCGGCATATTTCATGCTGCAATTCGACGTGACAAGGTCGGCGGGGACGCTATCGGTCGCTGTTGGGTCTACGACTGTAATCACTGCCATAACTTCGACTAGCCGCCAGAGGCAGGTGTTTTTTACCGGAGTTGGCGCGCTCAAATTCAGCAAGTCAGCGACCTTTGCAGGCACGGTGGACAACGTCAGCGTCAAGCAATTGACCAGGGCTTATCCATTGCCCAACGCTCCAACTCAAAACTTTGTCGCCGCGGTCACGCCGGAACGAATTGTCATGGCGGCGGGGACTATCGACGGGCAGATATCAGAGTTTAACCCGTTGCATGTCAGGTGGTCGGACCAAGACGTTACCGCGGCCGGTGGACCTGGAAACCAATCGTGGACTTCAACTCCCAGCAATCAAGCAGGGCTCTATACCTTGGCCGCTGGATCGCGCATCGTTGGCATTAGACGCGGCGTTGGGGAAATGCTGGTTTGGACCGATAGCGCCCTTTACAGGGCGGTTTATGTGAACGATCCCAACACGGTTTACGCCTTCGAGATGGTGTCGGATTCGTGCGGGTTGGTCGGTCCTAATGCTGTTGACGTGCTGAACGGGCAAGCCGTTTGGGTGACACCTGCAGGTGAATTCATGGGCTACGACGCCGGCCGCGTCTACGACATGAAATGCACCGTAGTGGAGACGTTCAAAGAAAACCTGTCCGCGGTCCAGGGCCGGAAGGTTTACGCCTGTAGGAGTACCGAGTTTGGAGAGGTCATTTTCCTGTACCCGGACGAACGCGACGGGACGGAATGTTCAAGGTACGTCCTGACGAGTTTGGAAGATGGATGGTTCGCCATCGGAACCTACGACCGGACGGCGTGGCTGGATACAGGCGCAACGTCTTTGCCCATGGCTGTTTCGAGTGACGGATATCTGTATTACCAGGAAAAGGGGGCCACCGATAACGGGGCTTCGCGGACTTGGTTGTTGCAGACAGGCGCCTTTGAAATGGGCGAAGGCGAAAACCTGTTTCAGGTGTCCGCCGTAATTCCTGATTTCAAAACGCTTGAGGGAACGATCAGTCTTGAAATCGGAACCTACGAATATCCCGGATCGGCGAGAGTGGCTAACGGGCCTTATGCAATCGGTTCAACTACCACTAAGGTTGATGTATTATTGACCGGGCGGCAGATGGACTTGAAATTCACCGGAAGTGGCGCTCCGTGTTCGATGCGCCTCGGTTCGCCGCGTGCCGATGTATTCGACACCGGCATGATGTTTTGAGGTGATCCATGGTCCTTGGCCTGAGTTTCGGGAAATCAAAAAGCAAGTCGTCCAGCACGACCAATTCCAGCACTTCTGGAAGCAACACTTTCACCGGACAATCACGACCTGTTACGCCGGAAGGCTGGACGGCGAATTACAACGCCTTGGGCAAAAGCCTCGGGTTTGGAGCCGTGACCAATCCTCCGAGGCCAGCACCGCAAGCCGTTTCTGCCACGCCAGCACAATCTTTTTTGACGCCTGATGGGACGTTCAATCCTCAAGAATTTCAACCGTCCTACAGTTGGATTCCGCCAAGCCAAAAGCCGCAAAATCAGCCAGCACAACCTACTGGACCCGAGCAATTCACCGGGTCCGATGGTGGACCTACGGGATACAACGCCCAACAGCAGACGGCCTTGGGTATCCTTGAAAACCGCGCTGCGCCTGGCGGCAATCCCGCAGTGACGGCCCTGCAAACAGGTGCGGGCCGCGCCAATCAGGGCGCCCGTGCCTTGGAATGGCTTTGGAACGATCAAATCAACCCGGCACTTCAGTCCCCGGCATCTCAGTTAGGCGCCGGGACTGAGGACGTTGGGGATATCTCAGCCGTCGAGGGGTGGCGCGGTCGCGACAACTACCTCAATCCGTTTCTAAACGAGGTGGTTAGCGCGACCGACGCCGATTTGATTGAACAACAAGACCGCATCTATAACCGCAACAAGATGGCGGCCGCCACGGGTGGCGCGTTCGGTGGTCGAGGTGAGGCGGTCAGGCAGGCGATTTCCGATGACGACTTCACCAGGTCTCGAGGTTCGATCCTGGGCGGGCTGCGTTCCCAAGGTTGGAAGGATTCAAACATCTTCTCGATGCAGGACGCGGATCGGTCACTGTCCGCGGCGCAGGCAAACCAATCGACGCGGTCAGCGAATGCCGATCGCCGGCAACAGCGCGACATGGCCAATCTCCAAGCCAAGTTGACCACCGAACAAGGCAAGCGCGACCTGATGCAGTTGTCGGCTAACAACGCCATCGAGGCCGCGAACCTTGGCATTAGTGAGGCCGAACTAGGAGTGGCGGCGTCCGACCAGGAACGCCAAGGGGCGATGGATTTGTTCGAAGCCGGCCAGATTGGGTTCGAGCAGTTGATGGCGTTCCTTGGGCTTGGGACGGGGCTGTTTGGCGAAGAAGAAAGCGGAGCCGGAACCGAAACCGCCACCGGAACGTCAACTGAAAAGGGAACCGCGTCAGGTACCAAGATTGGCGGGAGTTTCGGCAAATGAACCGCACATTAGGCATCGGCAAGCGCCGCGGTGGTATTGGGGTAAACCCGCGCCGCAATCAGGCTATTCAAGAGGTCCGGGCGTTGCTTCAAGGAAATCGGGCGCCAGAAATGGACATGATGGAAGGCGGCGGCATCGAATTGAACCTTGGCTCCGCGCCATCACGGCCAAGGTACGAGGCCGAGACAGCGGCCGTTCCCAAGAAGCCAGGATGGATTGAAAGGCTGTTCAAGGGCGACGATCAAGCCCTGGACGATGCCCAACGCGAAGCCGACCTTGAGCAGCGTCAAATCGACGCCAAGGAAATCAACGCGCGGTCTGGTGCTGCAGGTCGATTGGGTTCGCTGTTCGCCAAGGCCCCGACCATGGCTGGCGGAACCTACGGCGGGATTTCACTCGACGCGCTGACCTCTGACGACGCGTTGAAGTATGAGCCATATCAGGACTTGGCGCGGAAGGCGTACCCCGAACAGTACCAGGCGCAGATTGAGAGCAAATTGTTTCCACAGGCCCCGAAACTCATTGAAGTCAACGGGCAGCTTGTGCCGGCAGATAAGCCGGGAGACTACAGGACGCCAGAGAAGCCTGAAAACCCGGCTGATACGGCAATGTGGAACAACGCCTTGACGGCCGCCGATGGCGATCCTGTCAAAGCCCGTGAAATCATGTTCTTGAACATGACAGGCGGCGCGCGGTCTACGCCACAGGCCACTCCATACGTTTCACGACTTACTGGAAATCCAGTCAGGCTCAATCCTCAGACTGGCGTTTACATGGACGCCCAAAACGCTGTTGACGCCGCCGACTTAGTCGAGGCGTCATCGTTCAATAAGAACATCGAAACGGCACGGGAAATCCAAGGCGACATCGGTTCCATAGAGCAAATCGAGAAAGAGATTGCCAGCGTTCCAGGGGCTTTCGACAAGACCAAGACCGCAAAGGCAAAGGCTTATTCGACCCTGCCGATGTACGGCGACAGGTTGGCCGCTGAGTTGTTTACGCCGGAAGAATTGGAAGTCAGGGCAAAGGTCGCGCGGAACGCGGCGGAAATCATCAATCAGCTTTACGGGGCCGCGTTGTCTCAGGGTGAAGAAGGCCGCGCAAAGTCTTTCGCACCGGATCAAAACGACACGCTTGAACAGCTTTTGCCGAAGCTGAAAAGCGCGAAGGAATGGCGCGACGCACAGCGCAAGAAGCTGTTGCCGTCTGCGATTTCCAGGGCTTCCAATCAACTCGGCGTTCAGGCTTCGCCAGAAGTAATCGAATACGCTAGGGGTCCTGACGGAAAGCTAGTGAGGAAAAATGCGCCTCGTTAAACTTCCGGACGGATCGCGGGCGTCGTTTCCAGATGACGCCACAGACGAGGAAATCGACGCGGCCGTAAATCAGAACGTCGCGCCGAAGGCTATCCCGACTGTTGACGGATCGCCGATGAAAACCTTGGGCAAGATGGCGCGGCCGTTTGTGCAGGCGATTCCATCGGCGGTTTTCGGACTTCCAGCTATGGCGGCTGACGCCTATGACAGCGCGGTTAACCTAACCCGTATGGGCGTCAACAGGTTTCGCGACAAGCAAATCCCACTTCGGCCACCGTTCGCCTACAGCGGGGCAATGTCGGAAGCCGGTAAGCAAATGGCCGATAGGCTTGGATTGCCAGGACCGGAAACTGATACCGAACGCGGGTTGACAGATATCGCGACCACCGGGGCCGCCGCGCTTGGCGGGGCCGGGTTGGCGAACATTATGGGCCGCGCAATTCCATCAGCGGCTGGCGGACTTTCTAGTGGGTTGGCAAATGCCCCAAGACTGGCGCAATACGCAAAGAGCGGCTTGCGGGAAATGGCGAGTGGTCCTGGTATTCAGACGGCGGGAGCGGTCGGCGGCGCTGCCGCTACTGACGCAGCTCGCGACATCGAACTATCTCCAGGCGCGTCAATGGCCGTCGGGGCTATTGGCAGTATCGCCGCTGGGGGCGGTGCAAGTGGCGCGGTTCGAGTTCCAGGCGCAGTTAAAGGCATGATTGACCCGCTAACGGCTGGCGGTAAAGAGTTGATCGTCGGGCGGACATTGCGCGAAATGGCAACGCAGCCGAGTGTTGCTCAGGAACGCTTGGCAAACGCCTCGGAGATTATCGAGGGGTCGAAACCGACTATTGCCCAAGCAGGGAAGGACCCTGGGTTGATCGCGGCCGAAGTTGGCGCAAAAGCGTTCGACCAGACTAACAGGCTAGGCGCCCGAGCGTCAGAACAGAACCAAGCGCGGATGGCGGCGTTGGACGATTTGGCCGGCGATGACGCAAGGCTTGCGTCTGCCAAAGCCTATAAGGCAAAGATTTTCGAGAGCGAGGCAGAACCGGCCTTTGCAAATCGTCAACCAGTGATGCAGAACGGCAAGCCGTTGGGGCGACAGTGGATTGATAATCCGGTGTTGCGCGCCATTCGTGACGTGAGAGACGACCCACTCAACGGTGGAGTTGAAAACGTCAAGAAGGCAATGGACCAGGCCGAACAATACATTGTTGATCATCCTAACGACCTGTCAGACCCAAGAGCACTCTACGCCGCACGGCGCAACGTCAACGATTTCATGGACGCCGAAATAGAGGCCGGCATTCGCGCGGGCGATGGCGGGAAGGTCGCGGCGGCGATGAAGCTGAAGCCGATTGTCGCCAAAATGGACGAACTGATCGAAACCGGATCGCCAGGCTATAAAAAGTACATGGAACTGTACGCGGCGGCGGCTAAAGAAGTTGACCGCATCGAAACGCTTAGAGGTGTCCGCAAGGACGCCATGGGCGGGCCAGGGCGTGACGTTGTGACAGATGCCTTGACCATCAAGGGTGGCTTCGGGAATTCCGTCAGGAAGAATGCCGACAAACTGCGCGCCGAGTTGAGTTCGGATCAATTCAAACAGTTGATGAACATTGCCGAGGACTTCGACCGCGGCATGGCGACTTCGTCTCCGAGCCGCCGGTAGCGCCTGCCCGGCCTGACGCCGGGAGGCAACAGAAGCGCCCGGATCAGGCGATCGGACGCAGCGTCGCGA
>Ga0075472_10001266_pt1 | contig 10292 bp, 11 predicted proteins | sample DEB19_08_DNA_3_FD_77014 | JGI IMG/M metagenome (GOLD analysis project Ga0075472, IMG submission 77014) | Aqueous microbial communities from the Delaware River and Bay under freshwater to marine salinity gradient to study organic matter... | ecosystem: Environmental > Aquatic > Marine > Coastal ...
CTTCGACCCGATCCACAAAAAACTGCAGGGTACGCTGACCCTCCTGCCCCGCCTTGACCCGTTGCCCGGCCCGAGCCAGTCGCTCGGCAATCCATTGCGGCATGGCTCCACGTTCAACCGAGTCGATTTGCACCGTGACGCCATGGCTCTCCAGGGCAGCAAACCAGGCCCCCATGCGGGTCTGGCGGTCTAGTCGCGGCAACAGAATAAGCATCAGAACCGAATCATTGTCCTGCGCAGCTTGCGCCAATTCCTGCAATGCTGCGCTGCCCTCCTTGCCCGGCTTGCCCGAAGGTATGCGCACCTCAAGAATCTGCCGGTCAGCAAACAGGCTGAGTGAACCGCCGGCAGCCAGAACAGCGCCCCAGTCAAAGTGAGCCCCGGCCACGGTATGCACGCTGCGTTCGGTATAACCTTGCTGGCGGGCAACAGCTCTGATGGCGTCAGCCGCCTCCTGCACCAACAGCGCCTCATCACCGTGCAGGGCATACAGAGTTTTGAGCCCGCGCTGCAGATGCGCCTCAAGTTGAGCTGCAGCCAACTGCATCAGAGTTCCCGGATGGCCGCCAGGCGGCGTAATACCTGCTGGACGATATCACTTTGCATGTTTCGGTAGAGCTCTACTTGTTCAGCCTGCTTGGCATTAGCAAAGGCTTCGTTATAACTCTGGTCACGCTGCTGCAACAACTCGGTGTCAGGAATCAACTCCTTGCCCTTGGGGGTCCGGACGCGGAATCTGAACCGCAGTCTCAATTGAAGCTCCCTGACTAGTCCGACTGCGCTACCGCCCACAATCGCGGTTTCCCGTTGTTCTTGCAACACCTCCAGAATCACCGGCGCCTCTTTCTGTCGCGCGGGGTCCGTGATCAGTTCCACCTTGCCCAAGGCCGCGAGGTAGCGTTTGAGCTCGATGCCAATTTGCGAGCCCGGCGTCAGCCCAGCATAAATGGAAGTGAAGGCAAATTCCGGGGGCTGGCGCAAGCGAAAACCGCAAGCTGCCAGCAAACCGGGCCCGCACAGCGCAACCGATATTTTGAGTGACAGGCCCAGGGCTGTGCGTCGGTTACCACTTGAGACGGGCTGTGCTGACTGCATGCCTCAGATCACCACATTGACCAGTCGGCCAGGCACCACAACCACTTTTTTGGGTGAGGCACCCGCTGCCTGCTTAAGCACAGCCTCGTTGGCCAGGGCTGCAGCCTCGATGACCGACTTGTCGGCATCAGCCGATACGCGCACGCTTCCGCGTAGCTTGCCGTTAATCTGAAGCACCAGTTCAATTTCGTCCTGCACCAGGGCGACGGGGTCCACCTGGGGCCAGTCGGCATCCAGAAGATTGCCGACTGCCACAGCGTAGCCCAGTTCGCCCCAGAGGGCATGGGTGATATGCGGACAGGCTGGGTAGAGCATGCGTAGTAGCAGCGACACCCCCTCGCATAGCACCGCCTGATCGCCGTCGTCTGATGTGGGGCGAAAATCCTCCAGCGCATTGAGCAGCTTCATGCAGCCCGAGACCACCGTGTTGTACTGCATGCGCTCATAGTCATAGCTGACCTGTTTGAGGACCAGGTGCATTTCCCTTCGCAAGGACTTGGCTGCTGCTCCTGGCACAGCGCCAGAGAGCTTACGCCCGCTCGCCGCACGCAACGCATCAGCATGTCGGTGGGCAAATGCCCAAACCCGGCGCAGGAAGCGGTAACTGCCTTCCACGGCCGCATCGTTCCACTCCAGCGTGGCTTCGGGTGGTGCCGTGAACATGGTGTACAGACGCGCGGTGTCGGCCCCGTACTTTTCGATCAGGTCCTGCGGATCCACGCCATTGTTCTTTGATTTGGACATGGTGCCCACGCCCTCGTAGTCGATAGGCGTGCCCACCGGCAAACGGCCATCTCCACTGTCAACCTCATGTTTCAACTGGGCACCCACCACCTTGCCAGCGCTGTCCAGCACGTGCTCCACATCATGGGGCCAGAAGTAATCCTTACCCCCCTTGGAGGTTCGCCGCGAGTAAATATGGTTAAGCACCATGCCTTGCGTAAGCAGGCGGGTAAATGGCTCGTCCACCCGGATGAGCCCCAAATCACGCATCACCTTGGTCCAGAAACGCGCATACAGCAGATGCAGTATGGCGTGCTCTATTCCGCCAATGTACTGATCCATGGGCATCCAATATTGGGCGCCATCAGCAACCATCTTGTCGTTGTTGGTTGGATCGCAATAGCGCATGAAATACCATGAGCTGTCCACAAAGGTGTCCATGGTGTCGGTTTCACGTCGGGCAGGCTGGCCACAGCAAGGGCATGCTACTTTCAGAAACTGATCACATTTGTTCAGTGGGTTGCCACTGCCATCGGGCACCAGATCCAGCGGCAAGACCACCGGCAAATCCTGCTCGGGCACCGGCACAGTACCGCAGCGCTCGCAATGAATGATCGGGATGGGCGTTCCCCAGTAGCGCTGGCGGCTGATCCCCCAGTCGCGCAATCGCCAGGTCGTCTTCTTTTCGCCCAAGCCGCGCACTTGCAGGGCATGCGCCACCGAATCGATGGCCTGCTGAAAAACCAGGCCGCTGAAGCTGTCGGAATTGATCGTTACGCCACGACCTTTTTCGGCATACCAGTCATGCCAGTGCTGGTAATCAAAATGCTGGCCGTCCACATCAATCACCTGACGAATCGGCAGCTGGTATTTGAGCGCAAAGGCAAAGTCACGCTCATCATGCGCCGGGACACCCATGACCGCTCCATCACCATAGCTCATCAGAACATAATTGCCCACCCAGACTTCGATCTGCTCGTCTTTGAGCGGGTGCTGAACGAACAAGCCGGTCGGCATGCCCTCCTTATCCTTCAGGGCCAGTTCGGCCTCGGTGGTGCCACCTTGCTTGCAGTTTTCGATAAAGCTGGCCAAGGCCGGGTTGCTCAAAGCGGCCTGTGTGGCTAAAGGGTGCTCGGGCGCCACGGCACAAAAAGTGACGCCCATGATGGTGTCCGCACGCGTGGTGAAGACATACAAGCGCCCATCGCTGATCAGCTGACCATCAGCATCCCGAATGTCGTGGGTAAAGGCAAAGCGCACGCCCTCGCTTCGACCAATCCAGTTTTCCTGCATGAGGCGCACCCGCTCGGGCCAGCCGTTGAGGGTGGCCTTGTCGTTGCCAATCTGGACGTGGTCGAGCAGTTCTTGCGCGTACTCCGTGATTTTCAGGTAATAGCCGGGTATCTCACGTTTTTCCACCAGGGCACCAGTGCGCCAACCCCGCCCGTCAATCACCTGCTCATTGGCCAGAACCGTCTGGTCCACCGGGTCCCAATTGACAACCTGTGTCTTGCGGTAGGCAATGCCCTTGTCCAGCATCTTGAGAAATAGCCATTGGTTCCACTTGTAGTAAGTGGGGTCACAGGTGGCGACTTCGCGACTCCAGTCGATCGCCAAGCCCATGGCACGCATCTGGGCTTTCATGTGATCAATGTTGTCATAGGTCCACTGGGCAGGTGGTACCCCGTTCTTCAGCGCGGCGTTTTCTGCCGGCAGCCCGAAGGCATCCCACCCCATGGGCATGAGCACATTGTGGCCATTCATGCGCAGATGGCGTGCCAACATGTCGTTGATGGTGTAGTTACGTACATGCCCCATATGCAGCTTGCCGCTGGGGTAGGGCAACATCGAGCAGGCATAGAACTTCTTTTTGCCAGCTGCTTCGATTACACGGTATGCGTCAGTCTGCGTCCATTCGGATTGCGCTGCTCGCTCGACTTCAAGATGGTTATATTTGTCTTGCATGGGAAAGTCTGTCGTAGCGGTCAAAGTGCCGCCCAGCGCGACATTTTAGGATGGGCAGCGCGGCCTCAGCGTCTGGTTGCAAAAGCAATTCGCCTCAAGCCGGCCTGATGGGCCGCATCCAGCAAGGCCACCACCTGACCATAGGGCACGGCCGTGTCTGCACGCAGTTCAACCTCAGTCTGGGGCGCCTGCCGCCCTAGTTCGACCAGCCGCTGGCGCAAGCGGTCCATGTCAATAGGCTGCTCATCCAGATAAGCCTTGCCGGCCGCATCCAGGGCGATTTGGACCAGTTGGGGCGACTGTTCAGCTTGCGCCGTCTCGGCACGGGGCAAATCCAGCCGCAAAGCTGACGTCATCAGGGGTGCGGTCAACATGAATATGACAAGCAGCACCAACATCACATCGATCAACGGGGTCATGTTGATCTCGCTCATGGGCTTTAGCCCGGGGGCACGTCCAAAACGACCAAATGCCATCAGGACTCCTGGCTCACAACCGTGGAGCCATGAGAGGCCCCAGATGACAGCAACAGCTGATGCAAATCGTGCACAAAGCCTTCAAGGTCTGCCTCCACCTGGGCAATCTGGCGGCCCAGCAAGTTGTAGCCCAATACTGCCGGAATTGCCACGGCCAGACCGGCAGCAGTCATGATGAGCGCCTCCCCCACGGGGCCGGCAATTCGATCCACCGCAATCTGGCCCTGTGCGGCAATGGTCGCCATGGCCAGGTAAATGCCCCAGACCGTGCCAAGCAAGCCCACAAAGGGAGAGGTTGCCCCTGTTGTGGCCAACAGGGTCTGACCGAAATGCAGCCTCCTCAGAACCACATTGAGCGCTTCGCGCAAAGTTCGTGTGAGTTGCAAGTCCGGGCCAGCCATCTGCGATAAGGTTCCCGGACTTTGCCTGAGGGCCGCATTGAGCATGGGAAGGAGCAGGCCCAGGCGATCGAAAGGCTGAACCCGCGATCGGGCTTCAGAAAAACTGTCAGCCTGCCAGAAAGCCGCAATAGACCGCGCAAGACTTGAACGCACTCGCTGCAACAGCCAGCCCTTCCAGAGTATCACTGTCCAACTCGCCACCGACATCAGTAGCAAGAGCAGCGCCAGGCAACGCGTTAGCGCATCACTTTCCGTCAGCAATTGCAGTGGATTCATCGCTCAGATCAGCGCAGGCCCAGCACGTCAAACATGTCGTACAGGCCTGTGGACTTATCTGCCAGAAAGCGAGCTGCCCGCAAACTGCCCTGCGCGTAAGTGGTTCGGCTCGAAGATTTGTGGGTAATTTCGATTCGTTCGCCAGTGCCGGCAAACAAGACCGTATGGTCTCCGACGATGTCACCGCCTCGCACCGTGGCAAATCCAATGCTGGAAGGATCCCGCTCGCCGGTATGGCCATAACGCTCATAGACAGCGCAGTCCTTGAGGTCACGACCCAGGGCCTGCGCAATCACCTCACCCATTTTGAGCGCGGTTCCGGAGGGGGCATCAACCTTGTGGCGGTGATGCGCTTCTATGACCTCTATGTCGTATCCGGTGTCCAGCGCCCGTGCCGCCATCTCCAGCAGCTTCATGGTTACGTTGACGCCCACGCTCATATTGGGCGCCAGCACAATCGCCACATCACTGGCAATTGCAGCGATTTCTTCTTTTTGCGCCTGGCTAAAACCGGTGGTTCCGATGACCGCCTTCACGCCAAGTTTTCGACAGACTTGCAAATGGGCCAGGGTGCCCTCCGGACGGGTGAAGTCAATCAGGCAGCGGGCGCTCTGAAGGCCCTGTGACAGATCGGATGTGATTTTCACGCCGCTAAGCTGACCCAGATAGGCAGTGGCATCCAGTCCCATGGCGGGGCTGCCGGCAATATCCAGAGCGCCGGCCAGAACGCAGTCATCTGCGGCGTTGACCGCCTCAATCAACATACGGCCCATACGCCCACTGGCACCAGCGATGGCAATCGGATGAGAAACAGCAGAGTTCATGAGGGTGAGCAATAAAAAACTTTAGCGCGGCTGGGTTTCCAGCGGGGGATAGTTTTTGGGAGCTGCGGGTGGAGCCTGGTTTTCAACGGGTTTGGCCGTGGGCTTGGGAAATTGCTGCAATTGCTCTTCGCTGGCTTGAAGTTTCGGCAATTTGGCTGGGTCAACGGTGGAGCGCTCAAGCGTGGCAGCGAATTCCGACTCACTCGGCAATTCATCTGCCTCGACTCGCTCGAGCAGGTCACCCTTGAAAAACACAGTGACTCGCCGCGCCTGCGGCTCTGCGCCCTGACGACTCAAGGTAAAAACATAGTCCCAGCGGTTCGAATGAAAGACGCTGGTCAGCAGGGGGGTGCCCAGCAAGTCTCGCACCTGCAACCGGCTCATGCCTGGCTTGAGAATCTGCGCTTGCTCACGTGTGACCACATTACCCTGGACGACGTCGATACGGTAGGGGCTGAAGGTGGTGGCCAGCCGATTGCTGGCTTTATTCACGCTACTGCACCCGCTTAGCAAGGCAAGCATGGCCATAAGGAGCAATAGACGTTTCAGGGCGCTGGAAGATAAAGACATGTGTCTGGCGCAGGCGATATGATCAGGCCATTGTAGCGGTTGATCCTGCATTCACTGGAGTTGCATAAGGCCATGAACAACATCGAGGAGCTCAAAAGTACGGGCCTCAAGGCCACCCTGCCACGACTGAAGATTCTGGAGATTTTTCAGAAGGGCGATCAGCGCCATATGAGCGCTGAGGATGTGTTCCGTGTCCTGCTTCAGGACCGATCCGATGTTGGTCTGGCAACGGTGTACCGTGTGCTGACCCAGTTTGAGCAGGCTGGCATTCTGAGCCGCAGTAATTTTGAAGGCGGCAAAGCCGTCTTTGAGCTTAACGAGGGTCAGCACCACGACCATCTGGTGTGCCTAGACTGTGGCAAGGTGGAAGAGTTTTATGACTCTGACATCGAAAAACGCCAACAGGCAGTGGCTGCAAAAAGGGGGTTTGCGCTGGCCGAGCATGCGCTCAGCCTGTATGCGCATTGCACCAAGAAGAATTGCCAGTACAGGAGCGCCCCTGGCTAGTCGCCCCTGATCATGGCCTGGCGGTGTCGCTCCATGAAGTCTTCATAAGTGTTGATGCCGCGCATCTGCAGGATGGTGTTACGCACCGCCGCCTCCACCAGCACGGCCAGGTTACGGCCGGCCACGACCTGAATTACCACCTTACGCAAGGCTATGCCCAGCACGTCCTGGGTAAGGGGCTCGGTGGGGATACGCTCGTAGTCGCGCTCCAGGGTCTCCCGCCGCACCAGGTGAACAATCAACTTCACCCTCATCTTGCGGCGCACAGCAGTCTCGCCGAATATCGCCCGTATATCCAGCAGGCCGATGCCGCGTACCTCCAGCAGGTTTCTTAGCAATTCGGGGCAGCGTCCCTCGATATTGGCCTGGTCCACTCGGGAGAGTTCCACCGCATCATCAGCAACCAGCCCATGCCCACGAGAAATCAGCTCCAGGCCCAACTCGCTTTTGCCCAATCCGGACTCTCCGGTGATCAGCACCCCCAGGCCAAGAATGTCCATCAACACGCCGTGGGTGGTGGTGCGATCGGCAAAGTGCTTCGACAGATAGTTGCGCAGTACATCGATCACATAGGCCGGCGGCTCCGGTGTGGCGAACATGGGGATTTGCGCCTGTTCGCACATGGCCAACAACGCAGGGGGAGCAGCCTGAGCATCAGCCAGCACCAGCACCGGGGGCTGCAACTCAACAATCCTGGCCACACGGCGAGCGCAATCCTCGGCGGAAGCATTGGTCAGGTAGGCCACTTCGCGTTCGCCCAGGACCTGCACCCGGTAGGGGTGGATGTAGTTGAGATAACCAACCAGATCGGCACCCGAACTTGCAGCTCGAACCGCTACTTCGTCGAACCGCCGCTCCGAAGCGCCCAAGCTGGCAACCCAATCCCAGCCCAGGCTGACCCGAAACTCCTCAAACAACACCTGGGCACTGACTGCGGTGGGGCGCATGGGGTGTCAACCAGGCTCAGTTGGCGTGTGCGGGCAGCCAGGAGGCAATCAGGCCGTGGAGCTCGGCTGCCTCTGAGCAGGCTGCCATTTTCTCGCGCAGCTCACCATCACTCAGAAGTTCGGCAATTTCAGAAAGAATTTCAAGGTGTTTCTGGGTGGCCGCCTCGGGCACCAGCAAGAAAATCAGAAGCTTGACGGGCTGATCGTCCGGCGCGTCAAAACCAATAGGGGCTTGCAGCAAAAGAACCGCCGCCATTGGTGATTTCAGGCCTTTGATACGGCCGTGAGGGATGGCCACACCATGCCCCAAGCCGGTAGAGCCCAGTCGCTCTCGGGCAAAAAGACTGTCGGTAACCGCAGCGCGGCTGAGGCCATGAAGGTTTTCAAACAAAAGCCCGACTTCTTCGAAAGCCCGTTTCTTGCTGGCAGCGTCAACATGCACCAGTACCTGGGGCAGGGGCAAAATAGCAGCTAGTCGGTTCATGGCTCAGGCTGAATTATGCACACAAAAAAGCCGCGGTTCTGGCCGCGGCTTTTGGTCAAGACGCCAATAAATCAAAGGGTTCACATAAGTCGCTTGCTCGGCTCATGGTGGTGGTCTTGGAGGCGGTCCTTGTGTCGCACAACCTGCCTGTCAAGTTTGTCTACCAGATCATCAACGGCGGCATACAAGTCCTCGTGCGAACTTTCGGCAAACAAATCACTGCCCTTGACATGAATATTACATTCGGCCCGCTGTCGGCGCTCCTTCTCTTTCTGTTTTTCCACGGTAAGCAGCACCTTGACATCGACTACCTGGTCAAAGTGGCGGGTTATGCGATCCAGCTTGGTCGTGACATAGCTTCGCAAGGCGGGAGTAACTTCAAGGTGGTGACCGCTGATCGTCAAGTTCATAAAAACTCCTGTACTCTTGGGATTGAAACAAGGCCTACCCCGCCAAACTGCCCCCTACCGAAGACATGGATCAGGGCGGACAGTCTCACTATGCCCTTGCCCAAAAATAAAGGCAAGCCCAGTCCGATGACCTACCTCAATACACGGATATTCGGTTAAAAACCAATTACCGCTCCAGCACCACATTGCAAATCGCGAGTTCACAGAACGAAATCGGGTCGTTCAGTGGGATAATTCCTCTGTCATTTTTTTCGAGAAATATCCTTGGAACCCAGCCCTAGTTGCTAGCTTCCATCCCTTGCACACTTCGGGGGTTGGAAGCTGACACCCACCCTTGCATCTCGCCGATGCCCGACCCTTGAGGAAGTGAGCCATGCTCAACATTTTTTCGCTCGTCAATGGCCGCCTCTTCCAGGAAGAGATTGAGTCGCTGGAGGAGCTCGCCCGATTCCAGCCCGTTTGGGTTGATCTGGAATCTCCCACCCTGGAAGAAAAGCGATGGGTCAAACAGTACTACGGCCTGTCCATTCCAGAAGATGCGATGGACGAGGATATCGAGGAGTCGGCTCGCTTTTATGAAGAGGACAACGGTGAGTTGCATATTCGAAGCGACTTCCTGATCGCCGATCAGGAAGCGCCGCGCACCGAACGGGTGGCCTTCATTCTGAACCAGACCAACGCGGCCTTACGCAGCCAGGGCGTGCTGTTTTCCATTCACGATGAAAACGTGCCGGTGTTCCGGTTGCTGCGCATGCGTGCCCGCCGTGCGCCCGGGCTGATCTCAGACGCCAAGGACGTTCTGCTGAAACTGTTTGATGCTGATGCCGAGTATTCAGCCGATACGCTTGAAGAAATCTACGATCACCTGGAGAGTGCCGGACGCAAGGTTTTGTCAGGCGATGTGACCGATGAGTTGGCCGGCGATGTCCTGGGCGCAATCGCACGACAGGAAGACCTGAACGGACGAATCAGGCGCAATATGATGGACACCCGACGGGCGGTCAGTTTTTTGATGCGAAGCCGCATGCTCAGTGCCGAGCAGTTCGAGGAGGCACGCCAGATCCTGCGCGACATCGATTCGCTGGACTCACATACCGCCTTCCTCTTTGACAAGATCAACTTCCTGATGGACGCCACTGTCGGCTTCATCAATATCAATCAGAACAAGATCATCAAGATCTTCTCGGTGGCCAGCGTGGCGCTGCTGCCGCCAACGCTGATTGCCAGCATCTATGGCATGAATTTTCGTTATATGCCCGAGCTTGGGCAAACCTGGGGCTACCCCTTGGCCTTGGCGATGATGGTGGCCAGCGCGGTAATTCCCATGTGGTATTTCCGCCGACGTGGATGGCTCAAGTGAAAGTCAACGGGACACCCTACCGCACCATATGGCTCAAGGAAGGCACTGAGGATGTGGTGCAGATCATCGACCAGGTCAAGTTGCCTCATGAGTTCGAGATCATGGACCTGGCCGGTGTGGCCGATGTGTGTAAAGCCATCCAGGACATGCACGTCCGCGGTGCCGGGCTGATTGGCGCCACCGCCGCGTTTGGTATGTATCTGGCCGCACTGGAGGCGCCCGACGCGGACTTCGATGGCTTTCTCGCTGAGGCC
>Ga0075472_10001268_pt1 | contig 10282 bp, 9 predicted proteins | sample DEB19_08_DNA_3_FD_77014 | JGI IMG/M metagenome (GOLD analysis project Ga0075472, IMG submission 77014) | Aqueous microbial communities from the Delaware River and Bay under freshwater to marine salinity gradient to study organic matter... | ecosystem: Environmental > Aquatic > Marine > Coastal ...
GCTCGACCTCGGGCAGGTCGAGGTGGATCATGCCCGCGGCCTGGCGGCGCGCGAGGATCACCTTCGCGAGCTTTTCCGAGCGCTTGAGCGCGTCGATGAGCTCGGGCGTGTAGGTCGGCTCGGTCTTCGCGTTCTGCCGCGCGATGTCGGGCTTGCCGTCGATGAGCGCCTGCGCCTCGATGTAGGTCAGGCGCTTGGCGCTCTTGATGACCGTGCGCGCGAGGCGCTGGCCCACGACCTTGCCCTCGTCGTCGAGGTTGATGAACGCGCTCAGCGTGAAGCGCGCCACACCTTCCTGCAGCGAGCAGACACCGTTCGAGAGCGTCTCGGGCAGCATGGGCACGGTGTGGCGGGGCAGGTACACGCTGGTCGCGCGCGCGCGGGCTTCCTCGTCGAGCGCGGAATCCTGGGTGACGAAGTGGGCGACATCGGCAATGTGCACGCCGAGCTCCCAGTGCCCCGTGGTCTCGTTGTGCTCGATCGAGATCGCGTCGTCGAAGTCCTTCGCGTCGGGCGGGTCGATGGTGAAGATGAAGCGCCCGGTGAGGTCCTCGCGGTCCTCCCAGGCTCCGCTCGCGCTCGCCGCATGGGTCGCGCGCTCGAAGCGGACCGCTGCGTCGCGCGCCTGCTCGACGGCCTCGGGCGGGAAGACCTCGCGGATCATGTAGGTGGCGATGACCGCCTGCGTCTCGACATCGGGCCGCCCGGCCTCGCCGAGCACCTCGGTGATGACGCCCTCGGCGAGCGCGCCCTCCTCGGGCCACAGCAGGATCTCGACGACGACCTTGTGCCCTTCCTTCGCGTTCTTCGCGCCCGGGTCGCGCACCACGATCGGCTCGCGGATCGAGCGTCCATCGGGCTCGACGAGCCACTCGCGCCCGCGCTTGACCAGCGTGCCCGCGTAGCGCGACTGCCCGCGCTCGAGGACCTCGACCACGCGGCCGAACACATCGTCGCGCGCGCCCGACGGCGTCGCACCGAACCCGCGGTTCCAGCGGTCGCCGCGCCGTGCGACGCGCACGCGCACGCGGTCGCCGCTCACGGCGTCCTTGGTCTCGCCCTCGGGGATGAACAGGTCGCCTTCGCGGCAGAGCACATCGGTCTTCAGGAAGCCGAAGCCGCGCGGCGTGATCTTGATGGTGCCCGTGGCCTCCTCGCCGAGACGCGGCAGGCGGATCTTCTCGTCCTTGCCGATCTCGAGCTTCTCCTCCTCGGCGAGCTGGCGGATCGCCTCGCCGAAGGCGGGCTCATCCTCCTCGGCGACGCGCAGCTGCCGCGCGATCTCGTTCATGTAGATCGGCAGGTAGCTCTTGTGAGCGAGGTGGTCGAGGATGCGGCTCTTGAAGCGCAGAGGCATGGGCGCAAGTGTACGCCCGCCGTCAGCGCTTCTTCTTCGCGGGAGCCTTCTTCTTGACGATGTTTCCGACTCCGCGGCCGATGCGCGACTGGTGTGTCGCGCGCGCCTCGATGCGCTTGTTCTCGGCAGCGGCTGCCGCTGCGTCGGGCTTCGGCTCGGGCTTTACGTCGGGCTTTGATTCGCCCTTCGATTCAGGCTTGGATTCAGGCTTGGATTCAGGCTTCGATTCGGGCTTGGATTCAGGCTTCGATTCGGGCTTGGATTCAGGCTTCGACTCAGACGCCTTCTTGTCGGCGTCGGCCGCCGACTTGTAGCCTTCGCTGCGGTAGTCGGTCTCGTAGAAGCCGCCGCCCTTGAAGATCACGGCGCCGCCCGTCGAGATCTTGCGCTCGACCTTCTTCTTACGGCACTTCGGGCAGACCTTGATCGGGTCGGCCTTGATCGACTGGAACTCCTCGAATTCGTGCCTGCAGGCGCGGCAGATGTACTCGTAGGTGGGCATCGTTCGGGTGGTGCGATCACGCCTCTGGCGCGACGGCGACCTTCGCGGGGCGCAGCACGCTTTCGCCGAGCCGCCAGCCGGTCTGGAAGCGCATGCTGACGCAGCCCGGTGCGACGCCCTCCGCGGGCTGGCGCATGACGGCGTCGTGCTGCAGCGGATCGAACGGCGTGCCGGGCGTCGGATCGATGCGGGCGATCCCGTTCTGCTCGAGGGCCTTCTGGAGCTCGGCGCGCGTCATCTCGATCGATTTCGCGAGCTGCTCGACGGTGAGCTTCGAGTGGTCCTGGGCGAGCGCGAGGTCGAAGTGGTCGAGCACGGGCATGAGCGCGCGTGTGAGCTGCACGAGCCCGCCGACGCGCGCGCGCGCCTCGTTTTCGATCGAGCGGCGCTGGAAGTTGGCGAAATCGGCCTGCGCGCGCAGCTTGGCGGAGATTGCCTCGTCGCGCTCGGCGAGCAGCTTCTCGACCGCCTGCGCGAGGTCGTCGGTCTGCGTCTCGCCTTCGGCGGGAATCTCGGGATCAATGTCGTTTTCGTCTGCCATGACTCGTTCCGTGCGTCAACTTCGGTCGTCAGCCGCCGAAGGGATTGATCTTCTTCCAGAAGCTCGACTCGCCGGCGCGGACATCGATCTTCTCCGTCTGCGCGTACTCGGCGAGCAGCTTGCGCTGGTCGTCGGTGAGCCGCTTGGGCACCACCAGGCGCAGCACGACATGCAGGTCGCCGCGTTCGGTGGTTCCGCCGCGCGAGTTGAGCGAGGTCATGCCGGCGCGCTCGATCACGACGACCTCGCCGTGCTGGCTGCCCGCGGGAATCTCCATGTCGAGTTCGCCGTCGAGTCCGTCCACCTTCACCTTTGCGCCCAGCGCCGCCTGCGCGAACGCCATCGGATGCACGGTGATGAGATCGGTGCCGCGGCGCTCGAAGCGCTCGTCGTCGGCCACGCGCACGACGACATGGAGGTCGCCGCGCGGACCCTTGCCCTCGGGGCTCACCTCGGGCGGCGTCGGCTCGCCTTCGCCCGCGAGGCGAATGACCTGGCCATCCTCGATGCCCGCTGGAATGCGGACGCCAAGCTTGCGCTTGGTGGCGACGCGCCCCTGTCCGCGGCACTTGTCGCACTTGTCGGTGATCACGGTGCGGCGGCCGCGGCACTCGGGGCAGGTGGTGACCATGCGGAACATGCCGCCGAAGCCCGTCTGCGCGACCTGTCCCTGTCCGCCGCATACGGTGCAGGTCGCGGGCTTCGAGCCGGGCTTCGCGCCAGAGCCCGAGCACGGCTCGCACACATCGAGCCGCTTGAACTCGACCTCGCGCTCACAGCCCTTGAAGGCATCGATGAGCTCGATCTCGACCTCTGTCTCGAGGTCGTAGCCGCGCGCGGGTCCGCGCTGACCTCGCCCGCCCGCCTGCTGCCCGAAGATGTCGTTGAACATCGAGAAGATGTCGTTGACATGCATTGAGCGGAAGTCGTGCCCTGGGTTCTGGCGGAGCCCAGCGTGACCGTGGCGGTCGTAGAGCTGCCGGCGCTCGGGGTCGGACAGGACCTCGTACGCCTCGGTGCAGGCCTTGAACTCGGTCTCCGCCTCGGTGTTGTCGGGATTGCGGTCAGGGTGCCACTTCATCGCCAGGCGTCGATACGCCCGCTTGATGTCGTCCTGCGACGCGGTCTTCTCGACCGACAGGATCTCGTAATAGCACCTAGTCTGAGGCATACGGTCTGTGGCAGACGCCTTCGCCGAACGATCTCTCGTGAAGCGCCCGCACGCGGTGTCCCGCGTGCGGGCGGAGTGTGTCAGTCGGTCAGCCTCTCAGACGACCGCGCCCTCGACGGCGGAGGTCTCGTCCTTGAGCTCTGTGATGATCACATCGGTCGTGAGCATCAGGCCGGCGACGCTGGCCGCGTTCAGGAGCGCGGTCTTCATCACCAGCGCCGGGTCGATGATCCCGCTCTTCACGAGATCCTCGTACTCGCCGGTGGCCGCGTTGAAGCCCGAGTTCGTCGTCTTCGCGGTGCGCACCTTCTCGACGACGAGGTCGCCGTCATGGCCTGCGTTCTCGGCGATCTGCTGGCAGGGGCGGGTGATCGCCTCGGCCACGATGTCGAAGCCGAACTTCTCGTCGCCCTTGGCCTTCTTCTTGGCCTCGAGCACGGCGTCGACCGCGCGCACGAGCGCGATGCCGCCGCCAGGCACATAGCCTTCCTTCGCGGCCGCGCGGGTCGCGTGGAGGGCGTCGTCGACGCGGTCCTTGGTCTCCTTCATGGCGACCTCGGTCGGTCCGCCCACGGAGATCATCGCCACGCCGGAGGTCATCTTGGCGAGGCGCTCCTGGAGCTTCTCGCGGTCGTAGTCGCTGGTCGTGCGGTCGATCTGCGCCTGGATCTGCGCGGCGCGCGCCTCGATGTCCTTCGACTTGCCGGCGCCCTGGATGATGGTGGTCTCCTCCTTCGAGATGACGACCTTCTTCGCGGTGCCGAGCTCCTTGAGCTCGACATCCTCGAGGCTGCGGCCGAGGTCCTCGGCGAAGAACACGCCCGCGGTGAGCACGCCGATGTCGGCGAGCATCGCCTTGCGGCGGTCGCCGAAGCCGGGGGCCTTCACCGCGCACACATTGAGCACGCCGCGGAGGCGGTTGACGACGAGCGCCGCGAGCGCCTCGGCCTCGACATCCTCGGCGATGATCACGAGCGGCTTGCCCGCCTGCGCGACCTTGTTGAGGAGCGGCAGGAGGTCCTGAAGCATCGAGATCTTCTTCTCGTAGATCAGGATGAGCGGGTTCTCGATGACGCACTCGCCGCGCTTCGGATCGGTCATGAAGTAGGGCGAGAGGAAGCCCTTGTCGAAGGCCATGCCCTCGACATAGGTGAGCGTCGTCTCGGCCGTCTTGCCTTCCTCGATCTCGCACACGCCCTCGGCGCCGACCTTGTCGATCGCCTCGGCGATGAGCTTGCCGATCGCGGTGTCGTGGTTCGCAGACACGGTGGCGATCTTCTCGAGGTCGGACTTGCCCTTGCACTTCTGCGCCATCGCGGTGATCGCGTCGCAGGCGGCCTGGGCGGCCGAGTTGATGCCGCGCTGGACGGCCACGGCGTTCGCGCCCGAGGTCACATACTTGAGGCCGCCGTTGTAGATCGCGCCCGCGAGCACGGCCGCGCAGGTCGTGCCGTCGCCGGCGACATCCGCGGTCTTCTTCGCGACCTGCTGGACCATCTTGGCACCCATGTTCTCGAAGGGCGAGGGGAGGTCGACTTCCTTGGCGACGGTGACGCCGTCCTTGGTGATCGACGGACCGCCGTAGGACTTCGAGTAGAGGACATTGTGGCCGACGGGACCCATGGTGACCGCGACCGCCTGCACGAGCTGGTCGACGCCGCGCTTCAGCTCAGCGCGCGCCGCCGCATCGAACTTCATCTGCTTGTTTGCCATTGTTGGAAACTCCGTTCTTTCGCAGGTCTGGCTGCGGTCACTTGGTCATGACGCCGAGCAGTTCGCTCTCGCGCAGGATCACATGGGTCACGCTCTTGATCTCGATCTCGGTGCCCGCGTACTTGCCGTACACGACGGTGTCGCCCTTCTTGACGACGACGGCGGCGCGCTCGCCGTTCTCGAGCAGGAGGCCGGGGCCGGTGGCGACGACGGTTCCGTGCATCGGGCGCTCCTTGGCGCTCTCAGGAAGGAACAGGCCGCTGGCGGTCTTGGTCTCGGGCTCGACGGGCTTGATGAGGATTCGATCTTCGAGTGGTCGGACGGACATGGTGTGTGGTCTCGTGAGTGAGTGTGTTCGTTGAGTCGTGTGAGTCGAAGGCTTGATCAGGACCGGTCAGGCGGCAATCAGAACATGCCGCCCATGCCCGGGTGACCGTGGTCGTGGTGGTGGTCATCCGGCGCCTCGCCCTTCGGCTGAGGCTTGATCGCGACCGCGCAGTCGCAGGTCAGGATCAGGCCAGCCACGCTCGCCGCGTTCTGCAGCGCCGTGCGGTCGACCTTTGCAGGGGTGATGACGCCCTGCTTGAGCAGGTCGCCGTACTCGAGCGTGAGCGCGTTGAAGCCCTCGTCGCCCTTCAGATCCTTGACTTTCGCGACGACGACCGTGCCCTTCTCGCCTGAGTTGTCGGCGATGGTGCGCAGCGGCACGCAGAGCGCCTCGGCCACGGCCTCGACGCCGGCGAGCTCGTCGCCCTTGACTTCCTTGCGGACCTTGTCGAGCACGGGCAGCGCGCGGATGTAGCTGGTTCCGCCGCCCGCGACGACGCCCTCGGCGACGGCCGCGCGGGTCGCGTGCAGCGCGTCCTCGACGCGCGCCTTCTTCTCCTTGAGCTCTGCCTCGCTGGACGCGCCGACATTCACCTGCGCGACGCCGCCGGCGAGCTTCGCCAGGCGCTCCTGGAGCTTCTCGCGGTCGTAGTCGCTGTCGGTGTTGGCGATCTCTTGGCGGATCTGCTCGCAGCGGCCCTTGATGCTCGCGGTGCTGCCGGCGCCCTCGATAATCGTGGTGTTGTCGCCGTCGACGACGATCTTCTTCGCCTGGCCGAGATCCTTGATGGTGACCTTGTCGAGCTCGATGCCGAGGTCCTTCATGATCGCGCGGCCGCCGCAGAGGATCGCGATGTCCTCGAGCATGGCCTTGCGGCGGTCGCCGTAGCCGGGCGCCTTGACCGCGCAGACATTGAGCACGCCGCGCAGCTTGTTGATGACGAGCGCGCTGAGCGCCTCGCCGGTGACATCCTCGGCGATGATGAGGAGCGGCTTCTTCGCCTCCATGACCTTCTCGAGGAAGGGCACGAACTTGGCGAGCGAGTCGATCTTGTCCTCGTACACGAGCACGAGCGCCTTGCTGAACTCGCAGGTCATCTGCTCGGTGTTCGTGGAGAAGTTCGGGCTGAGGTAGCCGCGGTCGAACTGCATGCCCTCGACGACATCGATGGTGGTGTCGCGCGACTTGCCTTCCTCGACGGTGATGACGCCGTCCTTGCCGACCTTCTCGAACGCCTCGGCCATGATCTTGCCGACGCTGGCGTCGTTGTTGGCGCTGATGGTGGCCACGGCGCCGATGCCGCCCGCGACCTTGTCGACGGGACGGGCGCTCTCGGTGATGCGCGCAGCGACCGCGGTGACGGCCTTCTTCATGCCGCGCACAAGCGAGTTCGGGTCGGCGCCCGCGGTGATCTGGCGGTGACCCGCCTTGACCAGCGCCTCGGCGAGGACGGTCGCGGTCGTGGTGCCGTCGCCGGCGTCGTCGGAGGTCTTCGAGGCGGCCTCCTTCACGAGCTTGGCGCCCATGTTCTCGACCTTGTCGCGGAGTTCGATCTCCTCGGCGACGGACACGCCGTCCTTGGTGACGGTCGGGCCGCCCCAGCTCTTGTCGAGCACGGCGTTACGGCCGCGTGGACCGAGGGTGCTCTTGACGGCGGCTGCCAGCTTTTCAACGCCGATCAGCAGGCTCTTGCGGGCTTCGTTGTCGAAGGAAAGTTCCTTGGCGGACATCGTGGTCGCTCTCCGAATATTCGGTGGTTCACTGACTGCGGCCGACGCCACGCGGGTGGCACGCCGCTCCAAACGGGGCGTCGCGGGATACAAACCTCGTGCCAGAGTCCAAGGCGGCGTCCGGGGTGCCGCGGGCACGCCATTGGCGGCAATGAGATGCTCGGAAGTGTCTTTGGGAAAGAGACTTGTGATGTGTGCGCCGATGCACCGCCCCTCGATAGCCACTGACAGTTGAGGATCGCTCGGCGCGACCGCTGCCGTAATGGCAGACCGTCTTGATCCACCCCGTCTGAGTCAGCCGAGGATGTCCTCGACACGCGGCGGCGGGCGGCGGACCGAGAGCAGGGCCCAGTGGGCGTTCGCCAATCGGTAGAGGAGCCCGACCAGCAGAAACATGGCGCTTCCCAAAGCCGCGACGGAGGCGAGCAGTGCAACCTGGTGCTCGGTCGGATCGGTCCTGTGCATATGCAGCGCGAGCACGCCCGTTCCGAGGGTGACCGCCGCGGCGATCAGGAGGTCGCGCGTGGTCTGGGTGGCGTGGCGCGCGCTTCGGTAGACGCGCGAGTAGGGGACGAGCTCGCGCAGGAGTGGCGTGAGCGCCGCGACCACCGCAGCGACCGCGCCGAGCGCCCCGAGCGCGGCCTCGAAGCTCGGCGCCTGCAGCGCGAGCACAAGCCAGCAGGCGAATCCCGCACCTCCAATCACGCGCGCCCGCAGCACCGCGCGCCGCCGTTCCCACGGAAGGACGAGCACGAGCCCGAGGAATCCGATCGCGCTTCCCGCGACGGCGAGCGCAGGCGCAAGGGACTGCACGCCCCGAATTCCCGGCGCGATCCATGCAGGAAGCGCCGTCGATTCGGCGATCGTGCCCGCGACCGGCGATGCCGCGATCGCACAGGCGAGCACGCTGCCGATGCACGCGAGGTAGACCCCCCAGGCGATGCGCGTGAGCGCGCGAGTTCGGGCGAGCGATTCGGTCGCGGGGTCGAGCCGCGCCGCGAGCGTGACCATGATGTCCTGCGCGCACTCGGGGCATTTCGCCTGCGCCTCGAGGCCCTCGAGGTCGTATCCGCACTTGGTGCAGGCGATTCGCGTGCGGATGATCGGGCCGGACATCGCCCGTAGTGTGTCGCGGCGCGGGCTCCGAGGCAAGCAGGGGAGGTACACTCGCGCCATGCAGGACAGGATCGAGGCCCTTCGCGCGAACATCGTCTCCGTCTACATGGGGAATGTGCAGGCCGTCGACCGCCTGATCGTGTGCCTGCTCGCGCGCGGGCATGTGCTCATCGAGGATGTGCCCGGCGTCGGCAAGACCGTGCTCGCCAACGCGCTCGCGCGATCGATCCGCTGCACCTTCAGCCGCATCCAGTGCACGCCCGACCTGCTGCCCGCGGATGTCACGGGAACCAGCATCTACCGCCAGGACTCGAGCACCTTCGAGTTCCGCGAGGGACCGATCTTCGCGAATGTCGTGCTGGCCGACGAGATCAACCGCACCACGCCGCGCACCCAGTCGGCCATGCTCGAGGCGATGAGCGACGCGACGGTGTCGGCCGAGGGCGGCGTGCGCCACCTGCCGCAGCCGTTCCTCGTGGTGGCCACGCAGAACCCGTACGAGTTCGAGGGAACCTACTTCCTTCCCGAGAACCAGCTCGACCGCTTCCTGATGCGGCTCTCGCTCGGCTACCCGTCGCCCGACGACGAGGCGCGCATCCTGCAGAAGCAGCCGGCTCGCACCGCGCTGCCCGATCTCAAGCCCGCGATGGGCGCCGAGGAAGTGCTCGAGCTGCAGCGCAAGGCGGACGGCGTGCGCCTCGACCAGTCGCTCGTCGACTACATCATCGCCATCGCGACCGCCACGCGGAACAGCGAGGACCTGCAGGTCGGCGTGTCGCCGCGTGGCGCGCTCGCCCTGGCCGCCGCCGCGCGCGCCACCGCATTCGTCGCGGGCCGCGACTACTGCGTGCCCGACGACATCGTGTCGAATGTCCTGCCCGTGTGCGCGCACCGCGTGATCAGCCGCACCTACATGCACCAGGGCGACACGATGACCACCCGGCGCATCATGCAGCGCGTGCTCGAGAGCGTGCCGAGCCCGGTGTGACGGCCTCGGGAACCGCAGGATTCACCGCATGAAACCCGCAGTCGTCCTTCTCTCCGGCGGACTCGACAGCGCGACCGTGCTCGCGTGGATGCGCCGCGAGGGCTTCGCGTGCCACGCGCTCAGCTTTCGCTACGGACAGCGCCATTCGATCGAGCTCGACCGCGCCGCCGAGATTGCGCGCGCGCTGGGCGCGGCCGAGCACCGCGTGGCCGAGATCGACCTGCGCGCCTTCGGCGGCAGCGCGCTCACCGCCGACATCGATGTGCCGAAGGACCGCGACGAGTCGTCGATCGCGCACGGCGTGCCCGTGACCTATGTGCCCGCGCGCAACACGATCTTCCTCGCCTTCGCGCTCGCATACGCCGAGACGCTCGGCGCAAGCGACATCGCGATCGGCGTGAACGCGATCGACTTCTCGGGCTACCCCGATTGCAGGCCTGAGTTCATCGCCGCGTTCGAGCGGCTCGCGAACCTCGCGACCAAGGCGGGCGCGCAGGATGGCGCGCATTTCCGCGTGCACACGCCGCTGCAGACGCTCTCGAAGGCAGGCATCGTGCGCCTCGCGCTCGAGCTCGGCGTGCCCGTCGGCCGCACCATCTCGTGCTACGACCCATCGCCCTCGGGCGCGCCGTGCGGACGCTGCGATGCGTGCATCCTGCGCCGCAAGGGCTTCGCCGAGGCGGGCGTGGTGGACGCTCGTTGATTCCAACGGCGGGTGTTTCGATCGGGAATAGGCGCGGGTATCGCAGCGTCCGCGCCGCCCATGAACGCCACTCGCGCTATCTCTCTCGCGTCCCTCGCCGTCGCAGCGGTCCTCGCGACCGGCTGCCAGACCC
>Ga0075472_10001270_pt1 | contig 10275 bp, 12 predicted proteins | sample DEB19_08_DNA_3_FD_77014 | JGI IMG/M metagenome (GOLD analysis project Ga0075472, IMG submission 77014) | Aqueous microbial communities from the Delaware River and Bay under freshwater to marine salinity gradient to study organic matter... | ecosystem: Environmental > Aquatic > Marine > Coastal ...
CCCCAAAACCCCAAAACCCCAAAACCCCAGAGGAAGGACTCCGGAAAGTTGATGGGTTTCGAATGGTGTTGGTATATAAAGGCTAAAGCGCGGCGCGAGTCAAGTCAGATTTAAATCATGGCCAAAACTGTGGCTGAGTTGTTTGCCGGACTTCCTTAATAATCAAGAAAGAGAAATTAAAAGAATGCTCTTGCCCCAAATTATGAATCCGGCGAATCACGCCCTTTGTGAGCAAGCGAGAATCGTTTTGGAGTCAGGACAACTTCTCAGCGACAGAGTGTCTCTTTGGGTGCGACCCGAACAGCCCCCAGACCCGCGAGGCCTCCTCTCAACTCTGTTCAATGTAGACAGTGAAGTTTTTCAAAGTTGTTCAGAGCTTGCGTTCAGCGTTACAGAAGCGAATATAGAGTCGCCATTTAGATGGGAGTCGGTTCCTTCGTTTGCGCTCGAAGACGAGAGCGGGCAGACGTCGGTTACTCTCTGGGCCAAGTTCTCGAACGAGCCCAGCTTCTACAGTTTCAGCCTAACGCTTGTCTCGGACTGTGCAGCAGCGCCCTAACTTGGCCCCGAGCGAACAGACGAGCCATTCGAATACACTCTTGGTGCACATGCGAAACTTGAGAAAAATTTCTTACTGCCTCCTCTGCCCCTTGGCTGCCCCGAAAGTCCACCGGAGTGCTTTTTTGCGGCTCTCGACAGCGAGGAAAGATCGCCTTGTTCAGACCTTGTGTCCGATCTCACCAGCGTCGGTTTTGACTCAGAAGGCGCTTTCGATTTCATGACCACCGATCGGATCAAGTTCCCTCCTGGTTCGCTGCATCGTGTACATGTGGGAGACTCGGCACGACTTTTAATCCATGTAAACGAGAGAGAGCCAAATCAGGTCGAGGACGGCGACAAAGACGCCAGCTGGACGTTGGAGGCGCCAGAAGATTCATCCTCAGCGCATCTTCGCCGCCTGCAGACGTGCGACTCACCGACAGCCATCATCCCGTCGCAGCTTGTGGATCAGGAATACATCATAACAGACTTCACCAAGTCCTACACGTTTACTGCCTTCACGACGAACCCGCCCGGTTGCTCCATCTCGTATGCTCAACGGTCCAGTGCCAGTGCCGTTATCTCGTTTGACCCTGCCAACAGGCTGTTCAAGTTCTTTTATGTCGACGACCTCCTACTCCTGCAATCACTGGGCGAGAAGACCTACGACATTACCGTGAGCGCCAGCTCTGGCAATGTCAAACCGATTGGCACATCGGCTTCGTTCAAGCTTACGCTGAAGTCTCCTTGTGGCCGCTCTAACATGGTGAAGCTGAATAGTTTACCCTTCGTAAGCACGCCTTGGAAGTACAAACTACGTGATCCTCCGCAGGCCTTCGAGTACCGCGCTTTTCAAATTTTAACTTTTCCCGTGACGCACACCCTTTGCAATCAAATCACTTACATCGCCACGACAGACCTTTCGCCCACTCCGCTTACCGCCACTTCCAGCCCAGTCTCCATCAAAGAGTTGACCTAAAAGTTCATGGTCTACCTCGAAGATGCTTCCATTGCGTCGATTACGATCACGTTAAACGCGCACATCACAGGGTGGCCCGACAACAAGGCCGTTCCTGCCACAGCAACAATCTAGATACAGGACCCGTGCAGGTCCGGCAGCATCAACGTGCCACTGATCTTCAACGAAGTCGTCTACAGATATGAAAGTCGCTCACTTCCGTGGGCAGTCATCCCATTCAACACAAACGAGTTTAACTCGTGGACGACCGACCCCAGCTACTGCCGCTTGACATTTTCCTGCGAATTCATCACCTTTTCGTTCGAAGGAAGCACCAGCTGCGACTTCGTCGACGGCAACACTTAGTCGATCTTCGACCCCGTGCTCAACATGTACCAGCTCAGGACCAGAGACATGAACCTCTTTAACGGTGTACATTACTTGCAATTCACGGCAAGCCTGCCGGGCGGGACAACAAGCACGACTGTTGCTACTCTCGAGTTCGTCGATCCCTGCCCTGACACGCAGTTCACAATTGAGACACCACACGTCTTTCAAGAGTCGCTGAGGTACTCGCTGCGAGACAAACCCGTGGCCTACAAGTGGGACATGGCCTCGCTCTTCTACGTTGAAACTCTCGTTGACTGCGGCCCCTTTACCCTCATGTTCACCACCGACAGAGGAGACCCGATCGACAAAACCACTTTCAAGGATGACAGAGACAGCATTCCCGCCCAATTCCTTGTGAGCTACACGGAGGCTCTGGAAAAAGTTGGAGTCTACAGGTTCACTTTCAAGATAAGCCTCGATAACTTCCCGATGAACAGAGGCATCAGTCTGGACCAGCCCTTCCAAATCTCGATTATCGATCCGTGTGACAAGCCGCTCTGGATAAGAGCGCCAAGCGAGCTCGACGGCGCCGTTATCAAGTACAAGCTTCTGCAGCCTGCCCTATCGTTCACGTTTGAAGAATTCATTCCGAGTCCGGCATGGTGTGACTTGGCGTACTTCTTTGATGTGCCGAGCCCGCTGGCGAAGATGGTGTTCAAGACCTTCGACGCCAAGACGCGGACTTTCACGTTTTAGTATCAGGAGCAGGACTTGCTCCCGCTCAAGTCCGACTTTTAGCTCGAGTTCGTCGACTTCGACTTGCTTTTGGGCTGTCAGTCGGGTAAAGCCCTAATTGCACAAACTCAAGTCATCATGAAGCTCAGGGTGCAGAATCCGTGCTTCGACACGCTCCAAAAGCCCCACTGGTGTCCCAACGAAACCAAGAACTTGTACTTGCCAGGAATGCCGAAGTGGCAGAGCGACTTGCACGACATTGTGATTTCGATTGAGGACAAGAAGAAAAAGATGACGTTCGATTTCGGTCCCAAAGTAAACCGTTTCAACAGCACGGCAATCTAAGTGACCGTTAAAATGGAGGGGGCGACTGGCTTCGCGTTTTACAACGCGGATCGCAACGCTTTGGACGTCTACAGCGACTGGTTAAATAAAATGCACCTCGGCTACTACCGTTTCGAAGTGGTATCGACGGAGACTGTTGAGGGGCAAACCTACTCGTACTCGAAGACATTCTATCTGAAAGTTGTCAAGCCGATGGCGCCGGACCCCACTCCTATCTAGCCCGTCGCCCCAACAGAGTACAAGCGCCAAGTGCCCGACTCAGACATCATTTTGAGAGAAACGGTGACGCAAGACAGACCCCTGCCCAAGGTGCTCGAATTGGATCCCGCTGGAAAAATGACGATTGCTTGGACAAGACAGATGATGCCGCAGGGTGACGCGCCCATCATCGAGAACACAAAGGTTAAGGCCTACATGCAACCCACGGCGACCCTGCGGCGCTCCCTAACGGACTCTGAGTCTCCACAGAGTTACGATCGAGTTGTCGAAGTCACTGTGAGTGAGGAGGCGCTTGAACAGTTCAGCAGCAGAGTCATTGACTTGGAGGCCCTCGAGGTCAAAATCGTCAACATGGTCGGCGAGACCCTGCCTGATATGAAGCCCACCTGGACTGTGTTGGCCTACCAAACGAATGAGCTCAGGTTGCAGCTGAAGTTCAAGGACACGCGCTCGCTCGACACGCAACAACAAGTGTCGGTGACTTTCTGGGGCACACAGCTGTTCAAGGACGCCAACGGCCAGGAGGTACCTTTCGGTGCAGAGGTTCGTTGGGATATCGTGCGCCAGATTTAGCTCGAAGATCAGCCTATCGTTGATGACATAATGGTTGCCTTCCTGGTTCTTGTCGGACTTTCGGTTGCCTTCGCGCTCCTAATCGTGCTAAGCTGCGGTTCCTTGCTTCCTTTCTGGATGTTCATAAACTCAATGCAATTGATCGCGCACGTGCCCCTGATAAACAGCAACCTGCCAGGCAACTCGCACTTCTTCCTCCTCGAAAATCTGAAAATCTTCAGATTGCATTTCGGCGCTTTCAACCTCTGGCTGAAGACTCTGCTTGGCGACCACCGCGAGGAGGATGCAGCACTTGTGCGCGACGACGTCACCCCGTACTACACGACTCTGCTCTATCAGTGCGGCTACTCCTTCCGCCTCTGGCCCAACCTCATCCTGATCTTCGTGCTCATCGTGACCACGCTCACGATCTGGGTCCTGTCTTTCGCCCTCGACTTCTCCGCTCGTTGTACCTGTTGCAAGAATCGCATCCGCACAAATCACCTCATGGCTAACTTCACAGTTCGCCTCCTCTACGAAGCGTTCTTCGAGATCGTTCTATGCCTGATGATCAACATCAGCTTCTTTGAGGCCGAGGCAACGTCTGAGAAGGCGGCGCTAATACTGTGTGTATGCCTCGCAGTCTTGACGCTTGTTGCACTCGCGCTCATTTGTTCAAACGCTTGGCACCGAGGGCCGCACGTCAAAGGCGTTTACGAAAAGAAGTCGCTGCTCTATATGTGGGGCTTTGGGTATCGACCCCTCAATCGCAACCACCCTGCAGTTGCGTCGCTCCTCACTGCCCTCTCAATGGATAAAATTACGATCGAAGACCAGCTAAAAAGTCAAGATAAACCCGGTGGTGACGACCCCGAGAACCCCGTGGAAGCCGAGAAAGCTTGCTCCCAAGCGGAATTCCACGCGACGAGTATCGGAGAACGGGCAGTCGAAGCGCCACTGGCTTCATTAGGTGACACGATGCGCGAGAACTACGATTTCCAAAACATCGCAGTAAAGTCTTGCGATCACTTCCCAATTGAAGGTCTTAGCAACCAAGTGGGCACTCAGGACTACAAGCTGAAAAGCCCAAGATCGACTGGCTCAGGCGATAAGCAAAGGCCGCCCAGCAAGACTGAAGAGGTCATCGCGCTATGCATTCCTGATTCGCACCAGAGCCAGTTCGAGGGTGGTGAGGCGACGGAGGGTGCGCTCGAGAGCAGTCGAAGACTTATAGAGGCGGACAGCTGCTCTTCCTTCGGCAGCTCCGAGGTAACCAGCTCGCAGTCAATCCAAAAGATGAAGAAACACGACTACCAAGCAATCTACGAGTACATGAAACCTGAGGCTCAACTAAAAGTGCAGCTGGAGTCTCTCGTGCGGGTCAGTGCCCACTACCGAACACTGTTCACTGGGCTGAAGAAGAACCACCAGCACAGCGCTGCAGTCGTGTACCCGGTCATTTTCTTGATACGAAGAATCGTCTACGCTGCGATCGTGCTGTTCTTGGTGCACATCCCCTCGGTCGCTGCCTACCTGCTTTGCTGGATCTGTGTGGGCATGATCGGGTACATCCTTGTCGAGCAGCAGTGGGAGGAATCGCTGATTTCTAGACAACACATCGTCAACGAGATCGCACTCTATCTGGTCGTTCTCATCGCATTCGTGAGCTCGGCCCCGCTTCCAGTCGTCGCAATCGGGCTGCTCGGCTGGTCGCTGATTGCCATAGTCATCAGCACGGTTGTGTTTAACATCCTCGTGATCACCTACTCCTTCTGCATTCACGGCAAGAAGACAATAAGAAACAAGCGGCGGAGACACAGGCGAAGGAGGCGCTTAGGTCGCGTAAAGAAAAACAAGCCAGTCGTCCCTCAAGCTCCACAGCTGTCCGAGCCGGAGTCGCAGTCCGAATCTGTCGTGGAGTCCGTGCCCGCGGCCGAGTAAAGTCTTCTTGAGGTTAGATAGCGCAACGAGGCAATTCTGTCGCAGGATTTGGAGCTGAGGGTGAAGGACGAAGACGTTCTGGTCGACAGTCAGCTGGTGCTTTCCCTTGAGTACGATCGGCCTTTCGATCTGCATGCGAGCGTCGGGGAGAGAGAGGAACCGGTGACTCAGCCAATGCTACACGAGCAGTCTTAGAGCGCCTCACTTGTTGAAGAGAACGTCTCGAACGCCGGCATAGACACACGTGAGCGCGTGCACCTGAACTCGCCGATTCTTTTGAGCTCAATGGCCAACATTCCGCTCAAAAAGCTCACGCCGGAGGATGAAAAGTCGAACAGCGAAAACAAAAACACAAACGATGTTGATCGCACCAACATTCCTATGCAGTCTCCGCTCGGAGACAACTCAAACAAAGTTGATTTCCCGAACCAGGAGCCGGCGACCCGCGAGAAGTCGCAGCTGCCTTCGGATCGTGGCGATGACAGGCAGAGTGCGGCGAGTTACTCGAACCAAAGGAGTCACTTCGTCGCCAACAGCTCAAGCGGGTCGAGTCAGCACTCTGGTGAGAAAGAAAGAGAGCAAACGATGAGGAGTCAGGTGAGGAGTGTCAAAAGCGAAGTAAAGTCAAAGGGGTCCGCCAGCCCCCCCGAATCAAACAGAAGATCTTCAATGAGTGAAAAACGCAAGAATCCCAAGGTTTTCGAGGCGCTTGAGGGGCGGAACGGCGATTCGGAGCAGGCAAGAAGTAGCTAAAAACTGCAAAAAAGTAGGTCTTCACAGAGCAGTCACTAGCTGAACAACGACCACCAGTACACGCGGTCTCCGTGCCTCGCCGATCCTGAGATGATGACCCTAAAGAGTCACATGAAGTCGCCAGATGCCACGAAGAACAGGTTTACCGTGCAGTTGAAAAGTGAGGAGGCAAACCGTGAGGCTGAAGTCCAGAGCCAGGATCACTCGGTCGAGCCACAAAGGGACTATACGAAGGGACTAGACTGCGAGGAAGACCCCAACTCATTGACTAAATCGCTCGAAGACTCCTCCAACAAGTACGACACTTTCGACGACCTGCACCGAGATAAGTCCGTCGAACAAAGCTCACATAGAGCCCCTCCAGCTGAAATGACTTCCTCCGAAGAGCTTCAAGCAATACCCTTGGTGACGCAAGGGAAGGCAGAAAGTTCTAGGTCCTCTGTGTCTATGCGCGTCAACACAAAAGCAGACGAACAAGAAAAGGAGAGAGAGGTGGTAGCCATGGGGCAGGCCCAGGCTATCACATAGGCAAACTTATCGCAGACCAACTCAACGGTCATTGTCCAGAGAGCAAACAATAGCGTTGGCATCGACGAATCAGCCAACGTTTTGATTCGTTACGGCACCTCAGCCAACATCTCAAACGCCTCCATTGACATGTCGATGGTCAACGTGTAGGGATTGGGCTAGCTATCGCTGCGCCTGGATGAGTCGACGATCCCGCGCGTTCCAGAAGACGTGCGCGAGCTAGAGCAGTTTCAAACCATCGCTGATGTGCTCCGCGGCCGTCGACCTCAATCCGAGGTCTAACTGCCAGCTGAAATCGCCCATCAACTCCAAGCCAACCCGTCAACCAAGAATAAAGACAAGCAGGGAGTGGCTGCGCTTCAAGATGTCTTTGAACCCCAAGTGCTCAGTAGCGAGCAGTCAATCGATTCTGGCTCACCGACTAGCAAGGGATAGCAGCTCGACCACAGCTTGGTCGTGAACAAAAAGCGCACAAAGAGACAGCGCCGGGCGAACACAATCAGGCAGAAAGTTGAGTACTCCGAAGCTGGGGAGCCACACAAACTTGTCTCCCGAGTAAAACAAAACTAGTCCGACCCTTACATCCCGCTGCAGACCCAAGAAGAATAGGACGGCGAAGAAGAGTTCGGAGATGAGAGCAGAACTCTGGACAAGGCGCTTGAGACGCTCAGTGCCGAAGTCGATTCGGTCAGAGGTGTGAAAGCCTTGACGGAGAGAACTCTGGCGAAGTCCAAAACAAATGATGTCGGCCTGCTGGGAGCCAAAAATTCGTCTCTAATCGAGCTGAAGGTGCAGAGCCTCAAAGACGAGTCAAAAAATGCCTACATGGACAACCAGACCAGCCGAACTTTGCAAAGGAATGCAGCTCCGTCCGACTTCGAAGCGAATCACGTCAACAGACTGGTACCCTCGTCCCAGAAAGGGTCACTCCTGTCATCGAAGCAGCGCCACGAAAAAATTCAGCACGAACGACCTGTGGACATCCGCAGGGCCGCTATGGCTGAAGTCTCGACGGGGAGGCAGCTTAGAAACCAAGTCCAAGCAAAGCGCAGCAGCAGCAGGCGCCTCGCGTCGAGAATGGTCAGCGAAAACGACTCCAAGAACTATTTGCACAGCGATGAGTCGTACCAAAACAACAACTACTCTTAAAAGCACCTCAAGCTGATCAACTCAAGATCTGGCTCGGTGGGGCACTCTGTGATGCTGGACCGCGTCTCGAACGAGCATAGCCAAGAAGCGATCGATAAAATGCAAAACAGGTTTATCCAGGTGCAGCCACTGGATGAAATGCACAGCCAGGCCTTTAACATCGGACTCAGGTCCGACTCTTCCTCGGTGGAGTAGTTTGAATCGCGGGGCAAGAGAAACGAATGTGACAACAAGTCGGACTTGGAGACCCTCAACGTCGACACGTTGCACACAATGGAGTTTTCGAGCGTCGATCAGGCCCGCACCCAGGTTGGCTCGAACCAGAAACCCAACGTCCACTTACAAGACTTTGTTTCAGCCGGCCACTTCATGAGGCATACGCAGCAGCAGCCCTACACGCACCCTGCGAGAGAGAATGCAGGAAAGTAAACTGCGCTGCCTTTGTTGAAGGCGAACACGGGGAGCGGTCCCCTCGCCACTAAGAACTAGAGCCGGCGAGAGCGGAAGAAGTCGCTCAGGGGTAGCAAGCGACGATTCGGGACCTCAACGCACGAGGAAATTGTGAGTGAGCGAGTCCAGAGAATCCAGAAGTACACAGCGCATCTCGAACTGCAGAACATGCCTTGGCTGGACGTGATGAAGGAAAAACTGGGTGGTGCGAACAGCAGCTTCAGTCCGAGACAACCGCAAAAAATGTACTCAAAGCAAACTGGTGACAGCACAGACAACCTGTACCCAGTCTTGCGCCAGCCCACATCGTCAAGTCTAGTGAAGTTCAACAAGGTCGACGCAGTCTTCAGTCCTTTCAAACTCTAGAAAACCAAAGACAGCGTCTAGCAGTTTGTATCGCCGGTCGCTCTCCGATATGATGACAAAAAAGCATCATTGAGCAATTAAAAGCCCGTCAAGCACAACAGCCTGGCGCTCAACCCGAGAAAGTCCTCCCAGTACAATGACCATTTGCCGTAGAGTCCGCTTCTGACGTCCCACGGTCCCAACCTCCTAACGGTTGCAGACTAGAGGTCGCAAGCTTCAAGTATGGCTCACGAGATAGACTAATTGGGCAATATTGTGCCTTCGCGAATCAGCCGTCAAGACAACTTCAGCCAAGAAATGGCCCAGGCAGGCTCTTTCTCGTCGTTCATTCTAGAAAAAACGCGAGCTTTGAAAGCTGGCAAACCGGTTTCGAACAAACGGAAAAAGATGCGCCAAAAGGACTCCCGAGAGGCGACAAAGAAGTCCCAAGACGATCAACTTCCTTCAATCACAAAGCAGCAAGCACACGGTGCCAAAGAAAAAGACGCGAAGTCTAAACGGGGGAACAAGGGCAAAGCAGAGCGCAAGCAGAGGGGACACCGTGGTCCGAGCCACACCACGCGCAGCTAGCATGAGTTTGACCCCTACAGCAGCCACACGTTCTTCGTAAACGGGAAGCAGACGCGGTCCGTCCACCGGCTGATGAAGGGCTCCTACCTGCAGGAGCAGCCAAGTAAGCCCAACTACCAGAAACAGATGAACAACGTGCGCGACATGCTCCAGCACCACGAGCGCTGCGACTGCAAGAACTTTTACAAGTGTGCCAGCATGGAGGAACTCAGTCAGGAGAACAGCACGCTAAACCAGTCGAACCAGCACCTCAGCGACAACCAACTGTGCTACAATAACAAAGACGGCTTCAAGGAGGGACTCGTCTTCCCGATCGCCAACAACACAAACCCGCCAATGGACAAGAAAAAGGGCGCTCAGAAAGCGAGCGAATGAGAGCCTGACGGTTACTGAGCAATCACGAAGGTAGGGGTTGTGACACACAGGTGTCTTTTGCAAATTATGATCATCATTTCACAGAAAATGCCTCCTTAAGTTTGCTGCATTATTAATAATTATAAACTGTCTGTCTTGCCCACGCTAGCACTCACTCACTCAAGTTCCAGCCCACGCAGCCGCAGCCCTTGCAAAGCGCAGCTTCCTGTCCGCGCTCAACTCGCACTTTTAGCCCATCCTAGACCGACAAGAACGAAAGCCACTGCAATCACGGCGGGTCACGCGACGAAATGCGAGTCTAGCATCCTGTCTTTGTGTCCACCATGAGCTAACTTGAAGAGTGAAGAGCTAGCAGAGAGGTTCTCCCATGCTAGGCTTAAACTGCCTAAACATCATTCATCAACACAAACATTATTCATCAGACAATCAGGCAGAAGCACTCAGGGGGTTTTGGGGTTTTGGGG
>Ga0075472_10001273_pt1 | contig 10267 bp, 11 predicted proteins | sample DEB19_08_DNA_3_FD_77014 | JGI IMG/M metagenome (GOLD analysis project Ga0075472, IMG submission 77014) | Aqueous microbial communities from the Delaware River and Bay under freshwater to marine salinity gradient to study organic matter... | ecosystem: Environmental > Aquatic > Marine > Coastal ...
CCCTGCAGTGCCAGCATGGTCAGCCCTTCGGGAGGATCCCGGCGATGTTGTCCTCGATGTCCTGCGCGGTCAGTTCGCCGGCGTGCATCGTGACAATCGTGCCAGCGGAGTCGAGGAAGAGGGTGGTGGGCATGGTGCCCACCTTGGACAACAGCAGTTGCTCGCCAGACCGGTCGAGGTAGTTCGGGTAGGTCACACCGTTCGTCTCGAGAAAGGAGTTTGCCGATTCCTCGGTGTCGTTCGGGTTGATGCCGATGACATCGACCTGGCCGGACCAACGTTCTGCTGCCGCCGACAGCGCAGGCATCTCGCGCCTGCACGGCTCGCAGGTGGAGAACCAGAAGTTCACGATCGCCGGTCTGCCCGCCAGTGTCGGTGTTGTCTTTCCGCCGTCGGGGAGGGACGTGAGCGCCGCAAACCCGAACGTCTTGCCGGCGGTGTTCGCGTTGGTGCCGATGGTGGGGTCCTGCACCACGCCCGGGTTCGTGAGTTTGGCGTCGACGTCGTCGGAGGACCGGCTCAGGGCCCATCCCCCGACGACGCCAACAATCAGCGCAATGAGGACCGTCGCAGCCGCACGGCGCGAGCGAGTCCTTTCCATGCACTCAGGCTACGAGGTGCGCCGGCACCGGTACCTCGTCGATCTGTGTGACCTGTCTTGCCTTGACCGGCGGTCTGCCGCGGGGCTTGCGCCCGGCGATGATGCGGCCCATCTCCAGTTGCTCACCGCCCCAGACGCCCCACGGCTCCTCGCGCTCGAGCGCACCCGAGAGGCACGCCTCGCGGCTGGAGCACTTCGAGCAGATTGCCTTCGCGCGCTGCACGTCGACCCATTCCTCGGAGAAGAACAGGTAGCTGAGGGTGCCGTTGCCGTCGGAGCAACGCTTTGCCGACAGGGTGATCGGCTGGTCGAAGAGGCTTGCGCCTCCCATGTCCTTGTTGACTGCTGTGTACATGTTTTCTGTTCCTTTCTGGAAGTGACTGGGTGAGACCATCGGGCTGGGGCGAAATCCGGGCAACAAAAAAGGCCGCCTGGGTGCTGAACCCGGCGGCCTCTGAGTGCTTGTTTCGCTGTTTAGTGCGAAACCTCGCGAGGCGGCCGGGTGAAACGCTTATTCGCGTGCTTGGCCGACTTAAACCACATTGCATACGACGTGGCTGCCATGCGTGCCGGCACGGCAAAAGCCACGGTGGGAACCGTGGCCTGTGCAGTTGCGGTCGCAAAGTTCGTACGCATGACCCCGATAGGCAATCACACGCCCCCGTGGCGGGTCAAGCGATTTATTTCGGCCCCGGGGGATAAAGACCCTGACGGCCGGTCCATGGGGGCGGAATCCCTTGTGGGAGTAGGGTTTGAGCGATGTCCTTCGGTTCCGCCGCCCGCACCTTCGAGATGGTGGAACCCACGGGGGCAGGCCGGTCCTTCACCGCCAGGCGACGGGTGCGGCTGGGAGATGCCACCCCGAACGGCCGCCTGCGCCTCGATGCCATGGCCCGCTACCTGCAGGACGTGGCCAACGACGACGGCCGGGACGCCGATTGGAGCGACCCGCACTGGTGGGTGGTGCGCCGCACCGTGATCGACGTGCGCACGTTCCCCGTGTACCTGCAGGAAGTGGACCTCACCACGTGGTGCGGCGGCGTCGGTTCCCACTGGGCCGAGCGCCGCACGCGCATCGCGTCGGTCGACGGCGAGGTCCTGGTGGATGCAGCGGCCCTGTGGGTGCACGTGGACGAGGCGACACTGCAACCGAGCCGGGTGCCCGACGACATCATCGGCGTCCTCACGCGATCCGCCGACAGCAGGTCGATCGGTGCGCGTCTGTTGCTGAAGCCGAAGGAATTCGATGCGGCCTCGTCAACAGAGTCGACGTGGCCGCTGCGCTTCAGTGACTTTGACGCAGTGGGTCACATGAACAACGCCGCGTACTGGGAGGTGCTCGAGGAGCACATGGTGTCGGACGTGAGGGGACGCAACGACATCCGGGCCGTGGTCGAGCACGTCATCCAGGTGGAGCCAGGTCAGTCGTTGTCGCGCAGCACGGTCGTCGGCGACGGTGTCGCGTTGCAGATGACCGTGGGCGACGCCATGCACGCCGCCGCATGGGTCGGTCCGTTGCCGGCCTGACGCGTGTCAGTGCCTGATGACGTACTCGAACACGCCGTCGTTGTCACGCTGCTCGAACTCGCCGAGGATCCGCAGGTGCTCGAGATGGGCGTACGCCTCGCTGTCGGCCATGGACCCCTGGGCACGCGGTGAGAACAGGTGCTGGGCGAACTCGTTCACTGAGGCGGGGCGGTCGTAGTCGACGCTGATGTCGCGGATCTTCTGCAGTCGCTCGTGATGATGGTCCTTGATCTGCTGCACCCGCTCACCGGTGTTGGTGAACGGTGTGCCGTGGGCGGGGAGCGACACCTTCACGTCCGATGCGAACGCCCCGATCTTGTCGAGCGAGTCGAAGAAGAGCGTGAGCGGGTCGCCGTGCGCCGTCAGACCGCTGATGTGCGGGGTGATGGTGGGCAGAACGTGGTCACCGCTCAGCAATGTGCCCGTTTCGGCGTCGAACAGGCACAGGTGGTCGGCCGTGTGGCCCGGAGTGTGCACGGGGATCCACTCGCGGCGCGCGAAGGAGACGCGGTCCACCTCTGACAGGCGCACGGTCGGCGAGGGCACGCGGAGAAGTCGCGGGAAGCGCTTGGCGGCCGCGAACCGGAGGCGCCGGCTGAACTCCATCTTCATGGGCTCACCACCCCACGGGGGCGGGTCGAACGGGCTGCGCATGAACGTGGCGGCTTCCTCCACCGAGAGGTCCGGTGGTTCGGCGGGGTTGTAGAAGGTGCGGAACAGGCGGTGCGTGATGACGTCGGCGCCTGACTCGCTGCGGATGCGCTCTGCACCGCCGTAGTGGTCGGGGTGGCTGTGCGTGACGATGACGGAGTGCACGCGGCGCATCGGGATGCCGAGCTGCCGGAGACGCTCGTTCACCGCGGCCCAGGATTCCTTGGTGGGCATGCCGGGATCGACGACCGCCACGCCGCGTTCGTCCTCCATCACGTACATGTTCACGTGGCCGAGACCGGTGATGTTCGCCGGCAGCTGCGTGCGGAAGATGCCGGGTGCGACCTCCGTGATTTCATCGGTGGCCTGCAGTTGCTCGGACTTCACCGGCCGTGGGGCCTCGCTCACTTCGCGTCCTTCGGCTTCGGCTCGCGGAACGCCTTTTCGCGGTAGAAGCGCAGTTCGGCCACGCTCTCGCGGATGTCGTCCATCGCACGGTGCGTGCCGCCCTTGCCGGGTCGCGCGTGCTCGAGGCCCGGGTACCAGCGCTTCACGAGTTCCTTCACGCTGGACACGTCGATGCAGCGGTAGTGCAGCCAGTCCTCGATCTCGGGCATGTACTTGGCGAGGAAGCGGCGGTCCGTGCCGATCGAGTTGCCGGCCAGCGGGATCTTCCCCGGTTCCGGGCTGTGCTTCTTGATGAACTCGAGCGTCAGTCGCATGGCCTCGTCATGGCTGATGGTGGACGCCTTGATCTCCGGCAGGAGCCCGGACACGGTGTGCATGTTGGTGACGAAATCGTCCATGGCGGCGAGTGCCTCGTCGGGCTGGAAGATGACCAGGTCCGGACCCTCCTCCACGATGTTCAGGTCGTCATCCGTCACGAGAGTCGCGATCTCCACGATCACCTGTGTGGCCGGGTCGAGACCGGTCATCTCGAGGTCCATCCAAATGATCATTCGACCAATCTAATTGGGGTGGTTGATTCGGGCAGAGCCGTGTGCGCCCCGTAGTTTGTGGTCGTGATTGACATCCAGGTGAAGCGACTCGACGACGGCCTGCCGTTGCCCGCGTACGCGCACGAGGGCGACGCCGGCATCGACCTGTACGCCCGTGAGGACACCGTCATCGCCCCGAACGGCGGCCGCACGTTGATGCCGACGGGAATTGCCATCGCCATACCCAGGGGCTACGCGGGGTTCGTGCTCCCACGCAGCGGGAACGCCCTGAAGCACGGGTTGTCGGCAGCCAACTCGCCGGGGCTGATCGACAGTCTCTACCGCGGCGAGCTGAAGGTGATCCTCCTCAACACCGACCCCACGCGGCCGTACCACGTGCACCGCGGCGACCGCATCGCACAGCTCGTCATCCAGAAGGTGGAAGAGGTGCGCTGGGTCGAAGTGGACGAACTGGACGCGAACGACCGCGGCGGCGGTTTCGGCCACAGCGGCCGCTGACCCCGCTTACCTGCGCGGCAGGCGGATGGAGAGGACTCCCTCCGCGGTGAGTCTCTCGATCTCGGCGGCGCTCATGCCCGTGTACCCGGCCACGACTTCTGCGTTGTCCTCGCCGCGGTACTTCGACTGGCCGCGGATGGACGTGTCCGACCCGGAGAAGACCCATGGTGAGTTCGGGATGCGGAACGTGCCCCCGTTGCGGTCGTCGACCTCCGTGGTGACCCTGCGGTCGTGGCCCCAGTCGGTGTCCACCAGCTCGGGCATCGTGCGCAGCACGCCGAAGGCGAGCCCCGCGCGGTCGCACTCGGCTTCCATCGCCGCAGCATCGGGGAACGACGCTGCCCACTGGCGGATGATGTCGAGCAGCGCGCCGATGTTCTTCTTGCGCGAAGCGACGTCGACGAAGCGCGGGTCTTCCACGAGGTCGGGCCGGCGAAGAGCATCCACGAACATGTTGAACGTGCCCGCCTCGGCGGGGTGACCGCTGATGAGGACATCGCGCCCGTCGCCCACGGTGAGAATCGGGTAGTCACCCGGCTGGAACGAGCGGATCACGTTGTCGCTGACCTCGCCCTCGAACAGTTCGCTCTGCGTGTGCTCGTTCACGTACAGCATCGTCTGTGCCATCGAGACGTCGATGCGTTGTCCCTCGTTCGTGCGCGTGCGCTGGTACAGCGCGGCGAGGATTCCAGCGGCCGTCTCCATGCCGGTGTACACGTCTCCGTGGCTGTGGGGGTCGTTGCCGAGGTGGCCGCCGTGTGCGCGCGACTGGATTCCGGTCATCCCCGTCTCGGCATTGATGACACTTGCGTACGCGCGCCTGTGCGTCCACGGACCGGTGTTGCCGTAGCCGCTGATGGATGCATAGATGAGGCGCGGGTTGACGGCGCGGAGTTCCTCCCACCCGAGACCCAGCTTGTCCATGACACCGCCCCGGTAGTTCTCGACGAGGACGTCGCACTGCTCGACGATCTTCTTGATGATCGCGACGGCTTCGGGTCTCTTCAGGTCGAGAGAGATGTTCAGTTTCCCGATGTTCTGCTGCGTGAAGTAGGTCGACACCGAGCCGACACGAGGGTAGGCGAACCGTGTGAGGTCGCCGTCCGGCGGCTCCACCTTGATGACCTCCGCACCGAGATCGCACAGCATGCGCGTGCAGTGCGGGCCCGAGAGGACGCGCGTGAAGTCGATGACACGGATCCCGTCGAGCGGACGCGACTGCTGCGGATTCTGCATTGATGTACTCACGGTCAGGTGAACCGTACCCAACAGGGGACAGCCGTGACCAAGCCGTGCCGGCATGCCGTATGAATACGGGCAGATGTCGGTGTGCGGGCGACCGCACGATGGAGGTGGCAAGAATGCCGAACGGGAACTTCGTGGTGGTGGCGCTGACGACACGTGATGCGCGCGTGTGGTCGGCCGGGGTCGCACCGGATGCGAAACCGGAGATGTTCAGGGCACTCGGCACGCACGCCGACCACAAACACGTCCGTGCAGCCCAGGGCGCCCATCTTCACCACCGCAAGATTGACGACCCCGTCTTCTTCGGGGCGGTCGCGGATGCGATCTCGGGGGCGGGCTCGATCCTTCTGATGGGGCACGGGAAGGGCAAGGCGAACGCCATGCTCAGCTTCGTCCAGTACCTGGAGCGCAAACGCCCGCTGATTGCCGCAATGGTCGATGGTGCCGTGGATCAGGACCTTGAATCCATGACGGAGGGCCAGGTGCTGGCCGCCGCTCGGGAGTGGCACGAGCACCATGTCGCCATGAGTTGATTTTCTTTGACCCGCCGAGGGCATAACCTGCCCGTGTGAGCACCACAGAGAGCCGCCCCAACCCGTTTCTCCAGGGCAACCTGGCCCCAGTCGACGTGGAGACAACCGCCTTCGATCTGGAGGTCACCGGTGTCCTCCCGCGCGAGTTGGACGGTCGCTACCTCCGCAACGGACCGAACCCCATCGGGGCGGTCAACGAGGAGAAGTACCACTGGTTCACCGGGCACGGCATGGTGCACGGCATCCGCATCCGTGACGGCAGGGCCGAGTGGTACCGCAACCGTTGGGTGCGCAACAACGACGTCGCCGACCTCCTCGGTGAGCCACGACCGGCATCGGAATGGCCCGCCGACCACCAACAGTTCGCCGCGAACACGAATGTCATCGGCCATGCCGGCCGCACGTTCGCAATCGTGGAGGCCGGTGCACCACCGATCGAGTTGTCCCACGAGCTCGACACGGTGCGCGTGTCATCCTTCGGCGGCACACTGCCGCACGCATTCAGCGCCCACCCGAAGCGTGACCCGATCACCGGCGAGCTCCACACCATGACCTACTGGTGGGGCTGGGGCAACCAACTCCAGTACGTCGTCGTGGGGTCTGACGGAACGGTGCGCCGCACCGTCGACATCCCCGTGCCGGGCGGACCCATGGTGCACGACGTGCACATCACGGACAAGTACGTGCTCGTTCTTGACCTTCCGTGTGTCTTCAACCTTGAGGCCGCAATGGCAGGTGCGGGATTGCCCTATTTCTGGGACCCCGATTACGAGGCGAGAATCGGCCTGCTCCCGCGCGAGGGCGGTGCGGATGACATCAAGTGGGTGTCCATCGACCCCTGTTACATCTTCCACCCGATGAACGCGTACGACGACGGTGATGAAGTCGTGTTCGACGCGGTCCGGCACCCGAAGATGTTCGACAAGGAACGCCGCGGCCCGAGCGAGGGCCCGCCCACGCTCGACCGCTGGAGACTCAATCCCGTCACGGGGAAGTCATCGCACCAGAGAATCGACGACCGCGGCCAGGAGTTCCCGCGGCACAACGAGACCCTGCTCGGCAAGAAGTACAGGTTCGGGTACACCGCCGGCATCGGCAAGGGGTTCAGCCAGGACACCCTCATCAAGGTGGACCTGCAGACCATGACCACGGAAGCGCGGACGGACCAGCCGAGGTACGGGTACGGCGAGCCGGTGTTCATACCCCGCGAGAACGCACAGTCCGAGGACGACGGGTACGTCATGGTGCTGCGCCTCGACAACGAGACGACCACATCGGATCTCGCCGTGTTCGACGCGCGCGCAATCACCTCCGACCCTGTCGCTGTGGTGCACCTGCCCGTTCGCGTGCCCAATGGTTTCCACGGCAACTGGGTGCCGGAGGGTCAGTAGATGAACAGGTTCCTCCGCGCGGCGGTCGCCGCAGTCATCCCGGTCGCATCGTTGGCCTGCATGGCCGCCACCGCGTCAGCCTCATCCGCCACCGAGTTCACGCTTGGTTTCGGGGGCCCCGGCTTCGACGGCTCGGTGGTGGTGCAGTCACTGCCCGATTCGAGCGTCATCGCGGTCACCAAGCACGGCTTCGGGCCCGGCGGCAGCACCAGCATCAGGCGCATCGGTGTGGACGGCAGCACGACGTGGGTCACGACCCTTGTCGACGGTGCCGACAATGGTTTCTACGGTGCCGAGTACATAAGCGCGGCATTGCTCGACCACGAGACGGTCCTGGTGGCCGGATACGCGGACCCTGCCGGTGCGCCGAACGGACATTTCGACAATGTCCTGCTCGCAGTGAAGGCCGACGGCCGCGTGTCCACGGTTGACACGTGGGGTGGCCCGGGTTCCGACTTCGGCCGGGAGATCGACGTGTGCGCGGACGGCTCGTTCTACGTGGGCGGCGGTTCGTGGGGTGCGTCCGCTTCACCCACCGAGACTGATGCGATAGGCATGGTTGACATTTTCGTCACGCGTTTCGGAGCCGACATGACGCGGCAGTGGACGCGTGCCATCGGTTCCACCAACAACGACAACCTCTTCGGGCTGAACTGCCGTGCGGACAACAGTGTGGACCTGAACGCATGGGCCGCGGGTTCGGTCAACGGCCAGGGCAGCAACGCCCACTACAACTTCTTCACGGCCCGGATGGATGCGTCGGGCAACACCGTGCGCACGATCGTGTCGGACCTGGACCCGGGCGCGTGGAGCCCGCAGGGTGGTGCGTACGCACCCGACGGCAGTTACTACGTGGTGGGCGAATCGAACTCCGAATACCCGGGACTGCCGTGCACGGAGCGTGCCCTCGGCGGCTCGTTCGTGTCTCACTACTCAGAGGACGGCGTCCTGCTGTGGCGCTCGATTCTTGCGTGCGCGAACCTGAACCGGAAAATCGCGGTCGGTGCGAGCGGTGATCTGTTCGTCCTGGGAGGTACGGACCGCAGGGTCGCGGGCCAGCAGAAGTTCGGCGGCAGTGACATCCTCATTCACCGCTACTCGCCGGACGGGACTCGCATCACCACCCGGCAGTTCGGGTCGGAACTGGACGATGTCGCGTCGTCGATGAGCATCGATTCCACCGGCCACTTGTTTGTCGGCGGGTACTCGAAGGGCACGTACGACGGCTACACCGCCGTTGACGACTGGGACGCTCTTGTCATGCGGTTCGACGTCGGAGACGTTGTCCCACCGACCACCAGCACCACCGCGCCAGTTGTCGCACAGTCGGCGTGCACGGCTGCAACCACCACGATGCTGGCGGATTCTGATGCCGGCAGACCGATCTGGTTCTACGGCGATGACATCGGCGAGGCCAGGATGGCGGCGCTGTGGGACTACGCCAGCACGCACAACCCGCGTGACTTCGGCAGGGTGATCGGCGCGGACCAGAACTGGTTCGGCGCGTGCAAGTACGCCGGGGTGGGCCTCGGCACGGGATCGGGTTACAGCTGGCACGACCGCAACGTCGTGCTGTGGATGTGGGCAGACGCGGTAGACCTCGATGTCGCGCGCCAGAGCATCATGAATCTCATCGACTCCCTGGTGCCGCCCACCACGACCGTTGCTGCACCGGCCACAACAACGACCGTTGCCGCACCAGTGACTTCCGCGCCGACTGCGCCTGCGGTGTCGACAACGTCGACCGGTGCACCGGAGGCGTCACAGACGCTCGCCATCGCACAGGTCCCCGTGGCGGCCGGCGCTGTCGGTTCGACTGCCGCAACGGTCACGGCTGCTGCATCAACCACACGAACTGGTCCGACGGCCGTCACTCCATCGCACAAGTCGACACCAAAGAAGACAGTGCCGAAGAAGACCCCGTCCAAGAAGAAGACGACGAAGAAGGTTTTGCGCGTCCTACGCGTACAGAGGTGACGAACCCTTCAGAAGGCGGGTCATCATCGTGAGCGACGCGACGGGTTCGCCCGTCGTGTTGCCTGCCTCGCGTGCCTCGGTGGTGAACCACAGCACCTCGGTCTTCGGCGTGTCGGCGACGTCCAGCACCCGTCCGGTCACCGTGTACTCGGTGTCGAGCATCAACGGACCACGGTGGTTGCGCACCTCGATGGCCCCGTACATGCCGACGAACTCGCCGCATGACCGCTCGATGGAGTCGGTCATTCCCGCCACAAGAAGCCGGCAGGCGGTGAGTGGTGAGCAGATCGGGCCGCCCCACGGGGATTCACCGACGTACCAATCGAGAGGCGAAGTCATGATCCCGGCCCGGTGGCGTCTCACCTGGTCCGATCCCCACGGTCGACGCGTGTGGGTGTCAAGTTCCTGGCCGATGCGGACCGACCTCAGCATCCGCAACGTGGAGGGGTCGACACCGCGTCGGTCGCGCGAGTGCAGAGCAGTGGGTTCCGTTGTCACTCCGCCGCTCGCGGTTCCCTCTGCGACCGTGACCCCCTCGGGCGTCAGCATGCGGGCGGTCACCTGGGCGTTCGTGGTGGGCAGCACGGTCGTGCCCATCTCCAGCTGAGCCTCCACCGGCTCGCTGTCGGCCATCGCGTGCATGAAGTAGAGGCTGAGCGAACCGCGTTCGAACCACGACCGGCCGAATGCCTCGACAAGGATCCCGCCGAACTGCTCGAGGTGGATGTCGCCGGCAACCGTGCCGCCGCGGAAACCGAGTTCTGCGGCGGTGGCGTCGTCGTGGATGCTTCCCTTGGCGTCGGCGGAGAGGTTGCGCGGATTGCGGATGCCGGTGGAGATGGTGGTCATCGATTCGTCCTGTCGGTTCAGTTGCGCGGGATGTCG
>Ga0075472_10001279_pt1 | contig 10243 bp, 8 predicted proteins | sample DEB19_08_DNA_3_FD_77014 | JGI IMG/M metagenome (GOLD analysis project Ga0075472, IMG submission 77014) | Aqueous microbial communities from the Delaware River and Bay under freshwater to marine salinity gradient to study organic matter... | ecosystem: Environmental > Aquatic > Marine > Coastal ...
AGGTGTTCGCGCTGCTCGACCGCTGTCCCCACAAGGGTGGCCCGCTGTCGCAGGGCATCGTGTTCGGTAGCAGCGTGGCTTGCCCGCTGCACAACTGGACGGTTGGCCTCGATGACGGTTGCGCCAAGACGCCCGACCAAGGCTGCACACCACGCTTTCAGGTCAAGGTCGAGGGTGGCATGGTCGCCCTCAATGCCCACGAACTGGCCACGTTGGCCACCGAGCTGACTCGACCGATCGCCGGTCCGGCCCGGCAGACCGCCTGACCATCCCATCCAGCCTTACCCGCCAGCAACATGAGCTTTCCGGCTTGCGAATCTCGCTCGTCTAGTGCCTACTTTGGCGGGTTTCGTGGATATGCCTGCGACTATCTACAAAGCGTACAAAGCGTTCAAAGCGGTGGCGTTCAACACGGCAACCTGTTCTGGGCCCGCCATGCGTGAAACCAAATCCACCTGCCCTTATTGCGGTGTGGGCTGCGGCGTGATCATTGAATCCCGGGATGGGCAAATCACCGGTGTGCGGGGTGACCCTGCGCATCCCGCCAACTTTGGCCGTTTGTGCACTAAGGGCTCGACCTTGCACTTGACCGCCTCGCCGGCAATTACCCAGCAGGCGCGCCTGCTGAAGCCGATGTTTCGCGCCCAGCGCGATGCTGCGCCGCAGCCGCTGGGCTGGGATGCCGCGCTAAACATCGCCGCCAACCAGTTGGCACGCATTTGGCGCGAATATGGTCCGGATGCGCTGGGTTTCTACGTCTCGGGTCAGTTACTAACGGAGGACTACTATGTCTTTAATAAGTTGGTCAAAGGCCTAATAGGCACCAACAACATTGACACCAACTCGCGCCTGTGCATGAGCAGTGCAGTGGCCGGCTACAAGCTCACGCTAGGCGCCGATGCGCCGCCGGCCAGTTACGAAGACCTGGGGCTGGCGCAGTGCCTGTTCATCGTCGGCAGTAACACGGCTTACGCTCACCCCATTCTGTTTCGCCGCATTGAGGACGCCAAGGCTGCGAACCCTGGGCTCAAGATTATTTTCTGCGACCCGCGCCGTACCGACACCGCCGCAATCGCCGATCTCTACCTGCCCATCCAGCCCGGCACGGATGTGATGCTGTTCCACGGAATGTTGCACCTTATGCTTTGGGAAGGTTGGACCCGGCCCGAATACATCGCCGCCCACACCTCGGGTTTCGATGCACTCAAGGCGCTAGTGCGTGAGGCCACACCCGACAGGGTGGCCCAGGTTTGCGGCATCGACCCACAGGACTTGCTTACCGCCGCGCGCTGGTTCGCCAACGGAGCCAGTGACGATCCGCAGCGGCCTGCTTCTACCCTGAGCCTGTACTGCCAGGGATTGAACCAGTCCAGTAGCGGCACGGCCAAGAATGCCGCGCTGATTAACTTGCACCTGGCCACGGCGCAGATTGGCAAGCCAGGCGCCGGCCCGTTTTCGCTGACCGGACAGCCCAATGCCATGGGCGGGCGTGAGGTTGGTGGCTTGGCCAATATGCTGAGCGCCCACCGTGACCTGGACAACCCTGCGCACCGCGCTGAAGTAGCTGCCTTGTGGGGTGTGCCCGATGTGCCAGCAACGCCTGGCAAGACTGCGGTGGAAATGTTCCAGGCCGCCGCCGATGGCGAAATCAAGGCCTTGTGGATCGCTTGCACCAATCCGGCGCAAAGCATGCCAGACCAGGTCACGGTGCGCCGCGCGCTGCAGCGCGCCGAGTTCGTTGTGGTGCAGGAAGCCTTCGCTACTGCCGCTACCTGCGAGTTCGCTGATTTGCTGTTGCCTGCCACCACCTGGGGCGAGAAAGAGGGCACGGTGACCAACAGTGAACGCCGCATCTCGCGCGTACGCGCCGCCGTCCCGCCGCCCGGGCTGCCCGGCGAGGGCCCGCGCCACGATTGGCGCATCGGGGTCGAGCTGGCGCAGCGCCTGGAGGATTTGTTGCGGCCGTGCCAGCCCACGCTGTTTCCATACGAGACACCCGAATCGATCTGGAACGAGCACCGTGCGTCTACGCGCGGACGCGATCTGGACATCACCGGCCTGAGCTATGCGCAGCTCGAAACGCAAGGCCCCCAGCAGTGGCCCTACCCCGAAGGTGCGGCCAGTGGCCTGAAGCGTCTCTATGAAGACGGCGTCTTTCCCACGCCCGACGGCCGCGCTCGTTTTATCGCTCAGGCCTACAGGCCGGTAGCCGAATCGCGCGAATCGCGCTACCCTTTTTCCTTGACCACCGGCCGCATGCGTGACCAGTGGCACGGCATGACGCGTACCGGCACCCTGGGCCGGCTATTCGGCCATGTGGCAGAACCGGTAATCCAGATGCACCCGCAAGACATGCTGCGTCGTAGCCTTCAGGATGGCGATCTGGTGCATGTGACCAGCAAACGAGGCTCGATCGTGGTGCCAGTGCAGGCTTCAAGAGAGCTAGGCCTGAGCCAGGCTTTCATGGCCATGCACTGGGGCGCGGAATTCCTCGGTGGCCTTAGCAGTAGTGGCGAACGTCTCGCTGGCGTCAACGCACTGACTACCTCGGCCTACTGCCCCAGCTCCAAGCAGCCCGAGCTCAAGCATGCCGCCGTCAAGATCCTCAAGGCCGAGTTGCCCTGGTCCTTACTGGCAGTGGCCTGGCTGTCACCGAAACAGGCTTTGGCCGCGCGTGCCGCACTTAAGCCTTTGATGGCGAAGTTCAACTTTGCCGCCTGTGTGCCCTTTTCCGATCAGGTACCGCTAGCCGACGCCGCACACTGCGAGCGCCATGGCGTCCTGCTGCGTGCAGCGGCTGACGAAGCACCATCCGATGACGTGTTGGTCCGGATCGAGGCCCTTCTGCAGCTGGACGGGGCCGATACCCTGCGCTATGCCGATCGCAAGCGCGGGCAGCGTCGCGCCGTGCGCCTGCGTCGCAGCGCCGACAACACGTTGCTTGAAGGTTTCGTGCTGGCTGGCGATACCAGCGCCGAGCCCTGGATCAAGGCCCTGCTGCAAGAGCAGCTGCCAACCCAGGCCTATGGTCGGCTGCTGCTGGCGCCGGGCTCCCAGGCGCCGGTGGCGATCCAGGCCCGTGGGCGTCAGGTCTGCAGCTGCTTTAACGTGACTGAGAATGAGATCATGCGCGTGTTGCCGGACTGCCAGGGCTCCAACAACGAACGCCTGCTCGCGCTACAAACCCGCCTGCAGTGCGGCACTAATTGTGGTTCCTGTGTGCCTGAATTGCGACGTCTGCTGCAACCCGCTCTACCAGCCTGAGGTTAGCAGTTCTATGGAGAAAATCTTGTACGCTGACGGCGTGGTGAACTCCAAACTAGCCGTCTGATCCCCTAGCTTGACGGATACGCTTGCTCTGACTGCTCATCGCTGTGTATTGCAGATGGAGTTGGTTAGCGCCAGAAAGGGAAAGCTGTTCATCTGGCCCAGTGCTCTGATCCGCTACAGTGGAGCCTGTTCAACACAAGAATTGCTAAGAGTCTTACCACAAACCTATAAGCATGAGCATTGCACCTTACATCAAGGAAATTGGTCGCGGCAAACAGGGCGCGCGAAATCTCAGTCGTGAGCAAGCGGCCGATTTGTGGGGCCGGCTTTTAGAGGGCGGCGTGACCGATCTGGAAGTTGGTGCCTTCTGCATTGCCATGCGCGTCAAGGGCGAGACGGATCAGGAGATGGCTGGCTTTCTTGATGCCACCCACGCGCGGATGCCTAAATTTGAGGCCGATGCGCCTGTTGTGGTGATACCCAGTTACAACGGTGCACGCAAACTGCCGGTGTTGACGCCCTTGTTGGCAGCGTTGTTGGCGCGTGAGGGTCTGAGTGTCCTGGTTCATGGCATGGCCTCAGAAGATAGGCGGGTCTTTCCCCAAGAAATGTTTGCCATGCTTGGCATGGCTGTGCTGGAAAGTCCCAGACGGCTGATGGCTGGTGAGGCTGTATTTGTGCCAACCGTCGTTCTCAACCAGGGCCTACACCGATTGTTGGAGGTGCGCCGGGTGATCGGTTTGCGTAACCCAGCCCACGCCATGGTCAAGCTCATGAATCCAGTCGTTGGGAAGAGCCTGCTTGTGACCAGCTACACCCATCCTGAATATCTCGAATCCATGGGTGCCACCTTTCAACTGCTCCATACCAATGCCTTGCTGCTTCGTGGCACCGAGGGTGAGGCGGTCGCTGACTTGCGTCGTCACCCACGCATGGATGCTTTTATTGATGGCAAGCATATTCTTGTCCAGGAGGCGCAACCCGGATCACTGTCTGGTGTACCTGAGCTACCCCCCAGCATCGACGCGGCCACGACGGTCACCTATACCAAGCGAATGCTCTCTGGTGAACTGGCCGTGCCTGAATCGATTGCCCGGCAAGTGCGGCACATTCTGGACCTGTGCCGACAGCTTTAGCCCTGGGGGCTTGTTAAAGAAGTTCGGATATAATTTGCGGGCTCGTTTTTTTTGAGCGCACGCCGGCAGCAGTTCCAGCCACCGGCGCAAGTTGTAACCCGGGACATGAGCCGGCCAAACCTTGGCGGCGAATGTCATCTCGCACAAGGAAAATTCATGATCGCATCCAGCATCAAGGCCGAAGTTGTCAAGGCCAATGCCCGCGCTGCCAATGACACTGGCAGCCCTGAAGTTCAGGTGGCTCTTCTGACCGCCCGAATCAATGAACTGACTCCCCACTTCAAACAGCACGCCAAGGACCACCACGGCCGTCGCGGCTTGTTGCGCATGGTGAGTCGTCGTCGCAAACTGTTGGACTATCTGAAGTCCAAGGATGCTGACCGCTACATGGCCTTGATCCAGAAACTGGGTCTGCGCAAGTAATAGGGACGCATATCGAACGCAAGCGCCTGAGTTGGTCAGCAAGCTAGCTCAGGCGCTTTGTACTTCGGAGACGGCAAAAACAGAGCGAAGCTGTGTCATTCCATAGGAAATTGGTTCCCGGCGGGAATATGTTCCGATCTTCTCTGGAATGGCATCGTGTTCTGTGATGTTGACTCCGGCCTTTTGGAGGGCGGCTTAGCCCACCATATCTGTACTGGAGAACTCGTATGAGTATGTTCAACAAAGTAAGTAAAACCTTTCAGTGGGGCCAGCACACGGTCACCATGGAAACTGGTGAAATTGCCCGCCAAGCGGGCGGCGCGGTGATGGTCAATATCGAAGACACCGTGGTGCTCGCCACCGTGGTGGCATCCAAATCCGCCAAGCCGGGCCAGGATTTCTTTCCGCTGACCGTGGACTATCTGGAGAAGAGCTATGCAGCAGGGAAAATCCCGGGCAGCTTTTTCAAGCGTGAAGGTCGACCCAGCGAATTTGAAACGCTGACCAGTCGACTGATTGACCGTCCGATTCGCCCACTGTTTCCTGAGGGGTTTTTCAATGAAGTGCAGGTGGTGGTTCATACCCTGTCGCTGAACCCGGAAGTGGATGCAGACATTGCTGCCATGATTGCGACCAGCGCGGCCTTGTCGGTTAGCGGCATTCCCTTCAATGGGCCGATTGGTGCCGCACGCGTTGGCTATATCAATGGCCAGTATGTTTTGAACCCCGGTCAGACCCAACGCAAAGACAGCCAGATGGATCTGGTGGTGGCTGGCACCGAAGCCGCTGTTCTGATGGTCGAATCCGAAGCCCAGCAGCTCAGTGAAGAAGTCATGCTCGGGGCTGTGGTGTTTGGCCATGAGCAAGGCAATATTGCCATCAACGCCATTCATGAGTTGGTGCGTGATGCAGGCAAGCCGGTATGGGACTGGTCGGCACCTGCCAAGGATGAAAGTCTGATTGCCAAGGTGGGTGAATTGGCCGATGACAAATTGCGTGCTGCTTATCAAATTCGCAACAAGCAGGCACGGACCCAGGCCTGCCGCGAAGCCTATGCGCAGGTCATGGAAGGCCTGAAGGCCGCGGGCATTGAATTTGACAGCGTCAAGGTCGAAGGCATGTTGTTCGACATCGAAGCCCGAATCGTGCGCGGCCAGATCCTGGCTGGCGAGCCCCGCATTGATGGCCGTGACACGCGCACCGTGCGCCCGATTGAAATCCGAAACAGTGTCTTGCCACGCACCCACGGCTCGGCCCTGTTCACCCGTGGAGAAACCCAGGCTCTGGTGATCACAACCCTGGGTACTGAGCGCGATGCCCAGCGCATTGATGCCTTGTCGGGTGATTTCGAAGACCGCTTCATGCTGCACTACAACATGCCGCCCTTTGCCACGGGTGAAACTGGCCGCGTGGGTAGTCCCAAACGCCGTGAAATTGGTCACGGGCGTCTGGCCAAACGTGCCCTGGTGGCGTGTTTGCCCAGCAAGGAGGATTTTCCCTACACCCTGCGGGTGGTTTCTGAAATCACCGAATCCAACGGTTCATCGTCCATGGCCTCGGTCTGTGGCGGTTGCCTGTCCCTGATGGATGCCGGTGTGCCCATGAAGGCTCATGTGGCAGGTATTGCCATGGGCCTGATCAAGGAAGGAAGCCGTTTTGCGGTGCTGACTGACATCCTGGGCGATGAAGACCACCTGGGCGACATGGACTTCAAGGTCGCTGGTACCACCAACGGAATCACGGCCCTGCAAATGGATATCAAGATCCAGGGCATCACCAAGGAAATCATGCAGGTTGCCCTGGCCCAGGCCAAGGAAGCCCGCATGCACATTCTGGGCAAGATGCAGGATGCCATGGGTGCCGCCAAAACCGAGGTCAGTAACTTCGCGCCTCGCCTCTACACCATGAAGATCAATCCTGAGAAGATCCGCGATGTGATCGGCAAGGGTGGCGCGGTGATTCGTGCGCTGACAGAAGAGACTGGTACCCAGATCGACATTGCTGAGGATGGCACGATCACCATTGCCTCAACCGATGCCGCTAAGGCTGATGAGGCCAAGCGTCGTATCACCGAAATCACAGCTGAGGTCGAAGTGGGTAAGGTCTATGAAGGACCGATCACCAAAATTCTTGACTTCGGGGCGCTGGTCAATCTGTTGCCTGGCAAGGATGGCTTGTTGCACATCAGCCAGATTGCACACGAGCGGGTCGAAAAGGTCACCGATTACTTGTCCGAAGGACAGATTGTCAAGGTCAAGGTGCTGGAGACCGACGAAAAGGGTCGTATCAAGTTGTCCATGAAGGCCTTGCTGGATCGTCCCGAGCCAGCCCAAGCGCCAGCGGGCGAGGCACCGGTTGCCTGAACCCGGGGGCCCAAGAGACCGTTTGCCAGGAAACAACCCATGAAAGCAGTTGAAATCAGCAGCTTCGGCGGACCCGAGGTTCTGCGTCTAGGACACAGGCCCGATCCCAAGCCGGGACGCGGGGAGCTGTTGATTCATGTGGCGGCCAGTGGCATCAACCGGCCTGATGTGTTTCAGCGTACCGGCAATTACCCGGTACCGCCAGGTGCATCGGATATTCCTGGCCTTGAAGTGGCTGGGGAGATCATTGGCGGTGATCCGGCTGAACTGGCCCAGGCTGGCCTTGGTCTGGGCGACAAAGTGTGCGCCCTGGTGGCTGGCGGTGGTTATGCCGAACTCTGCACCGCGCCGATAGCGCAATGCCTGCCTTATCCCAAGGGCTTGAGTGATGTGGAAGCGGCGTCACTGCCGGAGACATTCTTCACAGTCTGGAGTAATGTTTTCGACCGCTGCCATTTGCAGGCTGGTGAAACCATTCTGATCCAGGGCGGTTCCAGCGGCATTGGCGTCACAGCCATTCAGCTGAGCAAGGCCATGGGGGCCAAGGTGATCGTCACCGCGGGCAATGATGAAAAATGTGCGGCCTGCCTACAGTTGGGGGCGGACCATGCCATCAACTACAAAACCCAGGATTTCAAGGAAGAGGCACGCCGTCTGACTGATGGCAAGGGCGTGGACGTCATTCTGGATATGGTGGGCGGCAGCTATGTGGCGCGTGAGGTGGAGTGCCTGGCCGAAGATGGGCGCATTGTCATCATTGCTGTTCAGGGCGGCACCAAGAGTGAATTTAATGCGGGTCTGGTCCTGCGCAAGCGACTCACCATCACGGGTTCGACATTGCGCCCGCGCCCGATAGCCTTCAAGCAGGCCATTGCTCAAGCCTGTCTCAGGCATGTCTGGCCTTTGATTGAAGCAGGCCAGATCAAGCCAGTGATTCACAGCACATTCCCCGCGGTCGATGATCAGGACCCATCCGGCAGTGGTGCGGCCCGAGCCCATGCCCTGATGGAATCCAACCAGCATATCGGCAAGATCGTATTGACCTGGAGGGCTGAAAAATGACGGGCAGAAAGCTGATTGCAGGCAACTGGAAGATGAACGGAAGCCTGAACGCAAACCTGGCTTTGCTCAAGGGCATACAGTCAGGACTGCAAGCCCCTGCCTGCGATGTTGCCGTCTGTGTGCCTGCCAGCTATCTGGCGCAATGTCAGGCTCTGTTGGCCAGCAGTCCGATCGAGCTGGGCGCCCAGGATGTCTCCCAGCATGAAGCGGGTGCCTACACCGGTGAAATCTCTGCGGTGATGCTCAAGGATTTCGGTGTCCGTTATGTCATCGTCGGTCATTCCGAGCGCCGTCAATACCATGCTGAATCCGACAATCAGGTGGCGGCCAAGGCGCAGCGTGCTTTGGCCAATGGCATTACTCCGATTGTCTGTGTCGGCGAGTCGCTGTCTGAGCGTGAGTCGGGTCTGACCGAAGAGGTGGTCAAGCGCCAGTTGGCCGCTGTGATTCACCTCAATGGGCACTGCATCAGCGAAATAGTTGTTGCCTATGAGCCCGTCTGGGCCATCGGCACCGGGAAGACGGCCTCTCCAGAGATGGCCCAGCAAGTCCACGCCGTCCTTCGGGCTCAGCTCAAGGCGGCCACGCCCCATTCGGACCGTGTTCGTATTCTCTACGGTGGCAGCATGAACGCCGGCAATGCTGCTGAACTGCTGGCCCAGCAAGATATTGACGGGGGCCTGATTGGCGGTGCCTCGCTCAAGCCGCAAGACTTTTTAACCATCATTGCAGCGGCCCATTGAGGGGCACCTGTTACCTCATCTAGGAGTTCACATGAGTTTTACGATGACGCTGATCCTGACTGTCCAGCTGCTGTCGGCCTTGGGCATGGTCGGTTTGATCCTGATCCAGCACGGCAAGGGCGCTGATATGGGGGCGGCATTTGGCAGCGGTGCGTCGGGCAGCCTTTTTGGTGCCACGGGCAGCGCCAATTTTCTGTCCCGCACGACGGCTGTGCTGGCCACGATCTTTTTTGTCTGTACCCTGGCGCTGGCTTATCTTGGGGGCGCCAAAAAGCCGTCCGAAAAACCGGGTAGTGTGCTCGAGGGAACGGCCGCCACCATCCCGGCGGTACAAACACCTGCTGATACTGCCGTGGCACCAGCGCCTCAGACCAGCCCTGCAGCCAAAGGCGCTGAACAAATTCCCTCCAAGTGAGACCAGCTTTGTCAGGCCATTGATCGACTGAAACGCAGGCTAATCGCTCGGTTTTTCAGAGTAGAATCATCGGCTGGTCCGGTGCGTACCTTCCTCAAGCAGAGCGGACTTTTTTAACATGCCGTCGTGGTGAAATTGGTAGACACGCTATCTTGAGGGGGTAGTGGCGAAAGCTGTGCGAGTTCGAGTCTCGCCGACGGCACCAATATAAATAGTTGTCATCAGGGCATCTTTTATCCAGAAGCCAACGTGATTGTTTAGCAAGATGAACCTTGACCAGTACCTTCCCGTTCTTCTGTTCATCCTGGTCGGTATCGTTGTGGGTATTCTCCCCCAGGCGTTGGGTTACATCCTTGGACCCAACCGACCCGACCCAGCTAAAAATTCCCCCTATGAGTGCGGCTTTGAGGCCTTTGAAGACGCCCGCATGAAGTTTGATGTGCGCTATTACCTTGTCGCCATCCTGTTCATTCTCTTCGACCTTGAAATAGCTTTCCTGTTCCCCTGGGCGGTGGTGCTCAAGGACGTTGGCGCTATCGGCTTCTGGGCTGCCATGGTGTTTCTGACCATTCTGGTTGTTGGCTTCATCTACGAATGGAAAAAAGGTGCCCTGGATTGGGAGTAGCCATGGTCACAGCATTACTTTCTTGGACGATGTCTTACCAAAACAAGGGCGCATTTCATGATTGAGGGTGTGTTTAAGGAAGGCTTTGTCACCACCAGCTATGACGCATTGGTGAATTGGGCAAAAACCGGATCACACTGGCCGATGACTTGTGGCCTGGCTTGTTGTGCGGTCGTGATGATGCATGTGGCCACTCTCCGCTATGA
>Ga0075472_10001281_pt1 | contig 10234 bp, 4 predicted proteins | sample DEB19_08_DNA_3_FD_77014 | JGI IMG/M metagenome (GOLD analysis project Ga0075472, IMG submission 77014) | Aqueous microbial communities from the Delaware River and Bay under freshwater to marine salinity gradient to study organic matter... | ecosystem: Environmental > Aquatic > Marine > Coastal ...
CAAAAATTCATTGAGCTTCAACCCATTGGAGAAGAGGAGGGCGCCGTCGATGAAGTGCGAGTGTGCTGCACGTTGGCGCCGGTGAGTAGGGGTTCTTTTTCGTTCACCTCCAGTACGATGGTGCCGGTGAGAAGGAATTCTCGCTTGAGCATCCGCAGCATGCCGGCGCCGGCAAAGGACAGCTCGATCAGATGCACTGTTGTGCTAGGTCGTGCTAGGTTGTGCTCAAGCACCTGCAGCGCGTCTCGTACCTGTTAAGTCATAGCATTCAAACCATGTTATTATGTATATCGCTACTGTCGTCTAATGCTGCCATGTTCAATTCCCTTGCATGTATCACTGTACGCTCGAGATCAAGCATACGCCTTTCAAACGCCTGCAACTCACGAGGGACTGCGAATTTATCCAAGCAATCAATGGGAAGGGGCTTCAGCAAAAATAACCCATCTAAGGTGCGTACACGAGATAGCACAACATATATCCAATTTGGCATGAAGGACCACGAGGCGACTATCAACTTGTCCTTTGACATCCCCTGCAACTTATGCCCAGTTGTTGCGTCGTTCATATTGATCGGCAGCTGAGTCATTCCCACTCCTTTCAGCAGCGTCCTCTCCTTCACTGCATCATCCAATGAGACGTTAACAAAGGCTGTAGACTTTGTTGGCGAGAGCTTGAAACATTGTGCTTGCTTCTTTGTCATGAGCTGATTTTGCATATCCTCCAACTCTGCTGCCTTTTTATCGTCTTGCTCTCGGAGCAACTCTTCTTCCAACGCGAGGATGGATGATTTGAGCAAAACAATCTTTTCATTGTCCGGAAAGCGTTCGAATTCGGCCCACTCAACGTATCGAGCGTTGACTGTGTAGACCTTGACTCCGTCCCAGTTCTTCCAGTGTAACAGCGGAGCATCTTTCTTCAGCTTGATACTTTTTACACGGCAGAGTGTGCCATTGCCGATATTATCAGTTTTGAGCTTGGAGTTATCATTGCACATTGCATGGGCGCCACGGTACATTCGCAAGCAGGGATCAACCTTTTTGTTCTGCCCGGTCACACAATGTGAGTCTCCACACGTGCTGACGATTCTGTCTCTCATTTCACGACTGACTCGTGTCTTCCCTTTATTGTCATCAGATGTGCGGCTATGGATGTCAGCCTCGATAATGATGGTGTGATCAGGCGGCAACTCATTGCTGTCAATAGGTGGGAACTCTCCACCGCAAAGATGATCCTGAAAGATGCCAGCAGACGTGGCATTCCTTTGCTTGTTGAATGGACACGCATAGCACGTGTCGGCATCTTGGCCATCTTCAGGAAAATTTGACATCATTTTGCCCTAGTACTCGCGTGTTCAGCAGCTCAATATCGTCTTCTGTCAGTTCTCCTTTCCACATTCGTTTGAGCAGTGCACCGAAATCTACATCCTTGTCAAAGCGATGGCTATTCTCCAATATAATAGCAGTGTTGATACTGCCCTCGAACAAACCGTTCATGACTCCTTCGTAAAGAAGACCATGACTCTCACACTTTACTGGCCGAAGCTGATGAAAGTCTCCGGAAAAGACTACGGACACTCCGCCGTAAGGCCTGTCCTGACGACCCAAGATATTTTTCAGCCGACGATCCAGTTTTTCGAGGTTGGCCCTCGTGAAGAATGATATCTCATCAATGATCAGGATGCGTACATTCTGCCATTCGTCTCTTTTCTTATTACTGATATTTTTCTCGTTGCCGTTCAAGAATGCAGCATCATGAATTGTCTGGCCTTCGAACAGAGATGCGGCAGATCCAGTCGTCGCAGTGAAGAGGAATGTATTCTCATTCCAAGGAATTGATACTGCACGGCAGAACTCAAAACAAAACCGCTGCGCAACCTTGACACAAGTGCTTTTACCTGCACCTGCAAAGCCTGTAAGAAACATGACGAGTTGCTCCTGACCACCTCTTGCCCTTAATTGCTGGATCAGTTTGTCTTTTTTATTCCTATCCATGTCATGGAGCGCTGATGAATGATATGAACTCTCTTCGATCAACTGCAACAAAAACGAACAGGCAATGATTTCGTATGCAATGTACTGCTTCTTGTCGAGGTGTTTGCCTTCTTCCTGCGATACTTTGCGGGCGACGCTGCTGAGCGATGGCGTTGCAGTAGAATCGAATATATCATCAAAAATGCCATCATCGTCTGGATCGTTTGCTAGGCTGTCTTCTGGACCTGACTCGGCGTAGGTATCGTAATTACCACCAACTAATGCTCCACTGATAAAAGTCAATAATGTTGGAAAGTCATGTTGTGACGTTGATAATTTTGATGCAGGCATCTGAGCTTTCTGACCATGAGTAGTCCCTTGTGTTGGATCCTCAGTCGAAGCAAGCAAACTGCTTTGATCAGAGATACGAGCAGGTATCATTTCATTCTTGGTGATGTCTCCAAGATCTATCAAGTGACCATGTGTACGTAAACTTTTTTGAGCGTAACCTTCCATTACGCGGTAGTCACCGTCAATGAGCCTATCTTCCTCGTCGTCGAATAATGCAAGATCCACAGCATTTGGATTATCATCATTGCTCTCATTTCGTTTGCCATCTCCAGCCTCATCATCCTCGGGTTTCTCATACTTTGTTTCCCTAGCAACCTTTTCGGTGGCACTCTTCATTTTCTGTGCAGCCTCCCTGTCTTCTATGTTATGTAATATTTCGAGCCCGGTCTTCCATAGGGACCCATTATCTATTGACTCCTGAATCTTTTGCCAATATGTTCCGTCAGCCTGGCTTTGCAAATTGCTGCGTTCTCGGAAAGGCAGAAACATAATCAATGCAGCTTTTGCATAGATCTCTCGCTTTTCCAGGGCAGATGCAGTTGGATTAGGCGAATCCTTTTCCAGCCCTGCAATTGGGCATATACTCTCTTTTGGCAGAGAAAGGACTGGTATCGCTTCGTGCTGTCGCTCCAGGAGATGTGAAAATTCATATCCGGGGTGCCTATCCTGGAACGGGAAGCGTTTTGCTGCAGTTGATTTTGGTTTGCAGTCTTCATCACCCTCGTCCTCACCACCATTCGATTCGCCATCCACCATCAATGACGATTCAGTCTGAGCCTTCTTTTGCTCTTTATCCATCTCTTTGAACCTTTTGTTTTCTTTCTCATACTTTGCTACAAACTCGTAGTAGCAGATGCCTCCTAGATCTTCATGCCGATACAAAAAATCATCAAACGTAGAGTCTGGCCAGAATACCGTCTCTTTTTTTGTTCTTGAGTAGTTCTTTCTGAAGCGGAACTCGCCTTCTTTGCCGTCTAACACATCGATGGCTTGACTAACGAGCAGATTTGTGAAGCCATGCGAGTACTGAAACCGCGAACCATCGTTGCTCACAATAAAATGTGCCATTGTCGAGCTACATACCGCCTTCGATATGTTGGCGCACATGCCGGACAGCATCCTAGAGAGGCCTTCCGAAAAGTCTGCAGTGCTGTCTGAAATACTCTCTCCCAACAGTAAAGCATTCTCGAGAGCTATAGCTTTCATGCGCTGAAGCCGCTTGACAACCGAAGTGCCGATTCTAATGAAGCGATCCGAATCTTCCTTCTGGGTATCCTTGAAGGCATAAGCCGTGTTATAAAATAAGTGACACGGCGCGCCTATCTGAACGTTGGTATTGCAACCAAAGACAGCTGACGCAGGCACGTTGTGAGTGTTGAGAAACTGGCTTCCCTGAGGTCGCCAAGTCTCGACCAAATATGGTACTGATTCAATCATGACTTGAGTGTTAAGCCGACGCCTTGTTGAGACGTTCGAATCGTCTTCCGCCGCTGGCTCTTCCCACCAAGATATTTTTTTGCAACTACAGTGTCCAAAATGAAACCTGCATTCTGGCCCCTTCTTGAAACAGCCAGGTCGATGTCTCCAGTCATGCTCATCCATTCTTCGTCTCAGAAGAATAGCTCGCACCTCTGGACTGTTCCAAAACTCTTTCCCGCCAGGCTCGTGTATCTGCTCATAGTCGTATGGATACCAAATTGCAGCAATGCCAAGCCGCTTGTCGTATATTGGCAAAGTCACGTTTGACTTGGATTTGCTTTTGTAAAACTCTAAAGACATGTCCACAATCTCGGTAGTGTTAAAGGATGCCTCGCAGTCATCACAGTGTAATATCTTTCCACCGATGTCATCTTTTTTATGCTTGCTTCGAGTATTGCGGATGAGCTGCATTTGTTCCTCCTTATTCGGATCACCGTCTCTGAAATCATAGAAGAGTTCATCGGCCTTTCCAGTTTTTTTGACTACATTTCCTACAATATCACTACGCATACATTCATCGTCATCTTCAAAGTTAATCTCACTGGTTGACTGCTTGCCACAGTCGTGGATCACTTGCAAGCTCTTTCCATGGTATGAAGAACTCATTGCATTTTCTATAAACTGCAAGTATTCCTTCCTCGCCTCCTTGCTCTTGTTGGCATCAAAAAGCATTTCCCTCAGTCTCTGGAAATCTTCTATCCAGAGAAGCCAGTGCCCGTGTAATGTTTTTCGCCCTGGAATAACAGTTATCTTGAGCTCTATTGATATAAATATTTTACAAAGACAACCAGAACCAGAAGAGGAACCTACCTTGCTCTTCATGGGCCACGGCATATGCGAGTAGTGACCCGAAAATGCCTTTCTTGCCGCGTTGCTGTTTAGAGTCCCATCCAAACAACACCTCCAGTAGAACGTGTACAATGCTCTCGTATTCAAGAGCACAGGCGCCGGGATACTTGCTCCGTGTATCTCTTCTCAAAACAAACTCTTCCCAGCATTCTTCGTCTGACATATCAAAATTTGGCAAATCATGTTTTTCTCCAGCGTATGCCGACAGCCTAACTCGAAATGAACACTCGTCATCCGGTGTGAGCGTGAAGAATATATGCGGAATGCCAAACCGATCACATAACGAGTACATGAGTCGTCTGTTTGCCCTAGCGGCAGCGGCTGTATATCCAATGGCCTTGCAAGAAGTTTCTGCCTTGCGTAAAAACTCGGCCGCAACACTTGTATCTTCATGTCCATGTGAAATTCTGTCAGCAGCAGCTTTAATCTGTGCCTCGGTCAAGGTTGATATCAATTCTGCAAAGGATTTGCCATGAAGGCGTGGTGTGCGGCACATGATAAGGCCAGTCTTGTAGGACACGATTCTATTGTACATGTGCAGTACAACGAGGAGAAAATCTCCTCTCATAAATTGAGGCAGAGATAGGCGCAAGTAATGCTTCAGGCATTCAACCTCAGATATTTGTGTCGGCCTTCTCGCTGTTGGGCCTCCAAGACCAAACGGGAATTGCACAGGAAAAACACTCTCTAAGCGAAGCTCTCTGCCGGAGCTGACATATTTCCCTCCATATGCTAGCAGCATCGGCGATGTGCGATTCAATATAGCCATTGTGAAGTCTGTACTGTTTCTATAAACTCCAGTATTTTCAGATGGATCATGGGAGCTGGTGAAAGTAAACGTCCCTCCGCCGTATTCATCTTCTACACCTGGATTCTGAGATTCGTCAGTGTTGTTCTCGTTTGCTTCTTTATCTTGGAGCATCCTCGGCTGTGGACAATCTTCTGGCGGGGTAACATCTGCAAAGGCGTAATGGTTCGAAGCGCGTATGAACCAAGTCATCAAGTCGACATAGAGACTAGTATCAAGCCGAGCTCTTTTTTGAGCGATCACTCTCTGGCTGGGTGTAAATCTTCCACAGAGCGCGCACAATATATGGTCATTAGCACCCGTCAAGCGATAATGATTAATCACACCTCCAATGTGGGTTTGATCCATCTCGAAGAATGAAAATTGTCCCATAACGGATTGATGTGACCCGCCGGTAAAAGCAAAGATGAAGCCGTAAGGACGCTGTCGTGCTACGGCAGCACACATGATTTCACTAATGTCTCCATCCTTGAGGTTGATCCGTCTAGGACCATCCTCTCCTGGAATCATGAGGACAGATGGTATGTGTCCAATCGCAAATCCGTTGGCAATGGCATGTTTCGGCGGCTTCTTGTTTTTCTTTGCCATGTATGGCTTTAAGCTGTCGAAGCATTCAGAACAAGCCTCAAATGTGTCACCATCTCGATAGGACCTTGGAGAGAGTAAGATACCGGGCATGTCGTCAATGCTATATTGATCCACAAGGATTGGATTCAATTCTTCTCCGTAGAACTCCTCGTAAGTTTTGACGCTGAGTCGCTTTTGATTCAATAATATGCGCTCCTTGGTCATCCGGTGTATAGTTTCTGTGCCTATTATGCAACGATCGCAAATTACACAGACCGAAGCTTGGTGTGAACCATCACATCGATGAGTCCGTGTTGCTGCAGAAATGCCTTTCCTGATCGCAGTCTTGTGCGGTTCTACTTGTATTTTGGGCACTTCTTCAGCACAACAGGATTTGAGTACTGATATTTCATTTGCTCTTTCTCTCTGCTTTCGAATTCTATCTGCATCACGCTTTTTTCTCTTCGTCTCTTCATCCTCCTCGTCCCTTACTATCTGCTTTCGAACTCTATCTGCGTCACGCTTTTGTCTCTTCGTCACGCTTTTGTCTCTTCGTCTCTTCATCCTCTTTGTCCCAATTATGCTTCTTTTTTTCTTTCGTATATCATTGTCCATCTCCTTCCACCTGGCCTGTTTGGAATCAGGTGTCTCGTTTGTACTTGGTTCTATGTATTCTGCACCATTTTGCTCGCATTTTCTCTTCAGCGCCGCCTCTTTCCGAGTATCTGCAAAGAGCTGACTAAAGCTAAAAATGGCCGGTGATGCTTGATGTGAGGAACTATTGGTACTCTCTTTACCAGTGAAGAGAGAAAATGTCCCTTGGATGCTGTCATCTGGTGAAAGCTCCAAACTGTACGATGGCATCGTTCGAAGTGCAGATGCGGAGTCATCGTGATCAGTGGCAAATAAAGAAGATACTGGCCGGGACTGACTTGCATGGGCAAGTGCCGGGGTTTGCTGGCCTGATGAACGCTCTGCTGTAGCTGACAGTCCATGACGGGGTCCTACGTGCGCCTTCGCTAAATCTAGAAGTGAGTTGGCCAGGTCAGCTCTCTGCTTATCGTCATCATTTCCTCCAAGCAACTGACTATAATTTGATTCCATGGCTAGGGCCATGTTTTCATCGACACCACAGTCATGGAGAGTGAGATGAGTTTTGTCAAGTCTCTTACATCCTCCCACGATTCTCAAATAAAATGAACATTGACACATTCCACAAATCTCGGAAATCTCGTCCTTGATCTCCGATATTCGTTTCAGCGAGTGGAACTTGACCATCATCCGCTTGCCCATTGGCGGCTCGACAAAAATACATTGGCTTGGAGGGGAGTCCTCATCAGAGTCACACTTTCCGTTGCTTGGATCATTTAACAGTGTCTTGGTTGAATCTTTAAAGGGCATAACGTTAGGTGTCTCGACGAAGATGAAATTCATGTGAGGGCTGGACCCTGAGTCTTCTTCATAACCCGAAGGTTCAATCCACTCTCCGCCTGAAGGGAGTTTGTTGCACTCGGGACGCAGAAATGTCTCGCGGAATTCACGGTCAGTCTTGTTAGACACGGTTTGAACCTTGCCGCCGCCGTCGCCGTCGTCGTCATTGTCGTCATAATCATCACCGTATTCGTCCTCGCTCAGACTTGAGTTCGGAACTTCCAGTGGCGGAGGCGTCTCGCCTGGATCTGCCGGTGGCATCACATCATGGCGTTCAGTAGGGTTCTTGCTTGGTCCTGATGATGGTGTCTTGGCTGGTCCCTGCGACGAATCCTCGCCCGGCACAGCATCTGGTCTCTCCGACAAAACAGATTTTTGACAGAGAGTATACACTCTACTAATGATTGCAGCAATATGTGGTGCTCCAGCATTGACGATGGCAGGCCCCCAGAATAGCAGTACTATCAAGGCGTCATGTAACAGGAAAATATTGCCGGTGAACAATAACCCAAGGCAAGTACCGACAATTGAGACGATCGTATCAATTAACCTGAGCGCCTCTTGTTCTTTTTCTTGAGCCGATAGCCAGCTGAGCATGTGACGACGCCTGAGCTCTTCACTATCCTTACGAATCCTACGAGCCCGATAAATTCGACGTCGGAGACTTGGCCTCCTTCTCCACTCCTTATGACTGACCCCCGCCGATCTCGAACGTTTCATTTTCAACTTCGAATGGCGCTGTCTCCGTCTCCGTCTCCTCGGGATTGGTTCTTTGTCTGAATCAGTATCATTACCGGAAGACCATGACGCAACCCAGCCCAAGAGACAAGCGACTACCATGATGGTGAGCCCAGCGACAAGCATGATAACGTCTACTCTCTTCTCGAGATGTTGAACGATCTTGTCCCATAGATATGCAGTGTTTCCGACTACCGAGCACACGAGGCACCCAACGAGCATGACAGCGTCCGACTTATTTTCCCGAAAGTTAACTATCTTGTCTCGGAGAAATGTAGTCCTTGCTCTCAACTTGTTGCCGAAAATCAACACGAAGAAGAACATCAGGACAGTTACAGAGCCCATCAGGTAAACCAAGATTGCATCTTCGGTTCGGACTGTCAACTTTTCTGGCGGATGGATTTGTTCAGCAAACGAACAGGCATGCAAGTTCATGACAACCAACATCAAGTAATACCACAGGAGTTCAATGAATGGCCGAGGATCTCCTCTGTTGCACTCGTAGGATAAATTCTTCACCCAATTAAAGTATCCAAAATATTTCCAGGCAAAAGAAAGTAGCATTTGATTTGTTGTGAACAGTGACCAGACACCAAGGCGGGAGTGCATCGAGGGTTCGAGTAGCACCACTCTGACGACCTTAGTAATCTCGAACATTGTAGGAATGATACATCTGCACCAGCCAAAATGGCTAGACGTTATAAGTATCCAAATGATCACTTGAAACAAACCAAGGCAAGCGACCAAATCCACCGATGAGTATGATAAAGCCGATGCTGGTGTAGCTGACAATGCTGAAGAGATCAGCCAATCCTCAGAGACAGGTACTGGTTGCACCGGAGTCTGATTCATTAATTCCGGCGCTTGAATCATCGACAAGGCCGTCACTGCCTTGGGTACACACGACAATTCTTGAGGCGGACAGACAAACGATGACGAGGCAACGCCGATGCTTTCGCAGTCAAGAGAGAGACCTGGGCCGAGCAAACATGCTGCGAGAAAAGCGCACAGCCCGAACTTCTTGATGGACAATACCATTTCCTAATGTGCTAGCTCCGCTTGAGAGACAGAATTGTGTTGTAGAACTCACAATCTGTAGTGAAAAGGTCTTGTAGATCTAATCGAATCAAGAGAAGAAAGAGCCAGAAGCAGAAAAGTCATGTCGTAAAGTAAAATTAGAACTTTCATTTAGCCCTTCTTGGCGTATGCATCCAATACAATCTCCTTTGCCTCCTCGATAGAAATGAGGCTGAAATATTCACCCAACAAATCCGCAGTCGCCTCATCGACGTCAAAAGTTCCGTCCTCCATCGCATCCGGATACAGCACAGTGATGATTGTTGCGACATCTGAATTGGAAAAGACTTCATCGGCATGGTAAGGATCATCAGGATTGGATATCTTGCCAGCCCGGGCCTTTGGTTTTGGCATGCCCGGCTTGAACGGCTTCGTGTAGGTTTCGAAAGTCTTCACTATCACGCCAAGCATGGCCTGGATCTCCTCGTTCTCGTTTGGCCCTTCCTCGTAATAAACAGCAATGACCTTATCAGGGATATCACCCTTTTTTCCGACGCACACCATCTTGGAATCGGCAGTACGTTCTTCTTTGCGGCTGAAGACCCCGATGGAACCGAGTTCCTCCGTGCCGGCCTTCTCCTTCAAGATAGCTTCTGTCAGGTGGGCTTTGAATGCAGGCTCGCCACTCGCCTTCTTGACATCCAACACTGCGAGTCCGCCGTTGCATTTGGTTGCTGTCATTTGCATGGTGCGGTCTGTCCCCTTCACCCCTCCTGACGGACGGACTGGGGAGGGTCGCTTTCTACCGCCTGCAGCCGAAGTAGAACTTGCAGCTGGCGACACGTTCGGCACGGCGGTAACATTCTCCGCTCACGACTCGGATATTTCAGGCACTTTTGGCTCAGGAGCACGTTTCGCTGCGACTGCAGAGTCTGCCGCCACTGGCGGCTTAGATATTTCAGGCACTTTCGGCTCGGGAGCACGTTTCGCTGCGACTGCAGAGCCTGCTCCTTTGGCGGTC
>Ga0075472_10001283_pt1 | contig 10224 bp, 18 predicted proteins | sample DEB19_08_DNA_3_FD_77014 | JGI IMG/M metagenome (GOLD analysis project Ga0075472, IMG submission 77014) | Aqueous microbial communities from the Delaware River and Bay under freshwater to marine salinity gradient to study organic matter... | ecosystem: Environmental > Aquatic > Marine > Coastal ...
AAGAAGAAATTTTTGTTTTTTTTGTTTATGATTTGCATTATTCGTTTGGCCAATTTAATTGTTCTTTTACACTCTTCATTATTCTTGCTTTACTCTCTCATTTCTTGACATTCTTAATTTGAGTGAGGTGCCGCGCAAACTCAACTTCAATCTTTGACATTGTACAGCGGTCTCACATGTTTTTCATACCACCATTTCTTGTCGTAAGACGGGTGGCTATTGTTCATTCATTGTCGTTTTTGGGGTCGTTCTTGCCATCTTTCTTCTCAAGCATCCGAAGGAACGAGTTCGGATTGAATGGCTTCAACTTCTTGAATTAAAAGTTGAACTGTTCCTGAGTAACATCTTGGGGTTCGATGACCATGTTCTCTTGTTACATCTCTGGAACTTAGTTGGTCTAGCCGAGGCCCATGAAAAGCGGCTTTGACCTTTGCCTCAAAGCTTCAAGTGAGGAAGGCTGCTTGACCAATTCTGGTCCTTTGCCAGAATCACCTTGAGCTGGACGCTAGACTTGTGGAACGAGCTCGTCCTTGTGGCTCTGTTGGCCGCTGTAGTAGGGACCGACCAAGTTCAACGGATCGTAGCTCATCTGCTTGAAGCTCTCTTGCTTCGCCGGCTGTCTGTCCTAATCATACATCGAAGAACGCATCTAGAACGAATCGTACGTCTCCTAGCTGAATGGAGTCTTCCCAAACCCAAAGCCGGTTGACAAATAGTCATTGGCACTGTCCGTCGGTGTCGTGAAGAGTCCCATGCTGCCTCCGAAGATGCTTTGGGATTTCACGGGTTCTTCATACTGATGAACAGGCTGAGTGTTGCTGAAAATGCTCTTGACGCTGCGGAAGGCGTCGATGAAGTTCTTCTTGCTGGACTCTTGACGGTTCTGGAGGAGTAGTTTCTCCTGGGCTTGCTCTTTGGCCATCTTCTCCTTCGCGATCTCTTGTTCTTGTTTTTGCTTCTGCATCTCTTCTTCCGAAGACGACTAGAAGTACTGCTTGACCTGCTCGACCATTTCTGGGTGATTGGGTTCGTTATCCCAGTTCCACTTGTTGCCTTTCATCTCTTCTTCCACTGCCTGCTGGTAGTCGGGCTCTGAGCTCGAATTGCTCGGAGGCTTCTTGTCGAACTATGGTTGTGGGGTCTTCTTCTCAATGCGCTGCCACTACATGCTCGGTTTCTTCTGCGCCAATGGAGCAATCTTCGGCTCAGTTCGCTGGTAGCCCTGTTCGATAGCGACGCTCGGTCTGTCAACAGGAGGACGGTCGTGAGCACCGCGTTCAGCAGGTCTGTCAACAATGGGTCTCTGCTCTGTTTGCTTCTGTAGCCTGACTGACTTGAAAGGTGCTTTGTAATACTCATTCTCGCCCTGAGACTCGTCTTTGTACCTGCTTGAGTAGTCGTCACTCGAACTGGTGTTCTTGTTACGCCACTCTTTCGCAGTTCCGAAGTCCTTGCTCAAGCGCTGGGTCTACGTGAGCGGTCGTTCCTCGACGGGACGTTTCATTTAGTAATACTGGCTCGCGTAGTAGTCATCTTCGCGTGATGTGTAGTAAGTCTGAGGCTTTTGGAGTGCAAATCGGTCAGCCTGGTAATCGCGAGCTTGCTGCTACTTGGCATCGTGAACGCCGTAGTATGAAGTCGCAGGCTGGCGTTACTCTCTCTGCTCCCAGACGGGATCCCGCTCTCGACCGTAGTCAAACTTCTGTCCTTTGGCTCTTGCAAAGCGAGCGTACTGCTCTGAACTCAATCGCTTCGATGACTCATCGTACTACTGCTGTTGCTTGGGTGGCACACGGGCGTAGTCGTACTAATCTCGGGCGCGTCGGTCCTTGTAGTACTGCTCGTCCTAGTCGGCGTAGAAACGTTCTTGCTCACGGGGTGCGAAACGATCATCAAAGTCCCAATCTGTCTTGCGAGGTGGCTACTCGTACTAAGACTTGTAACGAGCGTAATCGTTGTTCGTGTCCCTGTATTCCTGTCTTGGCTCTCGTTGCTGAGGCAGGTCGTAATTCAAATTGCGATCATTGTACTTCTTGTGCGATTGCTCATCGTAGTTCAACTTGTCATAGCTGCTCACCGGCTTTTCATAAACTGATGGCTTCTCTGAATAAAGCGGCTTCTGAGGAATATATCGCTCCTCGGGGTCTGATTCATCATGCTGAGTGACGTGTTTGGATGCCTTTGGTGCATACTCTTATTCGTAGCGATCTTTTTGCAGAGCTGTGTACTGCGAAGACGCTGGCACAAACCTCGGCTGCTTTACATTTGGTTATGCCTGCTCAACGAAGATTACTTTTCTGAGCACTTTCTCGGGTGATTGCTCATTGTTGGTCACAAACGTCTACTGCTTCGGCACATACAACGGCTCTTTCTTCGGCGGGTTAATAATCTAGTGAGCAGAGAAAGTCGGAGCCTGAGACTGGGTATGGTGTTCGACATGCTGGTCGTTGTCTTGCTGGTTCATCGAGACTTATTTGCGCATCTCATCTGTATGAGGAACGGGGGGATGGCTGGGCTCTTCGAAGCGTTGGTGGATTAGCTGCTGAGATGCTTTCGGCGTTTCAACACTGTCGCACTCTTAGTCGTCAATCGATTGGATTGCACTTTCGCGGACGATCAGTTGGTTGTTTGAGCGTTGCAAATTCTTCTCCGATTGGATTGAGATGTTGAGAAGGTCGATTTGTTCATTAGCGGGACCTTGATCTTCGTCTTCAATCACCAGGATCTTGCTGATGCTTTGGGAATCCTTGTCTGACTGCTTCTTAGACCAATGAACCTGAGATAAAATCTCCTCCTCGTTACGCTGCTGGTACTCAATGATTCGTTGTTGTCGAGCGAGCTCTTCTTCGGCGAGCCGCTTTTCGTGCGCGGCTTTGATCTCCGCCATGTACTTTTCTCTCTCTTGTTACTCGCGTGCTTCTCGTAGTTCTTGTTCGAGTTTCTTGAGTCGTTCTTTTTCAGCAATCTCGGCAAGCAGAGCTTGTTCTTTGATTCTTGCAATCTCCAATTCTTCAGTTTGCTGCTTGAGGAGAGCTTGCTTAAGCTTTCTGGCTTCGAGCTCTTTCTTCTCCTTCTTGGATAAACGTGCGGTCTTAAAGGAACTTGGCTTAACTGCTTCTGATCCCGACACAATTGAGTCTTGAAGCTTCACCTCACTCTAGGCAGTCGGTTCACAAGATTCACTGACATTACCCTTTTCGCTAGATGCTTGCGATGGATCGACTTCAAGCTTTTCAACAGCTGACAAGGATCCTGTTTGCTGCAACGATTGCTGAATGTCCGTTGAAGCAGCACCCTTGTTCGACGGGGTGAGCGAGGGCTTCTGCGGCTTTGGCTTTTTGATCAACGGTTTCGTCTTGGATAACTTCGCCTTGGGAGCGTACGACATGTCGTCGCCGTCACTGCCTTTGTCGCTGTACTCAATGCGCCACGAGGGATCGCTGTCGTCGGCGTTATGCTGCCATTTGTTGTGCAGGTGCTTCGGCTTCGAATGCTCAATCAAGGGTTGCTGGATCACTTGCGGTGTTGACTCTTTGAAGTTGTTCTTGCGCAGATTAACGTTGGTAAGATGCGAAAGACCCGGCCGTTTGTCGGGAGAATCTTCTTCTTGCTCAGGATGCTCAGAAATTTCTTCAAGTGATGAAGCTTGCTTCTTCTTCTCCTCAGTGTCCGACTCTTCTTCAACGATTTCAATGGCTTCAATTCTGAACTTGGGGAATGAGCTGCTGGGATGTGCGCATGACTACTCGATTGCATTCTTCAGCACGAGCGCCTGTACGACTGTTATCAAAACGATAATAAACCTGATTGCTGGCATCTTGACGCTGAAGTCATCACCCATACCAAGACCAAGCGTGTTTGGGCTAAAGTTGGAAAACTGATCAGCAAGGAGGATTGCCTTGGAGTCGATGTCAAGGTTCAATGGAAATCTTTACACCCACCCGGCACTTCGCAGCAGCAAGTTCTTACGCAGACTCGTCACGGTAAAGTCCGATGTAAACAGGATGCGAACGAAGAGTTGATTGGATCCTTTGACTTGTTTGGCGCTGCAGTTGTCAATTCGAAGTCCTTCCTGGCTGCATGAGATTTCACCAGTTATTGGGTCTTCAAGCGACACAATCTCAAAGTCAATCGAATGCGTAGACAGGTTCATCAGTGTGATGATCCACTCGACTTCGTTATACAGTCCATTCTGCTATCGGCTCTTTCCGAATACGCTGTTGAGCTCATTCGTGTGATAAGCCGTCTAGACCAATCGAGGCTGTGTTGTGAAGTCGTAGTCTACATCCCAATGCAAATCCTTCGGTAATGGCTAGTCCGGGAAGATCTTCTCTTGTGGCCAAAACCACCCCAGCATGAAAACGTTTAGGATTGATCTGAATAGACTTGGTTAAAGACTGCTCAAGATGCTAGTCGACTCGACTTTGGGTCCTTCGTAGCGCATCCATTCGGCGATGTCGGCGGCTTCAATTCGTAGCGTGATCGCATCGTGTTTGCCTAACTTGAAGAGTCTGTCGTAGACGTCTTTCTGTTGGTCTTCGTCGCTCATGCAGTTGAGATGACGAAGCATTTTGGCCTGGGTGTCCAGAACAACCTCCTGGTCGTTGATCTTTACTTTCATCACCTAATTCTGCTGCTTGTAACGCTCCTTGATGGACTCACAGCTGTAGGAGAAGTTTCCGACAGATTCATAGACGAGGTAGTCTTGGAGCGAAAATGAGCTGCTCTGTTGGTAGTTTTGTACAACCTTTTGAACATACTCTACCTGCATCAGTGACGCAACCGACTAGCCCGATAAGTGTATAGTCTGCAGCGTTGACGATCCAGTCTTGACATACAGAGTCATCGACAACGGTTCATCCAGAGTCTGCAGCACTTTCGGCTCAAACACCACCAAATCGAAAAACTTGAAGTCTTAACCAGGAGCCAGGAAGGTCTAGCGTCCTGCGAAGAACGGATTGAGATAGAAGTTCTGGATGTTCGAATGGGGTTCGTTCGTCGCATTGCTGACCAAAAGTTGTTCGTGTAGCTCGGGGCTGTGGATCTCGAACAAGCGCGTCACACTGGATGCGGGATGAAGCGGCTATTCCTTTTCCTTGGATTTTCGGTCAAGGAAATCGGTCCAGTAGTTTGCATACAGGCTCCTTGCCTTCTGCATCTTCGTCTGTCTGTATATCACTTCTTCACGGCCACGCTTCGAATCGAACGAAAACTAACTCGTGCTCGGATCTGTGGTAAGATCATGAGTACCAGTGATTGTTTTGATCAGCCATTCTGCAGCTTTTATCCCTGGATAGAAAAAGGTGCTTGGTCTGAAGAGGTTCAGCCACGGCGAAACATTGCCTGCTTCGAAGGCGTTCGGAAAGCTAATGAGCTGGGTGACATTGTGCCAGTTGCGGAGGACTTCATCGTTGTTGAATGGCGCACTAAACGTGCAGTTCATGATGTCGTCGTAGTACTGATAGTCAACCTCGTGGAGCACTTAAATCTGATCATTTGAAAGACCATCCAGGCCTGTGTTTTTAAGTCCTTTGGCTTTTTCTTCCGGTGTGAGCTGCCTAACGAATTCCTTTGACTTCCTTTCGGTCTTATAAATTTGCTCATAAGTAACATCGTCAAGAAGTCTTTCCTTGTAGTAGTGTTCGATCTGGGCCCAAAAAGGAGCGTGTCGCTCCTGCGTCTGAGGATTCCGCGTAAACAGCTCAGTAACCAAGTGGCACATGTACGTCGGCTCCTTCTAATCTTCATTGCCATCGAGAGTAAGACTCAGGATTGTTTTCTCGGCCTGTTCAATGATCATCTGTTGTTCCTCGTCAGTCAAGTTTGGATAGACCGTCCGGAAAACAGCAGTAAATGGGCTCAGCCTTTCCTTCGCTGCTAATTCTGTCTTCAGCTCATCGTAACCGTCTTCAATGTAGTTCGGATCCGCATCCTTGCGCTTTAGGTAGTTGACGAATTCTTGGCGCTCGCACCACGTCTTCAGATTCGGAAGCTTTTCAAGCGCTGTGATCTTGTGTCGAGACTTGAATTCTTCAATTGTCTCGGTGTAGCGTTTTAAGTATTCGGACTGCAGGGTTGGAAGCGCACCTTCTTTCTCTTGTGGTCTGATGGCTCGGACGCGAGCACGATCGTAATCTCGGGTGTGCTGATGCAAGCTAACTTCCTAGAGGTGAGTTGATCGCAGATGGTTGCGACCTATGTAAAACTCAACAGCTATCGTATGATTAAACGGGTTCATGATAGTGACATCGGAGTAGGCTTGAGTGCCGATTTACACCTTGCCAAAGTCGATGTCAACCTGCGGCAGTATCTTTGGCTTCTCAACAAACGCCTTCACAGGCACCTCAATTTTGTCGACGATGTTGGTCTTAATTGTCACTTTGGCATTAATCTCCTCTACGATATCGCGGTTCATCTTACCGTTGACGAAAAAGGGAGGTAATGTCTTCTGGAAACGCTTCTTGCGCCAAGCTGCGATATCAAATACCGTCAGGGTCGACACGCCTTCAAGAGATTCCGGGTAGTTTACATTTTCGTCCCTGGGTTGGTCCATGTGGAAACTTCGTCGAATCATCTCGTCCGTTAGTTTAAATCCTTGAAGGTTATCGATGACTTCTTTGTGCAGGATGCGCTGGATGAACTCGCCACTCTCTTTTTTCTAAATACTCAGCCCATGTTGTTCAGGCGACAAAGCACCTGGGTCGAAGATGATCGAGATTGCCTCCACTGTTGAATTGGTGTGCAGTACTTTATGTATCGCCTTGGGGATGATGCGTTGATCTGAGGAGTGGATGGACTAAATCAGTACTGGGTGGTCGTACGTGGACTTAAACGTCAAGCTCAGTTCCTGAAAGGTCGCGTACAGCAGAGGCTGGGGCACAAACTCATGTGCCGTCGGCAGCACAGACAGCGAGCCCTGCACAGGCAAGTACGTATACGAGACCTTGAAGTTTTTGAGCTAGACCGGCATCGTGTTGAACACCACCTCAAACGTTGCTTTCTTCTTTTGCTTCTTCTCGCTAAGAATCGAGGTACCGTCCACGATAAACAATAGCTTCAGTGTCTCGCCTGGCTTGATTTCAATCTTGTTCACGGTCTTTTTGAAGCTTTCTGAGTTTTCAATGTTGTCGATTTTGGGGACGATCTGGCGCATGACTGGAGCAATTTGTTTTCGCTTTCTCTTCGTAATTGGCGTCTGGATTAAGATGCTTTCAAATGTTTCGGCGTGGAAGACGACGACATCGTCAATCTTATGTGTCTTGAAGGCTCCCACAATTGAGATTTCTTCATTGAAAGGATTAGTCACGAGTACTTCTCTTTCCTTCTGTTGGAAGTAGCCAACTTCTCCAAAGTCAAGGTGAACTCCACTGTGACAGTCCTAGTACTTGGGAAGTTGGTACTCTTCGTTGATTTGGCAGATGAGCCGATTGTCAGTGACTTGAGCATACATCGGGAAGTGCGTGAAGTTTGCCACGACGCCGAAGTAAGCGTGACCATTGTTCGTGTGCCGCACATTCGGTCGCAGATGGAATATCGGCGACCCGAACGAGATGTAAGTGAACGGCATGAACTAGTGCTCGTGCGTCTCAACTAACGAGAAAGCCTTTGATGGACTCATCGCCATGTTCTGCTCTATAAACAAGTTCGGCAGGAACATGCCCATGTGTTCAACGGCTCTCGAGAATTGAGTGTAGGGCAAGCTCAGGTCACTTATCGGCCTCATGAACGTGTTGCTGAGGTAGATGTCATCGATCTTAATGCTGTATTCCACCTCTGTGTTGTTCGCGTTGTCTCGCTTGTCCGGGATCGGCTTGAAAAAGGTCTGGGGGGTTGTTTCTTTGGATTAGTTCATCTCTTTCATGACACCGAGGTCGTTGAAGCCAATGGAGAAGGGGATGTCATCGGCCTTAAACTTGTTCTCTTTCCTGACGTAGCCAGAGTAAGACCGAAGCGGATAAGGGTCCGGCGAAACGTAGCCAACAATTGGCAGCTCCACAGTCTCCTCTCTGCCGGACGAAGTTCGAATCTTGAGCTTGATCTTGGTGTCGATGAGCCCGAACTTGTAGGGTTTCAGCGCTACCGAGAAGAGGTGCACGTGGTTTGCATTGATCGCTATCTTATGGACTTCTTAAGCACGCCCATTTTCGTTGTATGTTTTGACGATATACGTGTCATTGTAGGCCCAACGACCGGGAGCAAAATCGATTCTTTCGTCACTTGTTGAGAAAAGCATATCGTCAAGCTGCAGGATTTCGCTCTGAGGTGTACGCGTTCTCGCAGTGACTTCAATGGTCAGCGTATCAAAACGGTACGGTACGAATCCGAAGTCAATGATGGGAGGACTGAACCGAATCAAATCGTTCGTCACGTGGTAATACAACGGAAGCCTCACGAGTATACCTTGATTCGTGTAGATGTGCACGACAGCACGATGATCACCTGTCTCTCTCGCCGTGAACCTGATTTCAAAAATGTTCTTCGGCTATCCCGGTGGCAAGACGAGTTATTCGATTGGCGGCATTTCGGCGTTGTCGTTGACCAACTCAGTATTGATGCGCTTTCCGTTTGGCCAGAAGAGGTCTATGAAAGGCTCAGTCTTATAAATCTCAATGACCTAGACCTCTCCAGAGGGTCTCATGATCTTGGTCTAGTCGATGTTCATGCGCACCATGTGCTTGATCGTCTGACCGACGGCTACGTCCGTGTAAAACACCGGATGCAGCATCAATGGGTTGGAAGACGCGTTCAAGGTGACCGGCAAAAAGTAGAGGTACTTCTTGTTGATTGGGATGTAAATGGCTTCGTTAAGCAGACCTTTGATCTCAGGGACGACAAGTACAATGAACTCTACTTCTTCGCCGGGCTTTATGAAGAAAGGCCACTTCAGGTCCTTGCCTGGCAGGATCACGTGGAGCTCGGGCGAGCTCGTCAGGATTTCGTCAATCTCCAGGATCATCGACTTGGACTTGTTGCGGAGCTTGATCTTCTCTTGCTGAGTGCATAAAATTTCGGAGTTCTCAAACGCGACAATTGGCGGCGTGATCGAAATAAAACTCTTAACAAACATTTTGTAGCCGTATTCATTTGCTGACAGTGCAGAGTATTCCTTAGGACTGATGCCCTCCAAAAACCCGTCACGTTTGGAGACACGATGGCTGCCAGCGGGATCGTAAGTGAACGAAATTTTGTGTAGCGCATATGGGTCATTAGGGTTGTTCACGATCTCTGAACCAAACGTCGATACAAGTTTTTGGTAGTTGCCAACGGCGTGTTAATTAGCAAGACGGCGCCACATGGCTTCTTGAACTTGAATTTCGTGGAAACGTGATGTCACTTCATTGTAACAATAAAATGATCGCTCCCAGCCGAAGGCGAGGTTGAAGTAAGCGTTTTGGCGGGGATCAAGTTTCTCGAGGTCGTCCTTGTTGGTTGTCAGCATAGTCTTGCTGCGGGTCGACCGCATTAAGTCCCTCTCAACGTCAATGTCTTTGAGGTAGGTCTTGGCCAAGGCCAGCCGATTCTCGCGAGATGCCTTGGTCTCCTTTGAGTCGGTTGAGCGGTTGTTGGACTTGTAAGTCCAGTCGTTCTGACTGATGCGAGCAAAGTCCCACTTCTGGAGGTAGTATCGGTAGCTGACCATGAACTCGACATTGGAGAAGCCGTTGCGAGGCTTCATGCGGGACGTCTCGATGTTGTATGTGAAGTTGTCATCGTGGTTAATAATCAACGGGAGCTCGTTGGCGGCTAGTTCTTTCAAATTGTTAATTCGCCAGACGTACGCTTGCTCCAGATCTGACAAGTTGTTCCGGAAAATGTCCTCCACGTCCTTGGGGTTGGGGAAGAAGTGCTGGCGAGCGCGCAGACCGATGCCCTAGACGGAGGTGTAGTTCAGCGGGAAGACATGGTTCTTGCTGAAGTAGTCGTCATTTAAGGTCGGCGGTGGGAGCTCTCTTGGAGGACAATAGCCGCTAGGCTGGGTAGTTTTTGGTTAATCAAACGGTGACTTGTTTCCTTCGGCATGAACGCAGATGACGCCCAATAGGAAGATGATCTGCAAAATCTTGAAAATAGGTCACTCTGAACTCTTTCCTCGCATTCGTTGACGCGTAGCGCCACTCGAGTAGGGAAGGTTTCTTTCAAGCATACTTTTAAAATTAATTACAATACTTCTAAAAAATATAGGTTGACTGATTAACAAACAAAAACACTCCCTAATTAACCTTC
>Ga0075472_10001286_pt1 | contig 10215 bp, 6 predicted proteins | sample DEB19_08_DNA_3_FD_77014 | JGI IMG/M metagenome (GOLD analysis project Ga0075472, IMG submission 77014) | Aqueous microbial communities from the Delaware River and Bay under freshwater to marine salinity gradient to study organic matter... | ecosystem: Environmental > Aquatic > Marine > Coastal ...
AACCGTCCGAAGCCGTCGAGGACGAGTCCCACGGTCAGGCCGAAGTGCGAGAGGGCGTTCAGCGCGCGCTGCATCCGCGGTGTTATACGCGGCGCGGTTGGCGCGATTGGCAGGGAACCGCGGAACCCCTCCAAACAGCCGCGATTGCGAGCATGGCCGTTCACCCAAAAAGAACGCCGGCGGACCGAGGTCCGCCGGCGCGTGGATCTGAGCTGTCTCCGACTCGGCTTACGGGCAGGCGCCCCAGCCGTTCAGGAGGATCGACAGGTCGGCCGAGTTGACCGCGCTGTCGTTGTTGAGGTCACCCGTCGGGCCCGTCGTGCCCCACGCGTTGAGCAGGGCCGAGAGGTCGGCCGAGTTCACCACGCCGTCGCCGTTGAGATCGGCGGGGCAGGGCGACGCATAGACGCAGTTCGGGTTCGCCACACCGGGGGTGTCAACGCCCGGGTTCGCGATCGGATCGGTCGGACCGATCACGAAGGTGTTCGAGCTCGGGCAGAATGCGACCTGGTAGGGCGAGAGCACGGCCGTACCCGAGGTGTCGGGACCGACCGTGTTCGTGCTGTACACCCACTCGGCGCCCACCGGCGGCGGCTGGACCGTCTTCAGGACAGCAATCGAGTGAATGACCGAGGTCCACGGCGTCACATCAAGCGTGCCGTCGTCATTGGTGTCGAGGTCCTGCTGCAGGGTGCCCGTGAAGCCCCAGACAAGCATGTGGGTCACGTTGTCGTCGTTCTCGAAGCTGAAGGCGTTGGTCGAGAAGTCCACCTGCGCGGGGGCGAGGGTGAAGGTCGTCGGGTGGGCCATCAGGAAGAACCCGTCGGCGGGGATGCGGAAGCCGTTCAGGCTGGTGATCGATTCGATCACGCCCGAACCGCCCGTGCCGTCGCCGATCACGATGTAGGTCACGCCGTTCAGCAGCGTGGTGGGCACGCCGTAGATCTCCGCGTACTCGTCGTTGTCCGCGCTCGGCTGATCAATGCGGAACTCGCTGATCTTGACCGAGGGTGGATTCGGGGGCACGAAGCACTGGAGCTCTGCGTTCTCGGCGCAGAGCGCATCCCAGTCGATCTCGCAGCAGGTCGCGTCGAGGTTGCAGATCAGGTTGCAGCAGGTCGCGTCGGCACAGCCGACGGTCGTGTGCACCTGGTAGCAGCTACCCGCGGCGGGGTTGCCGCACGGATTCGGCGGCGGGCACGACACCGTGGCGGTGCCCGGCGTCTCGTACACATCCGGTGCGATCAGACGACCGGCACCCCAGCCGCCGCTCGCGCACTTCACGATGTGCGGCGGGAAGCCGGCGTTGCCGGGGCCGACCGTGTTCGGCGAGTAGACGCAGCGACCGTCGCCCGCGACGGCGCCGACCGAATCGATGATGGCGTCCCACGGTGTGAGGTCGAGGGTGCAGTCGTCGTTGGTGTCGACGTCGGTGTTCACGAGGCCAGTGAAGTTCCAGACCAGCAGGTAGGTCACGGAGTCGCCGTTCTCGAGGTTCATCGAGCGGACCGCGTCGGGGATGCCGAGCGTGAAGGTCGACTCGGCGATCAGGCAGACGCCATCCTTGGGGATGACGACGCCGTTGAGCGACACGGCCGCCTCGATGTTGCCGTTCAGGCTGATGCCGTCGCCGATGATGACGAGCGACACGCCGTTCAGGCTCGTGCCGGGCACGCCCGTGATCTCGATGTACTCGTTGACATCGGTCGCGGTCGAGTCATCGGCGCGGATCTCGGTGAAGGTAACCACGGGCGGATTACCCGCGGTGAGGCACGACGCGCGGGCCTGGTCGACGCAGAGCTGATCCCAGTCGGTCGAGCAGCAGGTCGGATCGATGGCGCAGACGAGGTTGCAGCAGGTCACGTCGATGCAGCCGGGCGTCGCGTGCACGGCATGGCAGTTGCCCGCGTTCGGACCGCAGGTGGTGCAGGCCACGTTCGGGTTGCTCGGGGTATCCGCGCGGTTCACCGAGAGGACGTCGAAGAGACCGATCGACCAGGTTCCGTTCGGGGTGCAGCGGTAGATCTGGCCGGGGACGTTGATGCCATCGGGTCCGACGCGCACGTTGGTCGGCGCATAGACGTACTCGTCTCCCGTCGCCGGCGGGATGGTGGTGTTCTCGACGAGCGCCACCGCGTCGGCGATGCTCGCCCACGGGGTGATGTCGAGGACGCCGTCCTCGTTGGTGTCGAGGTCCTGGAGCAGCGTGCCGGTGAAGCCCTGCACGAGCATGTGGGTGACGTTGTCGCTGTTCTCGAACATGCCGCCCGTCGCGAGCGGCGTGATCAGGTAGTCGACGGTGCCGCCCGCGTTCGCAAGGGTGGCGTATTGGGCGAACAGCGCGAGACCGTCCGAGCCGAGGGTGAGGCCAGTGAGCGGCTTGACGAACTCGATCACGCCGTTGCGGGTGGCCGAGGTCGCGCCGTCGCCGATCACGATGTAGGTGTAGCCGTCGAGAGATTGGCCAGGGGCGCCCTTGAGCTCGAAGTACTCATCGAGGTCGGTGCCGGTCTGGTCGATGCGGATCTCGTTGATGATCAGGCCCTGCGGGACGCACGCCTGGTTGGCGGCGCCGGGCGAATCGACGCCCGCGAGCGGATCGACGGGGCCGATGTTCCACTGGGTGGTGTTGGCGCACAGCCAGATCTGGGCGGGCGCGACGCCGTTGTCCGGGCCGACGGTGTTCGTCGAGTAGAAGAAGTCGCTCTTCACGCCGTTCGCAGGCGAGGTCTGCACGGCCGCGACGCTCGAGACGATCGAGGTCCACGGGGTGAGATCCAGCGTGCCATCGTCGTTGGTGTCGAGCTTGTCGCCGACCTGGCCCGTGAAGCCGCGCACAAGGAGCACGGTCACGTTGTCGGCGTCCTCGAGGTTCAGCGTGCGTGCGAGGTTCGGGATCGTGAGCGTGAGCGAGGGTTCGCCGACGACGAAGAAGCCGCTCGAGGCGACCGCCAGGCCGTCGAGGCTGATCACTTCCTCGACATAGCCGTTCTGCGAACCCGGGAGCGCTGTGTCATCGTCGCCGATCACGACGATCGTCACGCCATTCAGGCTCTCGCCTGCAGCGCCCGCCACCTCGATGTACTCGTCGTTGTCCGCGCCCGGCTGGCCGAAGCGGATCTCATTGAGGCGGAGGGGTGCATCTGCCATGGCGATGCCGGCGAGCATCGCGGGAAGGCAGAGAACGCTGGTGAGTGCCAATCGTCTCATCGGATCAAACTCCTGTTTTCGTCCTGTCGTCGGAGAAGGGTGACGGCGCAATCAGTGACCGCCGTGAGCGTGGGTACGGAGCTCGCCATGCAGCGCACGCTGCCTGGGCCTCGCTGACGGCTCGGTCGTTCTTTCTCTCTCATGACCGTTTGGTCAATGGCTCTTTCTGTCGAGCCGCGAGTGTAGAAGCGCCCTCTGGCGCCACAGCCCTTCGCACGAGACGGGTGGCAGGTTTTCGCGTTTCCCTAACTCTGGGGGGTGTTTTTACAGGAACTACCGTCCGATAAAAACAACAGAAACGGACCTTGGCGGACGGCAAAAAGCAGGAGGGCTCCGCAAGCGGAGCCCTCCAATGAACTTGCATGTTGGTTGCGCGAATGCGCACCGACGCCGCGACACTTCGCGTTACTTCATGTTCTCTTCCGTCGTCGCGCTGCCCGATGTCGTGGTCGACTCGGTTGCGACCGTCGGCGATGCAGCCTCGGTCGACTTGAGCGCGTCCTTGGGCATCTGGACGAGGAAGACTTCGACGCGGCGGTTCTCTTCGTTGCCCTTTCGGCTGTTCTCCGATACGGGGCGGAACTCACCATAGCCCGCGACCATGAAGCGATTCGCGCCGACGCCATCCTTCACGAGAGCCTCGCGCACCGCGATGGCGCGGTGGGCGGAGAGATGCACATTCGTCGGGTGCTGCGCGAGCGTTTCCTTGCGGGCGATGCGCACATTGTCGGTGTGGCCGACGACGCGCACCTCGAGGTCAAGCGCGCGATCCGAATTGAGGATCTCGGCGAAGCGGGCGAGCACCGACTGGGCCTTCGAGCTGAGCTTCGCGCTGCCCGAGTCGAAGGTGACATCGCTCTTGAAGCGGATGATGCCGGTCTTCGGATCGAACTCGATGAGATCCGGGAATTCGTTCACGAGCACGAGGATCGCGTCACTCACCTCGGTCGGGAGCTTGGTCTCGCCGATCTGCTTCATCAGGTCGGCGATGCGGCCCTGAAGAGCCTCGATTTCCGCGCGATTTCCGCTGTCCTTGATGTTGGTCAGCGAGGCCATCGCCTCCTGGAGCTGCTTGCGGAGCAGCGCCTCGTTCGCGCGCGCAGTGTCGAACTCGTTCTGCATCTGAAGGAGCTGCTGCTCCTTCGCGCGATAGGCGGTCATGAGGTCGTCGTACTGGTTCTGCGGGACGCAGCCAGCGAGCGCGATGAGGGCGACACCGGTGAGAGGGATGAGTGCGAGGCGCATTGCTTTTCCTTACTTTGAATCGGAGTACCTGTCGGTCCCGACCGAAGGGTTCATGCGTCGGGACATCGTCGCACGCGTCCGTTGCGGCGACGGGATCTTTCTTCTTGCAGGAATTCCTGCGTGCGCGCATGGTAGTCACTTCCACGCACCGTGGGGCGGCGGCGGAAGCAAGAAGGCGGCTGTGAGACCTCTGTAGGGCTGGGGCGACCGCTCAGGCCCTGACGGTTCGAGCCGCGACCCGCGGCGCGACCGACTGCACGAGCGAAGACCACAGGACGGAGTCGCTGAAGGCTTCCTGGAAGTCGTAGACACAATGGAAGTCGTCGATCGTGTCGTCGGCGGACCTGGCAAGCTGCTCGGCCTCGATCAGGAGGTACACGATCCGTCCGAAGTCCTCGGTGCGGTGGATGTTCCAGTGACGGAGGACACTGGGAGCCAGCGGGCCGTAGCGCTCGAGGGCGAACTCCCGCAGGCCGAGGCAGAGCTGCTGCCCAGTGACATGCCGGAGGTCCGGCATAGGCAGCCCTTCGGACAGGTGCTGCGAGCAGGCTCGCTCGGTGGTGAACTGCAGGCCCGCCACCACAAAGCGGAACGCCGCCTCGGGGTAGGGCGACTCCGAGAGCGCGGGGTGCGGGTGCGCGGGGTTGGACTGCGTAGCGGCCAAGCTCATGACAGTGTATCGGCTGAGCGTGGAAGTCCACTCAAAGTTCGGGACATTCCGCGCTTGCTCCAGCGGTCGCGCGGATTCGCCCCGGCGCGTGGGCGATGCTCGCACGCGGTCGGCGTGAGTCGCTACCTTCCGCGCATGCAAACGGACGGAAGCATGGATGACCCGTCTCGGCAGGACGCCCAGCAGCCGGAAGCTGCGCGCTCCGCTCCCGCAGACCTCCGCACGCTGCACCTTTGGCAGATGCAGCCCGTGCGCGACATCCTCGTGATCGCTTCGATCGCAGGCACTGTCTATGCCGGCTACGCGATGCGCACGGTCACGGTGCCCCTCCTGATCGCGCTCGCGCTGGCCTACCTGTTCGAGCCCGTCGTCTCGCGAATGTCGCGTTGGCGCGGGATGAGCCGGCCGCTGGCGGTGTCGATGATCCTGACCGCGCTTGGCGTGGCGCTCGGCGCGGCGATCGGCATCCTGGGTCCGCTCGCTGTCGGGCAGTCGCTCGCGTTTGGCGAGAGTCTCCGCAAGGGAAAGTACGACGATGCGCTCGTGCGCGTGATCGACGCGGTGCCCGAGGAGTTCCGCGACGATGTGCGCCTGTGGACCGAGCGCCTGATTCATCCGATCGCGAAGCCGCACGACGGGAAGACGGACGATGCGGCGGCGAATTCGCCGCCCGCCCCCGAGCACGCGGCGACGCCAGTTCCCGCCGCCATTCCGGCGCCGCAGCAGTCGGACAGCGTGTTCGACAGCGGGCTCCTCGACCTGCTCGGCGCGGGCTCGCAGCGCGTCTACTCGTTCGCGCTCGTGGTGCTGCAGCTTGGTCTCGTCGCCTTCCTCATTCCGTTCTACTTCTACTACTTCAGCGTGCACTGGCCGAAGATCATCGGGTTTCTCGAGAGCTTCGTGCCGGACGAGCGCCGGGATGGCGTGTTCGAGCTCGCCCGCGAGATGGACCGCGCGGTCGCAGGCTTCATCCGCGGACGGATCGTGATCTGCGCCATCATGGGCGTCATGTTCGCGATCGGCTGGCAGGCGTGCGGCGTTCCGTACGGGATCGCTCTCGGGCTTCTCACCGGCGCGTTCTCGATCGTGCCGTACCTCGGCGGCATCGGCGTGCCGCTCGCGATCGGGTTCCTCATCGTCGACCAGTACGCGGTCGAGGAGGCGGCGCGGATGTCGGTGTGGGGGATGCTCCTCTGGCCGACGCTGGTGTTCATCCTCGTGCAGTCGGTCGAAGGCTATGTGCTTACGCCGATCATCGCAGGCAAGGCCACCAACCTCGATCCCGTCACGATCGTCGTCGCGATCCTGGCCGGTGGATCCGTCGCGGGCGTGTACGGCATGCTGCTCGCGATCCCCATCGCGGCGTGCGGCAAGATCGCCGCCAAGCGGCTGCTTCTCCCGCGCATCAGCGACTGGGCGCGCGGTCGCGCGCCGGATCCATTGCCCATCGACCGCCGCTAGCCAGACCGCACCGACCATGTCCGAACGGAAGCGAACATGAAGCTCTCGAACCTCACCACTGGTTTCTCGATCCGTGCGCTCGACGGAAACGACCCCGACATCTGGAGCCTGTCGGAGGACTCCCGCCGCGTGAAGCAAGGCGCGCTGTTCCTCGCGCGCGCCGGCGCCAGGGCAGACGGGCGTGCGTTCATCGCCGATGCGCTCTCGCGCGGCGCGACGGCCGTCCTCGCGCCTGCGGGCACAGGCCGGCCGTCCGACCTGCCCGCGTGCATCGCCTGGTGCGAATCGGATGACGCCGCCCTCGCGGGCGCGCTCGTCTCCGAGCGCTTCCACGGGAACCCCTCGCGCCAGCTCGCGCTCGTCGGCGTCACGGGCACGAATGGCAAGACCACGATCGCATACCTCGTGCAGCAGTTGCTCGCGTTCGCGGGGCTCCGTTGCGGACTCGTCGGCACCGTCGAGATCGACGACGGCCGCGACCGCGTGCCGAGCCAGCTCACGACGCCGCCCGCGCTCGAGCTGTCCGAGCTCTTCGCGCGCATGCTCGAGAACGGCTGCCGCGCCGCGGCGATGGAGGTCTCGAGCCACTCGCTCGACCAGCGTCGCGTGGCGGCGCTTGCCTTTCGCACCGCGATCTTCACCAACCTCACGGGCGACCACCTCGACTACCACAAGACGATGGACAACTACGCCAACGCCAAGGCGGAGCTGTTCCGCATGCTCGACAGCGAGGGCACGGCGGTCATCAACATCGACGACCCCTGGTTCAAGTCGATGATGCCGCCGCGTGCAAAGGTGCTGCGCACGAGCCTGCTCGATCCGAACGCCGACTGCCACGCGACCGTGCACCGCATGGGCCTCGAGTCGATGGATGTGACCTTCCGCGGGCCGTGGGGCATGTTCGACCTGAAGCTTCCGCTGGTCGGGCGTCACAACGCGATGAATGCGCTGCAGGCCGCGGCGGCAGCGTGGTCGCGCGGCGTCGATGCCGAGCGCATCGGCCGCGCGCTCGCGACCTGCCACGCGCCGCCGGGCCGCCTGCAGCCGGTCGCCGTGGGCGGCGCTGGATTCAGTGTCCTCGTCGACTACGCCCACTCCGACGACGCTCTTGCGAATGTGCTGCGCGCGCTGCGCCCCACGGTTCCCTCGGGCGGGCGCCTGCGCGTCGTCTTCGGCTGCGGCGGCGACCGCGACCGGACCAAGCGCCCGAGGATGGCGAAGGTCGCCTGCGACGGTGCCGACGAGGTGATCGTGACCAGCGACAACCCACGCACCGAGGATCCGCAGGCGATCATCGCCGAAATCCTTGCGGGTGTCCCTTCCGAGGCGCGCGGACGCGTGTCGGTTGAAGGGGACCGAGCGCGCGCCATCGCTCTCGCGGTCACCACCGCGCGCGAGGGCGACATCATCCTCATCGCCGGCAAGGGGCACGAGGACTACCAGATCATCGGCACTGAAAAGAAGAGCTTCGACGACCGCCGCGAGGCGGAGGCTGCGCTGCGGATGCGCGCGGCACGGTGAGCAGTCCGCCGGTTTCGGCAAGGAGTCAGGAATGGCGAGCGTGTTTCGCGTGCATTGCCCTTCGTTCCAGTCGATCGTGATCGCCACGCGCGGCACGGTGGTCGTGCGCCCGGCGGTCGATCCGACCTCGCTCACGACCGACACCCGCGATGAACTCGCGGGAGCGTGCTTCGTGGCGCTTGTCGGCGAGCAGTTCGACGGGCACTCGTTCGTCGCGCAGGCCGCCAAGGCGGGCGCGGCGCTTGCCGTGGTCGAGCGCGAGCTCACCGACGCGGAGCGCGCGGGCATTCCTGACGGCTTCGGCCTCCTGAGGGTCGCGTCGACGAGGCGTGCCCTCGGCCTAATCGCCCACGCTTGGCGGCGGAGCCTGCTCAGGCTTCGCGTCGTCGGTGTCACGGGGAGTGCAGGCAAGACCACGACCAGGCGGCTGCTCGAGGGCATTCTGTCCGAAGTGGGTCCAACCCACGCGAGCCCCAAGAGCTTCAACAACGACATCGGGGTGCCGCTCACCCTGCTTGCGACCGCCGACTTCGCCCGCTTCCTTGTGGCCGAGATCGGCATGAATCACCCGGGAGAGATCCTGCCGCTCACGGAGATGGCTGAGCCCGAGGGCGCGATCATCACACTCGCGGGGAGGGCGCATCTCGAGGGTCTCGGCTCGATCGAGGCGGTCGCGACCGAGAAGGCGTCGATCCTGGAGGGCGTGGCCGAGCATGGCTTCGGGATCCTGAACGGCGACAACCCGCCGCTCCTCGCGGCGGTCGAGCGGTTGGCGAGCATGGGTCGGGCGCCCGCGAGGCTGCGCACCTTTGGCACGGGCGCGTCGTGCGACTTCCGGGTGGTCGACCGTACCCCCATCCATTCGGGCCAGAGGATCGTCGTGCAGTTCCCGCCGGGCAGCGAGCCGCGGCAGGCGACCTTTTCGCTCGCCATGCCAGGGGAGCACAACGCCCGCAACGCGGTCGCCGCCATCGCGGCCGCCACCGAGATGGGGGTGCCCCTCGGTGCCATCGAGGCGGGGCTTGCCAAGGTCAAGCCTGCCGACATGCGGCTCGAGCGGGTGGATGTCGCGGGTCGGGCGATCTTCAACGACGCCTACAACGCGAATCCGGACGCGATGATCGCCTCGCTCCGCGCGTTCGCGGAGCTCACCGGGGGGGTTGCCCGCCGAACGGCGCTCCTGGGCGAGATGCGTGAACTCGGAACCAACGCGCGCGCGCTGCACGCCGAGGTGGGCACGCATGCCGCCGCGAACCTCGGAGCTGGCGACGCGATCGTGGCCGTCGGCCCTCACGCTGCGGCGCTGATCGAGGCTGCCCGTTCCGCCGGGTTCGCAGGCGAGACCCTTCATGCCGGCGCCTTCAGCGAGGCCTTCGCCATCGAGGCCGCTGCGCTCATGCCCGCGAACTCGGCCATCCTCCTGAAGGGCAGCCGCGGGGCTCGGATGGAGCGGTTCCTGGAGCCGCTGAAGGCCGCCTTCGCGACCGCCTGAGTTTGCAGCAATGCCCGCGGAATCACCGATATTCGCAAACCGCGAATGTTCTACTCTCTGGCGAAAACCTACTCGGACTGGCTTGGGGACAATGTGTACTGGGTGGTGCAGATCTTCACCCAGCATCACTTCCGTGCCTTCGCCGCGCTGATCTTCTCGTTCCTGTTCGTGATCCTGTTCGGTCCACGGACGATCAAGCGGCTGCGAGACCTCAAGGTCGGCGACAGCCCCGAGTTCTACAACACCGAGCTCAATACGCTGAATCAAGGCAAGAAGGACACCCCCACGATGGGTGGCGTGCTCATCTGCGGATCGATCCTCGCATCGATGGTGCTCTTCGCCGACATCTTCGGTTCACGGTATGTGCTCCTCTCGGTCATGGTCCTGATCTGGCTCGCAGGGGTCGGCATGTGGGACGACTGGCTCAAGTTGACGGCATCGCGGCGCGCCGCAGGCACGCGCGAAGGGCTCTTCGCCAAGGAGAAACTGCTCTTCCAGCTCGGGATCGGGTTGATCGTGACCTTCTTCGTCTACCAGTCGAATGCGGCCGAGGCCGATCCTTCCGCGATCAGCCTGAACCTGCCGTTCCAGAAGACATTCCTCTCCCAGTCGTTCG
>Ga0075472_10001287_pt1 | contig 10211 bp, 8 predicted proteins | sample DEB19_08_DNA_3_FD_77014 | JGI IMG/M metagenome (GOLD analysis project Ga0075472, IMG submission 77014) | Aqueous microbial communities from the Delaware River and Bay under freshwater to marine salinity gradient to study organic matter... | ecosystem: Environmental > Aquatic > Marine > Coastal ...
CGCGCAGCATCATGCCGGCCGCGCGAGTTGGGATCGCGTACCGCGACGTGTTCGCCGCGATCGTGTGATCCTTGTTCCGCACGTAGAACTCCTCGCGCGCGGCGAGAATCATCGGCAGGAGCTTGATGTGCAGTTCCTCAGTCGCGAAAGCCAGCAGGTTCGTCGTGTTGTTGACGTTCGAGCTACTGGACGACGTGGGAATGCTCCCGCGCTGCCGCACGCTGCTGAGAAAGTCTGTAGTCGTGTACGCCACGTGGAAACCTTAGTAGGGGCCGTTGACTTCTTCGGACGGCTTGCCGGGCTCGATGCTGGTGTCCGTGCCGGTCTCGGTGCCGGCGCCGGTACCTTCCTGCGCGTAGAGATCAGCAAGCGCCTTGGCGTCGGCAGGGTTCAGGTCATCCGCGTCGGGCTCCGCTTGCGGCGCAGCCGGTTGTGCGGCGGAGGCGGCCATCGGGGGCTGCGCAGGTTGCTTCTTGCGCATCGCACGCTGGAGCATGGCGTCGTCGGCCATGCCCATGATCTGTTTCAGTACGTCTTGATTGGGGTCGAACATAAATCCTTCAGTGTTTGATGAGGTCAGCCATTAGCGCACCCGCCTTACTGGATTTCATAGGTGAAGCTGACAAAGAATTCACAGCTTGTAGCGCCGGTTCCAGCCGACGTTGACTCCACCACCAACTCGGCAGTCTGTGCACCTGACGTAGAACGAACGTAACCAGCATCTCTGATATTGGTCGCACTTCTCACCAAGGCGCCAACACCGATTGCCTGGTTTACACTGGCGAAGTTTGCCGTTGTAACCGGCAGAGTCATAGAAAACGCGGTATCGGTAGCGGTCGTCGTCACCGTCAACGTGCCCTTAGCCGTCACCGTGACAATCTTGCCAACTCGCTGATACTGGGCCGAAGTTAGCACCAGTGAGGAGCAGTTGACCGCCCCGGCCAAAGTCGGCGTGTAGGTACCTGCGTAGACGACGCCGCTCGTGCCGTAGGGATTGACTAGGCCGGCGGTGCCGCCAGTCGTTGCCAAACCGAAGCCGATAGCTTGACCAGCCTTAGTTTTGACGACGACGTACTTGTCGCCTGAGTTGGCAGGGAAGTTAGACCCTGTTGCCCCGTAACTCGTGCCGGAAGGCGTGCGTCCAGCTCCGCCGAAGAACACATCGACGTCGGTAGAGCTGCCGCTTACACGTCGGCAACAGATGCCGTAGTGACGCGCTGCCGCCCCGGTGTTCTGGAGAATCTCCGCAGGATAATCAATTGAGGTGCCAATAGGCGTCCAGATTCCAGTACCGGCAAGCTGAACAAGCACAAGCGGGTATTCACCAGACTGGAACGCAGTCGGAAAGCTGACCCGCTTTTGAACCTGAGTTGCCACACCAGAGGCGGTGATGGACGGAATGTCGGAGCCACCTGGTCCATAAGCGAATGCAGTAGTGTTGTCTGAGCTGGTCGAGTTGCTATTGCTTGCATACTCGACGTCGTTCTGCGCGACGTTGACCGTACCGGAGCCGGCCCACTCAGCAATGGGCACTCTCACACTGATGTTGATGATGTCACCGGACGCAAACGTTACCGGGCTGGCCTGCGTCACGCTCGAATAGTCATCGTTGGTCGGGCTGTAAGTGTTGACAGCGATGACCGACGTGGTGCTGTAGAGAGCCGCGCCATGCTTGACGTTGGCGCTCGCCGCAGCACTGGCATCATAGATGACGACCTGACCAACAGGATTTACGCCACCAGTCGTATCCGCCATCTTCGAGGAATCAATGGTCAGCCCGGTCGGCAAGTTGACCGTGAGGTTGGCCGAGGTAGGAGCGCCGCTGAGCGCGAGCTTGTACTGGATTTCTGCGCTGTCGCCGATGCGCCGATAAAAGCCAGTATAGGTCGTGTTCGTTGACCACGCCCCGGTTGGGGTGAATGCCACCCACTCACCAACAACAGCGCCCTGCGGCTGAATGCCGGGGCCGACGATGACGTTTGCTAGGTTGAGGGTCGCCGCACTCGCTGCCCCTGCCACGCGCCTCGTGAAGCGCAACGTGTAGCTTGTACTCGCGGCAGCATCGAACGTCGTTGTGAACTTGCCCGTCGCGTTCGGTAAGTAGGTCAGCGACGAACTATCCGTGCTGAGAGCCTGGCGCGTAGGACCAGCCGTGTCCCACACACTGACCGTCCACTCGCTCGCAACAAAGTTGGAGCCGGGCCGCATATAGAACTCAACCTTCATCTTCTGGCCCTGAGCGGCACCAGTCGTGAAGGGGTAGCTCACATAGTCAGTCGTCTCGTCGCCGGCCACAGTGGTAGAGGAGATGATTTGGATAGCAGTCGCAACCGTGCCCTCGAGCGGCAAGTCGCCACTCGTGGTGGTCGTCGTCGGATAGCCGTTGAAGCGCGTGCCCGTCTCGGTCCAGTTGTTGCTATCAGACGGGTTGTCGATGAGGTTTAGCTCACCGCTGCCGCCCGCTCCGACCTGGGTCTCCGTGCCTGCGCTGTCCTTCGTGTAGAGCTTCTTGTCAGTCTTGGCATAGAGACGGACCTTGCCGGCAGCCGGAGCAGACGGAGCTGATTCTTCGTTGATCTCGGCGTAGTCGTCGATGATTGGCGTGACCAGCGTCTTGGCCGAAAGTGACTCAGCTCCAGCCAGCGTGGCCAGCGTGCCCGCGGTCGGAAGTGTGAGCGTCGTGGCTCCGGTCGCCGTCAGCGTGACGCTATAGGCACCCGACGTGGCCAGCGTGCTCCCATCGGCCAGCGTGAGGGTGGCACCAGTGGCCGGCGCGGTGATTGCGACCTTGTTGATGCTGGTCGCAGTTGCCACACCCAGCGTCGGAGTGACCAAGGTGGGTGACGTGCTGAACACGAGGTTCGTGCTCGTCGTACCAGTCGTGCCGCCAGCAGAGGTGAGGTAGTTTAACTTAGTCGCGGTGGTCGTAACCGCCACGTCCTCGTTGAGCTTGGGACTAGTCAGCGTCTTGCCCGTGAGCGTCTGCGTGCCGGTGGTCGTAACGACCGGCACCGACTCCCACGTCAAGTTGTTGCTGGTGTCCACGCCCAGGGCGAGGTTCGCGCCGTTGGCCTGGTTACGCCAGCCGATCGTGTCCGCGCGGGCCAGGCGGAGCACGCCCGCCGTGGATAGGTTTGCCGTCTGCGTCTTGAAGTAGGCGGCCTTGAGCCCGTAGGTAGCGCCAAAATCCGCGTCCGCCGACAGTGTGAAACTGCCGCCGTTCTTCTGAAGCGTAGTCGTAGAAATCGCGACGAGATACGAGGTGAGTTCGGAACCCCACCCAGTGTCGCCGGTGGTAGGAATTGTGTAGACGTCGCCGTTAAGCGTTGCGCTTTGAGACATGCAGGCTAGCTCCCTGGGTCAGTCCCAGGTGAAGTGAAACTTGACCACTAGCGACGACGCGGCGTAGGTGGGCGTGCCGGCAGACTGGAGCATCGCGTACAGGGTCGTGGACCCGGCTGCTCCCTTCACCGGAAACCCGTTGGTGCCTGGGCACACCGCCGCAACGCTGTTCGCGTTCAGCGCAACGTAGTCCGCAGCCGCAACCGCGATCTTGCCGATGCACTTGTCGCCCATCTCGCTGTCCGAAATGTCGAGCGCGGCGTTATCGACGCTGGTCAGGGTCGGGGACGCCGTGAACAAGAGCACGTTGATTGCGGCCGATTGCTTGGCCTTGTCCACAATCGTGATCTTCTCGAGACGTGCTCCGCCCCCTTGGCTGGGGAGCGCGCCCGTAAGCGTCATGAGTGTGCCGAGATGGTCGCCCGAGCCGTATGCGCTGGTGTCCAGCGTCGGCGTCACTTCCACAACATGGTGGTACATGATTAGACGCCTTGCGAGATGGTTGCGCCTGCGATTTCGTGGCCGCCAGTGCCGCTAGCGAGGTAGCCGCTGCCGGTGACAGCAAGACGGGTACCGTTGCTGGAGGCCAGCGCGATGTGGTTGCCGAGGGCGCTCTTCTCGAGCGCGGTGACGGTCACAACACCGGAGGCCGCGGACGCCGACACGAGCTTGCTGAGGACGCTGTGGGCGTTGATCTTGGCAGCCAGCGATTCGGCATCGGCGGTGTTGGTGCCAGATTGGTCGAATTCGTTTTCGTTGGCCGGAGTCGCACTCGCAGTCAGTGTAGTCTTGCCGATCGTCACAGTGTCGGCGGCGTTGACCGCGGCGCACGTGATCGTACCAGAGGCAGCGACGGGGTTGCTCGTACTCCGGCCCGTGTAAATGGCCGCGTGCTCGTGGCCCGTGGCACATGCTTCGAGAAAGCGCGCAAGGGCGTTGGTGGATTCGGAACGGGAAGACGAGGAACCAACTAGCTCCGCCAGGCGGGAGTTGGCCGTCTTGATGGTGATTACCAAACTCGACACAGGGACTCCTTAGATACGATGTGCCGGTAGTCCGGCAATAGGGCGATTGTGTTTCAGGGACCAAGAGACAGAGGCAGCAGTTAGGCCAAAGAACGTCGCAGCCTCCAACTGACTCGCAAAAACCATGTCGCCAACACGCACGCGGTTAGACACCTTCGCTCGATGCGCCGCGGCAACGGACCGACCTTCAGGAGACGCGAAGAATGACTTTCGGCCAGCCGAGATACGTGCGGCGGAGCAGAGTCCGTGCTGCCAGGCGTGTGTCACATTCTCCTGCGCCGTAACCCATTCCGGATTGCCCAAGCCGTTGTTCAGCTTGTTGCCATCCTTGTGATTTACAAACGGCTTGTTGCTTGGATTAGGCAGGAACGTTTGTGCCAGCAGCTTGTGGACAAACCGCATCTTGTTTGAGTTTATGGCGACGCGGAGATAGCCATTTGGGCAGACGTGCGGCGTGAGGACGTGTCCGGCAGGATACCTGCCACCTCGCACAAGGCGCCGAATGGTCCCCTGCGAGGAAATCTCGTGCTCGGGGAATTCCGCCAGTGGCGTCCACTGAGATTCCTCGTTCGTAACCACCGCGACACACTCCGCCACGAGAGAAAGAAAGTGAGGGGGCCGAAGCCCCACTCACGTTTCTGCTAACTATCAGGTATCGTTGGTAATTCCGGTGATCTTAACCATCCAAGCCGGCCTCTCGCAGAAGAGGTTCCCGTCGTAGAAGAGACGGAGTTCGTAGCCGGCGTTGCTCGGGAGCTGGAGGACGAGTTGGTCTTCCGGCTGGCCCGGCATCTTCATCGTGACGTCGGTCGAGCCGATGCGCTTAAGACGCGAGAGCGGGATGCAGAACGCTTCGCCTTCCTTCACGTAGATGGAGGGGACGACTTCGATCTCGCCGTTCGCGCCGTAGAACGAGATCGTCTCAACGCCCTGCTCGCCCTTGGCCTTCTTGTACGAGCTGTCCGCGCGCTGGGAGGCGGCGTAGTCCGTGTTCAGGTCGGCGTAGGTAGCCGGGGAGACGTAGCAGGTGACTTTCTCGTCGAGGCCCTTGGCAACCGAAAGCGCAACCGCTTGCTGGATCTTCTTGAAGGTCAGCTTGGCCGAGCCGGCGCTGTAGGAGTTGCCCTTCCAGAGCGCATACGAGGAGGCCGAGATGTTGTAGAGCGTGCCAGTGTTCGTGACGATCGCGTCGATGCCGTTCATCTCAGAGCCGCGGAAGCCCTTGAAGAACAGGTAGTCGTCCGCCACAACCGCGGCGCTGGTGCCCGTGACCGTGACAGTGCGGGCGACGAGGTCAACGGACGAAACCGTGAGGTCGCCGTTGTGCTGCGAGCCGCCCGTGAGGGCCGTGAACGCCTCGATAATCATGCCTTCGGAGCCGGCCCAAATGCCGCTCGCCCAGGACGCCGTGGTGAGCGTAAGCGTGCCGGAGCTGTTGGCCGAGACCTTGCCGATCGACGCCGCGCCGTAGAAGTGAAGGATTTCGAGGCGCTTGGTGAAGCTAGACGTCATGTTACCGACGACTTGCTCCGACCACTTCATGAACGCCTTCTTGCTGTTCGACGCTTTCGCCATCGCGTCATACGAGACGGCCGTGCGGAGCAGCATGTTTTTGCCCGCGACTTGCGCTTCCGCGTAGGTCGCAGCAACGTGGTCGTTCAGCGAGAACGCGCCGGAGCCGACCGTGAAGCCGAATTCGTGCGTGAGCGCGACCGGCTGAATGTAGTTATCGCCAAGCTCTTTTTCGCCGGCCTGGAATTTGACCGACTTGAGGAGGCGCACTCCCTCCGGAACCAAGTTCTGGAGTTCGTCCGCATAGATTTCCTTGAGCCACGCCGAGACAGTAGACGCACTGTTGTACTGAGCCATGAGTCCTAAAATTTCCTGGATTTGAGCGCAAAGTGCCGCGCGTCACGAATGGACGCGGGAAGACGGTGCGCAAGATTGGTGGGAGCAGTTGAGGAGGGACTTTTTACTGCTACGCCGCCAATTGGTGGGCGCTGCTAGGAGAGGATTGCGGTAGGCACGGGCACGAGGGCTTGCGTGACATCGGTGCTCTCAACACACGTATGTCGATCACTCCGTGATGTTTGCCTTACGCCTCAGGTTTTCGATCCACTCGGCCGACCGCAGGCCGCCCTGCGAGGCCGGCTCTTTGCGCCGCGCCGTAGTGGTCGGCTTCACTTGCTCGGGAGCTTGCTCCGGCTGGGAGACTTCCGGAGCGGCCTCACCAGAGAGCTGGCGCTTCAGGCGCGCGAGGTCGTACTGGCGAATGCGCTTCACCATGTCGTCGCCAAAGAACTTAATCATCGCCTCGGGCTCCATCTTGCCTACGAGCGAGCGCAGCTCGGCCTGGTAGCCCTCACGGACCATCTCGACGGCCGTCGCCGAGTCGAGGTCGTAGTTCTTTTGGCGAGCGTTGTAGAGGAGCTGGGCGACGCGCTTGAGGGTCTCGGGCGAGCGCGGGAGATCGGACTTCTGGAGAGCTTCGCTGATCTCCGCGTTGTACTTGGCAGCCGCGCGCTTGGTTTGCTCGGCCTGCGCTTCCTTTTGGGCCTGGGTCAGCTTCTCGGTCTCGGCGGCCTTCGCGGCCTCCTCTTGCTTCGCCTTGAATTCGCGAAGTTCCGCCAACTCCCGCTGCTCGGGCGGCATCATCTCGCGCTCCAGCTCCTTCGAGAGGAATTGTTCCGAGATCTTACGGAAGTCGATGCCCAGCTCCGGGTTCGTCAGGACGGACATGGGATCAGTCTTGAGCGCGCGGAAAAGAGCCTCGGCCGACTGGCGGAGCTTGGTGGCCTCCTGGAACTTCTCGTCGGCGGCAAAGCCGAGTTGGGCGTAGCGGCGCGCCTGGTCGGGCGACAGCTCGCGGTCCTGGCCGTTCACCTTGATGCGGAAGGCACGCTGCTCCGCGGTCTCGTTGGCGACGGGCGCGATCTTCTCACCCTGCGGCGCCTCAGCCGCGGGAGCTTGCGTGGGCGCGGACTGCGTGTTGCCGGCGAGTTTGGACGCGGCGATGTCCGCCATCGACTTGCCAACAGTCTGGCTCCCCTGCGCACTGGGCGCGTTGGAGCTAGGCGACGAGGACGACGCACTGGGCGCGGGCGACACGGACGATTTCTGCGGGCTAGTCGCTGGCGTGGAGGACTTGGGGGCGGAGGAGACGGAGGGCGTAGCGGAGGACGTGGCGCCGGTCGGCGCGGTAGGCGTGGACATTTATTTTCCTTGTGAGGTTAGGCGGCGGGAGGTTGGGGAAGTTTGGGCATGGCGCCAGCGACGTTCTCGGGGGCGCCGGGAGGTGCCGGCATTTGTTCGCCCGGCTGGGGCCGCTCGCCTGGCTGAGGCTTCGCGTTGGGCTGCGGTGCGCCTTGGCCCTGCGGACCTGGCGTCGGGGCGCCGGGCGGAGGCGGAGGAGCGATTCCCTGCTGGCCCAAGATGCTGAGGAGCGCCGGGTCGGTGGTGCGCAGCGCGTTCACGTGCTCCGCGATGTGGTCGAGCACGCGTTGCACTAGCTCCGGGTCTTCCCGGTCTTCCGGCGTGGACACGAGAGCTGCGTGGCCGTCGATGTGGTCCTTGTGATTGTCGATCGCGATGGCGCGCACCGGACGGCCGTCGCGCAGTGCCTCGTTCTCGGCCTCGATGCCGTTCTGGCGGTCGCGGTCGTCTTCGATCAGCGGTTCCAGGTTGCCGGTCTCGACAACTTGGATGTACTGGCGCGGGTCCTTTAGCGTCTGGCTCTGGATCAAGTCAGTGGCCATCTGCATGCGGCCAGAGACCGTGCGGGCCATCGGGTTCGTCTGGTCGCAGATGACGCGCTGAACGCCCTCTAGGTCTTTGCCGGTGTACGCCTTGTTCACGCTCCGGCCGTTCTTGCCGGTGATCGCCGCGATGCGCTCGACCTTTGCATTGTCCTGGATGAAGTTGATAATCGCGGTGCCGACGTCCTCAATGCCCATCGTCATCGTGGCCTGGAGGCCGTTGGCGAACTGTACTGCCTGCGAAGCGACCATGGCGAGCGCGGAGCCCGACTTTAGCGACGCCTCCGGCTGACCGCGGGCCACACTGTTCACGCCCGAGAGGGTCTCGCCCAGCGTTTCCAGCCCCTGCATGAACTTGAAGATCTCGGCCGGCGTCTGCGTGAGGTTGATCGCCTCAGGCTTCTGCGTACTCTCGAGGAGGTTCAGACCGCCGCCAAGCTGGACGGGGTTCAGGTTGCTGCCCGGCGGTGCCCAGATGTTTTGGACGCCGAACGCGGCCTGGTTAGACAGCACGGTGCTGTAAAGAAGGTCGATCGCCTCCTGCACGACGACGAGATCGAACGACGGGCTGTAACCGAACGACGTGCCGTGCTGGCGCGACGGGATGAACGGGTAGACCGGGACCTCCCGCGCGCGGAGCGGATTGCTGAACAGCACGATGTCGCTATTCAGGAACTTGGCGTGACGGCCGGTCGGGCATGCGCCGGTCTTCTCGTGGTAGAACGTGAAAACCGGAATGCGGTCCTCGTCTACGTCGGTGGACATGCCAGTCGAGTAGTAGAAGTTGGTCTCGTCGGACGTCTCGGGCGACATGCCGATGATTTCTTCGGCGCGCTCCGGGAATTCCGCGGCCAGCTCCCACTTATTCTCGTAGGACTTGAGGATGTACCAGGGGAGGCGGCGTTCGCCGTTGGTGTGGCGGATCGGACGGATGACGTTGATGGGCTCGTAGCCACGGACCCACACGTCACCGCCTCGCACTGCCTTGCCCAGGTCGAGATCGGCGGCCACTTCCGTGCCGGCGTTCTTGTCCCACCCGAGTTCCAGGTAATACTCGCCGTAGACGACCATGCCCTCGGCGGCGTCGTGCATCTTTGTCTCTTCGCGCTTAACGCGGAAGTAATACTCGATGACGTTCTTGCCAAAGATCGCCTGCATGCGCGCTTTGGTGGACGTGTCGCGTGCGCGCGTGTCAAGAGTCGGGCGCTGCTGCGTGATGAGGACGATCAAATGTTGGAGGAGATTCCGAAAATGTGCGGCGCGCATGATGGACAACTCGCCCTGCTCCCCGCCGCGGTGGATGCTGCTGGCGTCGTGCAGGCCGGCCTTGTTCAGCGAGTAGTAGTGCTTGTGACAGCGCGACCACAGGCGGAGTCGGCCGTTCAGGCGGATTTGCTCGTAGTATTCAGAAACTCGGGAGTCCAATTCCCCACCGATTTCTTCAATCGAGAGGTTAGCGAAATACGTTTGTTCCAAGTTAGTTTTCTTTCGGTAGGTAGGAGAAGGAGAGGCCGCCCGTTTGCTCGGCGAGACCTTGCAGAACGCGGCGAATGTTGGAGGAGTGAAGATTGAGGGCACGTGCGGCTACGCGCACGCCTGACCAAGTACGCCCGAGGGAGTCGATGATTGGCTTCTTTGCGGGATTGGCGTCAGAGATGCGCTGGCGCGTTTGTGCGGGCAGTGGATCGCGCTTTTGTCCGCGCTGCCAGGCAGACATGCGCTCCCGCGTTTCCTGCGACACTCTCCGCCCGCGATGAATCGCGGACATCTTCGCGCGTGTTGCCGCACTGACCGATCGGCCCTTGGCTGCTGCGGAAATACGGTGCCGAACGTCCTCAGTCGGATTTAGGATGCCTTCCCCACCGTCAGTGGAGTTGGTCAGGCGCGTACCAAGCGCACGTAGAAACCTGATCCACTCGCGCTCGCGCGCAGAAACCTGATCCGCAGGGACAGTCTCCACTTCCTCAATTATGGGGCGAGCGCCTTTGCGCAGAAGTGAAGCAACCCAGTAGCCCCGATGCGACTTTGAAAAGCGCGAATCACTACAGTGCTGTGACAGGCGCTCCTTTAGGGAGCGTTTTGTGAAGCC
>Ga0075472_10001288_pt1 | contig 10210 bp, 17 predicted proteins | sample DEB19_08_DNA_3_FD_77014 | JGI IMG/M metagenome (GOLD analysis project Ga0075472, IMG submission 77014) | Aqueous microbial communities from the Delaware River and Bay under freshwater to marine salinity gradient to study organic matter... | ecosystem: Environmental > Aquatic > Marine > Coastal ...
CCCCAAAACCCCAAAACCCCAAAACCCCGTAATCCCGCTGCGGGCTTCGGCTTGATACTTAAAACAATTTGCGTGGAAAGCTTCTCATACTATCAAGTTTTGTCAGAGCAACCACTCAGAAAATGAGCCACAGTTCACACTCAACCACGCCGCCCGTGCAGGGCAGCACCGGAGCACAGCACTCGGTCGAGAGCAACGCAGCTTCACAGCATGCGCATCAGCAGTCCGTTCGACAGCCGGCCGCACCTGGCGAGACTGACAACTTCTAGCCCTAATTCGAGGAAGAGGATGATCAAAACGCTGCTTCTTCGTCAGTCTACGTCGAGGATCTCGAACGGGGAATACCGCGAAGCGCAAACGCCTCGGCCGTCCCCGGCAGTGACAACACAATGAACGAGGAGGGAGGAGCCGCCGCAAGAGTCGCTGCGGCGGATGCTGAAATGGAGTTCGGTGCAGGGGGCGCCAATGCTCTGCCGCCAATCGACGATCCCAGGCGACAGCAGCTCGAAAAAGCATCCCAAAAGGCTGCTCGCGACGCCTAAGAGAGCGCCCTTTTCAAAAGCATGACTCTGGAGCAAAAGAAAAAAGTGCTTGACGCCTACGTCCCCCAAGACCACTACACGAAGGGAAGCTACGTCGATGCCTAGGACACGACTAACTCCTTCATTATGGCCAAGATCGTCTTGGCGACCAGCAATGACATCACCGTTAACTTTGACGGCTGGTCTGAAAAGTGGAACTACGTAAGTGGGGCAGACCAACAAATATCTTAGCCGACTCAAAATATTCTTTTCAACAGGCCTTCCGGAAGAAATCATACAAAGTGGCGCCCTTCCGATCCTAGGCGCAGGGGTACTCGGGGCAGCAGTACGTAGCCATCCGCAGCTCAATGGATCCCATCAGCATCGCTGAAGTCCGCTTCGTAAGTCACTCATTAAAATCAGGCCGCAAGCATGATATGTCTGCGCTTTTACACTTAACCAAATTTAATGGGCGAAGCTCGCCAAAGCGGGGAGTTTGCTTTTTCCGTCCAACTGCGCTGGGCTCTCCCTAGAGCCCTACTAAACGGCTTGCCTTCAGCCTGGGTCTGCCTTTGCAGTGGCCTATTGCTTGATGAAGTTGATTTGCGGCTGTTCGCACCTTTTTCACGCATCGCGACTCACATTTTCTCAAAGATGGACGACCCTTTCTGAGGATGGCTGTTTCTAAATCCCTCATCAAAGTCGAGTTGACTGCGAGGCAAACTGCTTTTTTGATGACGTCGCGACTTCGCTGGTCTTGTGATAACTGTGTTTGTTGTGAAGCACACGTAAAACTTGGAAAGCTACATCACGAACGACTTCGAGGGAAAAACGGCGCACCAGATGACCCAGTACATCAGGGGGCACCTCTTTGTCTTCCTCGACTCCATTCTGGGGATCACGTACCGCGGCACTGAAATCGACGAGGAAGAGTGGCAAAACTTGAACCAGCACCCGTTTGAGCACAGCGAGGTTCAGAAATTGTTCCGCACTTACCTCCGCTTCACAACGGCTTTCTTCCTAAAACTGAACACCCTGGGTCAGAGCGTAAGTAGCACCTGTTGCATCACGATCGACCCGATTCATGCTGTGTGTAGATTTCCGAGCTATAAGCCGTGCCCAAGCTTTTCCTCGTTGACCCTCAATGCGCAATCGTAAATTTCTCGCACGAGATCGCCAGCACGCTGAGGCGCATTTTCGCCGCTGAGGGCCGCACGCTCAAGTACTACATTAAGAAAGACGCGGATCAGCTGCCCCCCGACCGCATCCAAAAGCTGTGTGAGGTGGCCGGAGAGCAAATCGTCACCAACAGCTACGGCGTTGTCGTGCGAGACTACACGAACGTCGACTTCGTGGCTCGCTGCCAGCCCGCCAACTAAGACTACATTGTTGAGCATGTGTTCCAGCGCGTTTTCCAAAAACAAGATATCGTCTTCGGCACTCTTCTAAACTACGTGCAGTACTTCGCCGAAGTCGGTGGCTTTGATGCCCTCTTGCAACTCTTCTCGATGGGAATGCACCCGCAAGAGGCGTCAGACGAGACCGCCTAGTCCCACCGCGTAGAGACAAACAAGAGCAAGGCAAATGCAGCGACGGTCAAGCTGCCGTTCAAAGTGATCAGCGAGCTCACTCAGGCCTTCACCCACCTGGACAACGTCCTGACGGAAGAGTTCAGCAGCACTTTCACAACAAGCGTAAAAAACATCGTGTTGAAGCGGCTCGAGTCCATGACCGAGAAAGACCTGAAGGACATCGACAAAGACGAAATCGGATCACTGATTGCGAGCCTCAAAGAATTTCTCCTGTTGAGCTGCTCGAGGCTCGAGGCGGCCGAGTTCGTGGAGCACACAAGTCTTTTGATGGCGCTGCGGTTCCTGAAGAGCGAAAACTTGGAAAAGCGGTTGAAGGGTCTATCTGAGATCAGAACTATGGTCGAGCGAGTGATCGAGAGGAGCAGGTTCGAGCGATGGCGCCAGAAGACAAACAAGTCGTTGAGCCACTGGAACTCGATGCCCGAGAACAAAGACAAGCCCTATCCGTCCGACGCTATCAAGCTTGCCGAGCTCAAGCAGTGGCTCATCTCGAACAAGGTTCTTCAAATCATTCTGGGACCCAATGCACACGTCGAGATAGTCAAGCGGAGCGGGCCAATCCTCAAGCTGCTCTGTCGCTACGGCGAGAATCTTTTTGACGAGTCAATCATTGAGCTGATTTGGCGCTGTCAGCTGGACAAGCACGAGGAGATGGTGCGCACAATCTACAACCTGATCCAGGAGGTGCTCCCAATCCTGTCGCTGCCAATCATCGACAGCTTCTTCCTCAAAATGAAGTCAATGCCGCCGGCTCAAATCGATGAGAAGTATGTCGTGTTTGTGCGCGAGTTCACTAAGCAGGCCCTGAAGAAACGACTTGAATTCAGCTTTGAAGAGTATTCATTGCGCGCAGACCAGTCAACCCAAGATGTACAACTCCAGTTCTACATCAACGTGCGCTAAGCGGAGAAAAGCGGAATCGCGAGTCTGACCAGCACCAACGCAACGGCTTTGATTGCGTAGCTTGAGGCTGAGACCCACGACTACGGACTGCGCCTGCTTTGGCAGATTTGCCAAGACGACGCCGCTCCCGCACTGAGCCAAGAGATGCAAGAGCTCGTCATCACCTCGGTCCTTCAGATTTTTGCGGACTGCAACTTCGTGAAGCAAGTGCGCAGTCTTTACTTGATTAAAGCCGTGCGCAACATCTTGGGCTTCCGGTCGGTGCACTAGTCAGTCGCCGTGGCAACTCAGATCGTCGAGAGCATCCAGACCGACTCCGAGTACCAGTAAATCGACGAAAAGCTTGAGCAGGTGCTGACGCCCTCGCTTGTCGCCGACTTGCAGAATTAAGTGTAACTGATCGATGCGCTCGTCGGCAACTTGGCCACTTACAACGAAGCGGTGAAACAGAAGTGCAAGCAGCTCTACAAGGCGGGGAAGGCACTGCCAGACAAGATCGATGAATAGGTGTTCGTCGGTCGCTACACGCACGCGCAGACACTCCAGGCGATCCTCGACTTCATCGAATTCATGATCTGCCAAGTCCAGCGTGACAACAGGGGACAATAGATGCCAGTGAGTCTAGGCATCGAGAACATCAAACAACTGTGGTCTCTCTTTGTCAAGGAACCCAACTTCGAGTCCGACCAGTCTCTCTTCCTCGACTGGATCAACAAACAGAGGACCCACACCGTATATGACTACCTGAAGTACTAGAAAGTCTCGAAGACCTACGAGCTGTGGATCTTCACAGAAGAGGAGAAAAAATTCTTGTTCCAGCACTTCTTGTGCAACACGGCAGAGATGGACGTTGCTTCGATATCGCTGCCCCTCGTCAAGGTCTTCCAAAAGTACTTCAGCGCCATCAACAGCTCTGAGTAGTTCATATCGCAGCGCGTCAAGAGCAGCAGCAAGTTCAAGGTGATTGACTTCGAGAAACTTGTCGGGAAAGAAGCGCTCTGGAAGATGGCTCTCTTTTCAAAGAACGAGAAAGCCAAAGAGCTGTCGCAGGAACTGCTGGTTTCGCTGCACCTAAGGTTTGACAACACGACTGCCAGCAAAGAACAGAAGGAGGCCGTTATTGTGTCGTTCGTCCAGAACTGCATGGTCTTGTTAACTAGAGGCTCGGACGCCGAGGCAAGTCAGCTCATCGAAACGGGCGCGGCTGCTGCGGCCGGCCACACAGTCTCGGACGAAGACAAGAAATCGGTGACTCAGCTCTTGTCTCTGTTCCTCGATCGGTACGAAGGGATTAAAGTGTTGAAACCAGAGCTGGTCTCCTTGGCGCGCATGAGCAGCATCAAGCCATTCGAAGTAGACATCATCAACAATATGGACCCCGAGAACCGCACAATCCAAAGAATCTTGATCAGTTACTTCCAGACCATCGGGCACTTGAGAGAAAAGATTGCTCGAGAGTTTGGGTTGCAAATAAACGACTTCAACCTCATGATCAAGCAAAACTTCGTCGACCCTGACATCGACGACGATCGCTACTTGAAGGACATCAACGGTCTGCCCTCCAAGTTCACAATCGAAAAGAACATCTTCTACGACGCAGCGCTTCACCCGAAGTTCTTACTCTCCAACAACCAGGAAAACTTCTCAGTCATCTTCTCAATGCTCAAGGCAAGCTCGCCCACGCTGTGTGAGCCGGTTTGGGCCCTGATCTCGAAACTGCCCGTCAACGAACACGTGATAGAAAGTCTGAAGACTTTGAGTTCGATCAAGAGCTCTGCTGCGAATCCGGCTTCACCATTGGCAGCCACCATGACGTCAGCTGCAGTAGCCGCGGCTTGGAAAAACCTGCTGGACTCGTAGGCCATTTTCAAACTCCTTTACTACCTCCAGATCATATCGCGCGAGTTCATGAACGTGCAGTTGCCTCAACGCGACGACGAGCTCTACGACGAAGACATGAACGCGGAGTTCAACCAGTCGATCCTGGCCTACGAGAGGCAGCGCGTTTGGAAGGATGAGTTTATCGCGTATGGCGGCTTCTCCCACCTGCTCCACTGCCTCATTGAACTGAACCTCACGCAGCTGAAGTCGAGTCTCGAACTGCGCGTGATCAAAACCCTCGTCCAAATCATCTTCAAATTCATCAACCACGCCAAAGAGATGCAGCAGCTTCAAGAGCAAGAGAGTCAGTTTTAGCCTCCTGGACTAGCGACGTCGTTGTTGCAAAACTAGTCGCCATAGATGAGGAAAGCCTGCGTGCTCAAACTGCTCAGCTTGATTGACGCGATCTGCAAGTACAGTCTAGAGCAGGAACGCATCCGCGGCGAGTCCATCGAGACGATTCAGACCAGGATCGAACAGACCAAACTTGGCAAGCAGAAGCAACGGCTGCGCGTCATGGGCAACAACAAGCCCGACAAGAACAAGTCAGTGGAGGAGGACGACGACGGCGACTCAGAAGACAAGAAACAGTTGCTCGGCATCATGAACAACTGCAGAGAGCAAGCCGACATCGTTTCCCATCTGTTCAACTTCGTCGAAGACGTGTCCAACTCGGATGCTGAAACGCCCACAGTCATAATGTAGTTCGCTTGCCTGGGCGAGATGCTCGAACGCGGCATGATCGAGAGCGAGAACCATTTCCTGCGCGAAACCATGTGCAAGCGGATCAAAGACATCATGTTTCAACTCTTCGTCTCGGGCTCGAGCCAGCAAGAGCCCAACTCGTTTGGCTTCTGTTTCGCCACCATGCTCGAGATCCTCATCGGCAAGCTCGTGGAGACGTCGAAGCTGCCGCAGTACGAGGGCCGCAGTAACCACTTCTACCAGCAGCTTTGCGTGCTCTTGAGCCTCCTTCGCGAGAAAGAGCTCAAGGCTCTGCAGCCTCAGTTGGTGGCTCTGATTGGCTAGCTTCCAAAAGACATCATCGCGCGACCGATCAAGGAAATCGGGTCGAACGACAACGACGTTCTCCTCTTCGGCTTCATGAGCACTCTAACAACTCTACTACAAAGGTTCCCTGTCTTCAAGAAGCAGGTGGGTGCCCAGTTGACGCAGTACTTGATCCACGACTGTCTGTTCGAAATCCCGCACGGCTCAAAGAACGCCCCCAAGTGTAAAAGCCAGCAAAACCGGCGCCAAGCGTTCCAGCTCCTGCAAACGCTGAGCTGCGACTGCCTCGAGAACTTGCTTCCGATCCTGGACTACATGAAGCGCTTCAACCAGAACCCGAGCTGGCGCACAAACAAGGAGAGCGACTGGAACATCAAGCTGTACGAGGATGAAAAAAGCACGACAGGCCACGTCGGCATAAAGAACCTCGGCTGCATCTGCTACATGAACTCTCTGAACCAGCAACTCTTCATGATTCCTGGCTTCCGCAACGACATCCTGTCAGTGAAGGACCCGAACCACGACAACTAGCCCGACGAAGACAACATGTTCCTCCAGTGGCAGACCCTCTTCGCCGGCCTGCTCCTCTCCCAAAAGATGTTCGTCAACCCCAAAAGCTACTGCCACGCCTTCAAAGACTGGGAGGGCCAGCCCATCAACGTGTTCGAGCAGATGGACGTGGAGGAGTACCTGACGATGTTCATGGACCGACTCGAAGCGGCGATCAAGGGCACACCCCAGGAGAAGACGATTCAGTACCACTTTGGGGGCAAGTTCGCCAACGAAGTCATTTGCAAGAGCTGCCCGCACTACTACACGCGCTCTGAGGCCTTCCTGTCTCTCGGAGTGCCCGTCAAAAACAAGAAGTCGTTGCAGGAGGGGCTTGAGGCTTTCGTCGCCGGCGACCTGCTCGAGCAAGACAACCAGTACCACTGCGAGAAGTGCGACAAAAAGGTGGATGCGCGCAAGCGGACCTGTCTCAAAGAAATGCCCAGGTACTTGATTGCGACGCTCAAGCGCTTCGACTTTGACTTCGACCTGATGATTCGCAAAAAACTAAACGACTACTTCGAGTTCCAGACCGAAATTGACTTGCACGAGTACACGCAGGACTTCCTGAACCAGAAGGAGAAGTTTGAGAAGGAGAGGGAGGAGCGGAAGGGCCAGGGCGGCGACGAAATCGAAGAGAACGCAAAATTCGACTTTAAAATGAGGAACCCGAGCAGCTACTACCAGTACGATTTGGTCGGCATCATTGTGCACACGGGAACCGCAGATAGCGGCCACTACTATTCCTACATCAAGGAGCAGGAAGAGTTCAGGCTCCAGGCGGACAAGACTGACAAGTGGTATGAATTCAACGACATTTTGGTGCGCGATTTCGACCCGGCTGAGATCCCGGTGGAGACCTACGGCGGCGAGGAGACCTCGTATCAGAGCGGCTTTGGAAGCACGACGTCGCACAAGATGATGCGCATGCGTAATGCTTACGTACTGGTCTACAAGCGCAAGCTCACCGACGAGTCGCTCATCGTCACTGATGACGAGGTGCAGTCAGTCTAGACGCAGAGCTCGGCGTCTGCAGAGCCCAAGTACCAACTCGGCTCGCAGCAGCTGATTTTGGCAGCCGACAATCCTTTGAACCAGAAAATTCAGTGGGACAATCACCGCTACTGGCACATCAGGTACCTCTTCCGCGAGGACTTCCACAATTGTTTCGTGACCAAGGCGCTCTTGTACTGGAACACTTGCAACATCATCCCTCAGAAGGTTTCTTGGAGGAACCAAGACTACCATTTACTGGACCCTAAGTACATCAACTTCCCTGTGGAGGAACGAACGACACTGAACGTGGAACCGGCACCGGACGTACCTCTTGATTTGAGCAAAATGCATAGCCCCGAAGACATGAAGGATGCAAAGCTGAGGATTTTCAAATTTGCGGTGCAATTCTACTACACAATCCAGCAGCGATCGCAGCAGAAGTTCGGGCTCCCCGACATGTCGCGCTACTTGAAGGCGTACATCAACGAGGACGTGCGCTGCGCGCAGTGGTTCGTCCACGAGTTCATCAACTGCGAAATGCTGAAGGAGAGCATGATGCAGAACTGCCAGAAAATCATGCGCCGCGTCTACATCGGCATCATGACGTGCGCCATGCTCAAACTCTTCGAAGTTGAGCGAGGCGCTCTCAACCACTACTGGGACGACGTCGCGCAAAAAGTCGACCCGCCCCGGCAAACCATCCTCGGCAACTACGTGAACACGCTGCTGTACCTGCTGCCCCAGCTAAAGGACTTTTCGGCGAATTAGGCCCAGTTCTTGCAGCTGATCAACCAGTTCCAGCGAATGGGCCCCGAGGCGAAGCGCTACCTGATCAGAGCCGACGCAGTGCAGCGCCTACTCAACTATTTCTACTTCTAGAACACGCCCTTCAGAGAAGCCTTTGTAAACGCCCCGTGCCTACCCTTCACCACGAACGAACAGCCTGAGATGGGCTTACCCACGCCTGAAGACCCGAACGTCAAGAAGTCGACGCTGGCCATCGTGAAAGAGAAGGATCGATTAGCCAAGCTTATGACAGATCGTCCGCAATACATGTATCTTATCGAGACTGTTGCCAGCTTGGTGCGATGCTGCACGGTGGACGCACCCGCCCAACTGGCTCCTGCACCCGGCGAGCCGTCAACCCTTTATTCGATCCCCGACCTGGGTTTCCGCCTTAGCCAAGACAACCTTGTGCTGTTCAACCCGGACGTCCAGTTCATCACGAACTTATTCATGCACGCCCACAAGGCGCGAGCCGCTGTTGCGCTCTCCAAAGCCTACGTCCACTACTTCTTCTATGACGAGGCAGGCGTGAAGAAGCTGTTCAAGATTGTGAGGACGGGCCTCGAGGAGTGCGACAACGACCGAATCAGACCCTTTTTGATCCTCTTCTAGCACGTGATTGAGGCTGGCGAGGCCGGCTCGGACCTTCACCGCCAATACGTGGTAAACAAGTTCCTGGACAACTTCTTCAGCCTCGTGGAGAGTCAGTCTGGCTTCTTCCAGTGGATGGAGGTTGTGATCGACTGGGTGATCAAGGTGACGTTCCGCGTGCCTCTGATGCGCGACTGGATGCAGCAGAACGCCTCCCGCTGGGCCTTCCTGCTTGACTGGCTGAAGCAGAACCCGACCCCGCCGATGCAGCAGCAGTACCAGGACCGCGTGATCCGCATGAACAAGCCGCGATCGCGTGTCAGCACGAGCGCGTTCAGGTACAACTCGCGCCGTAACCAAGCCTTGTGCTTCTACCGCAAAAATAGCTTGATCTAGATCAAGAACGGGGCGGCGCTGGACCTGAGCGGTGAAACCGACATTGACTACTACCACCTGGACGACTTCAAGCTGCAGAGGGACCAGCGCGTGTACGTTTTGGAAGACCGTCAAATGTATATCTTCACGCCCGCCCAGATCGCGACCGACATGGACGAACTCTGCTACATCAGGCTCAACCGCGAGCACAACTGGGAGGCCACGGACAAGGGGCGCATCATAATCGAGGGCGTCTGGGACACGTCCCACATGGTAAGTCAGCCATTTCGCGTCGAACGCGCTTTCGCGACCGAGCCATCGCGGCTAAAAATAATTTTATTTATTTCAAACCTATAGTGTCGGGAGCTGCTGCGATTTGAAGAGCGCCACCGCCAGCAAGAGCTTTCATAGAAGGCAGGATTCGAGCACGAGGCATCGGAGTCCCAGCGCCGCGGCCAGCAGGGTCTCAACTTCGAACTGGACGACGAGATGGATAGCGATGGCAATACGCAGGAGGTGCCAGTCAACATCGCGCAGGACTATGACGAGGGCGATGAGCCCCGAGTGGCATCGCAGGCCAACGGACAGGACGGCAACGAAGAGATGGTTGACGAGACGGAGCAGGACGAGTTTTTGGCCCCTTGAACCACAAGGTGAATGCAAACGCCAAAATTGGCGCCATCACCGCTTAAAAGAGTCTAGGACCCGCAAAGGCCCAGCAAGAGGCCCAACGGTGTGATTGAGAGGCAGGTGGGACCTGCGTGCGCGAGGAGAAAACAAGTTAAAGTTATAAGTTGGTCATGAGAAATGAGTGAGAAGTAGAGTTGAAGTATTCAAGAGCATCACAAGTCAGTTCACCAGTTTGAGCTTTCATCTTTGTCTCATCGCGTTCAAATCAAACGTCAAAGCCACTTCTCATTTTAATAATTATTGCGACTTCTCTGGCGAGCATCCTCACCCACGACAGATTTATCCATTTACAATCCAACCTGACAAAGTGTGGCG
>Ga0075472_10001289_pt1 | contig 10209 bp, 8 predicted proteins | sample DEB19_08_DNA_3_FD_77014 | JGI IMG/M metagenome (GOLD analysis project Ga0075472, IMG submission 77014) | Aqueous microbial communities from the Delaware River and Bay under freshwater to marine salinity gradient to study organic matter... | ecosystem: Environmental > Aquatic > Marine > Coastal ...
CACTCACCATTGAAGGTCGCGGTTTCGGTTCACGTGTAGCCGCCGGTTTCAACGGCAACTTCTTTGACTCGCCATGTGTGTCGTGCGGTGCCTGCGTGCAAGATTGCCCAACAGCAACGCTTACAGAGAACACCGTTATTGAACTTGGTCAACCACGTCGCACCGTGCTCACCACGTGCGCATATTGCGGAGTTGGTTGCTCTTTCAAAGCAGAGATGCAAGGCGAAACCGTTGTGCGCATGACGCCATACAAAAACGGTGGAGCCAACGAAGGCCACTCATGCGTAAAGGGTCGCTTCGCTTGGGGTTACGCAAACCACCAAGATCGTCAGCTTGAGCCAATGATTCGCGAATCAATTACTGACGAATGGAAGAAAGTTTCATTTGAAGAAGCAATTGCATTTGCTGCAGGAAAACTGCAAAGCATTCAGTCACGCCATGGCAAGTACTCAATTGGTGCTATCACGTCATCGCGTTGCACCAATGAAGAAGTATTCGTTGTGCAAAAGATGGTGCGTGCAGCATTTGGTAACAACAACGTGGACACCTGCGCGCGCGTATGCCACTCACCTACTGGCTTCGGACTGAGCAATGCATTTGGTACTTCAGCAGGAACACAAGACTTTAAATCGGTTGAATATGCCGATGTCATTTTGTTGATTGGCGCAAACCCAACCGATGCTCACCCAGTGTTTGCTTCGCGTATGAAGAAGCGTTTACGCGAAGGTGCAAAGCTGATCGTTGTTGACCCACGCAAGATTGACCTGGTTAAAACAGCTCATATCGAAGCTTCTGGTTTCTTACAGTTGAAGCCAGGCACCAACGTTGCAGTCATCAATTCGCTTGCTCACGTCATCGTGACCGAAAAGTTGACAAATGATGCCTTTATTTCCGAGCGCTGCGAACCAACCGAGTATGCAATTTGGAGCGAGTTCGTTTCGCGTCAAGAAAACAGCCCAGAGGCAATGGAAGCCCACACTGGCGTTCCAGCCGAACAAGTTCGCGCGGCTGCTCGCCTGTTTGCAACCGGTGGCAATGGCGCTATCTACTACGGACTTGGCGTTACTGAGCACAGCCAAGGCAGCACCATGGTGATGGGTATGGCCAACTTGGCTATGGCAACCGGCAACCTTGGTCGCGACGGTGTTGGTGTAAACCCATTGCGCGGACAAAACAATGTGCAGGGCTCATGCGACATGGGATCGTTCCCACACGAATTGTCGGGATATCGCCACGTAAGCGACGACGCCACTCGCACCATGTTTGAACAACTTTGGGGCGCTGTCATTAAGCCTGAACCAGGCTTGCGAATTCCAAACATGTTTGACACAGCAATCGACGGCAACTTCAAAGGCTTGTTCGTTCACGGCGAAGACATCGCTCAGTCCGACCCCAACACTGCTCACGTTGAAGCCGCATTGACCGCAATGGAGTGCGTCATTGTGCAAGACCTCTTCTTGAACGAAACCGCTCGTTTTGCTCACGTGTTCTTCCCTGGCACTTCGTTCCTTGAAAAAGACGGCACATTCACCAACGCTGAGCGTCGTATTAACCGCGTCCGCCCTGCAATGCGCCCGCAAACTGGCAAACACGAATGGCAAATTGTGTGTGAATTGGCAAATGCGCTTGGTCACCCAATGTCGTACAACGAGTCAAGCGAGATCATGGACGAAATCGCCACACTTACCCCAACATTCAAGGGAGTTTCATTTGCTCGCCTTGATGCAGAAGGAAGCGTGCAGTGGCCATGCAACGACGCCAACCCAAATGGCACTCCAATCATGCACAAAGAAAAGTTTGTGCGCGGTCTTGGCAAGTTCACTCCAACGCCATATGTCCCAACCGAAGAGAAGTCGACGCGCAAGTTCCCACTTCTACTTACTACCGGCCGCATTCTCAGCCAATACAACGTAGGCGCACAAACACGTCGCACTAAGAATGTTGCTTGGCACGCAGAGGACATTTTGGAAATTCACCCAAGCGATGCACAAGAGCGCGGCGTACATGACGGCGAAGAAGTCACCATTTCAAGCCGCGTAGGAAACACCGTGCTTCGAGCACATGTCACCGAACGAGTTGCTCCTGGTGTGGTGTACACCACGTTCCACTACCCAATCAGCGGTGCAAACGTGATTACTACCGACAACTCTGACTGGGCTACCAACTGCCCTGAATACAAAGTGACGGCAGTGCAAGTGTCTCCAGGACGCAGCGCAGCAACAGCAGAACTAGATCATCCAGCACACCGCTTAAGCGCATTGGTGCGCATGGCTAATCAAATTGCACGTCAGTTTGCTGCAGACAGCAACCTGGATGCAGTTAAGTCAACCGTTGCGCACCTTGAGCGATTCTGGGAACACGAAATGCGCGTTGACCTTGCTCAGGCAGTTGAAGCCGGAAGCATCACGGTTGACGATGTTGTAGTGGAAGCTGTTCGTCGCCTAACCGTTCACGCTTAATTCGCTTCTGCCCCAAGCGGAAGTGCAATTCGGTTTGCTGCGCCAGCAAGCACAGTAACTAGAGACGAAATAACCAACGCGTCTCGAACATTGGTGCTTGACGCACAGAGACCCCATATAAAAGCCCCCATCGAGGTGCCAAGCCACGCCATCAACATGCCAATTGATGATCCCCTACCACGCAAATGTTGTGGCAACTCGGCGATAAACGCGGAAAACAGCGTGTTGATCATGACCATCAATGCTGCGCCACTCAACAGCAGTGCCGGCACTGCAAACACCATGATGCGAGCAAGGGCAAATCCGAATACCGCAAGCGACCATGTCGCAGCTGCAGCGAACAACATCAATTCAGAATTCATGTGGTTTCTTAACCACGGCAACAACCACACTGCAAGCACGGCACCAACACCAAGCGCTCCGGCCAAAACACCAAACCCGCTTGCATCAACATTGAGCGAATCTTTCGCAACCACAGGCAACATTGCATTTAACGAAGCAGTTGCGCCGAGCATGATGGCAAGCCTGAGAGCAATATTGCGCAAACCTGCGGTATGAGCAACATGCCTGATTCCTTCTTTAATTACATGATTGATTTTCGCTGCGCTATCAATATGAAGGTCAAACGTTGGCATCTTGCGAACCACTATCAAAATCCCTACGAATGAAACTGCGTTCAACAAAAACACAGCGCCAGGACTTGTAAATGCAATTACTGCTCCGGCGAGAGCTGGACCAATTGATTGCGCAATGTTTCGCGATGCCGAATCAAGCCCAAACGCTTGCGACAAGTACTGCGTGCCAACAAGCTGAGGCGTAAGCGCCATAAACGCAGGAGCTGCAATCGTTAATGCGACCGATTCAAAAAATGTTCCTGCCAACAGCGTGGTCACACCAAGATGACCAGACAGTTCAAGCACCCCCAAAACCGCGGCAATAAGCAAGGCGACAATTTGCGTAAGTGCGATTAGCCGTTTGCGTTCGACCATGTCGGCAAACGCACCGGCGTGCAAGGCAAGTGCGAACCCCGGCACTGCCCAACTCGTTTGCACAAGCCCCACAAGTGTCGGCGACTCGGTGAGTGATGTCATTGCCCACCCTGCTGAAACGATGTGCATGAAAGTGCCCACGTTTGACACCAAAGCTGCGATCCACAGTGATCGATACAACGGAATGCGTAATGGCGACCAAGGGCCGTTCATTTCACCATCAGCAACTTCCCCATTCATCGCGCCAACTTTATGTCGTTACAAGTGTTACAAAATCGATATTTTGCCCATTTCATGGGACGAATTGTTGCAATCTCGTGTAATCCACCACTTGGTGACAAATGTCATTTACGGTCGAATTCGTGGGCAACGACGCCCACAGAACTGGGGAAATAATCATGTACACACTTGGATACTTACTCCTAGCAGCCCTCCTGCTCGGCGCCGTAACGACCGTTGTCGATTCGGTACTTGGCACCATCCAGCTGTCAGGCATTATCAAGAAGATTCCAATCATTGGTTCAAACTGGGGCCTCATCGTTGCCATTGCAATGTGCTGGTTCTTGAAGATGACACCAGCAAGTGGTTGGGGCATGACGTTCGACCAGGATTGGCAGACCTATTGCGTTAACGGCGCAATCATTGCAGGAATGATTCCTGTCAAAGATGCTGTCATCTCCATGGTGAACAAGGGCTTCCGAATGTAACTAGCGGTATTCGCTACAGGAACTCTGGAACCCGCCGGCTTATGCCGGCGGGTTCTTCATGTATCTAACCGAATTCTTCCTCAATTAAGGTGAAACCATGGCGCTTGACCCACAGCTCGCTGAGTCGTATCAACGCGATGGCGTGGTGGTGTTACGAAACCTGGTGACTCCAGAAGCTCTTGTTGACTTGCGAAAAGCAGTTGCAGACAACATGGCGAGCCCTGGCCCCTGGGCCAACGAATACACACCTACAGGCGCCACAGGCCGCTTCTTTGATGATTATGTGAACTGGAATCGCTTTCCACAATTTGCCGAAGTTGGCATGCACGGATCGGTTCCGGCAGCAGCTCTCCACTTGATGGGCACCAAAACCTGCCGCCTCTTTCACGAGCATGTGTTGGTGAAAGAAGCCGAGACTAAGGAAGTTACGCCATGGCATCACGATGATCCGTATTACGGAATAGATGGCATGGACAACGTGAGCATCTGGATTCCCCTTGACCCAATTCCCGATTCAGTTGCCCTGCGATTCATCGCCGGCAGCCACAAATGGAACAAGCGATTCATTCCCAAGCGCTTTAAGGATCAAACTGCTTACGTTGAATCGGCACACGACTTCGTTCAGTTACCTTCAATTGAAGAGCTCAATGCTCACGAAGTAATTTCAACTCCTGTGCAACTCGGTGATGCTGTTGCGTTTCATTACCGCACGCTGCACTCGGCCCCCGGCACAGCTGGCACTGGTGTGCAACTACGCAGAGCAGTGAGTTTTAGATACGTGGGAGACGATGCAGTGTTTGCAACGCGTCCTTGGAAAACTTCGCCACCACTTGAAGGCAATGGCCTGCGAGTGGGAGATGCGCTAATTGACCCGCGCTTCCCTGTTGTTGCAACGCGCTAACTAGTTACGTTCGCGCACGGGCGAATCGACAGGCGTAAATGAAAATCTGCGGAATACTTCTGCGTACCCGCCTTCGTACAGCACGCCGGCTTCACGCGCTCGCTGCACCGCATTTACACGGTCCATCAAATTGCTGTATCGATACCAAGGAACCCACGGTTCATCGTGGTGTGCAATGTGCAAGTTGTTGTTCAACATGAGCAAACTCATAAACGGACCAGCCATAATCATGGCTGTTCGTGTTTCAACTCCACTTTGATATTTGTGTTCGGGGAATGGACGAATGGCATTGAGAATTCGTCCGCCGTACACAGTCCCAAGCGCAAACACCCATAACGGCATGCTTGACAGCGACACCAAATACACAACAAAGGCGACACCAACAACATGCAATGCAACCGCAAGGCGGTCTCCCTGTTCGCCACGCACTGCCCGCTTCAAGACCGACAACACATAAGTGATGGTGCTGACAATTGTCCATACAAACATGCGGAACAAGATGGTGCGATTTGCCGTCCATGCAGCACGTCGAATTTTTCCAGCCTTATCCCACTGCTCTTGCGATACGTAATAGCTCTCGTTGTCTAATGCAGGGTTGGTCAGATCAGATACGTGATGCTCGAGGTGATCTTTCTTAAATGCCAAATACGGAATCCAGAGCGTGATTGGAATGCTTCCAATTGCGTCATTCAGGAACTGATTCTTAAATGGGTGCCCGTGGAGCACTTCGTGCTGCATGCTGAGATGCCATGCACCAAGTACGGCAAGAAAAGGAACCGCCAGCCACGGTGTGAGCGTCTCGAAACGAATCACAGTGAGAGCAGTAAGCCCGTAGACAGCAACCACAACCAGCAAAGTGCGCCATTCCGCACTCTCGCGAAGCACCGTGGTTTTTGAAGAATTGTCCACAATCACGGCAAAATCCTACAATTCTTAGGTGTTAATTGCTGTGCGCAGATTGCTTCCAGGACTGCTATTTGCCTTGATGGTGACCTTTATTGGATTCAATATCCACTGGCGATATGACACTGTTTCCCCGCTAGTGGCATCGCTAGTCATTGGAGTGGCAATTGGCAATCTTGGTGTTATTCCCCAAGCATTTTCCCCTGGCCAAAAGTTTGCCTCGAAAAAGGTGCTGCGATTCGGAATTGTTTTACTTGGAACGCAACTAGCAGTATCTCAAGTAATTGATCTGGGCGGCCGCGAACTTATCGTGGTACTCGGCGTTGTGGCGTTTACCTTTCTTGGCACAGCCTGGCTGGGTCCAAAGCTTGGCGTTTCTAAAACCCTTTCGCTCCTTATCGCTACTGGATTTTCAATTTGTGGAGCATCGGCAGTTGCAGCCATGGAAGGCGTGGTTGAAGCTGAAGAAGAAGAAGTCACTTACTCAATTGCGCTCGTCACGCTGTGTGGAAGTTTGGCAATAGTGCTCTTGCCGCTTTTGCGCAATTTTGTTGGCCTGCAAGACGCAAACCAGTTTGGTTCCTGGGTTGGAGCAAGCGTGCATGATGTGGCACAGGTAATCGCAACCTCGTCTACTGGCGGAAAGGACGCTGTTGCATCGGCAACGGTAGTGAAACTTTCGCGCGTTGTGTTACTTGCGCCTCTCGTTGCAGCGATGAGCTTGTGGGTAAAGCGTGAAAATAGTGGTTACACCGCAAAAGCCAAGCAAGGAAAAGTCAGCATCATGCCGTTGTTCGTTGTTGGATTTCTCGCAATGATCGCCATTCGAACCAGTGGTGTCATTCCCGACGATTGGCTAACAACACTAAAAAAGGTTGAACAGTGGTGCTTAGCCGTTGCATTGGTTGGCCTTGGATCTGAAGTAAAAATCTCCAAGCTGTTTAAAGTCGGTGGTCGCCCGCTTGTACTTGCAGCAATAAGTTGGGCCTCAATTGCGGTCGTTTCTCTTCTTGGCGTTCGCCTTATTGCTTAGAGTGAGCCGACGACAGTTTTTGCGCCGCGGATAACTGCACGCACTTGCTGCACGCCAGGCCTGTACGCCAAGTGAATGTGGCTTGCGGCATCCAGAACTACCAAGTCGGCGCGTGACCCTACGCGCAAGTTGCCAACATCAGTACGTAGTAATGCTTGTGCTCCTCCTGCAGTTGCAGACCACAGCGCTTCGTCGCACGTCATCTTCATGTTGATTACCGCAAGGGCAATAACTAGCGGCATTGAAGAGGTATACGAAGAACCAGGGTTGCAGTCTGACGCCAAGGCAACTGTGACGCCGGCATCAATTAACTTCCTCGCATCGGGAAACGGCGAACGCGTGCATAACTCTGCAGTCGGCAACAATGTAGCGACGGTGGTTTTGCTAGCACCAGCAAGTGCATCAATGTCTGTTTGCGATAAGTGAGTGCAGTGATCACACGAAGCAACACCTAGCTCAACACCTAGCTGCACTCCTCCACCTTGCTGCAACTGATTGGCGTGAATGCGGGTTCCTAAACCGGCAGCAGCTCCGCTTTGCAAAATTGCCCGAGCCTGATCTACGTCGAATGCACCCCGGTCACAAAACACGTCAATCCACTTCGCATGCCCTTTGCATGCGTTCAACATTTCTCCCTGCACCAAGGCCACGTAATCATCAGCATTGGAATCTGGCGGCACAACATGGGCACCCAGGAACGTGGTTTCATCTGTGGCTGTCTTTGCGGCCACTAAAGATCGTTCTTCATCAAGAACCGAAAGCCCGTATCCCGATTTCACTTCAATCGTGGTGGTGCCTGACGCCAATGCTTCGCTTGCGAGGCGTGCCACATTTGCGGTCAACTCTGCATCTGATGCAGCACGAGTTGCCGCCATGGTGGTCTTTATTCCACCTGCGGCATACGGCTTACCTTGCATGCGTGATTCAAATTCAAGTGCACGATCACCCGCAAATACCAAGTGCGTGTGGCTATCAACAAAACCTGGAATTACTGCGCGACCACCAACGTCATAAGGTTTACCATCGAAATGACTCGCTAATTCAGACTGCTTTCCCACCCATGCAATGTTCCCTGCATCATCAGCAACGAGCGCAGCGTTATTCAGAATTCCAAGTTTGTCCGAACCTACTGTTTCGTCGTTCGTGACTAAATGACCGATGCCGGTCAGCGCAAACATTACGAACCGTGTTTAGCAACCAGCGCTTTGGCGCGGTCCACGAAAGCATCATGATGGAACTGGTTAAACGAATCCCATGTTGTAAGAGTGCCTGAATCAGTCACCTTGTCGAGGAACAACAGACCATCAAGGTGGTCAACTTCATGCTGATAGGTGCATGCGGTGAGGCCGCGAATTTCAGTATCAATGTCATTGCCAAAGCGATCCCATGCCTTCACATGAATTCGAGTATGGCGCGCAACTTGACCGCGAATTCCCGGCACCGACAAGCAACCTTCCATGTTGTCAAACGTGTCATCGTCAAGGAAGGTGATAACCGGATTGACCAAAATGGTGAGCGGCACACGTGGCTTGTATGGGTAACGCGGATTGTTGTCTACTTCAACTGCGCAAATTCTCTGATGACGCAACACCTGTGTTGCAGCTAGCCCTGCTCCATTTGCATGGCGCATGGTTTCGACAAGGTCATCAATAAATTGCTGCACCTCTGCAGAGGCGAGCTCTTCGCGAGTTACTTCCTTTGCGACAATTTTGAGTTCTGGGTGACCAACAGTTGCGATTGGGAGAATAGCCATAGTGCTTACAGTGTAACGACAGCAGCAATTGCGCTGCGCAGCCCTGCAACTACATCATCAATTTCGGTGTGTCGGAAATTTGCGACAACTTGTTTGCCGCCAACCCACACGTCACGCACATTGCTTGGCGCCGCCGAATGCACAATGTGGGCTGCCCCATTTGTTCCATCAAATGACGCAAGGCGCACTGAATCGAGCGATAGCGCAATGAAATCTGCTGGAGCCCCAACCTGAATACCGTGCTGACCCCATCCAAGCGATTTCGCCCCAACCGAAGTCGCTGCTGCCAGCAACGCGCTTGGCGTATGCAGTCCCCGTTTGCCAGTAACTAAACGCTCATCGGTTTCAATGGCTCGTGTTTCCTCAAACATGTCAATAAACGCATTTGAATCGGTGCCAAGCGACAGCGTGGCACCCGCATCGCGTAGTGCCGCAGCCGGCCCAACACCATCAGCAAGGTCGCGCTCAGTGGTTGGACACAGACAGACACACGTGTGCGATTTTCCAAGCAAGGAAATATCAGTTTCGGTGAGATGAGTCGCATGTACTGCTGTCATGTGCGGGCCAAGTAAACCAACATTGTCGAGCACCTGAGTTGGCGTCATACCAGTAGCTGCAACACATGCTGCATTTTCTGCAGGTTGCTCAGAAACATGCAAGTGCACCACTTTGCCGTGTCGGTTTGCGACAACTTCTTCGAGTTCATGAGGATGCACTGCACGCACACTGTGTGGTGCCATTCCCACAGTCCAACCTTCGCCGCCTTCGCCAAGTGCATCTACTCGGTCAAGCCATGCATCAATGTTTCCATCCGAAAATCGCTTCTGCTCGGCTAGCGGCTCTGGTTTATCTAACGCTGCATGTAAGTACGCAACATCAAGTAACGCAATGCGAATGCCCGCACGTTGAGCGGCTTGCACCATGGCAAGACCCATTTCATTTGGGTTCTTATACTTTGTGCCATCAGTGTTGTGATGGATGTAATGAAACTCACCAACACCAGTTATTCCAGAAAGTGCCATTTCCGCAAAAGTCATTGCTGCAAGTTCGCGATACAAATCTGGTGTTAAGCGGTTTGCAATTTCATACATCGGTGTACGCCATGACCAAAAGTCTCCAGTACCGCCATGAGTTCTGCCGCGCAATGCTCGATGAAATGCATGGCTATGAGCATTCACCAGGCCCGGCATGACAACACCAGCAATTGTCACATCACCGTCTTGCTTTGCAGCGTTGTCTTCCACTGCGCTAATCACTCCGTTGTTCACGGTGATGCGCACATTGGCAACTGTGTGCTCGGCACCACGCCATGCCCACTGCGCAAAATAGGTAGTCATGAAAAAGGTTTAGCTTTCCCGCATTGGCAAGCGCACTCCGCGCTCGCCTGCAACGTTGATTGCTCGGTCGTATCCGGCATCTGCATGACGAATAACTCCCATGCCCGGGTCGGACAGCAACACTCGC
>Ga0075472_10001290_pt1 | contig 10206 bp, 8 predicted proteins | sample DEB19_08_DNA_3_FD_77014 | JGI IMG/M metagenome (GOLD analysis project Ga0075472, IMG submission 77014) | Aqueous microbial communities from the Delaware River and Bay under freshwater to marine salinity gradient to study organic matter... | ecosystem: Environmental > Aquatic > Marine > Coastal ...
ATGAGCGGCGTCACGGATTGTTACCAGCCCGCCGAACGCCGATTGCAACTGACGCGGCGCTGTCTGGAGGTCTTTGCTGAATTTCGCAATCCTGTCGGCATTGTGACCAAGAACTACTTGGTCACGCGCGATCTCGATCTGCTGGCTGAGCTGGCCCGCTACAACTGTGCGGCCGTTTACGTTTCCGTCACGACCTTGGACGCCGACCTGACGCCGAAGCTTGAACCCCGAGCCGCACTGCCCAAGCTCCGGCTGGAAGCGATCCGCAAACTTCGTGAAGCCGGGGTGCCCGTGGGAGTGATGGCTGCCCCGATGATCCCGGGGCTGACGGATCACGAGCTGCCCAAGATCATCGAGGCGGCCGCCGGTGCTGGAGCGCAGTATGCGGGATTGGTGCCGCTGCGTTTGCCCTTTGCCGTGAGAGACCTCTTTGCCGACTGGCTCGCACGGCATTTTCCCGATCGCAAGGAGAAGGTGTTGAACCGGGTGCGTTCGCTGCGCGGCGGGCGACTGAACGACGCCCGGTTCGGCTCGCGCATGACCGGCGAAGGCATCTGGGCGGAGCAATTACGCCAGCTGTTCGAAGTCTCGCTGCGCCGGCACGGCTTGAGCGAACGCGGACACGCCCTTTCCACGGCGAATTTTCGCCGCCCGGGCGGCGAGCAGATGAAGTTGCTCTAACCGAAGTTTCAACCACGGATTCACACGGATAAGAATTTGCAGCCAAAGCCTCAGCAAGAACTGGAGCGCAACCGTGCTGAAAGCCAGTCGCAGCACTGGCCAAACTGCTGCGGCTGGTCTACGACACAGCCGCGCCTCGGAAAATGGTGGCCGGGTGACGGATTGGGCGCAATAGAACGCAGAGAACGTGAATAGCTTAGACGCAAAATTCGCGTAGCGGCTTTCGAAATCTGTGTTCATCCGTGGTTAATCCATTCTGTGAGCAAATAAGCATTGGCAAGGCGGCCTGCTTGCGTATCGTTGCCGCACGTCGTTTTCGACACAAACCCTGATCTATTTATGGCCAGAACTGAACGAGCTCACATTCCCAACCGCGAAGAAGTCGCCGACATGCCGGCATGGATGAAGGAACAGCATTGCCCCAGCAAAAAGAAATACATGTCGGGCAAGCGCATCCAGCCGAAGAACCTGAACGGCAAGGAGAAGCTGACTTACATCATCGATGAATGCTTCCTCGCCTACAACTCCGCTCGCCTCAAGGAGGCCTGCCAGCTGTTCACGGACAAGATGCTCGGCAAGGACGTCACCATCGGCATGACGTTGACCGGCGCGCTCACGCCCGCAGGTCTCGGTTGCTCCAGCGTGATCCCGCTCATCAAAGCAGGCTTCGTGGACTGGATCGTGTCCACCGGTGCGAATCTTTATCACGACATGCATTTCGCCCTGAATTATCCGGTCCACACCGGCAGCTTCCGGTTCGATGACGTGGACCTGCGCAACAACGATCTCGTCCGCATCTACGACGTCGTGATTCCCTACTCCGACGGCTTGATGGCCACGGACGAATTGCTCCGCGACATGTTGATTCAGCCCGAATTCCAGAAGGAAATGGGCACGGCGGAACTGCACTACAAGCTCGGCAAGTATTGCGCCGAGTATGAACGCAAGCACAAGCTGAAGGACGTCTCCGTTCTCGCCGCGGCATATCGCGCCGGAGTGCCGTGCTACACCAGTTCACCCGGCGACTCCACCATCGGCATGAACTTCGCCGGCGTGGAACTGCGCGGCAACAAGCTGCGCGTGAACCCGTCCATCGACGTGAACGAAACCACGTCGTTCGTGCTCGCAGCCAAGCGGGCGGGCGGCAAGACCGGCGTGCTGCTCTGGGGCGGCGGCAGTCCGAAGAATTTCATGCTCCAGACCGAGCCGCAGATCCAGGAAGTGCTCCGCATCAACGAGGTGGGCCAGGATTATTTCATCCAAGTCACGGACGCGCGTCCAGACACGGGCGGTCTCTCTGGCGCAACGCCTGGCGAAGCCGTCAGCTGGGGCAAGGTCGATCCGACCAAGCTGCCCGATGCGGTGGTTTGCTACACCGACACCACGATCGCGATGCCGTTGCTCACGCATTACGCGCTGGCCAAGCACAAGCCCCGCAAGCTCAAGCGCCTCTACGATCAACGCGACAAGACCATGGCGTTGCTCAAGAAGGAATACTTCAAGCACAACAAGGTCAAGATGCTCGACGGCAGCGACCCGGTGTATTGATCGACGAATTTCGACTGGTGATTTACTGGCGCACGGGCCGGAGAGCGATCTCCGGCCCTTTTTGCTTGAGACAGACGCGCCCTCGATGGGTTTAATCAAAAATAACTTGTGCCGGTTCCCTAATCGCCTTAAAGCCGCACCTGCAATTTCGTTTTGCCATGAACAAGACCGAACTCCAGTCGCTCGCGAAGAAACACGGCACGCCGCTCGTGATCATTGACCACGACCAGATTCGCCGGAACTACAACGAGTTCCGCCGTCATCTGCCCAAGGTGCAGTGCTATTTCGCGGTGAAAGCCAATGCCGAGCCGACCATCATCCGCACGCTCTACCAGGCGGGGGCAAGCTTCGATGTGGCGTCGTTGCCGGAGTTCATGCTGGTTTACGAGAACATCAAGAAACTTCCGGCCAAGGCGCGGCAGGATTTCATCTGGGACAAGATCATTTACGCCAATCCGGTCAAACCCAAGGAGACCCTCCTGGAGCTGGATAAATACAAACCGCTCGTAACATTCGACAACTTGGCTGAGCTGGAGAAGATCAAGAAGTATGCCCCACACGCGGGCGTCGTCGTTCGGCTTGCCGTCGCCAACACCGGTTCGCAATGCGAGCTGTCGAACAAGTTCGGCTGCTCGCCCGGCGAAGCCGTGGACCTGATTCTCGCAGCGTTCAAGATGGGATTAATCGTGGAAGGCATCAGCTTCCATGTCGGCAGCCAATGCACAAACTTCCAGAATTTTGTGCAGGCGCTGAACATGGCGGCGGCGGTCATCAAGGAAACCCAGGAACGTGGCGGGCACGAAATCAAGATCGTCGACATCGGCGGCGGTTTTCCCGCGCCCTACAATCAACACGTGAAGCCCTTCGGCGAACTGGCCCGCGTCATCAACGCTGAGATCGACCGCCTGTTCGACAAGAACATCCAGATCATTGCCGAGCCGGGCCGTTTCCTCGTGGCGTCAGCGGCGACCGCGATCGCCCGCATCACCGGCAAGGCGATTCGCGAAGGCAAGCGCTGCTACTATATCGACGACAGCGTGTATCACACCTACAGCGGCATCATCTTCGACCACTGCCAGTATCCGCTGAAAGCGTTCAAGTCCGGCAAGAAGGAGGTCTGCGCGGTATTTGGACAGACCTGCGATGGGTTGGATGTCATCTCCCAATCCGAGCTGCTGCCCAACTTGGAGATTGAAGACTTGGTTTACTCGGAGAAGATCGGCGCTTACAGCAACGCTTCCGCCACGTTCTTCAACGGGTTCCCGCCGGCGAAAGTCATCCACGTCAACGCGTAGCCGATAGCACCGCAGGCAAGTCCAGCGCTACTCGTTGCGCAGGGCGTTCAACAATTTGCCACGGAGCGCGAAGCGCGTGGCCAGCCAGGTGAATATCAGTCCATTGGCCAACACGAGCAGCAGTGTGACAGTGAGGGAGAGCACCGGCAGTTGACACCCAGCGGACACTGCACTCGGCAACACCGCCACTGCAGCGGCGACCAGCCCTACCATCAGACCGAACACAAGCAGCGCGGCGTGCTCGAGCAGGACCAGCTTGCGCACGGCAGCCGACCGCCAGCCCACGGCAATGAGAACAGCCAACTCGCCACGTCGCTCAAGCACATTGCGCAACACCACGATTCCGAGTCCCGCGCTGCCCAGCAGCAGCCCCAACCCGCCCAGCACTTGAAAAGTGGCCAGATAGGTGTTTTGCACGGCATTGAACTGCGCCATGCGCAGAGGTGCTGGCGTGACTTCCAGCCCGACGTCCTGCAGAGCGCGCGACAACTTGGCCGAGAGATCTGCGATGCGATTGGTCGGCGCATCAATGAGGAAATACTTGCAGCCGCTCTCGCCGGGAAAGCGTTTTAAGAACTCTGCTTCATCAATGATGAGCTGACCTTGAAGGATGGAATTCGCCACCGCACCGACTATCCGAATTTTGAAGGGCTGGCCGCGCTCGTCCACATAGTCAATGGCATCACCGATCTTCTTGCCCATGGCCCACTGGATGGAATTGGCGTCGCCGATGGCAGGGATTTCCAACGCAGAGTGCGAAGCGTGGAGCACGGAACCGAGCGCAGGCCATCCCTCTCCCTTCGCAATCGTGAAGCGCCCTTGCAGCAAGTCTGGATTTACCCCCAACAACCTTGGTTTCTGCGCTCGATTTAGGTTCAGGCAACTCGCCTCATCACCCTGTCGAACACGAAAGTGAACGACGTCCACATTCTCAAAGTCGGATTCGTTCAGCGCGAAACTTTCCCTGCCTGCCTTCGTGTTAAAATCAGCCACAACGGGCATGGTGCTTTCGCCGATCAAAGCAAAGCCTCCCGTGCCGGAACTTCGCAGCGTTGCGTCGCGATTCGCATCCAGCCGAAACACACCAATCGAAACGATCAAGAATGTCCCGCTCGCCAGCATGGCCACCGTGGCCACGCTCCGCGAGCGGCGGCGGCTGAGACCGCGCAACGCCAACGCCCGCGATGATAGAGGATGGAGGATGGACGATGACTTTAAACGCTGCGACAGGCGGGCAGTCAGAACACTTAAGCTGGCAATCAGCACCAAAGCGCCTGCCCCGAAGAACGCGCCCGCGTTGGCAGTGTCACCTTTAGCGAGCGTCCAGCCGACCAATCCTAGGGCAACCACCCCAGCACCGATCGATAGGCTCATCCACTTTTTTTCGCCCCCTGACTGATCGCCTTCAGGCCCCGAGTCCTCCAGCCCTCCGCCCAGCAATTCCCGAGCAGGTCGTTTCACCTGCTTGCGCAGAGCCAACCACAGTGTGAACGCCGCAACCAAGGCCGAGGCGAACAATCCCATGAGCAAAGTCTGAGGCGTCACGAAGAATTTCAGCGTGCTCGTGCCGACCGCGTCCCGCCAGACCGTGACGAGTCCCAGCAGCATGGCTTTGGCATAAGCAATGCCCGCGGCTGTTCCCAGCACGCCACCAATGAATGCCAACACAATCCCTTCGCGCAGAAACATTCTCCGTACCTGATTGGGGGGCAGCCCAAGCGCGAGCAGTGTGCCAATCTCCCCCGCCCGCTGCTCCAGGCCGAACTGGAATAGAAGCGCCATCAACAGCAGAGCCGCAACAATCACGAACAAGCTGAAGCCAATGAATAAGCCTGCAAAGTCCTGGGATTGTTCCGCTGCCTTCAGAGCCTGCTCGCGCACCGGCTCGAAGCGGAGCCCCAATTCCTCCGGCTTGAGTGTGGCGAGGATTTTCTTTTCTAAACTTTCTTTGTAGGAGGCAACGTGAGGAGGTTCTGATTGAGCAGAGTCAGATTGGAGACTCGTCGCCCCGTCTCCTACTTGATTCGTCGGCACCGGGAATCGAACAGCTGTGAGGTTGCCAAAGCGGTTCGACCACATCGTTTGACCGGCGGCCAGTGTGATGAATGCCTTTGGTGTGCCCCGATAATCGGTCCAGTAGTCGTCATCTTGGGGTCGAATCTTGTGAACCAAGGGGAAAGCGGTGCCCCATTCGGCGGTGGTCTCGGCCTTTTCGATGCCCGGGAATTGCGGCATCAGGGTGCGATCCGCCCATGGTATTTTCATCGGCACGACGCTGTGGACGCGAAAGGTATTCGTGCGTTCCGTCAGCCGTGCACCCGACTCAGGATCGTAGTAAACCAGCGTCAGTCCATCGCCGGGCTTGGCCTGAAGATCCTCCGCCAGCCACTGGTTGATGACGATTTCGTCGTCGCGCAGCCCTGGAGGAGTCCAAGGCGCGCCAGCCGCCGTGACCATGGAGTAAGGGGCGGCGTGCGTGCCGTCGGTGATGAGATTGGCGAGGTAGGTCAGGATGGGCTGGGAGTTGGTGTCAGCGGCGAGCGCGGAAAGAGTCAGCGGTTCATCGAGGAACACCCGCCGGGACCGCAGTTCCACCTCACCGAGCTCCGGAACATCCAACTCAGCCTGCAGATCAGACAGGCGCCACTTTTCACTGAATGCGGACTCCAACGTGACCTTAAGATATGAATCGTAGCGATAGGGGTCGTCCTTGGATTTGTTTCCTGCAACCAGTAGAATATTCGCCTGCCTGTCGGCTCCCACGGCATGCTGCAGGTCCTCTATTGGCACCAGAATGTTTTGCGCCCCACCCTGCCCGGCGTGCAGCGCAAAATCACCCAGCAGCTCACGCGGAGCAGGCCCAGCATACTCGAGCCGGAGCGTAATCATGGTTTCCTCCCGATTTACCATGACGGCGTCTTGGGAGAGACCCGATGTTTTGGGCAAGCGGAGCAAGAAGCTCTCCCCCAGCTTCAGCTTCAACTGCTGTGCAACTTGTTCACTCAGCAATGCCTGCCCGGGCAGAAATCCAAAAAGCGGGCGGGCATCGAGGGCAAGCGATCTCCAACTTTTGGGCTCAATCCCCATCGCGGTAACGCCATGGGCTCGAGCGGAGCCATCTGCCTTGTTTGCAGAACCATTGAGCATGAGCGCAGCGGCGATTGGAACTGGACTTGAATTGCGATCTAGCACCCTCCCATCAAGACGCAATGCCATGGTGTCTTCAAACAGACGGTCCCCGGACGCCAACGCGAACCTTACCTTGCCCACCCGATCCAACGCCCGTTCACGCAAGCTACCCTTCACGGAATCCCCAACTATGAGTGCGCCGATGAGCGCCGCGCTGCCGATGGCGGCACCCATCACCACCCCAAGATGCGAGCGCCAGTGAAACCGCAGGCTACGCGTCGTTAACGTCCGAAGCTTCATCGCAATTGGCCGTCTTTGATTTCGAGCACGCGGCCCATCGTCTGCGCAAGCTCACGCGAGTGAGTCACAACGATCAGCGTCACACCTTCCTCACGGTTCAACTCGACGAGCAACTGGCCCAGGTTGACTGCGCTGGCATGATCCAGCGCGCCGGTGGGTTCGTCCGCCAACAGTAATTTGGGGCGATTGATCAAGGCGCGAACCACGGCCACCCGTTGGCGCTCGCCGCCGGAGAGTTGTCCGGGGAAATGGTGCAGACGCTCAGCGAGGCCAACCCGCTTGAGCAGGCGTTCGGCGCGGGATTCGACGGATTCAGCCAGCCCACCCCCTGCCCCTCCCAGGAGGGGAGCCGGAGGGGATGCAGCCAGCGTCGGGACGAGGACGTTTTCCCAGACGGTGCAGTGCGGCAGCAGATAGTGAGATTGAAAGACGAAGCCGATTCGGATGTTGCGCACGTTGGCCAGCGCCACCTGATCAAGCTGAGTTAAGTCTTGTCCCTCCAGCAGCACCTTGCCTTGGGTGGGCAGGTCGAGTGTGCCGATGATTTGCAGCAGGGTGCTTTTGCCGGAGCCAGATGGGCCCACGACGGCAACAGATTCGCCGGCAGCCACTTCCAGCGAGACATTCGCCAGCACCGTGAGGCTGCCACCGGCTGGAGCCGGGTAGGACTTGGTCAACTTGGAGACTTGAAGAAGCATGCTCTGCCCGTTATCGCGCCAGATTCATCCAGCCGCAAGTGGTAAGCTCATTTGGCTTAGCGAAAAATTGGCGTAGCTTGGGTAAGACGGAGCAAATGACTCTTCCGCTGGCGATGGAAGCGGAAGGCCGAGCTCCCGAGAGAAAGGCGGAATCATGAATATCGAGATCACAGCAGAAGAGCGGTTGCTACTTGTGCAGGTGCTCGAACGGCGTGTCCTCGATCTGGAGATCGAGATCCTTCACACGGACCGGACCGAATATAAGCTGGCCCTGAAGGGGCACCTTGCGCAACTAAAGCAGTTACTGGCGCACTTCACCCACCCGCTGGCCATGGCAGCCTAAGCCAGTCTCACTGGCCGACAATCTTGGCGAGCGCAGCGACCCGCTTTTGGTCCACGTGGGAGGCGAGTTTGCCGTTGAACTTGAGCGAGCTGCCCACGATGAAACCGTCGGCAATGTTCATGAACTCGGCGGCATTGTGGGTGTTGACGCCGCTACCGATGAGGATCTTACCCTTCGGCAAAGCGCGCCGTGCGAGTTCCACATCGCCAAAGTCAGTGGCAAAGCCGGTGCCGATGCCGGAAATGATGACCGCGTCGGCCAAGCCGCGCTCCACGGTTTCGCGGGCCGTATCGCCCAGACCCGCTTCGCCCAGGGGCTCGGCGTGCTTCACATGAACATCGGCTAAAATCTGCACGTGGGGACAGATCTGCTGCCGGTAACGGACCGTGCTGTGGGCGTCGCCCTCGATGATGCCCTGATCGGTGATCATCGCGCCGGAATGCACGTTCACGCGGATGAAGCTGCCGCCGGTTGCGGCACACAGGGCAAGGGCTGACTTGGCGTCGTTGCGGAGGACGTTGAAACCAAACGGCAGCTTGGTGTGTTCCCGGACCGCTCGGGCCACTACGGCCATCGTAGCAACGGTCTCGGGTCCGACATGGCCTTTGGCAAAAGGGGCATCCCCAAAATTCTCGATGAACAGCGCGTGAGCACCGCCCCGGTCATAGGCGGTCGCGTCCACGATGGCGTTATTGATGATATTGTCGATGGTCCCATGAAATCGGGGGGATCCGGGCAGCGGCTTCAAGTGAACGACGCCGACAAACAGCTTGGGGTGCAGGTCAAAGATGGTTTTCATGGGTCAACTCCGGTTACGACAACGGGTCAAAAATCCAAAGTTTGGGTGCTGATGTCGAGAGTCAATTGGCCGGCATGACGGCCATTTTCCCGCTTCCGTTGCCCCGCGCTGTTGGCTTATTCTGCGCGTCCCATGTTTCAGACACAGGATTTGCGGGTTCGGGAAATCGTTCGCCTTGTCGCGCCGCGCGCATTGAAAGGGGAGTTGCCGTCCTCTGCCGCGAGCAATGAACTGGTGTCGTCCAGCCGCGAGCGGATCACCCGCATCTTGCGCCAAGAAGACCCGCGCCTGCTCGTGGTGGTGGGGCCTTGCTCCATCCATGACGTCAAGGGGGCGCTGGAATATGCCGCGCGATTGAGCGCCTTGCGCAAGGAATTGGCTGACCGCATGGAGATCGTGATGCGCGTCTATTTTGAGAAGCCGCGCACCACCATCGGCTGGAAGGGCTTGATCAACGACCCCCATCTCGACGGAACCCAGGACGTGGAACACGGCCTGCGCGCCGCCCGGAAACTGCTGTTGGACATCACGGAGATGGGACTGCCCACGGCGACCGAGTTCCTCGACCCTATCGTGCCGCAATACATCGCTGACCTGATCTCTTGGGCGGCCATCGGCGCCCGCACCACCGAATCACAAACGCATCGCGAAATGGCGAGCGGCCTCTCGATGCCCGTCGGATTCAAGAACGGCACCGACGGCAGCCTCCAAGTCGCCGTGGATGCGATGACGTCTGCGCGCACGCCGCACAGTTTTCTCGGCATCGATCAGGATGGCTGCACCAGTGTGGTGCGCACCATCGGCAACACCGCCGGCCATGTCGTGTTGCGCGGCGGGCGGGCACGGACGAATTATGACGCGGACAGCATCCGTGATGCGGAAGGGGTGTTGACGAAGGCGAAGTTGCCCACGGGGTTGATGGTGGATTGCAGCCACGCCAACTCCGGCAAGGTGCCCGCGCGGCAAGAGGATGTTTGGCGCAGCGTGATCGAGCAGCGCGTGGGCGGCACCAAGGCTTTGATCGGCGTCATGATCGAGAGCTTCCTACACGAGGGCGCGCAGCCGTTCCCCAAGCCAGCCAATGAACTGGCCTACGGCGTTTCGATCACCGACGCTTGCATCGCGTGGGAGACCACGGAACGCATGCTGCGGCAGGGCCATGAGACGCTGGCCAAGCAGCCGTCAAATTGACGATGCATAGAATCACAGTTAGTTTCGAACGTCATGATCTCCGGAACCATCAAGAAGCAGACGCCACCCGCCGGGTTCCGCGAGGGCGATGAGCGGCTCATCAAGCTCACCCCGAACGCTGCGAGCAAGGTGAATGGCCTGCTGACCAAGCAAGGCCGTCCTGAAGGGGTGCTGCGCGTGGCCGTGGTGGGCGGCGGTTGCTCCGGTTTGCAATACAAAATG
>Ga0075472_10001291_pt1 | contig 10206 bp, 10 predicted proteins | sample DEB19_08_DNA_3_FD_77014 | JGI IMG/M metagenome (GOLD analysis project Ga0075472, IMG submission 77014) | Aqueous microbial communities from the Delaware River and Bay under freshwater to marine salinity gradient to study organic matter... | ecosystem: Environmental > Aquatic > Marine > Coastal ...
GCGCGCAGGAAGTCGAGAACGAAGCGACGGTCGTCCTTGATCTCGTACACGTCGGGATCGAGTCTCGGGAACACGTACAGCGCACCCTTCGGCGTCACGCACGACACACCGGGGATTGCGTTCAGTGCCGCGACCGCCGCGTCACGCTGTGCCAGCAGGCGTCCGCCGGGGAGAACAAGGTCCTTGATGCTCTGTCGGCCACCGAGCGCCGTTTGGATGGCGAACTGCGCGGGGTGGTTCGCGCAGAGGCGCATGTTCGTGAGCATGTTGATGCCCTCGATGTAGCTGGCGGCGTGCTTGCGCGGCCCGGTCACCATCATCCAGCCGCTGCGGAACCCCGCGAGTCGGTACGCCTTCGACAGGCCGTTGAACGTGAACACCAACGCGTCCGGCGCGAGCTCGGCGAACGTGTGGTGCACCGCGTCGTCGTAGAGGATCTTGTCGTAGATCTCGTCGGCGAAGATGATGAGGTTGTGCTCGACTGCGAGGTCCGCGATGGCGCGAAGCGTCTGCCTGCTGTACACGGCACCCGTGGGGTTGTTCGGGTTGATGACGACGATGGCCTTCGTGTTCTTCGAGATCTTCGAACGGATGTCGTCGAGGTTCGGGTTCCAGTCGTTGTCCTCGTCGCACAGGTAGTGCACGGGACGGCCACCGGCGAGGCTCGTCGATGCCGTCCACAGCGGGTAGTCCGGTGCGGGGATCAGCACCTCGTCGCCCTGGTCGAGCAGTGCGTTCAGGGCCAGCTGGATGAGTTCGCTGACACCGTTGCCCAGCCACACGTCGTCGGGATCGGTGATGTCGATGCCGCGGTCCTGGTAGTGCTGCACCACGGCGGTGCGGGCGGAGCGGATGCCCTGCGAATCCGAGTATCCCTGTGCCTGCGGCAGGTGGCGGATCACATCAACGAGGATCTCCGGCGGTGCCTCGAACCCGAACGGGTGAGGGTTGCCGATGTTCAGCTTCATGATGCGGTGGCCCTGCTCCTCGAGGCGCTTCGCCTCCTCGAGCACCGGTCCGCGGATGTCGTAGAGAACGTTCTCCAGCTTCGCTGACTGCTTGATGTCTTCGATCATGATGCGCTCCCGTCGATGCTGACTAACGGAAGTTCTCGAAATAGCGGCTGGGGGTCGGCCCGCGCTGACCCTGGTACTTGGAGCCCTGCGCACCCGAGCCGTACGGCTTCTCGGCGGGCGAGGTCATCTGGATGAAGCTGATCTGGCCGATCTTCATCCCCGGGTACAGCGTGATGGGGAGGTTCGCGAGGTTGGCGAGCTCCAGCGTGACGTGACCGTCGAAGCCGGCGTCGATGAACCCTGCCGTCGAGTGGATGACCAGACCGAGGCGGCCGAGCGAACTCTTGCCCTCCACGCGCGCGACCAGGTTGTTCGGCACCGCGACCCGCTCGAGCGTGCTGCCGAGCGCGAACTCGCCGGGGTGCAGCATGAATGCGTCGCCCTCTGCCACCTCCACCAGCTCGGTCAGACCGGTGAGGTCCTGCTTCACGTCCAGCACCGCGGCGGTGTGGTTGCGGAACACGCGGAAGAGGTTCGACACCTTCACGTCGATGGACGACGGCTGCACGCAGCTCTCGTCGAACGGTTCGATGATGATGCGGCCGGCGTTGATCTCGGTGCGCAGGTCGCGGTCGGAAAGAATCACGGGGGAAACCCTATCCAAATGGGGCTTTCTGCCCCGTGGGATTTGGCCCGGACGCGCCCCACGACGGCGTTGCTAGCCTGAATCGCACACACGCGGGTGTGGTTCAATGGCAGAACATCAGCTTCCCAAGCTGAGGACGCGGGTTCGATTCCCGTCACCCGCTCCACTCATGGTCGAAAAGGGAGGCACCCGGTGACTATTGACGACCCGGCCACCCTCGCCCTCCTGCGTTCCAACGACCAAGCAGCCTGGGCCGACTTCTACGACACCGTGGCGCCCGACCTTCGCGCGTTCATACGTCGTATCGGCGGGAAGGACCCCGACGATCTCCTCGGGGAGACGATGGTCCAGGTGGTGCGCGACATCGGTCGGTTCTCCGGCTCAGCATCCGAGTTGCGGGCGTGGGTCTACGGGATAGCCCGGAACCGGGTGATCGACGAGGCCCGCAGGCGCAAGGTGCGTCCGGTGGAGGTGGAACCCGGCGACTCAGACCCCGCCGCCGCCGGTGAGTTCGAGATGCCCGACCTCGCCACGCTCTCGGGTCTTCTCGACTCCCTCACCACCGAACAGAAAGAGGTGGTCTGGCTCAGGTTCGGTGCTGACCTGTCGGTGGAAGAGACCGCCAAAGTGGTGGGCAAGAACCCGGACGCGGTCGCCGCTCTCACCATGCGGGCCCTGAAACGGCTGAGGGCCCTGGCCTCCCGGTAATCCCGGCGCTCCTGAAACCCCTGTCTGACTGGACTTTTCGGGATTTTTCTCACAATTTGCGGGACACCCGTCATCTTTCGGGACTTCCGTGCGCTGTACCAGACATGGCATCAGACCAGAGCACCCCCCATGGCCCGAGCGACAACAGTCCCGAGCAGCAGATCGCCCGAGGTGTCGGTGAACTCGGCCGCCGCGAGTCCGCTCCCATTGACGACGTCACGCGCCAGCGTCACCTGAGGGCCATGACGGCCGCCCGCTCCCCGCGTCGCCGCTCTTTCGTCGCCGGCGCTGCCGCGGCAGCGATCATCGCGGTCATCGCATCGGCGGTTGCCGTGAACAACAACGGTTCGCTCACCCCCGCCGCCGACCAGGCCGGCACTTCGGCAAACGAGTTGCAGCCTCTGCGCGAGGTGAAGGACATCTCTTCGGTGCCGTTCGAGCGCTCCGAGGACTACGTCATCCTCAAGGTCGACGCGAGCCGTGCCGCATCCGTGGCCCAGGAACTCGCCGCCACCACCGGTGACTCACCGGCCGTTGTCGGCAAGACGAACGCCGCCACTACCTTCGCGGTGCCCGCGTCAGCGGCACAGGCATTGTCCGACGCATCGGGCATCATCGCCACTCCCGACACGCCCATCAAGGCCACCACGCAACAGAATCCCGTCCCGTCGTGGGGTCTCGACCGTCTCGACGGTTCCACCCTCGACAACTCCTACAACTACATCAGCGCCGGTGCGGGCGAGTACGTCTACGTCATCGACACCGGTGTGTACTCGGGTCACAACGAATTCGGTGGTCGTGTCCAGTCCGGTTACACGGCAGTTGCCGACGGCAACGGCACGGAGGACTGCAACGGTCATGGCACGCACGTGGCCGGAACCATCGCGGGCCAGAACTACGGCGTCGCAAAGTCAGCGACAGTCGTTGCTGTTCGCGTCCTCGACTGTGCTGGTGCGGGCTACTCGTCCTCCGTCATTGCCGGCATCAACTGGGTGATCGCAAGCCACCCCGGCGGCGCCGGCATCATCAACCTCAGCCTCGGCGGCGTCGCCAACAGCGCGATCGACCTGGCCGTCGCGGACGCGACAGCAGCTGGCCTGGTGGTTGTCGTCGCAGCCGGCAACTCCGGTGCCGATGCCTGCTCGTACTCGCCGGCGCGCGCACCGTCGGCACTCACCATCGGCGCCATCGACCAGAGCAACGCGCAGGCCGGCTACTCAAACTTCGGCAGCTGCGTCGACATGTGGGCTCCCGGCTCACAGATCACCTCGGCCGGAATCACCGGTGCCGGCTCTTCGGCGACGATGTCGGGCACTTCGATGGCAACACCCCACGTTGCCGGTCTTGCAGCCCGTCTGCAGCAGGCACGCCCGGGGATGAGCGCCTCACAGATCACGTCGCTCCTCACGCAGTCCAGCCTGACGGCGAACCCGGCTGCGATTCCCGTGGTGGAATTCTCCGAGGCTCCCGACTTCGCGACGCCGGCCACCTCCACGACAGTGGTCGACACCACCACCACCGAGCCGGCAACCACCACGACCGAACTCGTGACCACCACGACAGTCGCAGCGTCGCCGACGACAACCGTCCCGGGTGCATCCACCACTACCGTCGTTGCGCCGACCACCACGGCTCCGCGCACCACCATCCCGCGCCGTCGCGATGACGAGAACGAAGGCGACAAGAAGGGCCGCAAGCCTGCTCCGATGCCGAGGGAGTTCTCGCTGAAGTTCGGCGAGGACAAGAACCGCAACGTGCTGACCGCGTCGTGGGTGGATGACGGAACACCCGATTCGTACCGCATCGACTGCACCAGGCTCCCCGGCGGCGTCAACGCACCGATCGAGACCTCGATCAGCATCGACAAGGCTGCGGTCACAACGGTGGAGCGTTACAAGCGCCGCACCAACCTTCTGGTGACACCCGCATCGGGCTCGCGTTGCTGGCTCGTTTCCATCCTGGGCACGGTGACCAGCCCGCCCAGCAACCCGGCGATCATCCCGCCGGCCAGGAAGCGTGACGACCGACCGGTCACACCGACCACCACAGTCGTCGCTCCGACAACAACGGTCACGCCCACCACCGTTGCCGCTCCCACAACGACGGTGACCCCCACCACCGTTGCCGGCCAGAAAGCGACCCCGGTGGTCACTGCACCGAAGGTCACCACCACGGTGGCCCGACCTGTGACGACCCAGGCGCCGGTCATGACCGCGCCGAAGTCGACAACCACGGTGCCGCGCCAGACCACTACGACCGTGGCCCCGAAGACAACGGCACCAAAGAAGAACGACGACTAGATCACCCCAAAAGAGGCATCTCCCCGGGTTCGCTGTTCACGCAGCAGGACCCGGGGTTTTGTCTTTCATGGAGCCGCTCACGGCTCCATGACCACCCAGCCACGGCTCTGCAGTTCGGCAGCGAGGTCCTCGCTCGACACCGCGGCCAGGGATTTCGGCGGGGTCTTCTTCGTCTTCGGGCGGGGCTCGGACGCAGGCACCGGGGCAACAGCTTCGGGCGCGGTTCCGGTTGCTTCGGCGAACTCTGCTTCCTCTTGCAGACGGGTGATGAATTCGTCTGCTTCGTCGCGCGTGAATTTCCCGCCCGCCTGACGATGCGTGAACCCCATTGGACCGCGGGCGTCCCGGAAGTCGCTGTGACCTGCCGCGTTCAACAACTCCAGCAGTTCCTTCACCTGCTTTGCCGACGCGGGGGGACCGGAGGGTTGACCGAATGCCATGCGACGACAGTACACACGGGGCGGCTCACGGTCCCGTGAGTGTCCGCGCACTCCTGCGTGCGCGGACACCATCGAGGTTCACTCGTAGCGAAGGGCCTCCACCGGGTCCATGTTCGCCGCGCGCCGAGCGGGCAAACTGCCGGCGAGCATCCCGATCAAGGTGGTGATGATCAACACAACCAGGGCAATCTGTGGCGAGATGGAGACGATGTCACGGTCTGCGATGCCGGAGTCCTCCAGCTGCTTGTTGAGAACCTGGTTCAACCCGATCGCGAATCCGAACGAGACGAGCACCCCGAATAATCCACCCATGAAGCCCAGGACTCCTGCCTCAACCCGGAACAACCGCCGCACGGTCTTCTTCGTGGCACCGATCGCGCGCATGATGCCGATCTCCCTGGTGCGCTCGAGCGTGGCCATCACCATGGTGTTGATCACGCCGATCGCGGCGACGAGAAGCGCGATGCCACCGATGCCACCGAGCACTGCACCGATGATGGTGAACGCGGTGGCCTGGGTGTCGATCTCTTCCTTACCGGCGGCGGCGCCGTAACCGAGTTTCTGGACGTCTGCCAGGACAGCGTCGACGTTTTCCTTGTTGCTGACGGTGATCCAGATCGAGGAGTAGCCGTTGCGGTCCACCTGGCTCTCGGTGCGCGTGCTCTGCTGTCCGTTCGGACCACTGTTCTCCTGCCACGTCATCGTCTGCATGGCAACGGACCATTCGAGGTCCACACTCATCATGCTTCCGCCCTCGGACATCGTGACGCCCACGATCTTGGCCTTCTCGTCGGACTTCTTGGCCTCGGGTGGTCCCATGTCCTTGCGGTATCGCAGCGTCATGTCCTTGCCGATGAGCTCGGCTTCCTTGCCCTTGAAGCCGAGGTCGCTCGCAAGATCCGAACTGATGAGGATCCCCGATCCCTTCACCGCATCGGAGAGCTCAGCCCCTGCAACGAGGATGTGCTTGATGGTCCCGTTCGGTGTGTAGCCCTCGACCCCCACGTTCTTCATTGTCATCTCGCGGCCGTCCACGACGTAGCTGTCGAACATGTTGGACGTGACGTACAGCGTTGCGGACTCGATGTTGCCCACCTTCTGCACGGCGGCCAGTACCTCGGCATCGATCTTCTTGCCGGACCCGTCGGGCCAGTTCCACTGCGACTCGCGGTAGTCAAGCCCGGGCGTGCCGGTGACAATCACGCGCTTGTCCATCCCGGTCTTTTCCGCGGAGGAGACGAGGAAGCTCTTCGCGCTGGTGACGAGCGAGAGCATGACGGTGACACTGACCGCACCGATCACGATCGCGAAGATCGTGAGCGATGTGCGCAGCTTCTGCCGGCTGAGGTTGCGCCAGCCGGTGCGGAATTGGTCGGAGAACTTCACTGTGCGCCTGCCTTCTCACTGATCTTGCCGTCACGGATCTCGATGATGCGCTTCGCCTGGGCGGCAACGCTCGCGTCGTGGGTGATGATGATGAGCGTGATGCCCTCGGCATTCAGACGCTTCAGTTCGTTGATGACGTCGGCACCCCTGGAGGAATCGAGGTTGCCCGTCGGCTCGTCGGCGATGATCAGCTGCGGGTCGTTCACCAATGCGCGCGCGATGGCCACTCGCTGGCGCTGGCCGCCGGAGAGCTGGGTCGGCTTGTGGCTGGCACGGTCAGACAGGCCGACGCGCTCCAGGGCCTTCATCCCGCGTTCCCGGCGTTCCTTCTTCTTGCCGACACCACCGATTGTCAGCGGCGAGATCACGTTCTCCAGGGCTGATTCGTGGGCCTGCAGGTTGAACGACTGGAAGACGAAGCCGATGTGGCTGTTGCGGTACTCGCTGAGCGCCTTGTCCTTTGCCTTGGCCAGGTCGATTCCGTCCACCATGACACTGCCCTCGTCGGGCTGGTCGAGGCCACCGATCACGTTCGCCAGCGTGGACTTGCCCGATCCGGACGGACCGCAAATGGCGATGAAGTCACCTTTCTCCACGGTGAGCGACACGTTGTCGAGGGCCTTCACCTCCTCGTCACCGACCGTGTACGTCTTCTTCAGACCGGAACACTGCACAAAAGCCATACGGACCCCCCCTGGCGCTTTCGGTCAAGTTACTACGCACCATCTGCGGTGCTGACGACCGAACTGCTTGCGCGCGTCAACCGTTCACACGGTGCTCACCCGGGTGATCGTGTCACTTCACGAGGCTTGCGAGTGCCCACACGGCTGCGATCAAACCGACGATCGCCATGCCGACGCTGCGCGCAACCGGTGCCTTCTCGAGGTCTTCCTCGCTGCGCTTGGCCTGGGGAGGCCGCACGACAGCCATGACGTTTCCGACCAACAACGCACCACCGAGGGCCAGTACGAGCCATGCGAGGAGATCCTTGCCGAGGAACATGTCAGCGCGCCGGATTCTGGAACTGGGTGAACTGGCTGACGAACAACAACCGGACATGACCGTTCGGACCGGCGCGGTGCTTGGCCAGGCTGACATCGGCCCATCCACGCTGGTCGAGTTCCACCTCGGGATTCGACATTTCCTCGCGGTACAGGAACATGACCGTGTCTGCGTCCTGCTCGATCGCGCCGGATTCACGAAGGTCGCTCAACTGCGGTCGCTTGTCGGTGCGGGACTCGAGTCCGCGGCTCAGCTGGCTGAGTGCCACCACGGGGATGCCGAACTCGCGGGCGAGCAATTTCAGTCCTCGGCTGATCTCGGAGATCTCGAGTTGACGGTTCTCGACGCGGTTGCTGCCCCCGCCCATGAGCTGCAGGTAGTCGATGACGACGAGCGCGGGCTTCAATGCCTCGCTTGCGTTGACGCGACGCAGTTTCTGGCGGATCTGCATGACCGTGATCTGCGAGGTGTCGTCGATGTAGAGGGGGATGTCGAGGCGGCCGACCGCGTTCACGATCTTGCTCCAGTCGGAGTCGGTGAGATTGCCGGTGCGCAACCTGTCCGACTCCACCTGTGCCTCGGCCGAGATGATGCGCTGCGTGAGTTCGGTGGCACCCATCTCCAGCGAGAAGAACAGCACGGGACGTCCTGTCTTCTTGGCAACGTTGACAGCCATGCCGAGCGCAAACGCCGACTTTCCCATTGCCGGGCGCGCACCCACGATGTTCAGCGTTCCCGGCTGGAGACCTGCGAGCAGACGGTCGAGTTCGTAATACCCGGTGGGCACACCGGTGATCTCCTGCTTCGCCTCGTAACGCTCCTCGAGAATCTCGGTGACCGAACCGGTGAGGTCGTGCAGCTTCTGCAGCGTGTCCGTCATCTGCTCGTCACCCAGGTTGAAGACGATCTGTTCGGCCTTGTCGATGGCGTCGCGGACATCGGCCGGTGCGCTGAAACCGAGCTCGGCAATCTGTGTCGCACCCTTGATGAGACGCCGCAGCACGGACGTGTCCTTGACGATCTGGATGTAGCGGCCGGCACTGGACACCGATGGTGTGGCGTTCTGCAGCTCCAGCAGCGCGTCAAGACCGCCGATCTCGTCGAGCATGTTCGTGCGGCGCAGTTCGTCGGCAACGGTGACCGGGTCGATGGCCTGTGCAGCAGCCGCCAGCGACTTGATCGCCCCGTAGATGTTCTGGTGAGCAGGCTTGTAGAAGTCTGCAGCCTGCAGTTCGCGTTCGATGGCGAGACCGACCGGATTGTCGTCCAGCATCATGGACCCGAGCAATGACGCCTCGGCGTCGACGTTGTGCGGCGGAATGCGGCTGTCGAGCTTCATGTCGCGACGGTCGTTGCGTCGAGGCTCGCGCACGTCGCGGTCATCACGCGTGTCGCGGAAGTCGTCAGGGGCGTTCGTCATAAGTGGTGCTACACCTTGCCTGCAATTGCCTGTGAATTGCTAGTGGACAACGCTGTCAAATGGGTGTGGAAAGGGCTGGGGACGACCGTTCTCCGCTGTGGATAACGACCGGGCCCCAGCCCTTTTCGTGAGTGTTCGTGAGCCCGGGATCAGGCGACGACGTTGATCTTGATGGCAACCTCGACGTCGGCGTGCAGGCGAACGACCGCCGTGTGCGCTCCGACAGTGCGGATGGGCTGGGACACGATCTTCTTGCGGTCGAGCGTGACGCTGGCCTGCTTGGCGAGTGCCGCAGCGATGTCGGCGGTGGTGACCGAACCGAACAGACGACCCTCGTTGCCGGCCTTGGCCTTGATGGTCAACGGCTTGGCGGCGAGTGCCTCGGCCACGGTGCGGGCAGAGTCGCGGTCGGCGGCCTCGCGGAGGTCGCGACGGCGACGCATGGCATTTGCCTGGGCGATGGCGCCGTCGGTTGCGGTGAACGCAAGACCACGGGGCAGCAGGTAGTTACGGGCATGACCGTCGGCAACGGTGACGATGTCACCGCGCTTGCCGAGACCGGCGATGTCCTCGCGGAGGATCAGGTTCATGATCAGGCCTCTACTTCTTCTGTAGCAGTGTCAACTGTGGTCTCGTCTGCTGCGTCCTCGGGGACGAAGTTCGACGGGATCTCGGCGTCCTCGAGCTCGAGGTTGCCCTCTTCCTCGCGACGGTCTGCGCCGGCGCGCGGTGCGCGGGTGCTGACGGTGCGCTTCGTGTACGGCAGCAGGGCCATCTCACGGGCGTTCTTGATTGCGTTGGCGATGTCGCGCTGCTCCTGCACGGAGACACCCGCGAGCTTCTGGCCGCGGATCTTCGAGCGATCGGACATGAACTTCTGGAGGAGGTTCACGTCCTTGTAGTCGATGTACTCGACCTTCTCGATCTTGAGCGGGTTGGCCTTCTTCTTGAACTTGCGGTTTGTCTCGCGGGCGCTACGGGCCTTGTTCTTCTTGCTGGTCATTTTCCTGGTTCCTTAGAAACGATGGTGATTGCTGCTGGGATGAGTGGGTCAGAAGGGCTCTTCGCCGGAGTCGAACCCGCCGAAGTCGCCGCCGTTGTTGTTGCCGCCGCGGCCACCGCCACGGTTGCCACCGAAGTCGCCGCCGCCCTGGCCGCCCTCGCGGGGGGTGCGCTCCACCTGGGCGGTCGCCCAGCGGAGGCTGGGGCCGATCTCGTCGGCGTTGATCTCGATGGCGGTGCGCTTGTCACCCTCTCGGGTGGTGTACTCGCGCTGCTCGAGGCGACC
>Ga0075472_10001297_pt1 | contig 10196 bp, 9 predicted proteins | sample DEB19_08_DNA_3_FD_77014 | JGI IMG/M metagenome (GOLD analysis project Ga0075472, IMG submission 77014) | Aqueous microbial communities from the Delaware River and Bay under freshwater to marine salinity gradient to study organic matter... | ecosystem: Environmental > Aquatic > Marine > Coastal ...
CGTCACTTCTCTCGGCTTTTTGTTACTGCAGCAAGCGTGACAGTCCCATGGGTCACTGTGGTGTTGCGCAAGGGCTATGGGCTAGGTGCGCAAGCAATGGCTGGCGGAAGTTTCCACGCAAAGGATTCGATCGTTGCTTGGCCAACAGGAGAGTTCGGTGGCATGGGACTTGAAGGTGCAGTGCGTTTGGGATTCAAGAAAGAACTTGATGCAATGCCAAGTGCTGCCGAGCGCGATGAGCTTGAAAAACGCCTGATTGCAGGTGCATATGAACGTGGAAGTGCACTCAGCATGGCTAGTCATACGGAAATCGACAATGTGATTGATCCCGCCAACACCAGAGCCCATATTTTGGGTGTTTTCGCTGCGTGCCCAACGCCACAGCCGAGAACAGGCAAAAAGCGTCCCATGGTGGACACTTGGTAAAACCCCGTAAATCGGGTGCACTATGATCGTCTGACCAACAAACATACGTGTTTCTAGAGGCACGTAAGAGGGAGAAACAAAATAATGAGAAAGCAGACACTTAAAGGTCTTGCTGTTGGTCTCGTTGCAGTAGTTGGATTGGCCGCTTGCGGTTCCAGCTCTTCATCAGACACAACAGTGGCAGCAGGTGCAGCAGGCTTGGCATGCGAAGTTACCGACATCGGTGGCGTTGATGACAAGGGCTTCAACCAGAACGCCTATGACGGTCTCAAGCTCGCAGAAGCAGAACTCGGTGTAAGCATCGACCTGCTCGAGTCAACAACCGACGCAGACTATGCACCAAACCTTCAGTCATTCGTTGACAAGGGTTGCAACGTCATCGTAACTGTGGGCTTCTTGCTCGCAGATGCAACGAAGGCAGCAGCAGAAGCAAACCCAACCGTTCAGTTCGCAATTGTTGACTCCAACACTTCGGCAGCAAACGTTCAGGGTCTCACCTTCGCAACTGATCAGCCTTCATTCTTGGCTGGCTACATGGCAGCTGCTACCACGAAGACCGGCGTTGTCGGTACTTTCGGTGGTATCAACATTCCACCAGTAGCAATCTTCATGCAGGGTTTCGCAAAGGGTGTTGAGTACTACAACGCTCAAAAGGGAACCTCAGTGAAGGTTCTCGGTTGGGACATTGCAGCACAAGACGGAACCTTTACTGGTGACTTCAGTGACCAGACCAAGGGAACCAGCACTGCAAAGTCAATGGCCGACGAAGGCGCTGACATCATCTTCCCAGTCGCAGGTCCAGTAGGCCTCGGCGCATCACAGTTCGCAATGGACTCAGCTGGTGCAGTGAAGATCATCGGTGTAGACGTTGACATGGCAATCTCGAACCCAACACAGGCAGAGGTATACGTAGCTTCAGTTTTGAAGAAGATTGACGCTGCTGTACTCCAGGCTGTGAAGGACGCTCTTGCAATGACAGGCGGCGGAACCGACTACCTCGGAACCCTCGAAAACGGTGGCGTTGGTGTTTCAATCACCTCAACCATCACTCCTGAACTTCAGGCAGAGCTCGATGCCGTAACTGCTGGCATCATCGACGGTTCAATCGTCACCAAATAATTCTTCGCTCTCACGAGCGAACGAGTAGTAGGAGCGGGGGTCGCGAAAGCGGCCCCCGTTTCCATTTCTGCATTAAACAGATTGTTGCGCCGTTGGTTAGTGTTGGGTCATGGGGAGCAGTCACTCATGAAACTTGAGTTGCGTGGAATTACCAAGCGGTTCCCTGGTGTCGTTGCGAACGACAATGTCAATCTCTCAGTGAATACAGGTGAAGTGCTTTCGCTAATTGGCGAAAATGGCGCCGGTAAATCCACTTTGATGAGCGTGCTGTACGGCATGTACAAAGCCGATGAGGGCGAGATTGTTATTGACGGATCTCCGGTTGCGTTTAATTCGCCAGCAGATGCAATCGCTGCGGGAATTGGCATGGTGCATCAACACTTCATGTTGGTGCCGGTATTTACGGTCGCAGAAAACGTGGTTTTAGGTGTAGAACCCACCGGCAAGTTTGGCAAGTTGCATATCGATGAAGCACGGCGCATGGTGCGTGAAATTTCTGACAAATACAGCCTGGACCTTGATCCGGATGCCGTAATTGAAGATCTCCCTGTTGGCGTTCAACAGCGAGTGGAAATCGTGAAGGTGTTATTGCGTGATGCGAAGGTTGTGGTGTTTGATGAACCGACAGCGGTTCTCACTCCAAGTGAAATTATCGAGTTTTTTGAAATCGTAAACACGCTCGTTAAAGCGGGTCGTGGAGTGGTGTTTATTACACACAAGCTCAAAGAAGCTCTGCATATCGCAAATCGAATCGCAGTGTTGCGTCGTGGGAAAGTTGTGGGTGAAGCAGACCCAAAGACCGCTACTGAATCTCAAATTGCAGAGATGATGGTTGGACGCCCGGTGCAACTCACGGTGGATAAGAAACTGGCTGATGCCGGTGCATCTGTGTTGCAGGTAAAGAATCTGACGGTGTTAGATGCCGATGGTCGAACACATGTAGACAGCGTGTCGTTTGAGGTGCATGCAGGTGAAATTGTTGGCATTGCAGGAGTGCAGGGCAATGGTCAGACCGAATTAGTGGAAGCGCTCACTGGTCTTCGCAAAGCAGCGGGCGGTTCAATCTCGCTTGATGGAAATGACCTTACGCATGCCAACCCACGTGAGCGGCATCAAATGGGCATGGCTCACATTCCAGAAGACCGCCAACGTCAAGGTCTCGTAGGAGGGTTGAGTGTTGCCGAAAATCTCGTGCTTACTCGTTACCACGATGATCAGTTCTCACACGGGGTGCTGGTGGATTGGGATTCAGCCAACACCATTGCCGACACGCTGATTGCCGAATACGACATTCGCACACCCAACAAAGAAACGGGTGTTGGCACATTGTCGGGTGGCAATCAACAAAAGGTGATTGTTGCTCGTGAATTGAGTCGTGATTTGCGTCTGACGATTGCTGCGCAACCAACACGCGGAGTTGACGTGGGAAGTATTGAATACATTCACTCACGAATCGTGAAAGAGCGCGATACAGGTACTGCGGTACTTATTGTGAGCACTGAACTCGACGAAGTGATGGCGCTTTCTGATCGATTGCTCGTGATGTATCGGGGCAAAGTAGTTGCCGAGCTTGACCCAAAGAAGGTCACGCCAATGGAAGTTGGTTTGTACATGGCTGGTTCGCGTCCAGATAGCACGGTGCAGGCATGAAGCGACTGTTTAATTCATGGGGCGAGCGTTTGAACAAAATCAACTCGCTCAAGCTGACGCTGCTGGCAGTGCTTTCAGCGCTGCTTGTAGGAGCGTTCATCATTGTTGTTTCCGATGTTGACAATCTCAAGACTGGAAACATCGGTGGAGCCTTTTCAACAGTGGGAAGTGCCTATTGGGCGCTTGTTGTTGGCTCTTTTGGATCGCTTCGAGCTATTTCGAACACCATTAATAGTGCAACACCACTTATCTTGTGCGGTGTTTCGGTAGCGATTGCATTCAAAGCCGGTCTTTTCAATATCGGTGCAACTGGCCAAATGCTTGCAGGCGGCATTACTGCACTATGGGTTGGTTTTGCGATGGACGGCCCGGGATTAATTCAAGTTCCTCTCGCGGTTATCGCGGGTGCGGTTGGCGGTGCCATTTTCGGTGCAATACCTGGAATTTTAAAAGCACGCACTGGCGCTCACGAAGTAATTACCACCATCATGCTCAACAACATGGCCGCATTTTTTATTTTGTGGTTACTAAAAACCAATTTGTTCCAACGCGAAGACCGCACTGACCCAATTTCAAAATTGGTTAGCGTCCACGGTCGTTTGCCTCGATTGTTTGGATTCCTTGATGGGCGGTCTGATCTCGTTGCTCACATTGGTTTTATTGTCGCGATTCTTGCAGTAGTGGTGTATTGGTGGTTCCTTAAGAAAACGACTACTGGTTTTGAATTTCGTGCGTACGGTTTGAATGCCGATGCAGCCACTTATGCAGGTATGCATGTAAAGCGTTTGACCGTTTTGTCAATGATGTTCGCTGGTGGTTTTGCAGGATTAGCTGGTGCAGCAGAGGTGCTGGGAACTTACGGTTACGCCTCTGCGAACTTTGCAGGCAACATTGGTTTTGATGCCATCGCTATTGCGCTACTCGGACAATCAACTCCGCTTGGAACATTTGTTGCTGCAGTGCTGTTTGGCGCGCTGCAAGCGGGTGGTCGACAGATGCAGACAAATAGCGATGTGCCTATCGACCTCATTGTGGTGTTGCGTGCGCTCATCGTCATGTTTATTGCAGCGCCATTACTCATCAAGACCATCTGGCGCACAAAGAATGCGCAAGTAACTTCAGGTCAAACCTTTAGAGGGTGGGGGTCATGAGCATCGCGGTAGAAACAGTGGCTCCTATGTTGTCGCTTGAGCAGCGCAAGCGTGCTCGCAACGTTGGTTTTTCACTCATCTTGCTTGCGTTGATTTCAGCCTTCTTCTTTTCTGGTCGACCAGGGGACGCTGGTTTCAAGCTGGTCGATTCGTTCACTTTGGTGCTGCCTTCTCAGCCGTTTGCACGTGTGTTGGCCGTATTGCTTGGTGCACTTGGAGCTGTGCAGTTGTACCGGGGCTTTGGTAAGTGGACCAATGTTGTGCTCGCTATTTCTACTGGTGCATTCGTGGTCGGTTTCTTGGCATGGGCAACTTCGGGAGGGTCATTCAATCTCACGGGAATGTTGCAAGACACGGTCACCCGCAGTGTTCCCATCACGCTTGGTGCGATTGCCGGCATTTTGTGCGAGCGAAGCGGTGTCATCAATATTGCGATTGAAGGACAACTTCTTGGTGGTGCATTTGCTGGTTCGGTAATCGGATCGCTGTACGGACCATGGGCTGGTGTGCTTGGCGCTATGGCAATGGGTGTTGCGCTTTCAGCGTTGCTTGCGGTTTTTGCGATTCGTTTTCGAGTTGACCAGGTAATTGTGGGTTTTGCAATCAACTTCTTTTCACTTGGTCTTACTAGTTTCTTATCGCAACGCGTGCTTACCCCGCACCCTGAATACAACATTGTGAAGCCGTTTACGCCTTATGCAATTCCATTACTCAGCGACATTCCTGTATTGGGCGTAGCGCTGTTTACACAAACGTATTTCGTTTACGTTTCGGTGATTGCAGTAGTTCTTTCAACATGGTTCTTGTATCGCACACGTTGGGGACTTCGCACTCGTGCAATTGGTGAATACCCACAGGCTGCAGGAACTCTTGGTGTCGATGTCATTCGTCTTCGATATCGCAACGTATGGGTTGCAGGTGCGATAGCCGGACTTGGCGGAGCATGGTGGCCTATTGGCACTGTCGGTCGGTTCGATCAAAACATCACCAGTGGTCGCGGGTTTATTGCGCTTGCCGCAGTGATCTTTGGTCGCTGGCATCCAGTTGGAGCACTTACCGCCGCATTGGTGTTTGGTCTTGCAGAAGCAATTCAGTTGAAAATGTCAAACCTGGATACAGGAATTCCATCCGAGTTTCTGCTCATGGCGCCATACATCGTGACACTCATCGTGGTTGCTGGCTTCGTTGGGCGCAGTCGTGCTCCGAAGGCCGCAGGTCAGGTTTACGAAGCAAGTAAGTAATTGCTATTTGGCTTTTGGCCGAAATGCTTCAACACCGTTGCCAACGTCGATATGTGCACCGCCGATGATGTCGATGCAATAGGGAATTGCAGGTAACACTGCATCGAGGCACTGGGCGATAGAAGTTGGCTTACCGGGCAAATTCACTATTAAACACTTTCCACGAATACCAGCCGTTTGCCGCGAAAGAATTGCAGTTGGCACATATTGCAAGCTCACTTGTCGCATTAATTCGCCAAAGCCTGGCATCATTTTTTCGCACACCAACTCGGTTGCCTCGGGCGTGATGTCTCGAACTGCTGGCCCGGTTCCACCCGTGGTGACGATGAGTGAGCAGCCTTCTGTATCTGCCAACTCAATAAGGGCTTTAGCTACAACATCGGTTTCATCAGGAACAATTCGCGAAACATCGGTCCATTCACTGGTGATGTGTTTGGAGAGATATTCGCGTATGGCTGGTCCGCCAAGATCTTCATAGATGCCTTGCGATGCACGGTCAGAAACCGTAACTACTCCGATACGGGCAACTACCACTGCAGCAACTTCGGATCATGGCGACGACTTGGGCGAGTGAGTCGTAGTTGAAGCGAGCGAATCACTTGGCGCGCGCCGTAACGGAAACCCACTCGCTTAAACGCGGCATTTGACAAAATCTGCAATCGTTGCGTTGTTTCGCGAAGATTGTTAAGGAAAGCCTGTTGCAATGGGTCTAGCACGAAGGTTGCAGTTGTTGCGGCGTAATTGTGGCGTTCAAAATGAAACCACTCGTAGTCTTCGTGGTAGGTCTGTTCAATCAGGTCTGCGGTTTCGCGGTCGTATACCTGTTCGGCCTTAATGCCTAGTCCACTATTCAGGCGTTGTAGCGCGATATTGGTGCCACCGCGTTTATTCAGCACGTCGGCGAGTCTTTGCATTTCGCCATGTTGGTCAATGCGAATGAACTCTTGGTATTCCAACTGGTTGGAATACAGCGTGTTGAATTGTGGGCGGAAGTGATCGTCAATAGAAAATGCATCTCGGTTTGCATGAATTGCTCGAGCAAACTTCTTAAATGTGGCCGCGACATCCACGCGTCCATCAACAAGCACATCGCTGCACGCTTCGATTATTGACTGTGGTGTTCCTGGCGCTCGCAAAAAGGCACGGTTTTCCCATGAGGAGTATGCGCGCTTCAATGGGTCGCGTAGGGCAGCTACTCGCAGCCACTCAGGTGACTGAATCACTTCCCATTGCTCTTTAGGGGTGAGGTCAAACATGCGGCGAAGCCCATGCACTCTGTAATTGTGAATGGTCTGCTCTTGCGAAATGTTTGGCGTAATAATCTCACGAGCAGCTTGTTCGTTGTACGACCCTTCAATTTGGGAAATCAGAAGTTTCAATGTGCTGCAAGCCACTTTTGTCGTGGGCACGTACATCACTTTGATTCGTGGAGCAATGAGGGCATACCCGATCATCAGTGGAAGCTGTGGGTGCGGGTCGTATTGCACGTGATCTATCTTTTCATGTCGGTGCGAAGCGAAATGTCACCGAGTAGCGCAGATACGCATGTTTCAAGCGACTCGCCATTTTTGCAAAGCACAAATTCGGGATTTGTCGGCTCTTCATATGGAGCATTTACACCCGATAGACCGATGTTCGCACCAGACTTCACTTGGGCGTACAGGCCTTTGGTGTCGCGCTTTTCGCATTCGGAAAGTGGCGTTGCCACAAACACTTCGATGAATTCCAAATTGTCTGAAGTGTGAATGAGTCGAGCGAACTGTCTGCCAGAGGCAAACGGGCTAATGATTGGAACGATAGTGATGGCTCCAGCGCTCGCAAACAGCTTTGCGACTTCCGCCATGCGGCGCACATTTTCTGCACGGTCATCATCGGTAAAGCCAAGATCGCTGTTCAAGCCGTGGCGCACATTGTCGGCGTCTAACACGTAGGCAAACTTTCCTTGTTCGGTCAGTTGGCGCGCAAGTTCGTGTGCAATGGTCGATTTTCCAGAACCAGATAGACCGGTAAGCCACACCGTCATGCCGTGGAAACCATGGCGATTCCACAACTGCTCGCGACCAACTTGTGGCTCGTGCCAAACCGGTTGATTTGCCGAATGTGTCATGTGCGAGGCGACAACAGCATTCCTGCACCAGCAGTTTGCCCAGTTGTTTCGTCCACAATGATGAAACAACCGGTAGTGCGATTTTGGTGATAGTCGTCAAACAGGAGAGGCGCTGTCGTGTGAAGAGTGACACGACCAATTTCGTTCATCGCTAATTGATTGATGCCTGTTTCGCGACTCAATGTTGAAATATTCAAGCGATACAGCACTTCAGTGATTTTTGTGCGTGCAACTTTGGTGGTGTGTTTGATGCTGTAGATCTTGCCTGGCTGCATTGGGGCGGTGTCATCCATCCAGCACAACATGGCCTCAAGTTCTTGTGAAGCTCGTGGGCGATTATTTGGGCGACAAATCATGTCGCCGCGTGTGATTGATAGGTCGTCAGCGAGCAACACAGTTACTGCTTGACCAGGTGTTGCCTCTTGTAGTGGCCCGAGTGGCGAATCAATACCGGTGATAGTGCTGGTGAGCCCAGACGGAAGCACCATAACTTCGTCGCCCACACGCAAAACTCCACCAGCAACACGTCCTGCATATCCGCGGTAGTCGGGGTAGTCGGCACGCTGTGGGCGAATCACAAACTGCACAGGGAAGCGAGCATCGATACGGTTGTCATCGCTTGCTGTGTACACATTTTCCAAATGATGCAACAGCGTTGGTCCTTCAAACCACGGCATGTTTGCCGAGCGAGTTACCACGTTGTCGCCAGCGAGTGCGCTGATTGGCAAGAACGTGACGTCTTGAAGATCTAGACGCGATGCAAACTGCTCAAACTCTGCACGAATATTGTTGAACACTTCTTGGTCGTAGCCAACAAGATCCATCTTGTTTACGCAAATCACCAAGTGCGGTACACCAAGCAGTGAAACAAGCAGGCTGTGTCGGCGGGTTTGTTCAATTACACCAGTGCGCGCATCAATCAGCACGATTGCTAGGTCAACATTGGAAGCGCCAGTAATCATGTTGCGTGTGTATTGAATGTGACCCGGGCAGTCCGCAATGATGAACGATCGCTTAGGGGTTGCGAAGTAGCGATATGCAACGTCGATGGTGATGCCTTGTTCGCGCTCTGCGCGCAATCCATCGGTAAGCAACGACAAATCCACATAGTCGTCGCCTCGCCGCTTGCTCACCGCTTCAATGTGTTCGAGCTGATCTTCAAAAATGCTCTTTGAGTCGTACAGCAAGCGACCAATCAATGTTGACTTGCCGTCGTCAACAGAACCAACAGTGGCAAAGCGCAAGCGTTCCATTAGAAATATCCCGTTCGCTTGCGATCTTCCATGCCTGCTTCTGACATGCGATCATCGGCGCGTGTTGCACCACGTTCGGTAACTCGGGCAACAGCGGTTTCGGCGATGATGTCTGCAACCGATGAAGCACTAGACGCAACGGCGGCGGTGCATGTTGCATCGCCAACAGTGCGGAAACGAACTTGCATGTTTTCAACTGTCGCACCTTCATCTGGTGGCAAAAAGTCGGTGACTGCCATCAGCATGTTGTCGCGCTTAAAAATTGGTCGCGTGTGTGCGTAGTAGATGCTTGGCAAGTCAATGTTGTGATCACCAATAAATGTCCAGATATCTAGTTCGGTCCAATTTGAAAGCGGGAAGACGCGGAAGTGTTCGCCTTGACGATGGCGACCGTTGTAGATACCCCACAATTCAGGACGCTGATTTTTTGGATCCCATTGTCCAAAAGAATCGCGGTGCGAATACACGCGCTCTTTTGCGCGAGCACGTTCCTCGTCTCGACGAGCGCCACCAAACACGGCATCAAAACGATGTTCAGCAATTGAATCAAGCAGCGTGACAGTTTGCAGCGGGTTACGACTTGCGCGCGGGCCACTGACATCTGCAACTTTGCCTGCATCAATAGATGCCTGCACGGAGCCGACAATGAGTTGCACCCCAAGTTCGGCTACGCAGCGGTCGCGGAATTCAATGACCTCTGGAAAGTTATGGCCGGTGTCGATGTGCATCACAGGAAACGGAATGCGGGCTGGAGCGAAGGCTCGCAGCGCCAAATGCAGCATGACCACCGAGTCTTTGCCGCCGGAAAACAACAACACAGGGCGCTCGAACTCTGCGGCCACCTCGCGGATGATGGTGACGGACTCGTCGATCAGGCCATCAAGCGAGGATTTCATACGTGAATAGGTTAGTTCGGAGCGCATCGTTATTTTTTGTTAAGTCAGCCATTCTGTGGAATTTGGGCAGGTTTCATCGTGTTATTCTCGGGGCGTGCCAGCCGGCGCGGAGACACCAAAACAATGACTATGCGTTTTGCATAGGGGGAGAGCAATTAGATGAAAATGAAGCGAATCAAGGGGATTGCCCTTGCAGCCGCTGCAGTCGTAGGACTCGCAGCGTGCGGCGGTAGCAGTTCATCAACAGACACCACGGCAGCAGGTGGCGACTACAGCAACTTGAAAGTTGCCGTTGTATACATCGGCGTTCCTGGAGATGCTGGATACACCTATCAGCATGAACAGGGAATTAA
>Ga0075472_10001298_pt1 | contig 10188 bp, 10 predicted proteins | sample DEB19_08_DNA_3_FD_77014 | JGI IMG/M metagenome (GOLD analysis project Ga0075472, IMG submission 77014) | Aqueous microbial communities from the Delaware River and Bay under freshwater to marine salinity gradient to study organic matter... | ecosystem: Environmental > Aquatic > Marine > Coastal ...
GGACGACTCGGGTCCGTAGATCTCGATGATGCGTCCCTTGGGGAGGCCGCCGACGCCGAGGGCGAGGTCGACGGCGAGAGAGCCGGTGGAGAGCGTCTCGACCTTCATCTTTTGGGCGTCGCCCAGGCGCATGATGGAACCCTCGCCGAACTGCTTGGTGATGGAGGAGACGGCCAGCTCGATGTTCTTCTCGCGCGCCGTATCGGCGGCGGTGGCAGAGGCGATGGCGGCGGACTTGGCGGGGGCGGGAGCGGCTTTGGACATGACGGGGACGATGCGGTTTAGGTTGGTTTGTTGAAAATCGTGCGAGCGGAGAACTGAGGCGCGGCCCCCGGGAGGGGCAAGAGCTGCCTGCCCCATGATTCGGGGCGAAGCGGGCCTTGGACGCCCAAAAAGCGGATAGTGTTCATGTGAACACGTCAAGCCTCCGATGGAGTTTTTGGCAGTTGGGTCCGGGTCAGGAAGCACCCGGTTTGAAGGCTACAGCGAAATAGACCGCTCCTAGGATGAGCAGGAAGCTGACGCCGTAGTTCCAGGTGAGGCGCTCACCGAGCACGAGCCAGGCGAAAACCACGAAGACCCCGAGAGTGATGATCTCCTGCATGATCTTAAGCTCGTACCCGGTAAGACCCTGCGCGTAGCCGATGCGGTTGGCAGGGACCATGAAGCAGTACTCGAAGAACGCGATGCCCCATGACAGGAGGATCACGAACCAGAGCGACCGGCCCTCGAAGACCTTGAGCTTGAGCTGACCGTACCACGCGAAGGTCATGAAGATATTGGAGGCGAGCAGGAGCAGAAAGGTTCTCATCGGATGAAGGGGAGAGAAGGCCTCCAGATGCTACGAACCCGGAAAGAGGGACAGGCTATTGTTGAGGAGGGAAAGGGAGAGGGAGGGGGAAAGGGACAACCACCCGGAGACGGGGCTACCACGAAAGGCTCGAAACACCCGAAGCCCGCCGGCAGCAAAGCCCTCGTTCAAAAACTCTCCACACAACCCCATCCTCCGCGCCGTCCACCTCACAACCGAGGAGAAGACGCCAAACTGGTTGTCGTGATGCCGGGCGGTCCAAGCCGGGAAACAGGAGCAAACGGAGGTACCGGAGCCACGATTGAATCTGAAAATCAGTCACACATGGCTCCGGCGTAAGGCGGTTCAGAGGCGACCCCACGCAAGTCACGGAGGCCGTGGTGCGCCTGGGAGGTTAGACTCTGTTCCGTGGCTTCCGTGAGTTCCGTGGGCCACCCAATGCGATTTCGTGCGTTTGGTGTGTTTCGTGGTTCTTCTTCCCGAGGATAGAAATCCACTTGGAGAGAATTCCACTGCGCGCCTCTGGTCCCGTGCGCAACTGATCCAGACTTCATCCGGGAAATTAGTTTCCACGGCGGCGGGCTTGCGGCGGTGAAACGCACGCTTTCCCATCGGAACATGCACGCCGAGGAAGAGGCCCGCCGGGCCATCGACGCCGCCCATGCCGCCGACCCCAACCGCACGCCGGACGGGCGGCCCGCCGAGTTGGTCTACGCGGATCGGATGGAAGCGTGGGTCGTGCGATTGAACCCTGCGGCCCCGGTGCTGCTCCGTCTCGCCGCGCGTTGCCAGCACCTCGAACGCTGGCAGGTGCCGCGCGCCACCTTCCCCGAGGGCCGGCCCGGCTATCTGGCGTGGCGGCGCTCCCTCTACACCCGGCAGGCGGAGCGCGCCCGCGAGTTGCTTATCTCCGCGGGTATCGACCCCGCCTCCGCCGCCGAGGTCGCAACTTGGGTCGCCAAGGAGGGCCTCCGCAGCAATCCGGGTACGCAGGCGCTGGAGGACGCCGCGTGCCTCGTGTTTCTCGAAAACGAGATCGGCACCTTCGCGGCGGCCCACGCCGATTACCCGCGGGAAAAGTTCATCGAGATCCTGCGTAAAACCTGGCGGAAAATGAGCCCCGTCGCCCACACCGCCGCTCTTGGGCTGGAACTGCCGCCCGCCATCGCGGAACTGGTCCGCGCCGCGACAGCGGAGCAAACCAGTTCACGACCGGGCAACTAACCGCAGCGGATCCCCGCCACCCTGCCCCGGTTCACCGCGCGGGCGGGGCCAGCCGCAGGTCGATCCGCAACGCGGCCAGCGCGAGGTTCAGGTCGCGGATGAAGGCGAGGATACTTCCGATCAACGCCACCACGGCCGCGCCGAACACCAGGACCACCGCGCCGCCGACGCGCAGCTCCAGCAACACGCCGAGGAACAATAGCAGGATCAATACCCCCGCGAGTAGCGCCGCCACCGCTGCGAGCGTGATGGATAGCCGCAGAATCGAGGCCCGCTGCGTCAGGATCTCCGCCTGCGCCCGCAGCAGGCCGGCATGAGCCACCTCCGGACCCGCCGCCAGTTCGCGTACCAGTCCCCGCGTGCGATCAACCACCCGGCCGAAGCGGTTGGTGAAGGTCAGCAGCAGCATCCCCACGCCCGAGATCAAAATCACCGGCCCGATGGCCAACTGGAGGATGGGCACGAGTTCGGTCAGCGAATGGTTTTGCACGCTGGCAACCTACGCGGCCCACGCCCCCTTCCCAGCCAAAGGCACCCTTTTTCCGTGGCCTTCCACCGTGCCGTACAGCCACGCTCCGCGGCCGTGACGCCCGCCGCCTACATCGACCGCCATCCCGAAGCCCTCCTGCGCCGTCTACGCCAGCTGGTCGGCATCCCGACGGTCAATCCGCCGGGCGAAAACTACGACCGCATCACCGCACTCCTCACCCGTGAACTCCGCGCCGTGGGGCTATCGGCCGACCGCCATCCGGTGCCGGCCGCCCTTGCCCGCCGGACGCTTCCTGCAGAGCAACTCGCCTACCCTCGCTTTAACGTCCTCGGCCGACTCAAGGCCCCCGGCGCGCGCCGCACCGTCCACTTTAACGCCCACTATGACGTCGTGCCGGTCTCAGGCCGCTGGCGTCATGGCGACGCCTTCAGCGGACGCGAGCAGGGCGGCTGGGTCTACGGCCGGGGCACAGCAGACATGAAAGGCTCGATCGCGAGCCTGCTCCTGGCGCTGGAAGCCCTCCGTGCCTCCCGCACCTCACCCCTGCTCAACGTCGAGGTGTCGTTCACCGCCGACGAGGAGACCGATTCCACGCTCGGCTCCGGCTGGCTGGTTCGCCACGCCCCCATCTCACCCGACTATGCCGTGGTGATGGAGGGCGGCGAAGGCCGCACCGTGTGCTGCGGCCATAACGGCACCCTCTGGCTGGAGGTCACGGTGCAAGGCCGCGCCGCCCACGGCTCCACCCCGGAAAAAGGCGTGAACGCCCTCGAGGGCATGGCGGTGCTGCTGCGCGCCCTCGATGCCTACAAAGCCACCCTCGCTGGACGCCCGTGGCGCACTCCCGAAGGCCGCGTGCAACGACCCACCGTCAACCTCGGCGGGGTGTTCCATTGCGGCGAGGGAGCCAAGATCAACACCGTGCCCGCGCAGGCTACGTTCACCATCGACCGCCGGGTCCTGCCACGCGAGGACCACGCCGCCGCCGAACGCGAACTGCGCGCATTCCTCACCGCCGCCGCACGATTGATCCCGCGCTGCCGCGTCTCAGCGCGAAAGATCTCCGAGAACTTCTCCTCTTTCTCGTCGCCCGACCATCCGTTCTTCACCGCCATGGCGCGCTGCGTCACCACCGTGCGCGGCGAACGCACCCGGTTCAACGTCTCGACCGGGTTCAACGACATGCACTTCTTCGCGCATCATCTGCGCATCCCGACCCTCGGCTACGGCCCCGGCGGGGAATCCTGCCACGGCGTCGACGAACGCGCGCGAGTGCGTGAGCTGCTCGCCAGCGCGAAGATCTACGCCGCCCTCCTCACGTCGTTCGACGGGGCCGAGACGGGCCGGCCCAAGGCGCGCCTGAAGCGGCCGGTCAGCGCCCGCAGCAGACTTTGAATTTACGCCCCGAACCGCAGGGGCACGGGTCATTGCGACCGGCTTTGGGAGCGGTTTTCGCCGGCGCGGGGCCATTGCGCACATTGCGCGTGTAAAGCCATCGGCCGTCGACGCGGGCGAACTCCGCCTTCTCATGCAGCGCCTGCTCACCCTGCTCGGTCGCGTAGTACGCTGAGAAGTCGACAAACGCCGCATCGGGCGATGCCCCCGGCTCGTGCGCATGCACCACCAGGCGCGTCCACGGGATCTCGGCCGCGTCACCGTCGTCGACGTACGGTTTGCGCGAGGTCGGCCGGTACGTGACGTGCAGGTAACGCCAGTCGTGCGCCACATGCGCCGTGAAGCGCGAACGCATCAGCTGCTCCGCCGTCTCCGCCGGCCGCTCTCCGCTCAGGCGCGGACCGCAGCACGACTCGTAGTTGCGACCCGTGCCGCACGGGCAGGGCTGGCCCGCCGAGGCCTTCGGCAGGCCGGTGGGAACGCTGGGTTTGGTCGACATGGGAACCTGCCCTCCGGTCAGCCGGCCTTCTTGTTGGAACGGGAACGCCCGCGGCGAGCCGGTTTCCGCCCCTCCGACGCCGGTTTTTCGCCGGACTCTTCATCAGACTTTTCCGCGTCATCGCCGGCCTCGTCGTCCTCTTCGCCGGCCGCCTTCGCGGCGCGGACATTGAGCCACAGCTCGCCCTTGCCGCTCAGGTTGAACCAGAACTGCTCGCCGGCATGGTCGGTGTAGAGGGGCTTTTCACGGGGCTTCTCCGGCACTTTCAATCCGGCGGTCACCAGCGCGGCCGTGAATTCCTCCACGGGTTTCTCAAGCTTACCGGCCAGTCGCCCCACGGACCCGGCGATGCCGCCAGTCCGGGTCTCCTTCAGGAGCGGCCGGACGGCATCGAGGATCGCCAAGGAAGCGACCGCTGCGACCGGGGTTGAGACCGCATTGGAGGCAGGAGCGGAAGTTTCAACCGCAGGCGTCGACGAGGATTCGCCCAAGGGAGTTGTTGCCGCGGCTTCCGGAGCAATTTGCCCGGCGGTGCTGGCATCCGTGGCGGGAGCAGCCTCCCCGGCGGGCGCCGGCTCACCCTCGCGCTTTTCACGGCCGTTGATCCAAAGGCCTCCGCGCGAATCGAGATTCAGCCACCACTGTTCCGCGCCCATGTCGGTGTAAACTGGTTGGTCACCCGAGGTCGCGGGCATCGTCAACCCGAGGGCACCGAAAGCCGCCCTAAGGTCGGCCTCCCTGACGCGCAGCGCGCGGGCAAGGAACCCGAGACTGCCGGAGCCGCCGGGGCCGCGGCGGTTGCGACGCAGGTGCGGGCGGATCTTCTCGATGAGCGCCGGGCCCTCCGGAAGCGATTGCGGCGCGGGACGGGGCGACTCGCCGGTGAAGTTTTCCGACGGTTTGCGTTCGCCACCTTCCGCCGGCGCGGCTCCTTCGACGGGCGTGGGAGCCGGCTCGGCCGGAGGCGGCTCAATGCGGGTGCCTTTGACCGCCTTGAAGATCTGCCGCGGCTTTTCCTTGGTGTTGATCCAGAGTTCCCCGCGGCGGTTGATGTTCAGCCAATAGAGGTCGCCGTCGTACTCGAGGTACTCGACCGCCGAATCCTCGTCGACCGGCATCACAAAGCCGCATTCGACCAACGCGCCCTTCACGTCGTCCTCCGACTGGTCCCATTTCTTCGCGAGGAACTCGACGCCGACCGACATCCCCGGGCCGCGCTGGTTGCGGCGCATATGAGGGCGGATCGCCTCGAAGAAGGTAGGCAACTCCTCCTCCTCGGCCGCCGTGAGCTTGTCCCAATCGTCCTCCGGCTCGTCAGCCTCGGGCTCGGCGTCACGCGAAGTGTCGACCAGCTTGCGCAGGCCCTCCTCGGCGGCGGACTTGTCCTCGATGAACGCCGGCGAGCGTTCCTCGGCGAGGGTTTCCGGCGCCGGGCTGGCGGCGGCGCGGAACTTGGCCTCGAACTCGGCCCGCAGCTTCTCGGCCTCGGCCTTCGCGGCGGCCGCGGCGGCGTCCTCCAACGTCCAGTCCCGCTGCGTCGAGCGACGCGCGAGTCCCGTGAACGCCAGAGCGTTATCCGGAGGCGTGAGGTAGTGGATGATCTCCCACTCCTCGCGTCCCAGATCATTCAGAAATTTTTCCAGCATCGCGGGGCTGGCGAAACCGCCTTTGCCGCTCGTGATGACTTTGTATTCCCAGTGTGCCATGTGATTGATCCGCGCCGGGCGCGGAAGGACCAGAATCCCCGAGGGCCTCACGGTTGCCGAGCACGAAATGGTCCGATTCCCCTCGCGGTGCGTCCGGGCTTCCGTCCGGCCGCCATCGGTCGACATACTGACCCCAACTTCCGCCGCTTGCACCGCCTCGCCCTCCCCTTCCTCGCCCTGATCCTGCCCGCCGCACTTGACGCAGCGGCGCCCGCGCCCGCGGTGTTGAATGAAATCGTGGTTTCGGCCGCGCGGGCCCCGCAGCCGGCCGAAAACGCGGCGGCAACGGTCCGCGTGCTCACGGCCGATGACCTCGCGCGCGGACCGGCAGTCACACTCGACGGGGCGCTGCGCGCCCTGCCGGCCTTCGGGCTTTTCCGTCGCGCCGACAGCCTCGCGGCCAATCCCACCGCCCAGGGCGTCTCGCTGCGCGGACTCGGCCCCAGCGGCGCCAGCCGCTCACTCGTGCTGCTCGACGGTGTGCCGCTCAATGATCCGTTCGGCGGCTGGGTCGCATGGACGAAACTCCCGCGCGACGGAGCCTGGCGCGCTGAAATCGTACCAGGTGGCGGCGCCACCGCTTGGGGCAACGCGGCGCTCGGCGGCGTCGTGCAGATCCTCACCGCACCGGAACCCTTTTCCCCGACTCACCCGAACGTCGCCTCCGCGCGGTTGTCGGCCTCGGGCGGCTCCTTCGGCACACGCGAGGCCGAGTTTTCCGCCTCCACACCCTCGGGCGGCGGTGAGGCGCGGTTGCTCGGCCGGGCCTTCGCGACGGATGGTTACACGTTGGTCGCGCCCGAACGCCGCGGCGCGATCGACACGCCCGCGTGGAGCCGGCACCGCTGGATCGCGGCCGGTTGGCGCCGCGCCCCGGGCTCGGACGCGCTTGGGATCGCGGTCAATGCGCGGGCCTTCGACGAGACCCGCGGCAACGGCACGCCTTACACCGGTAACCGCAGCCGCGAGTAGTTCGCATCCGTCGCGCTCCGCGGCCAGCCCGAGACCGGTTTTGCGTGGGACGCGACCGCTTACGCGCAGGCCCAAACCTTCGCCAGCACGTTCAGTTCGGTGAACGCCGTGCGCACCGCCGAAACTCCCGCGAGCGACCAGCACACCGTGCCGGCCTCGGCGTTCGGTGCAGCCTGGACGGGCTCCTGGCGCGGGAACGCCGGCGCGCGGACCAGCGCCGGTGCCGATCTGCGGCTCGTCCGCGGCGAGACGCGGGAATATTTCACCTACGCGGGCGGACGTTTCGCCCGGGAGCGCATCGCGGGCGGACGCCAATCCTTCGCCGGGCTCTTCCTCCTCCGCGAACAGGCGCTGGCGAAGGCATGGCGAGCGATCTGCGGACTGCGCGGGGACCTCTGGCGCGACGAAGCCGGCATGCGGCGGGAAACCGATCGCGATTCGGGTGCGGTGCTCCGCAACGACAGCTTTTCTTCCGCCCGCGGATCCGAACTCAGTCCGCACGCCGGGCTGGTCTGGAGCCCGGCCACGGGCTGGCGGTTTCGCGCCAATGCCCAGCACGCTTTCCGCCGGCCCACCCTCAACGAGCTTTACCGGCCATTCCGCCAGGGCGCCAACGTCACGGAGGCGAACCCGCTGCTCCGCACTGAACGCGCGACCAGCGGCGAGATCGGCGCGGAATGGAACGGCGTACTTTCACCGACGGCCGGCACCCTCACGCTATCGGCGACGGGTTTTGCCAACGATCTCCGCGACGCCGTCGCCAATGTCACGATCGCCCGCGGACCCGGGACATTCCCGGTTGTGGGCACGCTGCCGGCCGGCGGTCTCGGTCGCCAGCGGCTCAACCTGGAAAGGATTCGCGTGAACGGACTCGAGCTCGCAGCTGCCTGGCGGCCGACCCCAGCGCTGACCCTCGACGCCGCCGTCCTGTTCAACGACGCGACCGTGCGCTCGGCGCCCGTGGCCCGAACACTGGTAGGCCGCCGGCTGGCGCAGGTGCCACGCCGCTCGGCGACATTTTCGGCCGCGTGGCGCGCGCCGTCGGGCCTGATGATTTCCGGACGCGCCCGCGCGCTGGGACGCCAATTCGAGGACGACGAGAACCAGCTCGTGCTCGGCGCGGCGCTCGTGGCGGACGCGACGGTGAGCGTGCCGGCCGGGCGGCGCACGGAACTTTTCCTCTCGGTCGAGAACGCGGGTGACACGCGGATCGAGACCGGCCGCGGCGCCGACGGCGTGGTCAACGTCGCCGGCCCCCGCGCCTGGCGCGCCGGCCTCCGCGCACGTTGGTGAACAGGCGCGACCCCGTCGCAACCGGAACACTCTCAGTTATCTCCGTTTGCTCCTGTCGGCCGGGCTCGGGACAGGAGGAAACGGAGGCAGCAGAGGGCGAAAGGCCTCAGCGGCGCTGCCGCAGGAGCCACGCGTAGAGCTCCGGGTTGTCGTAGGTCACCGTCCACGAGTCGTGCTTCGCCTCGGGATAAACGGTGAACTGCACGCGCGGCACGCCGGCCTTGCGCAGCGCCGCGACCATGACCTCCGACTCCTCGATGGAAACGGTCGGATCCTTCGCGCCGTGGAACGCCCAGACGTTGAGCTCCTTGAACTCCGCCGCCCGGTTGCGCGCCATGCGCCGCACCGAGGAAAGATCGCCGCCGCCGCAGATGGGCACGACCGACGCGAAACGCGCCGGGTTCTTCACCGCGATGCTCCACGTCCCGTAGCCGCCCATGCTGAGCCCTGTGAGGTGGACCCGCGCGGGATCGACGCGGTGCCGCGCGGAGATTTCGTCCACCAGCGCCAGCACCGCCTCGTCGTCCCACCAGGTGCCCGTCGGGCATTGCGGCGAAACCACGATGAACTCGGCCGCGAGCACGCGCGCGGCCTCCGCGGCCGGACCATCGGCGGCCGGGGTGCGGAGAAGCTTGGGCGGGCCGTGCTTCGCGACGAGCCACGGATCTTCGCCGCGCTCGCCGGAACCGTGCAGAAAAATGATCAAAGGCCACAGCCGCGCGGGATCAGCCGCGTGATTCGGGGGCAGGTGCAGCAGGTAGCGGTAACTAACGTCGCGGGAGATCGTGCGCTTGAAAGTCTGCGCCGTCTGCGTGTCGGCCACCGCGGAGACCGCTGAAACCAACAGGGCGCCGGCGAGGAGGAGGGGCTTTTTCATGGGGCAAGAAATCCGGAGCTCAGGTCCCGTAGAGCCGGTCGCCGAAATCACCGAGGCCGGGCAGGATGTACTTCCGTTCGTTGAGGCCGCGATCGAGAGCGGCGGTGTGAATCACCGTGCCGGGATGCTGCCGCTCCACCTCAGCGACCCCCTCGGGCGCGCTCACGATCGCCACGAGACGCACGTCGGTCGCGCCGTGCTCGCGCACCACCCGAATCGCCTGCGCTGCCGAGCCGCCGGTCGCGAGCATCGGATCGATCACGAAAACGTGCCGGCCGGCCACCGGCGGCAGCTTGCAGTAATAGCTGCGCGCCCGCGCCGTCTCGTGGTCCCGCTCGAGGCCGACGTAGCCGACACTGACGTCAGGGAACAAGTCGGTGAACGGCTGCACCATGCCCAAACCCGCGCGCAAAACCGGCACCACGACGAGCGGCTGGCGCCCGAGCACACGGGCGCGCGTGGTCTCCAGCGGCGTGCTGATCTCCCGCTCCTCGGTCTCAAGGTCGCGGGTCGCCTCAATCGCAAGGAGCGTCGTCAGCTGGTGCGCGAGCGTGCGGAAGGTCGCTGGTTTCGTCGTGCGATCTCGCAGATGGGCGACGAGATGGCCGGCGAGGGGGTGATCAAGGACGCGGACGGGCATGACGTTTTCGGGGTAAAAAGATTGGGACGGTCAGGGCCGCAGCGTGAGCCGATGCACGGCCGGACCGGGTAGCAGCGGCGTGGCCTCCCCGCGCACCCACGCCTCATGGCCGGCGCGGAAGAACGGCGAGAGGGGATGCGCGCTTTGTCCGCCCGGCATGTGGAAGATGCCCTCGGCTTCACGACCTGGCGCGACCACGAGACGCTGGCTCGCGCCGTGACCCGAGGTCTGCGCGCGAGGCATGTCGTTGTCACCCGCCAGCGGCACCTCGGGGAAATCCA
>Ga0075472_10001304_pt1 | contig 10168 bp, 10 predicted proteins | sample DEB19_08_DNA_3_FD_77014 | JGI IMG/M metagenome (GOLD analysis project Ga0075472, IMG submission 77014) | Aqueous microbial communities from the Delaware River and Bay under freshwater to marine salinity gradient to study organic matter... | ecosystem: Environmental > Aquatic > Marine > Coastal ...
CCGAGCCCTACCGCATGGCGCGACTTGCCTCGTACCTGAATCCGTGGGAAACCGCTCAGGGAACGGGCTACCACACGATCCAGGCGCTCAGCGCGATCTCGGGCGGCGGCTTCTGGGGGCGCGGCATCGGCAACAGCCTGCAGAAGTTCGGCTACCTGCCTGAGGACACGACGGACTTCATCTTCTGCATCATCTGCGAGGAGCTCGGCGTGATCGGCGCCATGCTGGTCGTGACGCTCTTCGCGACGCTGCTGCTCTGCGGCCTTGCGATCGTGATGCGCGGCGCGAAGCACGCGCAGGCCGATGCCGTCGTTCCGCCATTCTCGCGGCTGTTCGGCACGGGCGTGCTCTTCACCATCGGGCTGCAGGTGCTCATCAACCTGCTCGTCGTGACCGGACTTGCGCCGACGAAGGGCATTGCGCTGCCGTTCATCTCGTCGGGCGGCTCGGGCTGGGTGATGTCGGGCCTGGCGATCGGCCTGCTGATCTCGATCGAACGATCGGCGATCGAGCGCGAGCAGGAGCTTGGGATCGACGAGGAAGGCCGCGCGCTCGCCGAAGCCGACGAGCCTGAGAGCGCCGTCGACGAAGGCGTCGCCGCGGCATGAGCGCCGGGAGCATCGCGCTTGCAGGCGGAGGAACGGGCGGACATATCTCGCCTGGGATCGCCATTGCCGAGCGATTGGCCGAGATCGCGCCCGCGTTCGACCGCGTGTTCGCGTGCTCGACGCGACCGGTCGATGCGCGGATGCTCGAGCATGTCGGCGCCGATTTCACGCCGATTCCCGCGGAGGGACTCTCGCCGCGGCCGTTGAAGCTCGTGCGATTCATGCGTGCGTTCGTCGCGGGGCGCGCTGCGGCGCGCGACCTGCTCGCCGAGCGCGGAGCGCGGGCCGTGATCGCGCTGGGTGGATATGTCACAGGCCCTGTCGTCCATGCGGCGCATGCGATGAAGGTGCCCGTGCTGCTCGTGAACCTCGATGCCACGCCTGGCAAGGCGAACCGTTGGGTCGCGAAGCGCGCTGCCCGCGTCCTGACCGCATGCGCCACACCGTCCATGCCTGGTTTTGCCGAGAGAATCGTGGGAATGCCGGTGCGCCGGGCGGCGCTCGCGCCGGCAGCGCGGGTGGAATGCATGGCGAAGCTCGGGCTTGAACCGGGATTCCGCACGCTGCTCGTGACGGGCGCGTCGCAGGGCGCGACGAGCCTCAATGAGCTCATGCTGCATCTCCTGACGCACCATCGCGGCGCGTTCGGCGAGTGGCAGGTCGTGCATCTCGTCGGCAACGCCGAGCGTGGCTCGATCGAGCAGGCGTACAGGGGCGCGCGCGTGCGCGCGAAGGTGATCCCGTTCCTGCACGAGATGGGGCTTGCTTGGGGTGCTGCGGATGTCGCCCTCTCGCGCGCAGGCGCGAACTCGGTCGCGGAGGCGATCCTGAACGCCGTACCGACGGTATTCGCGCCGTACCCGTACCACGCGGACCTGCATCAGAAGTGGAACGCGGCGCCGTATCACGACGAAGGCGTCGCGGTGCTATGCGAGGACCGCATCGACGCCATGAAGAACATGCCCGGGATGGGGAATGCGCTTCTGGGGCTGATGGGAGATCACGCGCGCCGCGAGGCGATGCGCGCAAGGCTCACCGCGCGTCCGCGCGAGGACGCCGCGCTCGAGATCGCGCATGCGGCGCTCGAGCTGGCTGCGCGCGGCTGACGCGCGATGCAAGTTTGAGCATCACTCGACGCCGGCGAGCCACTCGGCGAGAAGATCCACCGTCGCCTCGAGGTCGCCCTTGTCGACCATCTCGGTGGTCGTATGGATATAGCGCGTTCCCGTGACGATCGCGATGCAGCGCGCGCCGACGCCTGCGCGCTGGATCGCGGCGCCATCCTGGCCGCCGCGCGGCAGGATCGACTTCTGGTACGGGATCTTGTGCTTCTTCGCGACCTTGACCACATCCTCCACGAGTCCGAGGTCGGAGATCATCGAGCTGTCCTGGATGAGGATTCCCGCGCCGAGGCCTTGCTTCGTGACCCGCTGGTTGTCGGGAACGCCGGGCGTGTCGCAGGCGAGCGTGACGTCGAGGCCGACGCCGATGTCCGCCTTCGCGGCATACGCGGCCGTCTGCGCGCCGCGCAGGCCGACCTCTTCCTGCGTGGTGAACGCGCAGACGATCTCGCAGGCATGGCCGCCCTTGCGCTTTGCGAGCGCGCGGCAAGCCTCGATGCCGATGTAGCAGGCGAGGCGGTTGTCGATCGCCTTCGAGACGAGCTTCTTCGGCGTCTCGAGGAAGGGCTGGTCGAGCACGACGAAGTCGCCGATCTCGACGAGCTTCTGCACTTCCTTCGCGTCACGCCCGAGGTCGACGAAGAACTCCTCGACGCCGGGGACCTTCGTGCGCTCGGCTTCGTTCGAGATATGGATCGGCTTGCCGCCCGGGTTCATCACGCCGTGGTAGTCGCCGTGGGGCGTGCAGACCTTCACGCGCGCCGCGAAGAGGTTGCGCGTGTCGAAGCCGCCGGCGGCGTTCAGCCAGATCATGCCGTTCTCGTCGACATGTCGCACGAAGAAGCCGATCTCGTCCATGTGCGCGGCGAGCATGACGCGCACGGGCGTGCGCTTCGACTTCCTGGTTGCCTTGCGGGTGCAGATCAGCGAGCCCATCGCGTCGACCGCGCTGGAGTCGAAGAGGCCCTTGGTTTCCTTCGCGATCAGCTCGCGGACGCGGTGCTCGCGGCCAGGGACGCCGGGGACTTCGCAGAGACGACGGAAGAGATCGACATTGAGCATGGTGGTTCCTTGCCGCAGGAGCGGCGGGGCGCGATGGTATAGGATCGCGGCATGCTGTTCGACTCCCCGCTTCGTGACGAGCACAGGGCGTTTGCCGCGCAGGACGCCGCTCGCCGCGCGGAGCGCGCGAGGGAAGCCCGCGGCGCGATGGTCACGCGGCGCGAAGTCGAGGTCGAGTACCTGCCGTTCGGCCCTGCAGACGCCGAGGGCGCGCCCACCTGCGAGGTCGTGGCCGCGTTTGCGGAGGTGGAGCTCGAGTATGCGGCCATCCGCAGCGGGGTGGCGCTTGTCGACAGCCCCCAGCGTGGAACGCTGGTCGTGCGTGGCGCGGACCGCGTGGACTTCGTGAACAGGCTGGTCACACAGGAGATCAAGAAGCTCGCGGACGGCGCCGTGGCGCGCGCGTTCCTGACCAACCGCAAGGGGCGCATCGACGCCGACCTGGTGATCGCGCGCCTGCCCGATGCGCTGGTGATCGACACGCTCGCGCACGATCTGGCGGCGCTGCGCGAGGCGCTCGAGAAGATGCTCTTCGGCGAGGATGTCGTCTTCGAGTCGCGCGCGGAGACGCATGCGCGCATCGCGCTGCACGGGCCCAAGGCCGAAGGCGCGCTGAAGGCGCTCGGATTGCTGCATGCGGCCGAGGCATGGAGCGCGGCGCTTGGCGATGTGCGCGCGGAGATCTGGCGCGTCGACGAGCTCGGCGCGCCCGGATTCGAGCTGAGCGTGCCTCGCACGCATGCCGCGAGCGTGTGGCGTTCGTTCATCACCTTCGGCGCGCGCCCTGCTGGCTGGTTCGCGAGCAACACCGCGCGCCTCGAGGCGGGCTCGCCATGCTTCCGCATCGACTACGGTCCCACGAATCTGCCGCATGAATCGGGCGTTCTCGAGTCGCGCGTGTCGTTCACGAAGGGCTGCTATCCCGGGCAGGAAGTCGTCGCGCGCATGCACAACCTCGGGAAGCCGAAGCAGAGGCTCGTCGGGCTGCGGATCGAGGCGGACCTGCTGCCGGTCGCCGACGCGCAGGTGTTCGCGCTCGCGGACGGCACTTCGCTTGGAGACCAGGTCGGCGTGGTGACCTCGAGCGGGCTTGCGCCGATGCTTGGCGCGGTGCCTGTCGCGTTTGCCATGATCTCGTCGAGTTCCTACGGGCTGGGCACGAAGGTGCTCGTCAATGCCGAAGGCGAGCAGGCGCCCGCGACGGTGTGCGCGCTGCGCTTCCTCGAGGAGCAGGCGTGATGGCCGACTCCGTGCTGCCCGACTTCAAGTCGACCGAGATCGTGCTCTTCATCGGCGGAGCGGTGCTCACCATCGCGGTCTTCGTGATTGCCGTCGTGCTCTTCCGCGTCGCGAGCCGCGAGCATCGCCAGCAGCTGGAGCGTGAACGGAAGGAGTCGGGCGAATGAGCGGCGAATTCGTCGAGCTCTGCGAGGTCGGGCCGCGCGACGGCCTGCAGAACGAGAAGCGGTTCGTCGCCACGGCCGACAAGCTGCGCTACATCGACATGCTCGTCCGCGCTGGTTTCCGTGAGATCGAGGCGACGAGCTTCGTGAGCCCGAAGTGGGTGCCGCAGCTCGCCGACGCCGAGCAGGTGCTGCCCGCGGCGATCGCGGCGCATCCGAAGACGCTATTCTCGGTGCTGGTCCCGAACGAGAAAGGCCTCGAGCGCGCGCTTGCGTGCGGCGCGCGCAAGGTGAGCGTGTTCACCGCGGCCAGCGAGGGATTCGCCCGCAAGAACATCAACGCCACGATCGCAGAGTCGATCGAGCGCTTCCGCCCCGTGGTCGCGGGCGCGCACGCCGCGGGTGCGACCGTGCGCGGCTATGTGAGCTGCGTGGTGGCGTGTCCGTACGACGGCGCCATCGCACCGGAGGCCGTGCGCGAGACCTGCGTGCGGCTCGTCGAGATCGGCGTCGACGAGCTCGATCTCGGCGACACCATCGGCGCGGGGCATCCGGACGACATTGCGCGCATGCTCGACGCGTGCGCGGCCGTGCGCCCGATGCGCGAGCTTGTGCTCCATCTGCATGACACTTCCGGCCGCGCGGTTGCGTGCGCCGATCGCGCACTAGCGTTGGGCGTGCGGAGGTTCGATGGATCGGCGGGCGGCATCGGCGGATGCCCATACGCGCCGGGCGCGCGCGGAAATGTCGCGACCGAGGCGCTTGCAGAGCTGTGTGAATCGCGCGGCTACCGAGTGTCGCTCGATCGCGTTTCGCTCGGAGAAGCTGCGCGGTTCATCGCCGGCGTGCTCACGGGCGCGCCCGCCTGAGGAGCGACATCGAGCTTCTGTATGCCTTGCGCGTGAAATGCCACAGGCCAAGCGGACCGTGCATCGGTCGAGAGCGCGAAGAAGTGCCCGCGCTTGCCGAGCGCGTGCATGCGCACGGTGGTGCCTTCAAGGACGACCGCGTGCGGTCGACCCGGGAATCCGTACGAGCCGGTGTTCACGACATGGCGGCCGCCCACTGAAGTATGGAATGCCCGATGGCTGTGGCCGACGATCACGGTGCCCGCCTGCGGAGCGTATCGCTCGGCCCAGCTGGCGGCGAGCGAGGCGTAGCCCGCCCAGTAATGCAGCACCGCGAGCGCGCGCGCCGGATGCATGAGCATGTTGCCGAGCGTCGAGACATGCGCGCCGTCTCCCATGACGCGCCACTCGGCGATCGCCGCCTCGCGCGCAGCGGCGAAGCGAACAGCGTCTTCCGCCAGACCCTTGGGTGCGGCTGCGAGGACCTGCTCGAACGCGGCGCGCATGACCGACGCCTGCGGCGACCATGGCGCGACGGCGGGGTGGAACGCGTCGCCGTGCGTGATGTAGATGGCGCCGTCGGCGAGCGCGATCGAGCGCACCTCGCTGATGAACGGGTCGTGGTTGCCCGCGATGAGGTCGAGCTTGATGCCGCGGGTGACGCAGATGTCGCGGAAGCGGGCGAGCTCGAGCTCGGCGTCGGCGCGGTAGGCGACATGGTGCAGTTCCGCAATGTCGCCGTTGACGATCACGCGGTCGAAGTCGGCGAGCAGCGGCTCAAAGGCATCGGCGCGCCCGGCACCGCCTGGGCGGCCGAGATGCAGGTCACTGAGGATCAGCGTGCGTGGGAGACGCAGGGGACTCATTGTGCGCGGAAGGCCGAGGGGCGGCATTCCGCTGGAAGGGCAGATCGGCGGATCGGTGGAGTTGGTTCAGAGCAACGGGCTCGGAATCGCCTCAACGCTCGGCGGGACCACCGCCGTCGGTCATGCCTGGCCCAAAGGTAATGCGGTTTTTGCCCGCACGCTTGGATTCCAGGCAGAACCCGTCGGCGGCCCGATAAAGCGCCGAGCCATCGAGACCGTGCCAGGGGAACGACGCGAAGCCCGTCGAGACCGTCACGGTCCCGGGACCTTCGAGCCCAATGTGCGTGAGGCTGAGCTCTCCGACCGCGCGCTGGAAACGCTGCGCGATGTGCGTCGCGGCGTCGCGGTCGAGCGTGCCGCCGCGACGCGGTCCGTCTGGATCGCAGAAGAGGACGGCGAACTCGTCGCCGCCGATGCGGAAGATGTGGTCGCCGCGCCGCACCGACGAGCGGAGCAGCTCGACGATCTCCTTGAGCACCTCGTCGCCCGTGTGGTGGCCGAAATCGTCGTTGTAGCGCTTGAAGTCGTCGATGTCGAAGAGCATCAGTCCGAAGAAGCGCCAGTCGCGCTGGCAGGCGCGGATGGTGTCGGCGAGGAGCTTGTCGAACGCGCGGCGGTTGCCCGCGCCCGTGAGGTCGTCGGTCCACGCGAGGCGGCGGAGTTCCTGGTGCGACTCTGCGAACTCGAGCCAGGTCGCGAGCCAGTTCGCCCAGTGGATGAGGATGTGCTCGTCGATCGCGCGCGAGAGAAGCGTGCCGAACGGGCGCCCATCGCCGCGCAGCACGGGAATCTGGCGGAGCCCGCGGCGCTCGAGTGCAGTGGCGTCTTCCTCGCCCGGCCGAGGATCGGCCGCGAAGTGGACATCGCTGGTTCCGATGTTGAAGCGGAGCACGCGCATCGCGACGCCCTGCACATCGTGGCCTTCTCCGACGGCGCGCACGAGGTCGAGGTCGCCGGGCGCCGACTGCGGCATGTTGGGCTGTGCAGGTCGCGACGGCGCCGGCATGTGAAACGGCGTCGTGTTGCGCGCGCGGGCCGGCTGCGCTGGAGCAGGCTCAGCGCGCGTGGGAGGCACGGCTGGAGCGATCGCAGGGGCCTGTCGGCTGCGCTCCTGCGCGCGCTCGACGGTCTCCTCGACGACATTCTTTGGCGATGGAATCGCGGCCTTCGTGCCCTCGGAAAGCCCGAGTTCGCCCAGGACGCGCTCGAGCTCGTCCTCGCGCGCGGGCAGGCGAATCGAGTCCTCGAAGCCCTCGCGCGTGCACTCTGCGGTGATGTCGTCTTGCGCTGCGTGCACCGCAACGATGAGCGGCGCGACGGGATCGACGCGCTCGAACGCGATCGCGACCGCGGCTGCGTCGAAGTGCTCGCAGTCGGGCGAGATGATGACGCCCGCGATCGGTTCGGCGGCGGAGGCGCGGCGGCACTCGTCGACGGCATCGAAGAGCGTCGGGACCTCCGTGACATTGATGACGCGGCGGCGCGCCATGGCGGCGAGGTCGCGCATGCCGTCGCCGTTGCCGACGATGATCACGCGCGCGCGGCGGGTTCGATCTGCGATGCGGTCGAGGCTCACGGTTGGCCTCCGCGGCGATCGTCGTCGTTCCAGCCGAGCAGCATGTCGAGCTCTTCCGCGGTCAGCGCGGTCGAATGCGGCGCGTTTGGATCGGCGCGGCCGTCACCCGAGTCGTCGTGCTCGAGCGCGGCGGCCGGCGGCGGCGCTGGCTCCTCGCGATGCTCGACGATGCGGAGTTGGGGCGCCGGACGGGATGCGGTCGCATGCGACGGCTCGAATGAGGGCTGCGACGAGGCCGGCTTGTGCTCGATGACGGTCGCGCGCTGGACCTGCACGGCGTACTCGCCCGCGATCACCCAGATCGCGACCTGCGGAAGCCGAAGGCGCACGGCCTGAAAGAGCGATGAGAGCTGGTCGATGCGCTCGTCGTCGGCGACGAACAGCGCCGTGCGCTCTCGCCCGTCGCGGTTGTCGCGCTCGAGCCGCACGAGTTCCGCCATCGCGACGACAGGATGCCCGATAAGCTCGCAGGGGACCTCGGAGTCGCGAATCGCGTCGAGAAGCGCCGAGGAGGCGTCACCGTCTGCTGAGACCAGCAGGACTGCTCGGGTGTGCAGACGCAGCGCGTCGGCGGGCTTGGGCGCGGGCACGGGCACTCTCGGGCGACTCCTCGGAGGTGAATTACTAGCACCGCTTTGGCCGAGTTCCTGCGGGACCTGCCAAGTGGCGGGTTTTTGGGCGCAGTCGGTACCGTTGCCGCGGAAGTCGTTGCGTAAACGCTTGATTTTGCTATCCTCTCCGACCCGTCGCCCACCGTCCGTGGTGGGCACACCCCCGTCCGCGCTTCGCGGCGCGGGGCACCCAGGACCCGTGCCCGGCTTCAGCCGGGCGCCACTTTCAGGATTGCAAATGACCCAGTTCCAGACGCAGGCTCCCGCGTTCCGCCTCAAGGAAGGTGCCGCTGGTCGCCTTTTCGTCGACTACCGCGCCACCGACGATCTCCGCCGGCTCATGACGCCGAACGGCAAGATCTACTCGCGCAAGCGCACGGGTCTGAGCGCGCAGCACCAGCTGCAGGTCGCACAGGCGATCAAGCGCGCGCGCTTCATGGCGCTGCTTCCGTACACATCGGCGACGATGTAAGAGCTCGAGCAACTCGCGACCGGCTGCGGATTTGAGCGGTCGCCGCTGCGGCGGCTCCCGTGGTTTGAGCGGTCGCCGCTGCGGCGGCTCCCGTGGTTTGAGCGGTCGCCGCTGCGGCGGCTCCCGTGATTTGAGCGGTCGCCGCTGCGGCGGCTCCCTCTGGTGCTCGGATGTCGTGGGGTGCGCGCAGACGAAGTCTGCCCGAGATTTGAGCGGTCGCCGCTGCGGCGGCCTACCAGGTCGTCGCGCGCTTCCAGAGCCAGAGGCTCCGGAGTTTCCGCAGCCCGATGTCGCTCGGATCGACCGCGCGACCGCGCGTGATCCACTCGTGCGCCGCCGACAGCCGGCCGCGGCGCAGCGCGATCAGCGCAAGATTGTGATGTGCGACGACCGACTTTGGGTCAAGCCGCAGCAGCCTGCGCGACAGCGCGCGGCCCTTCCGAAGGTTCCCGCGCTCGAGCGCGACGCGCGCCGCGAGCCGCAGCAACTCCGCGTCGTTCGCGTGTACGCGCAGCACATCGGGACCGAATCGCTCCTTCAGCACCGTTTCCGCGCGCTCCGAGAGCCCGCACTCGAGCAGCGCCGCGATCGTCTCGAGCACATCGATCCGGTCCTGCGGCGCACCGCGTGCATCGAGCTCCTTCACGATCAGTCCGCGCGCGTCTTCGCGGAAGCCGCGCGCGAGTCCGACCAGCGCGGCCTCCAACTGGAGCCCGGGTAGATCGGCCGCGATGCGGCTGATGACCTCGGTGTGGCGCAGTGCGCGCGTGATGTCGCCGCGGCGGCGCATCGTGCGCGACAGCAGCAGGTGCAGCCGCGGGTTCGACGGCTCGTTGCGCGCCAACTGCTCGAGGATCTGGCTCGCATCGTTCAGCCTGCCGCAGGCAAGGTGTATGCGCGCGGCCTCGAGCGCGGCAGGCGTCGGAAGGCCGCCGCGGCGGAATTCCTCGGCGAGAAGCGGGGCGGTCTCCGCCGCGCGGTTCGCGAGAAGCAGCACGCGCGCGAGCTCGACGCGCACGCCGTTGAGCGACGGCCCCTCGGCGATCGCGCGGCGGAAGCAGTGCTCCGCGCGCACCAAGTCGCCGCGCATGACCAGGCTGCGCGCGATCTCGAGATGCGAGGTCGCGGGCCGCTTGATGGCGTCGAGCGCCATGTAGTACGCGGTCTCGGCCTCATCGTGTCGCCCGAGCTGGGCGAACATGCGGATGAGCATCGACACCGCGGTCTCGCACGCGGGATCGATGCGCAGCGTCGCCTCGAGCGCGGTGATCGCGTCGGCCTGGCGGTTCAGCTTCATGAGCAGAAGCCCCTGGGCGAGCCGCGGATCGCGCGCGGTCGGCAGCAGCGTCGCCGACTGGCGGTACTGCTGGAGCGCCTCGTCGTTTCGGGCGGTCGCCTCGAGGATCCAGCCGAACTGCAGCATCCAGTCGCCGCGCGTCGGGTCGCTGGCAAGCGCCGCACGGAGCTCGCGCTCGGCTTCCTTGAGCCTGCCCTGCCGGAGCATCTCGCGAGCGCGGTGCGCGTGTTGTTCGCCTTTGCTGGATTCGGCCATCGCGTGGTTCCGTCGGGAGCCTGAAGATACGCGCCTTCGTCGGCATTCA
>Ga0075472_10001308_pt1 | contig 10157 bp, 8 predicted proteins | sample DEB19_08_DNA_3_FD_77014 | JGI IMG/M metagenome (GOLD analysis project Ga0075472, IMG submission 77014) | Aqueous microbial communities from the Delaware River and Bay under freshwater to marine salinity gradient to study organic matter... | ecosystem: Environmental > Aquatic > Marine > Coastal ...
AGGAACTGGTCCACCAGCGATTGTGTTAAGCGCTGCATCACCAAGATCTGCCTTTGAACCAAGTACAGAACCATCAACAAGAATCGCTCCACCAATAAGTGGCTTCTTTAGACCGAACTGTGCAGCTTGCTTCAAGAACTGAACTGCGTCAGCTCCACCAAGTCCTGCATAAACAGCATCGATGTCCTTTGGAAGTGCTGCGATTTGTGATGAGTAATCCTTTGTACCAAGTGCTGGCCATTGTGCAGCAACGATTGTTCCGCCTGCCTTACAGAAACCAGTAGCGAAGCCACCAGCGTTTGCATAAGGGAATGAATAATCGTCAGCAATGATTGCAACCTTGCGGTATCCAAGATTCTTGTAAGCGATTTCACCTACACCACCTGACCACTGAGCAGCATCTCCGTGGAAACGGAAGAAGTTCTTTGACTTAGCAACTGTTGTTGTTTCTGTCGCAGATGACGCAGTGTTGATAAATGTTACTGAAGGAACCTTCTTTGAGTAGTTAGCAATTGCAACGCCTTCGTCACCTGAAAGTGGTCCGAATACGATGTCAACCTTGTCCTTCTCAACAAGCTTCTTTGCCTTTTCAAGTGCTAGCTGTGGAGTTGCATCTGAAGCTTCTTCGATGACAACAATCTTCTTTCCACCAGCTGTGCTCTTGATTTCCTTAAGAGCCAAGTTAAGACCCTTAGTGATTTCTGGCGCTGGACCAGCGAATGGACCAATGGTCGCATTGATGAATCCGATTTTGATCGTACCAGCGGCTTGGCTTGAGGGTGCTGTTACTAAGCCAGCTGCAAGTACACCAGCTACAACGCCAACGATGGCGGTGCGGCTAATTCGTTGTGCCTTCATGTATCTCCCCTGTTCGGTTTGTAGTTGAAGAATTTCTTCAACCGTTGTGTCGGAACTGCCTGACGCTAGTTCTGAACAAATCTGTCTTCGCCAGAAGACAGAAACTTACGTGTGCATTCATGCTGATGCACCAGCTTTCTTTGCGCGGCGTGCTCGTACTTGCGCTGCGATTCCCATTAAACCTTGAGGTGCAAGAAGGAGAACCACAATAAATAGAATTCCAGTTGCTCCAACATAATATTGAGTGAAATCTTGAATGATTGCTTCAAAGACTGCAATCAATACTGCTCCGACAAATGCTCCACCCAAATAAGTCGCGCCGCCAACTACCACGATGACAAGTAAATCAATTGAACGTACAAGGCCGACGCTATCTGGTGAAATATTTGTTACGTAAAAGACTCCCATAACTCCTGCGATGGATGCGATAAATGCAGAGAATACAAATGCAATCATTTTAAGTGGCATGGTGCGATAGCCCATAGAAATCATGCGATCTTCGTTATCTCGTACGCCTTTAAGAGCTATACCGAATGAAGTTCTTTCAAGGAATTTGCAAAGCGCGAAGAGAATGATTGCAATGCCAAGGAATAAATAATAAAGCGGCTTTACATAGGCAAAGTCCATACCGAAAATAATTGGACTTGGGATGCTATTGATTCCTGTATGTCCTCGTGTAATTTCTTGAGCCTGATTTGCAAATGAATACAGACCGAGTGTCACTGCAAGTGTGAGCATGAAGAAGTAGACGCCTTTGGTTTTTAGTGCAATCCATCCAATAAGCACACCTGAGAGAGTGCCAGCTAAAATTGCTAGCGGAACAGATGTTCCAAATTTAACGTTGTGATTTACCGAGCTAATTGCAACGATGTAACCAGCAACACCTGAGAAGAAGAGTTGGCCGAGTGACATCAAACCCAAATTGCGATTAAGGAAAGACATACTCAAAGCAGCAACACCGAGCCAAATTGCGCGAGTGCCACCGCTTGAAACCCAAAAATCTGGATCAGGTCTGATGTAAGGAAAGGCAATTGCCAGAGCGATTACTCCGACATACAAAATCCATTTTCTTGTCATTGTTTCTTCCCCAAAATTCCTTGAGGGCGAAATGCCAAGATAAGAATGAGCATCGCGAATGTAATTATTCCGGCGAAGGTTGGGTAATAACCAGTTGCAAATTGACCAATTACGCCAACTAAGAATGAACCAATCGCAACTCCACCAATAGATCCAAGGCCGCCAATGATCACAACTTGTAATGAGAAGAGTAGATAGTCCCCATCAGTACCCATGCCGAATGAATTTGTGGTGCCACCGACAGCTCCTGCAAAACCAACCAGCAAAGAACCTAAGAAGAATATCCAGATAAATACAGCCTGCACATTGATACCAAGTGCTGAAACCATTGTTGTGTCATCTACACCTGCGCGAATGATTGCGCCATAGCGAGTCTTTGAAATAAATACCCACAAACCAATGGCTACAAGAATTGCAAGGATTAAAACGAAAATTCTAAAGAATGGATATGAAAGGCCAAGACCAGGAATTGGAACTGAGAAAGAAACACTCTCAGGAATGTTTGTTTGGTAATACTCTCCGCCAAAGATTGCAAGCATTGCCTGCGCAAGAACTAGTGATACGCCCAATGTAATGAGCGCAACTCGTAACTCTTCATATTGAAATTTGCGCAATAAAAGAACATAAACAAGTGTTCCGAAAATACCTAATGTCAGTGCTCCAACAATGGCTCCGTAGAGCCAATTTCCTGTTTTATCTGCGACCGTCCATGAGACATAACCCGCCAGCAAATAAAAAGCACCGTGTGCCAAATTAATTACACGCATCAAACCAAAGATCAGTGTGAGCCCACTTGCAACAAGAAAGTACAAACCCGCGAGCGTCAGTCCATTAAGAAAAGTAAAAATGAATTGCGTCATCGATACTCCTCTCCATGGGTACTCCAGCTTGTATCTACCCCTGTATACAAGTGGATAAGCGGGGTGGCAGTCAATGGACTTTGACGGGAAATTCGAGCGTAATTCATTCGTTACTTAGGCCTGATCCCCGAAAAATGGAGCCATGGATTGAACAATTTCGTGCATGTTGACACGTAGATGCCCCAGGTGTCCCTCAACGGCTTTCTTAATTGCTGACATGTCCTTACCGATTATGGCCTGAGCAATTTCAGTGTGTTCATCTGAGCAGGTCACAAGATCGCGTGCACCGGAAACAGAGCGAGCCCAAAAACGTTGAATTCGACGACGAGTTACTCTGGAAACATCGGCAATCATTTCATTATTCGCCGCTCGTATCACGGTCTCATGAAATATTTTGTCGTGTGCAATCCAGCCATCGCGATCGCCCTTTGATGCAGCTGCTGACATATGTGCCGCAGACTCCTTGAGAACTTGAGCGCCAGCGTTATCTATATTTTTAGCTGCACGTTGGAACATATATGTATCGCAGAGAATCAAAAGATCTATAGCTTCGTCAACATCTTTTGATGTCAACATCGCAACAGTGAAACGACCTGCTTCACCGCGCTTAACTATTCCTTCAGTTTCTAAACGTTTGAGTGCTTCGCGAACTGGAGTGCGACTGACGCCAAGTTCTGAGGCTAATTTGTTCTCAGATATTTGGGAATTAGTTGGAATTCGAAAAGAAGTAATGGCAGCAATAAGCCATTCATATGCGTCATCGCCAAGTGACTCCGAAGTCTTCGGATCCAGCTTCGCTGCGCCTTTTTTCGCTGCCATAACTTCTCTCCTAGTTCTGCATCAGTTTCTTAATCAGACGCGATTAAGAAACTCTCTGTTCTTAACGTTAACAGGAACCTTCATTAGTTCAAGTACTCCTTTAGAAACGTGAGTGCTGTAGCGGTGGAATGCTTCTTCACCCTTTGCCTTCGTTGCACGCATTGGGTTTCCGATGATTCCATTTTCAACGAATTCGTGGTGATCCATAGGGAATTGGAAGTATTGATAACCTTCAAATTCGACATCTGGCATTCCGTCATCTTTGGAAAATGACTTAGGCAAGAACGCTGGTGTATGTGCGCGCGTATCAACTGCGCGCTCCATACGTACCAAATTATCGTTCCACGCCATATCTTGTGATGTTTCAAGCTCACTTGAGTGCCATCCTGGAGTCTCCTCCGGTGGATTTTCCATAAGCCCAGCAAGGATTCCTGTGTAGCGCTCCATATATGGCTTTACGAAACCAATCAATGCGTTTGTCTCATAGCGCAATTTACGAAGTACTGGATCTACAACTTTGATATTTGATCCATGACCATTTACGAAAATGATTCGATTGAAACCGTGATGAATCAAGGAACGCGCAACGTCATACATCAAGTTGTTAAGGGTCTCTGCACGAACTGTGATTGTTCCGCGTCCTTGTCCTGGTCCATACATGTGCTGTGGTGAGTACCCTGTCCAAATTGGCGGTGTGTGCAAAATTCCAATTTGTTCTGAAACACGTGCTGAAACTTCTACAGCAGTAATTGTGTCTGTGTACAAAGGCAAGTGTGGGCCGTGCTGTTCTGTACTAGCCATTGGAACAATTACGACATCTTTCTCTGCAAGATACTCATTGATGTCTACATAAGAGAGATCTGCAATGTTCCATGAGCGGAACTTATTGCGGAAGGCATCATCCCCCGTTGTAATGTGTGGAACTTTTCTTGGGGGTGTTATGTAACTGGTCATCTCTGCTCCTTTGGCTTATTTTTCTCGTACGCTGATAAGTGATAGAAAACGTTGTGCAACTGCAATACCGAACTCATCAGAGTTGGCATGCAAAGGTAATTTCTCAACCGGAATTTCTGGGTTGATATTTTTCATAAGTGCTGCTTCAAATGTCGCATCTGCATCGCGGTCCCAGAAAACACCACCAGGAACATTTGGAATTGAATATCCCTCACCTGGAATAACAATCTCAACTGGTCCCTTTGAAGTGTTGGCACATTCAGCAAAATATGCACCGATTGTGCCCATCTCTTCTTTTGTGCAACGTGCAAGTGCGAACTCTGGATTGTGATCATAAATTGGACGGTTCTTAAACTCATCCGAAATAGAAGTTGTGTGGTGCACAGAAAAATCAACACATGCAGGCACAAGTATTTGTGGAATTCCAAGTGGACCAACGCGCTTCATTCGACGCGGTCCGCCGTAATGAATTCCGCCTACAAGAGTTCCAACTATTTCTGATGGCGTGAAATCAATAACTCCAACGAATTGACCTGCTTCAGCAAGCTCTTCCATTGCTGGTCCACCTACGCCATTTGCGTGAAAAGTAACTACTTCAAATCCTGATTTTTCTAACTCTTTTTGTAGCGCCATCACAGCTGTTGTTGTGTTTCCAAGCATTGTGACTGCGACGTACTTGCTGCCAGCAGGTGGCACTGTTAATTCGTGACCGTGATTTACAAGACCTGCCATTGCAGCAACTGCATTGTCATAAATTGTCTTTGAAATATGGTTCAAACCTAAAATATCAATAACTGTGTGCATCACTAACATGTCACTTGTTCCTACGAGTGGACCAAATTCATGACGACCAGATGCAATTGGTGATAAAACTAATTTTGGAACACCTATTGGCAAGCTCATAAGTGCGCCAGCTCCCATTACGGAGCCCTCAGCGCCACCGATACCGATGGCGCCGAGGACTTCCCCCTTGGAATGGAGTTCCTTTACTTTTTCGATGACAAACGTTCTCATTCGTTCCACTGCGCGCCCGCGAGTTCCAGAATTCTGTAACTCGTGCAGAGTGATTCCACCAAAGATTGCTAAGTCCTCGTGAGAAATATCAGGTGTAATTCCGAGTGGTTCACCCAGAATTCCTGTATCAATCACAGTCGTCTTAATTCCGAGACGGTTTAATCCATCACGAATATAAGCCGCTTCAGGACCTTTAGTATCTAAAGTGGCGATGATAAGAACGGATTTGCTCACGATAATTAGATCAAAGGAAGCAAATGCTTAGCGTTCTCTTCAACTAGCCAGTCATAGAACGATTCAGTAAGAATGCTTGAACCGTGGTCAATGATGAACTTAAGTTGTTCTGGACTGATATCCACGTTATCGAAGTTTGTTTCCAAAGCATTCTTGTAGTGGTTAGCAGGAGTGCGATCGATTGGAGCAACGAACTCAGCTGTGAGTGCGCCGTCATAACCAATGCTCTTAAGTGTGTCGATGAGTTTCTTCCAGTCATAGTCACCGTGACCTGCAGGCATACGGTTGTTCTCAGCTACGTGGAAGTCGGTCAGGCGACCCTTTGTGCTGCGAATTGCTTCGTATAGATCTGCTTCTTCGATGTTGATATGGAATGCATCAAGACAAACACCGCAGTTTGGGCCAGTTGCCTCAGCGAGAGCCATTGCTTGCTCTGCGCGATTAAGGAAATAAGTTTCGAAGCGATTGAGTGGCTCAATTGCTAAACGAACTCCAGCTTTTTCTGAGTGCTCGTAAATTTCTTTCATTGACTCAACTGCCCACTTCCACTCCTCATCAGGTGTGGCATCAGGAACAATTTTTCCTACTGTTGCAGGAACAATTGTCATTTCATATCCGTCGAGTTCTTTCACCATAGTGATGCAGTCTTTTGTGTACTGCACTGACTTGGCACGCTGTCCTGGATCTGCTGCGACGAGATTTCTTTCACCGAGCATGAGTGTTACTGAACCCCAGCACTTAAGACCATGGTCATCAAGTAATTTCTTGGTGTCCTTACTTCCATTGAGTCCGAATTGCTCTGGTTCACCGCTGATCTCGATGCTCTTGTAGCCATATTTAGCTAGACGCGCGATTGTCACCTTAATAGGTTCAGCGCGCATCCAGTTATGCATTGATAGATGCATGATTCTCCTTTCAAAAAGAATCGATGGGTTACTAGTAACGCCCGTTCTTCGGAGGACCGAATCCAAGTTTTCCTGGATTCAGGATTCCATCCGGATCCCACGCGTCTTTTACTCCAAGGAGTAAATCAGATGCGGCGCCATGCTGTACTCGCATGAAGCGCCCGAGCTTTAACCCGACACCATGGTGTTCATTGAGTGAACCCCCGTTATCGAGGCTGGCCTTAATCGCAGCATCCCAAACTCGGTCGTGAAGAGCAATAGCTTCTTGTGGATCTTCTGGTCCGTTATCAATATAGAAACGGTCGTAAATCATTCCGCCCCATGGGAACCAGTGTGAAAAGTGCGCGGTGTAACGGGCTTTGTATTCGGAGAAACCTTCTTCAATCACTTTCTTCTTCGCCCAATAAATTTTTTCTAAATCTTCAAAGCGAGCGCATGTATCTGTTGTTCCAAAGATCTGAGGTGGCGCAGGAATGTTGCCATGCTTAAATGGTTCGTACTTTCCGTCCCACCACATCTTGCCGATTTCTGGACCATATGACTTTCCACCCACCGCTTCGCAGAGTTTTGCAATCTCGGCGCTCTCGAGTGCGGTCAGTGCTTTTGTTCCATCACACATAATGACAAGCAATACACCTTCAACTCCCAAGTTAAGCCATGAAGAGAGTTTTGCACTATCTGCTTCGTCGTATAAGCGAATAACTGCAGGGCGCCAACGATCAGTCATGATGCGACGAGCGGCTTCAATTCCTTCAGAAATATTTTTAAATCCATAAGAAAGAAACTCCATTGATTCTGGAATTCTTTCGATGCGCATTGATGCCTTTGTAATAATTCCAAGTGTTCCTTCTGAACCAACAATCGCCTGAATAATTCCAGGACCGGATGCGTGATTAGGAACTTTCATTGTTTCAACAAGTTTTCCTGGTGGAACCGCAGCTTCAAGTTGCAATACCAAGTCTTCTGCTTTGCCGTACTTAGTAGATACAACGCCTGAACCACGTGCTGCTAAATATCCACCCAGTGTTGCACCGAAGTGAAATGAACCTGGGTAGTGAGGCATTGTCAGACCTTTTGCATTAAGAATTTTCTCAAGCTCTGGTCCTTCGATACCTGCTTCTGCTGTAACAACCATTGAAACTTCATCAATATGTAAAACTTTGTTGAGTCGGCGAAGGTCCATTGCAATACCCCCATAGATTGCAAAAGTTCCTCCTTGTGTACCTGAACCGCCACCACGTGGCACAACTGGAATTTTGTATTCGCATGCGATGCGTAAAACTTCTGCGACTTCTTCTGCAGATCCTGGACGGACATAAATATCTGCAGTTGGTACAGGCAAAGACTTGTATTTGAGGTATTGCGAAATCCAAGACCAATCCGCAGATTGTTCGTGTAGTAATTCTGCATCGGTATTCACATTCTCTGGTCCAACAACGGATGCAATCTCACGTTGAACCTGGGCAATCAAATACTGATCACGAATACTGCTCTGGTCTATCTCCCGCTTTTGGTACACCCGACTCTCCCTTGTTTCCTCATCTACCTAGACTTCGTATTCCAGCTTGTATACAAGTAGGGATATTAGGTGCCACCCCCACCCCCGTCAAGGGTGTCTAGTGAAAGATTTTGCCCGGGTTCAAAATGCCCTTGGGATCTAGGGCGCCTTTAATCGAAGTCATCACTGCAATTGAGCCTGGGCCAGCCTCTTTTTCTAATGAAGAAATCTTGCCCGCACCGATTCCATGCTCTCCTGTGCACGTTCCACCCATATCAATAATCGCATCGGTCATGTGATGGGTCAGCTCACGCACGGCTGGAAGTTCATCGGCTTTATTGGGATCGGTGATGATGAATGCGTGGAAATTTCCATCTGCCACGTGTCCGAGAATTGAAAATGGGAATGGGCTATTACTCAAAATCTTTTCAGTCAGTGCAACTGCATCGGCTAATTTAGATAACGGAACGGCAGCATCAGTGCTAATTGCGCGCTTACCAGGGTAGGCCGAAATTCCTGCCCAATATGCATTGTGGCGTGCTTGCCACAACTTGCGACGCGCACCTTCTTCAGATGTCCACTCAAAATTGGTTCCACCGAACTCTGCAGCAATTTCTTGTACAACTTGTGCATCTTCTTCAACACTGCGCGGGCTTCCATGAAACTCGAAGAGAAGTGTTGGGGCTTCTTCTAAATTTAAACCATCGTGTGCGTTTACATTTTTAATACATTGCGCATCTAAAAATTCGCACCGAGCAATTGCAACGCCAGAGCGCACAACGGCAATAGCAGCTTGCACGCCATCTGCCAGTGTTGGAAAGCGTGAAACCGCTGCTGCCATTTTTTCTGGGATACCAAAGACGCGAAGAGTAATTTCAGTAACGATTGCCAGTGTTCCTTCAGATCCGACTATCAAACGAGTTAAGTCATAGCCCGCAGATAACTTTCGAGTTTCGCGACCAGTCTGAATGATTGTTCCATCTGCAAGCACTGCTGTAAGTTTTAAAACATTTTCGCGCATTGATCCATAACGCACTGTTGTTGTTCCAGCGGCTCCAGTTGAAGTCATTCCACCGATAGTTGCATCAGCACCAGGATCGACTGAGAAAAAGAGACCATCGGATGCAATTTTTTTGTTTAAGGCCATCCGCTTTACGCCTGCTTGTACGCGAACAGTTAAATCATCTGGACTTATTTCAAGGATTTTATCCATGGCGCTTAAGTCCAGTGAAATACCGCCAAAGAGCGGTAGAACATGGCCTTCAAGAGAAGTACCTGCACCAAAAGCTACGACTGGAATGTCATGAGTGTTGCAGTACTTCAGTACGGCTGAAACTTCTTCTGTTGAATGAACAGTGACTACTGCAGATGGTTTTACGGGTGGAAATGCAGATTCATCTCGTCCATGTAGATCTAACACAGAGTCATTAGTAGAAATTCGTCCATCAACTAGTGCACCGAGTGCTGCAATTTGATCGGCGGACAGATCAGTGCGAGTGCGCATAATTTTTTAGGTGGGTTACTTAGGCAGATTCAGACTATGTAAACCGCCATCAACTGCTAAGACAGTTCCGGTGGTTGATTTTTGTCCTGGGTGCGCCAAATAAATTATTGCGTTTGCAACTTCATCCGCGCTGACAAGTCTGCCCATTGGCTGACGTGCTTCTAGTGCTGCCCGTTCTTTTACAGGATCTGTTGCTTGAGATAACAATCTACCTATCCACGGTGTTTCTGCAGTTCCTGGATTTACGCAGTTAACTCTGATTTTTTCGGGAAGCAAGTCCGCGGCCATGGCAAGAGTGAGAGACAAAATTGCGCCCTTGCTTGCACTATAGATTGCACGTTTAGGTAATCCAACAGTTGCAACAACTGAGCATGTATTAACAATTACAGCATCAGAACTCTTGCGAAGTAGCGGCAGTGCGGCAGCACTTACTC
>Ga0075472_10001309_pt1 | contig 10154 bp, 17 predicted proteins | sample DEB19_08_DNA_3_FD_77014 | JGI IMG/M metagenome (GOLD analysis project Ga0075472, IMG submission 77014) | Aqueous microbial communities from the Delaware River and Bay under freshwater to marine salinity gradient to study organic matter... | ecosystem: Environmental > Aquatic > Marine > Coastal ...
CCCAACTCCTCAATTCTCATCTCTCTGCTCATAGCCGTCACGCCGTCACCTCTTCCTTTCGCTTGGCGAGGGCACGTTTAGCAACCTGCGCCAACATCTGCCAGCCTCGCTCTAGCGCGGGGTCACACTTCGCCCCACAGCCCTCCTTCCCACAGTGGGGGCAACCCTGCGGAAAAATAATCGTGTACTCTTGCATCACGCCGCCCTCCTACAACGTCCACAGTGCGATATGGGCAATCAACAGCCCAATCTCGCAGACCAAGAAAAAACGTCGTGTCAGCCCTTTCATTGTCGTGCCTTCCTCCCGTGCTAAACGGGAATTTGCTCACTGGTGTCGCTCCAATCCAGATCGGGATAGTCAAACGGCTCAGGGTCACGGCAATAGTCGTCCCTGAAAGGAAGGTCGTGGAACGGTTCGCGAACGATTGTGGGTTGCAACGGGGTTTGCTTTTCTGCTTTCACTCTCGCCTTCTGCTCCGCAAGGTAAGCCAATGTGCGTGGCTTGTTAAGTCGGTTCATGGCTCCCTCCGCTCCTGTTGCGCCCCAGTGAGATTGGTAGACCTCGCAAATCACCCCTTGAGGGCTTACCACCGCCTGCACCTCGCTAGTGCCAAACCACACACGGCGAATGTAGTAGTCTTTCGCGCCGATGTGCGGGTTACAGACAGGAGTCCCCACCAGCACGTGGTCTGCGCCCCAACGTGTCAACCGTTCCAAAACTTCCATCTCTACCGCCTCCAACTGGATTAGATGGTTATATTTTAACACATTGCTTGAAAATAGTCAAGCAATGTGTTAAAAATAGTGTTAAATTTTTTTGGAGGTGTTGAAGATGTCGTCAAGCGGCACATCAAAGTACTGTGCAATGGCGCGGAATACTTTTACAGAAACTCGAATTCCTTGAGTTTCTGCATAATATATCTGTTGAGAGGTGCAACCTGCCCCATTAGCAAGTTCTTTCAAGGTTAAACCTCGCGATGTTCGGATAGCGCGAATGTTATTGGGGGGTTGGGCTAGAGGCTTGTTTTTGCGCCCTGCCCGGCTTGGTTTAGGTTTAGGTTTAGAGAGTGTGTTTTCCATACCAAGTATTATATCTTCAAGTTGCAGAAAAATCAAGCAATGTGTTAAAAATCTTAAACTTGAATTGTGCAGAAATTCATTCTAATATATTGCTTAATAATCGTAGTGGTTAGCGAAGGAGTCTACCATGAAAGTACTAACGTTTGGCGAGTGGGTAGCACAAGAGCGCGAACTACGCAAATTGACCAAAACAGAATGTGCTAAGAGGGCAGGGATTACCCCGCAACGATGGGCACAAATCGAATACGACCTTTCAAATAGGTCAGATGGTTCACCGCCTCAAATTTCGCGAAAATCGGTGGAAAAGGTTGCGCTAGGTCTCGGCGTCCCCGTGAGCGAAGCCCTCCGTGCCGCTGGGTTCATGCCTGACGTGGTTGCGGAACCCCGCCTCGTCTATGAACGCGAAGACGTGCAGGAATTGCTCTCTGGCTATCTCGGAACGCCCGATGAAATCAAACCCGCAAGCCTCGCCGCTGTGCTGGCTCTCCGTGACGCCGCCATTAAAGGGCGCGATAAGTACACAGTAGGCAAACGCATACCCGAAGAGGTTACGGAACCCGAAATCTAGGAGCCGTCAAAATGTGGCACGCTCTACCCGCTCAAACCGTGCGAGAGGTCATCACCGCCCATTGCAAGCAGTTCCCTCCGACCCAAGAACAACTAAAAGACCTCATCAAAGAGTATGATTATATCATTGTAGACGTGCCACTCAGACACATGAGAACGGCGCGAACAGACCATCTTGAGCGGCTGGTATACCTGCCCTCTCCACTGTTACCAGAACAAATGCCCATGCTACTGCACGAAACCGCAGAGGTGCTTCTGCGTCTGCCCGTCGCACCCGAATTCCATTTTGTACCCTCGTGGAGAGACGAACACCACGAGGTAGCCTGTTTGGTGGAAAGGGGATTGAAATGAGCGAACTCACACCCGAACAACGTGCAAAAATGAGCGGGGAGGCTTCGTCAAGTCCCCTTGAATCGCCGTTCCAAAATCAAAACACTCAAGACCCCTTCGTTTCAAATGTTACCACTGTGCTAGTCATCGCTACCCTATTGTACGTAGGCTTCCAAATGCGCTCTTGCGCCGCGCCTCCAACACCCGAACAGACAGCGCAAGCGAACAGAGAACAGGAATCTAAAGTCTCAGACTATAAAACCAAATATAACGCGATTGCCGAAGTCTTGTCAAAACCTGTGGACGGGAATAAAAGCGGGTTTCAGGTCACTATAGACCCTTTCGACAACGAATACCCCTCCAAATGGAGGCTTCGCGCATCATGGGAGATAGACTCCTATTCAGCCCGAAAACTTGCGAAAGAAACCTATGAAAGATGTGGGAATGACTGCATCATCAGGGTTTACGACGGAAGCGGAAAAGAGGTCGCAAAAGCGTCTGAATTTGGTGTGGAATGACCCGCGCCGTCATCTATGTTCGCCTCTCACGCGAAGACTCACAAGGGCAAGCCGCCACCGAGTCCAAGTTCGACTCACGCATCACCACCTGCCACGAACTCGCACAACGTCACGCCCTCACGGTCACCCCCGAAGACATCTACATCGAGCAGGAGAGCGGGGGGAGTCTCGCCAACCGCCCCAAAATCCTCAAAATCCTCAACCTCGCCCGAACCAAGCAGATAACCCACGTCATCACGCCATACTACGACCGGCTTTCACGCGGGGACAAACGAGACGCACAAGACATTGAAGACGCCTTCCTAGACGGCGAAATCACCCTCCTCACCACCGAAGGCGTCACGGTCTACGACGAATCCTACCACGAACGGCACGGCATGACCGCCGACGTGCTAGAAATGCTTGCCCGATTCTACAAGCGCGATGTGTCTCGCAAAATGAAAAACGCGAACATCGAACGCGCCAAGCAGGGCAAGCGCGGGGGGCGTGTTCCTCCCTATGGCTACATTTGGCACAAACCCGAATACGCCGACAAGACCCTCATCACCCCCGAATACTACGAGATTGTAGGAACCCTCACGCTCACCAACCCCGCCGCCGCGCTCTCCTACGCCACAGAGAACGCCCCCGCCTGCCTCGACGGGGAAAACCTCAATGAACCCCGCTACATCGCCCTCGCACGGCGTCAAGGGCTACCAGACGGCTCACTCCTGCCCGGCGTCACCTGCACAGGCGGGGAATACGCCATTGTCTGCGAGGTCTACCGCAGGATCGCCCACGAAGGACGGCACGTCATCGCCCGTGACCTGAACGAGCGGGGAGAGACGAACCCCGGCGCAAGCAAGGGCAAACCCGGACGCTGGCACACCTACACCATCTCGCACATGGTTGCTAACCCGCACTACGCAGGCTATCCCACGCGCCGCTTCACCAAAGGGCGCAAAGGCGAGAACATCGCGCTACCTCAAGACCAATGGGTATACCCCGACACAAAACTCCCCTACCCGCACCCCATCACCCTCGACGCTCAAGAAACCCTCATAGCCAAAACAAAGGAACGCTCAAAGGGCGGGGTAGGCTCACGCCCCTCCTCTCCCAACTGGCTGGGCGGCGTCATCTACTGCGCCGAAGGCAGACGCCTCAAACGCACCACAAATACCTATGCCTGCGACTGCATCACGTTTGGTAAGCGTCACAAAGGCAGAGCCGTCACCATGCACCGCGCCGAGTCCGCCGCCGCGAAAATCATCGAAACCGTCATCACGTCCCTGCCCGAAAATTTCACCCTCCTGCAAAGCCCCCAATCCCCCGCCGCCGCCGACACCACCGCCGAACTACGCCGCCGCCGCAGAGACCTAGAAGACGCTCGAAAAACACGCGCCCTTTTCGAGCGAACAGGTTCCCTCCCCGCGTGGGAGTCTACCATCTCGCAACTGGAGACCGAAATATGCACCCTAGAGCAACAGATCGCCGCCTCACGTTCCCCCGCCGTCTCCCTAGACCAAGAACGCCTCTCCCTCATCGGACTCTTGCGTTCCTTGCCCTTCTCGGAGTTTTGGCAGGAGGCACTTCCGCACGAACGCAGAGCCATTCTGGTTATGTTCGTCGAGCGAATCCAGATAATCCCACAAGACGAATACCAACAGCGTGTAAGACGCCTTTCAGTAACGTTGCAGGAGTGGGTACGCCCCTTCTGCCCATTAACGGAGGTGACGATTTGGGAGCCAAAACAACGATGAAGAAGCCTGCTTTTGTAGTTTTAGGAATGTATGTCCAACTACACATATCAAAAACTACAAAAACCTAGCCACAAAAAAGCCCCTCCCAGACAGTTGGAAGAGGCTTTTACCCTTTTACCTTTACTCTTCTCGTTCCCCTCTAGGATAGTTACGCGGCGTATAGTTCGCGATGCTCTCTTCTACTACCCACCATGCTGACCCGCACTTTGCCCCTGTAATAGGGTTTTCAGTATCCCCAATCGCTTGGTACACTGCCCCCACCGTCACGCCAAGACGTTGCGCCGCCTCCGTGACCCGTATCATTTTACCTAAATCCATGCCGCCCCCCTTTTATGTAATGGTATAGTATATCATATCTACAAAATTATTCCTATATTTTACAGAAATATCTACAAAAAGCCTTCCTGTTTTTATAGATATGTGGTAGTATATAGGTGTGAGACAAAAACATAGCCCCCGAAGGAGCGGGAACTCCAACGAGGGCGGGACGGCAAACAGTGGAAAGCCTGCCGTCCCTATTCTACCCCAAGAAAGGGACAAGTCCAATGTCTAATCTAAACTTCGGCGCAAACTGCTACCTGCTCACCTCTCGCGATGTTCTCATGCCTGCCAAGTTTCTTGGCGCAAACCAAGACGGGCTGGTAGAGGTAGAAAGCCCCAACGGACGCATCTATACCTGCAACCCCGCGAACGTCTACGGAGAGCAGGAGGGGCGCATTATGCTCTTCCATCGCCGCGCCGAACAACTAGCCGCGCAAGGGTACAAAATTGCACTTCGCTCTAATGGAACCTTCCGCGTCTACAACCCTCGCAAGCACGGGGTCACGGGCGGGTACATCGTCACCGCCTCCCGCGAAGCCACGTCCTGCACCTGCCCCGCGTTTGCGAAGGAGGGTCTATGCAAGCACCAGATGGGCGTCACTGTGCTACTGTGGGACAAGGCGCACGAAGCGGAGGCGACGGGTAAAATACTCCAAGCCGAAACCTACGCAAACCTTGCTCTGCAAGCCGCCTAGAAAGGAGATGGGGAAGGGAGATAACCACCTTCCCTCCCTCAAGCCATGAATACCCCCCTCACACGCTTTACAGCCATCAGTGATAACCCGCGAAATTCTGCTTTCAATGTCTACGCCGAAGTGCCCAATAACCCGGAACGATGTTACCATCTAGGGCGCATAGGTGACCCACTGCCAACGGTGATACGCAAAATCCGTGAGAGGTATACTGACTCTACGGTTGAAATCAAGGTAATCATGTGGGGCAAGAACTCGCTAGGGCAATAACAAGGAGAAACCAATGAATAAGCAAGACCGCGAAGAGTTTGGAGACTACCTCCGCAAACTACGCAAGGACGCAGGACTCTCGTTGCGCCAAGTCAAGGAACAATCGGGCGTTTCAGATACTTACCTTCGAGATATTGAACTTGGACGCAGATTTGCACCTAGCCGCAATACGCTAGATAAACTTGCAACCCTCTACAATGTCCCCTTTGAGGAAATATCCTCCAAGATAATCAAGCAAGACCGTGAACCTAACGAGGTTGATTCGCTTACCGATGAAGAGGTAGAGGTGGCTTATGAAGCAGTGTGCAACGACAGCCGTTTTGCTTTTGGGGGGCACATCAGCGAGATAAACATGGGGCACAAACGGTGGATTGTCCAAATGTACCGAGAGTGTATGCCAAAAGACGAAGAGTTATCAACCGCACCCCAAAAAGACAAGCCACTGGCTTGTCTTTTTATTAGAGGAAAGTAACGAGTAAAGAGAGGGGAGTTGTCAAGGAATAATTGACAACTCCCCCCCTCTGTTGCCCTCCTCGTAGCCTTTGGGAGGGCTTGCTAGGGCATTGCCCCTTTAATGCTTATTCTTCACACTTGGTGAAGTCAACGTAGTACTCTTTGCTAATCTCAAATTGTGCAGACGCTTCAGGGTTCAGACACATCAATCGGATTTCACCGCTCGGCGTCCATCGAAAGAACTTGCTGTTCTCTGAGTCAGGGTCTCCGCTTTTGAAAACAGGGTTTAGTACAATGGTCTTAGACTCTTCCCCGTTCATATCCTGAATCTCAATTCGCTTCACTTGGAACTTTGCACGTACTGACATCTCAATCCTCCTCATGGCGATATGTTTATTTTTGCCCTGTTTTTCGACACGTTATCGGGATATGTCGAAATCGTCGTCATGTTTCAAACGAACCGTACCTCCTCCAACAAGCCCTCTTCAAGAGCCTGATAGAGCGCGGCACTGTCCGCTTCCTCTTTCGCCGATTCGCCCAGCCCTATCACGATACGATCCACCCCGTGTTCTATCAACTCCTTGAGACATTTGCGACACGGAAAGGTAGTGGTGTAGCATATTACAGTGTCAGGGCGGGGCAATCTACGATACCCACAGGCTTCTGATTCTGCCCAAAGGTATTCATCTAGTGCCTTCATTTCAGCGTGGACGGCTTTTCCGCACAGACAACCACTCTCACAAATCAGTTTGTGTTTCTTGCCCGATAAATCGGGAAGCCACTCTTCAACCCTCTGTAACGTGTTTGCGTGAAAGATAGGCTCTGAACGAGGAGAACTATAGCACCACCCGTAGAACCTCGTACCGTCACCCCATTCGCCAAAAATACACGCCCCTACCTTCCCTTTTTGACAAGGTGAGTGTAGAGCGGTCGCTTTGCACCCTTGCATAATCTCTTGAGGAGTCATGCTTTACACCTAGCCTCTCTGTCGCCTCGCAATCTCCTCACGCCCTAATTCCTTCGTGCGCTCCACTAACTGCGCCTCATGCGGTTCCGTCGCACCCAATATCGCGGCACGGTCGAACGCCGTAAGCCCGTAGAGTGCCCTTGACGCCTGCAAAAAGTCTCTCACGCGCCGCGAGAGTCCCCTGCGCCGATGTGTTCGCTTCCTCATGCCGTCTTCTCCTCGGGGGCTTTCAAGCCAAAAATCGCGTGAACTTCTGCGTTCGTGGTGTTCTTGCCCAACGCCTCCCACTCCTCGTTCCAGTGCCCCTGCTCTTTCAAACGTTGGACGATAGGGTACTGAGGGCGTTCGTTCCGCTTCTGACACACCCAGAGAGTATCCCCACTGTGTTTCTCTTTCCACATGGTGTAAAGGGTAGGGATTTCTGAGAGATCAATATCCTCGTAGTCAGCACAACCCCACGCAAATAAATCGTTACAGTTTACGCTTACATGGGGAGGCTCTACCTCCGTCACAAAAAAGAGAACTCCCTTTTCTTCTAGTTCCCGAACTTGATCGCGAAGCGTTTCGTCTTCTATATTTGCGAGGTAAATGTTGAGTTTGCGCTCATCTTCTTCAATCTCTTTCGCAACCTCTTCTCTCAGTTTTCGATACTCCTCCTCTGTCATACCCTTTTCTCCTCTCCTGTTACTGTGACGCTGTTCCCAGTTGGAAGGGTAAGACTTCCAGTTCCCCCGTCTCCCAGATACTTCCGAATGCGCTCAAGGAGGGGCTTGAGTGGGCCCAACTTGACACCCTCGCCCTCCAAACTGACCGCCGTCTCCATCATGGAGAGCAACTCTATCGCGCCAATCCCTCCAATCCCAATCTGGAACACCCACCACGTTCGCGCAAGCAACGTCACGCCTGCGAAGAGCGTCGCCAAAAGGGTGTACTGCAAGAGTTTGATGTAGAGTTTCCTCCTCAGCGTGTCCGACGATAGCCGCCCCTGAATCGCCGCCAACCACACGCCGCAAAAAGTGTCCATCGCTATCAAACCCATCACCACCATAAACAACGCCCCTAGATGTTCAGGGGCAGGACTCCCTATCATAGCCACCAACGCCCCCATAATGCCCCCAACCGCAGTCTTTGTCTTCACCTTCCCGCCTCCCACTCTAACCCGCCTCTAGGGTATCTGCGCTTCTAGTTTGGTAATCTCCCCATCTCGCGCCTTGAGCAGATCGTGCAAACCCTCGATTTGACTGCGTAACTCCTCTTCCTTACGCACCATCTCGCCGTTATGCGCTTGCCACGCCGCCGCGCCTTCGTTCACGCCCTCCATTAGCAACTGGACCGCGTCATACGTGCTCGGCAATGCCTTCAACTTCTCCACCGCTCTCAGGAACTTGCCTTCTGGAATACACGCCAAAACCTGCTCAGAACTCATCTCTTCTCTCCCACCTTTCTCAAGAGTGTAGCGAGGTCAGGGCGTTCGTTGTTCAAATCCACACTCACGCTCAAGACCTCCCCAAACCGATACCGCACACGCGCAGGAAACAACGGGTCAGGAGCCTCTTCCAAATTATGCACCTGCACCGTGCCCAACAGCCCCGGCAACTCCTCTGCGCTAGAAGGAGCCGTAATCGTCAAACGCCCCTCAATTTTGGGGGTTGCGTGTGCCTGAAAGTACGCGATGCAGTAGGTGTCCAGCGTCTCCGTGTCTGTCACGGTCTCGACCTCTTCTTCGCGTTCACACAAGCCCCAATCCGTGATACTGTCGGCGGCGTCTGCCCCAATCTGCCCCGACGTGTAATCCTCTACGCTTCGCACCGCCTCAAACCGTTGCGCGGGGTAGAACGCCGCAGGGACACTCCCCTTCGTCACCATCACGCCGTCCAAATACACCGCGTCACCGTCATAGAACCGAATGATAGGCGTCAATGACGTGGTGGCAACGTTTGTCGTAAAGGAAATCTGCAACCGTGTCCAGCCGCTCGACCCAATCGTGGTGGAACTGCTCGGAACTGTCGTGGTGACCAATGTAGATCCGTCATACTCACGCGCCCCTAGCCGCACGTCTACGTCCCCGCTAACCCCCTTGAAATACGCACTGACATAGTAGACCTTGCCAGCCTCGACCGAGATGCGGCTATCCTCACGCAACACAATCTCCCCATACCCGCCCCCGCTCGTAATAGTCGCCTGCGCTTTGACGTTAAACTCCCCGTCATAAGGCGAATCCTCATTGCGCCAATCCAGAGTTGTAAAATAGGCGTTTGTGGAGTCCCCTGCCTGCCATGCCGCCGCCTGCGGAGAACCCAACCAAATCGCAGGGTCATCGTACAGAATCCCGTGCCCCACACCTCCGGCACTCATCAACTGCACACGATACGAAACCTCCGTCACCGTCGAATCCGTCGGGGTCAAAGTCACCTGAAAATGCTCATAATCGTCACTCGCAGGCGTAAACGTCTCAGAGGAAAGGGTCTCCAAGAGCGTACCGCCTCCGTCCCAACAGAGCAGTTGGAAGCGGAAATACTCGGCGTCCCCGTCCGTTATCTGACGCGCCCATACCGCTAAATTCACGTCTTGTGCATACCCAATGCTCACGCTATTCTGTGTGTAGTCTTCCGGAGAGCCGTCGTAGATGTTATCCATCTCCACCCAACAGGAACCCGTTCGCGCATAGTTCGCGGGTTGCGTCCGCCCCTCTTCATCTTCAGGATACTTGCGCCTGCAAGCGTCATAACCCCTATTCCAACTGGTAGCAGTTCGCCCCGTCCCATCTTCAAAAGAGGAGTTTAACAGCAGGTTGCCTGCCCCCTCCGTACTCGCCAAGCAATCCTCAAACGACGGGTTAGGACAGAGGTTTGGCGGGTCAGCGTCCCCTCCAACCACAAAGACCTGATTCACAATCTCGGTGCGGTCTTTCGGGTAGATGAGGGCAGAGATGTTCTTCCCCACCACATAACGATAGGCGACAGCAGACTCACGCGGCAACAGATAGAGCCTATTCGCCCCCGTGTCATCTACGTCACACCCCCAAATCAACTGGTTAGGCGCAAGGTCACAGAGTTGGTTCAATGCCTGCGAAACACTCTTCCCCTTCGCGCAGAACTCCGGAAACTTCACACCAAGCGCAGGAACCCCTACCGCCTTCAAAACCACGTCAGGAAGCCTCCCAGACGCCTTCACGTATTGATTTGCAATGTCTAGGAAGATGGTAGAAACGTCCGTC
>Ga0075472_10001311_pt1 | contig 10144 bp, 5 predicted proteins | sample DEB19_08_DNA_3_FD_77014 | JGI IMG/M metagenome (GOLD analysis project Ga0075472, IMG submission 77014) | Aqueous microbial communities from the Delaware River and Bay under freshwater to marine salinity gradient to study organic matter... | ecosystem: Environmental > Aquatic > Marine > Coastal ...
ACTTGAGGTACGAAATGTCGACGCTGTTAGTGAGGCGATGCAGAAACTAGGTGCCCGTCAATGGCAGATCGACATCGTCGCTCCTCTGCTTTCCCTAGCTTTGCTTGAGCGTGAACCTAGGGAAATACCCCCTGTTGAGGCGGCAGAAACCGAGCCCGAAGCACCCTGATTTACGCAACACTTAAGTTGCGTAAATCGAAACCACGGGATAAGTTATTTCCATGTTGAGCACATTCTTAATCGCACTACGTGAAGGCTTAGAAGCCGCACTTATTGTCGGAATCCTTGTTGCCTACCTGGTTAAGACAGGACGAAATCACCTACTGGCTCCCCTCTGGCTTGGTGTGAGCGTTGCACTTCTTGCCAGTTTAGGTCTTGGTGGTTTCCTTTCCTTCACATCTGCTGAGTTATCTGCTCGCGGCGAAGAATTTTTTGCTGGAACCACATCTTTCCTAGCTGTTGGTTTCGTGACGTGGATGGTCTTTTGGATGAAGCGCGCGGCACGGGGATTACGTGAAGAACTTCATGGAAAAGTTGATTCTGCAGTGGGTACCGGATCCCTAGCCATCGCAGTAACTGCTTTCGTTGCAGTTGTGCGTGAAGGATTAGAAACAGCTCTGTTTATTTATGCAAACTTCAAAACAGTTGGCGCTGCATCTTCAGCGACAATCGGATTAGTACTAGGCCTAGCTCTAGCCGTTGCTCTTGGTTATTTAATTTACAACCGAGCAGTCAGAATTAACCTAGGTAAATTTTTCCAAATTACGGGTACAGCGCTTGTAGTAGTGGCAGCCGGAGTTCTTTCTTATGGAATTCACGAATACCAAGAATTAGGTTGGCTGCCAGGCGTCGACTCATTTATTTGGGATGTCACTAGCTGGATGGCAAAGGATTCGATTGTGGCAACGGTGCTTGCAGGATCTATCGGATTCGATACAACAACTTCATGGTTGCAGTTCTTAGTTGCTGGTGCCTATCTTGGATTTGTTCTGTGGCTCTATCTAAGGCCTGCTCGTGCGCCTAAGAAAGAGCTGATTTCAGCCTAAATCTTTTACTTTTGGCTACTGACGAGTAACCTATGAGTACCTCACACAGGTGCTCATAGAGAGAAGTTTACGATGTCACGTTCAGTTGTCTTAGTAGATGCAGTCCGCACTCCATTTGGAAAAGCCGGAAGTTTGTATGCCGGAACACGCGCTGATGATTTAATCGTTCGCGCAATGCGTGGACTTTTGGAACGCAACCCAAAAATCGCACCTACTGATATTGATGATGTGGCAATTGCTGCTGCAACTCAAAGTGGTGATCAAGGAATGAACATCGGTCGCAGCGCCACTCTATTAGCTGGACTTCCAAACTCTGTTCCAGGTTATTCAATTGACCGCTGGTGTGCTGGTGCATTAACTGCAATGACAACTATCGCTGGATCAATTGCGATGGGTGCATATGATGTTGGAATTGCAGGCGGAGTAGAGCACATGGGAAATCATCCAATGGGTGAAGGAATTGATCCAAATCCTCGCTATCTTGCAGAAAAAATTGTTGAACAAGATGCGCTAGCTATGGGAAATACAGCCGAACGTTTACATGATCGCTTTCCCGCAATCACAAAAGAACGCGCAGATAAATATGCACTCGGTTCACAAGAAAAAACAGCGAAAGCCTATGCTGAAGGAAAAATACAAAAAGATTTGATTCCAACTGCAACTCGTAGTCCTGAACTTGGCTGGGGCGTTGCAACAATTGATGAACCACCACGTCCTGGAACAACAATGGAAGCACTTGCTGCACTGAAGACTCCATTTCGTCCCGCAGGCCGTGTCACTGCAGGAAATGCGGCAGGCCTCAATGACGGAGCAACGGTTTCATTATTGGCGAGTGAAGATTTTGCTAAAGCAAAAGGACTTTCGATAAAAGCCCGATTAGTTACTTTTGCATTCGCCGGAGTAGAACCAGAAGTAATGGGATACGGACCTGTTCCAGCTACTGAAAAAGCTTTGAAAAAGGCTGGGCTAACAATTGCTGATATTGGTTTATTTGAAATTAATGAAGCATTTGCAGTTCAAGTCCTTGCATTTCTAGATCACTTTGGAATCGCAGATGATGATCCACGTGTAAATCCCGTGGGCGGCGCTATTGCTGTTGGACATCCACTTGCTTCATCAGGTGTTCGCCTGGCCCTTAACTTAGCTCGTGGTTTTGAAGAACATCCAGAAGTTCGATACGGAATTACAACTATGTGTATCGGTCTAGGCATGGGCGGAACAATTATTTGGGAAAACCCACACTTTACGAAGGGCGCAAAGTAATGAGCACTCCTGCAAATCTCACACTTCCAGAAGGTGCTCCTGAAGAAGTAATAACTCACGCAATTGTGCGCCCAGTTGATCTCACTCCATTTGGTTTTAAAGGCACTTTGGCGCTGATTACTTTGGATAATGGTCAAGACCACACTCGTCCTAACACATTTGGTGCTCAATCTCTTGCCGCACTCAATGAAGCGATTACTTCAGCGATTGCCAGTGCACCTGCAGCAATTGCAATCACCGGAAAGCCATTTATATTCGCTGCTGGTGCAGATTTGTCAGCGCTAGCGTTTTTAAACAAACGCGAGCAATCACTAGCAATTGGTAAATTTGGTCACGACGTATTTCGACGTCTTGGCGAAATCGATATTCCGACCTTTGCATTTATAAATGGGTTGGCACTCGGTGGCGGTTTAGAAGTTGGTCTGCACTGTAATTACAGAACACTTTCATCAACTGCATTTACTGGTTTGCCTGAAGTTTTCCTTGGCCTGGTTCCAGGCTGGGGCGGAGCAACTCTTTTACCTAAATTGATTGGTCCTGAAAAGGCCGTCCAAGTAATCATGCTTAATGCTCTTAATAACAACACAATGATGAAAGCCAAAGATGCACTCTCACTGGGTGTTGTTGATGCAGTGTACGAACCAGCAGATTTCTTAGAAAAATCTGTTTCATTTGCAGCATCAGTTTTAAGTGGATCGACAAAAATTGAGCGCAAAGACTTCAGCAATGATCCAGCCTGGGACTCTGCGCTAGCGACAGGTCGCGCAGCGGCACTAAAGAAATATGGCGGTGCAGAAATTGCAGCACCAACTCGCGCACTCGAACTAATTGCAGCTGCAAAAACTGCTACTCGTTCAAGTGGTTTTGATGCCGAGGATCAAGCGTTAGCTGATCTGACAATGTCAGATCCATTACGCGCATCCTTATACGCATTTAATCTCATTCAGAAAAAACGCAAGAAAGTTGAAGGTGCTCCAAAACCTGCACTTGGTCGCAAAGTAGCCAAAGTTGGAGTTGTCGGTGCTGGATTAATGGCTTCACAACTAGCTCTTTTGTTCGTGCGTAATTTGAAGTGCCCAGTTGTTATGACAGATATTGATCAGGCGCGCGCAGATAAAGGTGTCGCTTGGGTTCGCGCAGAGTTAGCCAAACTAGTTGAAAAGCGTCGCATGTCTCAAGAGAGTGCGGATCGTCTGTCAGCTCTTGTTTCTGGATCTGCTGACCAAAGTGTTTTTGCTGGATGCGACTTTGTTATTGAAGCCATCTTTGAGGAGCTCTCACTTAAGCAGGAACTATTTAAGAAACTAGAGACCATAATTTCACCTGAGTGTGTTTTAGCGACAAATACCTCATCGCTATCCGTTGAAGCAATGAGCGAAGGACTGAAAAATCCTGAACGCGTGGTCGGATTCCACTTCTTCAACCCTGTTGCAATCATGCCGCTACTAGAAGTTGCGCGTACAACAAAGACAGACGATGCGACAACAGCAACAGCTGTAAACGTAGGTAAAGAACTCAAGAAAACTATGGTCATCACAAAAGATGCTCCGGGATTCGTAGTTAATCGACTTCTCACTCGCTTCATGGGTGAAATCACCGATGCAATGGATGAGGGAACTCCCCCAGAAATTGCAGATAACGCAATGCGTTCAATTGGTTTTCCAATGTCACCATTTGAATTGTTAGGACTCGTCGGTCCCGGCGTTGCACTTCATGTTTCCGAAACTCTCAATAAGAATTTAGGTCCCCGATACAAGATTTCGCCAACTATGCAAGCAATGGTTAAAGCTGGTATTCGTACCTTCTACATTAAAGATGACAAAGGTGGCTTAATCGCTAATCCTGAAGCCGTTGAATTAATTGTTTCTGGAGACAAATCATCTACAGCAGAACAGGTTCGCTCTCGCGCACTTACAGCACTGGCAGAAGAAGCTCGCATGATGCTTGATGAAGGCGTCGTTGCAACTCCAGCAGAAATAGATTTATGTATGTTGCTCGGAGCTGGTTGGCCGATGCACCTTGGTGGAATATTGCCGTATCTAGATCGTGAGGGAATTAGCGAATCTGTGAGCGGGAAGCGTTTTCATCAACCGGGAATTGCATCCCTTCCTTAAGGGAGCTGCTCCACTCAACAATTGATCGCGTAATATTTTGTGCGGTTATTCCGAGGTCTTGCAAAACTTCATCACGCTTTGAGTGTTCCAAAAATTCAAGTGGAACACCGATTGAGTGAATTGGAACTTGTAATCCTGCATCTCTAAACAACTCTGAAACGGTGCTCGCAATTCCACCATGGCGAATACCATCTTCAAGAACAACAACACTCTTATAACGTTGAGCCATTGTGACCAAAGATTCTGGAAGTGGCTTCACCCATCGCGGATCAATAACGGTGACACCAACACCCTCTCTATATGCTTGAGATGCTGCCTCAACAGCCATGTGTGCCATTGCACCAATACTTACTAATAAAACATCTGCGCTTTCGCCACGATATAAAACATCCACTCCATCTCGTCGCTCAAATGCTGGAATATCGGCAACTACCGCACCTTTTGGAAAACGAATCAGGGTAGGCGCATCTTTAACCTGCAATGCTTCGCGAAGAGTTTCCTTGACTCGTGCACCATCTCGCGGCGCAGCAACTTGAAGTGTCGGAACTATTCCCGTTAACGCTAAATCCCAAATTCCATTATGTGATGGCCCATCATCTCCGGTTATACCGGCACGATCTAATACGAACGTAACTCCTGCTTTGTGCAAAGCAACATCTAAAAGCATCTGGTCAAAAGCTCTATTTAGAAATGTTGCATAAACCGCAACAACAGGGTGCAGCCCAGCAAAAGCTAAACCAGCTGCACTTGTTACTGCATGTTGTTCGGCAATACCCACATCGATTGTTCGCGTAGGAAATTCTTTTTGAAACTTATCCAATCCAGTTGGTCCAAGCATCGCAGCAGTAATTGCCACAATATCTTTTCGCTCACGACCGATTTCAACTAATTCATTCGCAAAAACACTAGTCCATGAGGCTGCACTTTTTTTAACAGGTAATCCAGTTTCTGCATCAACAATTCCAACAGCATGGAATTTTTCCGCTTCATCTTCAATGGCGGGTGCGTATCCACGACCCTTTTCAGTTATGGCATGGACCAAAATCGGACCACCAAACTCTTTTGCTTTCAGAAGTGCTTTCTCCATGGCTTCGATGTCATGCCCATCGAATGGACCAAGATATTTCAAACCTAGATCTTCAAACATTCCTTGCGGGGCGACAATATCTTTTATTCCTTTTTTCATTCCATGCAACGTGTCATAAATTGGACCACCAACAACTGGTGTGCGGGAAAGAATTTCCTTGCCCCAATCCAAGAACTTTTCATATCCGCGAGTCGCACGTAGTGTCGAAAGATATGTTGCTAATCCGCCAATGGTTGGTGAATATGAACGTTCATTATCGTTTACAACAATGACCAACTTTTGTGTTTTTGAAGCTGCAATGTTGTTCAGTGCTTCCCAGGACATTCCACCTGTCAGAGCGCCGTCTCCCACAACTACAACTACATTTCGATCATCTTGCCCGCTGAGCGCAAAGCCTCGAGAAATTCCATCTCCCCATGAAAGAGCAGTCGATGCGTGTGAATTTTCGATGACATCGTGAACACTTTCAGTTCTACTTGGATAGCCGGCTAGTCCACCACGTTGGCGAAGTAAGTCGAAACCCTCGCTTCTTCCGGTAAGTATTTTGTGGACATAACTCTGATGGCCTGTATCAAAAAGAATGACATCTTTAGGAGATTCAAAAATTCTATGTATCGCAATGGTTAGTTCAACAACACCTAAGTTAGGGCCAAGGTGGCCGCCCGTCTTTGTAACTTTTTCAATCAGAAATTCACGGATTTGTGCAGCAAGCGATTCGAGTTCGCTGTGAGTTAAGTGCGCTAAATCTTGTGGCGACTTGATATCTGAAAGCACGCCCGTAGTCTAGAACGCCCGGTCAGTTTAAGCACGCTAAGCGAGAAGTGAACGCAATACGTACTGCATGATTCCGCCGTGGCGGTAGTAATCCGCCTCTCCTGGGGTATCTATGCGAACTAATGCACTAAAGGTTTTATCTCCCGCTTTAACTGTCACTTCTTTTGGAGTGATCCCAGAATTTAACTCCGTAATTCCTGATACATCAAATACTTCATCACCTCGCAAACCAAGAGTTACAGCACTCTCGCCACTCTTAAACTGCAATGGAAGCACGCCCATACCAATCAAATTGGAACGGTGAATTCTTTCAAAACTTTCCGCAATTACCGCACGAACCCCGAGCAATGCCGTCCCTTTTGCTGCCCAGTCTCGGGAGGATCCAGAACCATATTCTTTCCCGGCCAAAATAACGAGTGGAACACCAGCGTTCTGATAATCAATGGATGCATCATAAATTGTCGCTTGCTCGCCATTTTTTAAGAAGTTGCGAGTAAATCCACCCTCAACACCATCAAGCAGTAGATTCTTTAAACGAATATTTGCAAATGTTCCACGAATCATTACTTCATGATTTCCACGACGAGAACCATATGAATTAAAGTCTTTACGATCTACTCCATTGTCTTGAAGATACTTACCTGCAGGTGAATCTGCTTTGATATTTCCTGCAGGTGAAATGTGGTCAGTCGTAACAGAGTCACCAAGAATTGCCAGAACTCGTGCCCCAGAAATATTGCTGACCGGCGTAGGTTGCGCCGGCATCGAATCGAAGTACGGAGGCTTGCGTACGTAAGTTGATTTTGCATCCCACTCAAAAGTTTTGCCTGTTGGGGTATCGAGTGATTTCCAACGATGATCGCCATCAAAAACGCTGGCATAATCTTTGCTAAACATTTCAGAAGATATCGATGAATCAATAACGCTTTGAATTTCTTGTGGAGATGGCCAAATATCTGCCAAGTAAACTGGCTTTCCATCGGATCCTTCTCCAAGTGAATCGTTAACGAAATCGTGGTCCATTGTTCCTGCGAGAGCGTAGGCGACAACTAGTGGTGGTGAGGCAAGGTAGTTCATCTTTACATCTGGGCTAATGCGACCTTCAAAATTTCTATTTCCAGATAGCACAGCACTCACAGCTAAATCATTTTCATTTACTGCCTTACTTATTTCTACTGGCAGAGGACCAGAGTTACCAATACACGTAACACACCCGTATCCAACAAGGTTAAATCCAAGTTTTTCCATATAAGGTGTCAGGCCGGCACGGTCATAATAATCAGTTACGACCTTAGAACCTGGAGCCAACGTTGTCTTCACCCATGGCTTCGAATGCAAGCCTTTTTCAACAGCCTTTTTAGCCAATAGTGCAGCACCAATCATGACGGATGGATTCGAAGTATTTGTACATGAAGTGATGGAAGCGATAACAACATCACCATTTTTTATGGTTGTGCTCTTATCATTAACCTTTATATCAATAGCATTTCTTGATGTTTTATCACCAAAATAGGTGGGCAAAACTTTTTCGAAAGCTTTCTTAGAATCTGAAAGAGAGATTCGATCTTGCGGGCGCTTAGGGCCAGCAATTGATGGAACAACTGTTGAAAGATCGAGTTCGATATTTTCAGAAAAACGTGGAGTGCTCTCTGGGTTATGCCACAATCCTTGAAGTTTTGCATATTGTTCAACTAAAGCAACTTGCTCAGCGCTGCGACCAGTGAGAGTTAAGTAACGGAGTGTTTCTTGGTCAATCGGGAATATCGCACATGTTGATCCGTATTCAGGACTCATATTTCCGATAGTTGTTCGATTTGCCATTGGAACAGCAACAACACCTGGACCATAAAATTCAACGAATTTTCCGACCACACCATGCTTTCGAAGAATCTCTGTAATTGTTAGAGCTAAATCTGTTGCAGTTGTTCCAAGCGGCAATTCTCCGCTGAGTTTGAAACCGACTACTCGCGGAATCAACATAGACACTGGCTGTCCTAAAAGGGCAGCTTCGGCTTCAATTCCACCAACGCCCCAACCAAGAACTCCAAGACCATTGACCATAGTTGTGTGTGAATCAGTGCCAACAACTGTATCTGGATAGGCACGCATGACTCCGTTTACGTTTCGAGTCATAACGACACGTGCGAGATATTCAATATTTACTTGATGAACAATTCCAGTTCCGGGCGGCACTACTTTAAATTCATCAAAAGCACCTTGTCCCCATCGTAAGAAACGATACCGTTCGCGATTTCGCTCATATTCAATATCTGTATTTTTCTCAAATGAATCTTTTGTTCCGAAGACATCGGCAATGACAGAGTGGTCAATGACTAACTCGGCGGGAGCGAGTGGATTAACTTTCGACGCGTCTCCTCCCAGGGCAACAATCGCTTCGCGCATCGTTGCTAAATCGACGATGCAGGGAACACCAGTGAAATCTTGCATAACAACTCGCGCAGGTGTGAATTGGATTTCAGTATCTGGCTCTGCTGCTGGATCCCACTGCGCAAGAGCTTTAATGTGCGCGGAGGTTATGTTCGCACCATCTTCGGTTCGCAACAAATTTTCTAAGAGAATCTTCAAACTAAATGGAAGAGAATTCGCGCCTTCGATTTTTGAGATATCAAATATTTCAAAGGTCTTTCCGGAAACGCTGAGTGTGCTCTTTGCATTAAATGAATTCGTGCTCATCGTGACTCCCAGCTAAAAGTATCTTGACGTCAAGATACCTCATTCGGGGTAAACAGTGCAACACATTCAATGTGGTGAGTCATCGGAAATAAGTCGAAAGCTCGAATCTTTTTTAGGTTATAACCCTTTTCACTCAAATATGCCGTATCTCTTGCCAGTGCTGCCGGATCGCACGCCACATAAATAACAGATCGCGGGGTTATTCGCGCAATCTCTTGCACGACATCTTTTCCTGCTCCTTCACGCGGTGGATCCAAAATAATGACATCAGCTCGATTTATACGTGAAATTACCTTCGCAACATCGCCAGTTGTAATGTGCACATTTTGTTTGGCGGCAAAATTACTCTTGGCATCTGATGTTGCATCTTTGCTGCCTTCAACTAAATGTATTGATCCACTTGCACCAACTTCATTCAAGCAAGCTGAAGTAAATAATCCAACTCCCCCATATAAATCCAAGATATTTTCTCCTTCTTGAATTTGAGCAAAATCACGAACAACGTCACTGAGAACTTGCGGTGCTCGTTTGTGTCCTTGCCAAAATGATCGCTGACTCACCTGCAATAAATCCCCGCCGACTCTTTCGTGAAGAACAGCTGGGCCAGTATTTTGTCGAAACTTTCCATCGCCACTCTTTGGCGCCTCGGCAACCATGCGTTCACCTTCAGATGAGTATGCGATTTCTATACGAACATCAGGTGTAAGTTTTTGAGAAGACATTGAAGCAATACCTATCTCAGGAAGTGCAATGATGCACTCATCCACAGGAATCACATGATGGCTTCGAGAAGAGTAGAACCCCAGAGACCCTTGGTGATCAGTGGTTGCAGTAATTCGTGTTCGCCAATGTAAAGCATCTCCCACTCCTTCAACTTCAACCGAGAGATCCATTTTTGCGATTCTCTCAAATTGCTCTCTAATTACTTCCGACTTAAGACTTCTCTGCCGTTCTATTGAAATATGTTGAAAATCGCAACCACCGCATCCGTTTCGGTGTGAGAATTTGCAAGGTGCTTGAACGCGGTCTGGGCTTGCAGAAATAACCTTGATAACATCGGCTCGAATGAAATTTGTACTTGTACTTGTAATTTCAATTTCGACTTTTTCGCCAGGGATAGCGTGGCGAACAAAAATCACAGCTTTCTTCCCACTTTCACTTTCGTG
>Ga0075472_10001313_pt1 | contig 10141 bp, 11 predicted proteins | sample DEB19_08_DNA_3_FD_77014 | JGI IMG/M metagenome (GOLD analysis project Ga0075472, IMG submission 77014) | Aqueous microbial communities from the Delaware River and Bay under freshwater to marine salinity gradient to study organic matter... | ecosystem: Environmental > Aquatic > Marine > Coastal ...
CCCAGTTGGATGATTTCTCGTAATTGATTTGCTGAAGACAAAGTCGAGTTGGATGGATGGTCGGGCTGATTTGCCCGAAAGAGAAAGAACGGAAATTGCATTTAGGGAGACTTTTACCGGTAACAAAAGATAAAAGTTGGGCGCCATCCGATCAACCAGTCGTTGCAGCTAAGCAGCGACCTAGGTCAAGTCGGCGACTGAGGGGGGCGGAACGGGTGCTCACGCAGCGGGTTCCTTTCCGAATGGGAAGGAGTCGGAGACGCCTTCGACATCGAGGATCATGGCGACACCGCCGAGAGTCCACTTGAGCGGGTTGTGCTTGGTCTTGAGCTGAGCGAAGAAGACGAAGGTCTTGCCTCTGGACTCGTTCTTGTAGACAGGGCACTGGTACACGTTCTTGTCCTCCTTGCCCTCAACCAGCAGCACCGGCTTGCAGTTTACAACAGGCACGACAGAGAACTGTTTCTTAGGCTCGGACTCCTCCAGAGAGCCAACCGGGTCCCAGCGGGCACCCTCGACCTGGAAGCCGAAGACGTAGGCACCGTCACCGTAGAGCTTCTTGGGCAGCTCGTTGGGCTCCCAATACCACTTCTTCTGCACCTCAGTCTAGATGTAGAGCTTGTTGAGTTCAACCACATCTCGACGGGCAGTGACCTGCTTGACGGCAGTGAGGAAGGACTGCGGGTTGTAAAGTCTGTTGATGAAGGTGATGTAGGGCTCTTTGGCTGGGTCCTCCTTCCAGAAGTTGAGCTGCTCGAGACGCTGCTTGATGTTGTCGAGCCAGGAGCCAAGCGACCTGGTGCTGTCGAAGGAAAGTTTCGTCCAGGTGGGCGGCACTTTGTTGATGAAGATGAACTGCATGAGGGTCTCCATCTGCTCCGTCATCGTCAGCTCACCCTTGTTGGCCAAGTCGATCTGAGCCAGCGACTCATTAATCTCCTGGATCAATTTGCAAATCTTGTCGCACTCCTGGAGGAACACGTTCTGGTACGGCTTGCGATCCTCTTCAGACAGCTTGTTCAGGATGTCTTCCACGACTGGCTTGTTCTGGTCCAGCTGGGCTTCATCAGCCACGCGGCTCGCAAACTCTGCGAACTTGGACTGCACCGTGTCGGCACCTTCGCCACCGCCTGCCGAATCTTTGGGCTGCAGCTCGACCAGGGTCTTGAAGAGTTGGTCGCACTGGGTCGTTCTGAAGTCGATTTCGGCGTTGGGGTGCATGCCAAAGGCCAAGGGTGTCTCCGGCGGCAGCTCCTGCTCGATATACTCGATGTACTTCTCGTAAGTCGTGGCGGCCGGGCACTTGAAGACGGCGCCGGGTCGGTCGTCGGTGAAGGGGAACATGTTGGCCTCGTCGAGCAGCGTGTCGTTCATCAGGTTAAAGAGGAAGCCCTTGCAGAACACGCGATCGATGTCGTCCACGATGTGACCACCGTACATGATTTCGCCGAAAATGTAGCGCAGGTCGTCCCACGGGATCTTGCCGCTGGCCGCGTTCGACTCCAGGTAGTTTTGGAGGACCACGGCGGAGTCGCGCAAGTCGCCGATGGAGAAGGGGTAAAGCATGTTGAAACCTTTGGAGCCGAACTTTCTCCTTTCGAGCATCATGGAGTGGAAGTAGCACAGCGAGAACAGAATAGTTTTCACCTTGGTATCCTTCTCCTCAAACTCCTCCTTCGGGAAGAATCTGAACGCCCTCAGTAGGTTAGCTCTGAGGCCTGCGGGCGGCTCGTTGGTCAGCTTGATCGATCGCTCGAGCAGACCGATGGGGATTGAGTTGGACGGGTCCGAGGTCAGGAAGAGGCGGAACTGCGGGTCGGAACCTTCCACGGCGAAGAGGGCCAGCTTCTTCTCGAGTTCGATGAGGAAGTCGGGCATCAGGTGCACGTTCTGCAGCATCACCCAGTGGCCTTCCTTGTTCGCCATGTCTAGCTTCTGGTGGGCCACCACGTCCTGGCCTTGACCGAGGGCGATCTGGTGCAGGTGCTTGACCGGGTCCATCTTCTCCTTCTGGCAGAGCTGCTGCACATCGAGCACGGGGTTTGCGCCAGGGGACAGGATGAAGTAGATGGGGATCTGAGGGGAGGAGTCTTGGTAGGCCATCTCGAGCACGTCGAAGGCCGACGCAGCGCGGTCGCAGTCCACGAAGTCACCGCCACTGGGCAGCGAGGTGCGAATGAAGTTATTCAGGGCCGTAGTGACACGATCAGGACGCATGCAGCGGACCACAAGCAGCTTTTGGAAGGGCTGCGACTCCAGTGATCTCCACTCTAGAGGCAGGGCGCGATCCTCTGGGTTCAGCTCGTTGTACCACATTTGGAACCTGGTAGGCGCGTCCTTGGCGAGGTTTGTGGCGAACTGCTCGAAGCCTTCGATTTCGATCAGTTTCTGGATCGAGAACCAGGCCTTGTCGGGCAGCCACTTCTTGAGTGGGTTCGCACTGCCTGGGTTCATTGGGCAGTTGATGAGGAAGGACATCTGCTGGGGTGTGTAGTGGATCGGCAGCTGGCCCTTTTGCATCAGTCTGAAGGTCAGCTGCGACAGGAAGATTTGCTTGTGGCGCTCGAATAGACCGCGGGACACCCACTGGTAGATCGTGATGCGGATCATCGTGATCAGGTTCGGCACGCGAATGTCAATATCATCAGACTCCTCAGTCTTGTCGATGGCCTTGAAGAAGAAGGTCTGGAAAGCCTCAAGTGAGTACTGGTACATGTGGTCGATGATCCAGAGCTGGATGAGCAGGAAGTAGAGCATGGCGCCCTCGGCTGAGACAGGTCGATAGAGCTCTCTCGACTCATTGATTTCCTTCTCGGTGACCTTCGCTAAGATCTGCTTCTCTTAAATCGCCATCGAAGTCTTCTTGGTCATCTCAAGCTGCTCGATCAAAGCCACGTTTTCCAAAATGGTTTCGGAGTCAGCGCTGACCAGTTTGTGCAGCAAGTCAGCCTCAAGCTGGGCCAGAGTGATAATGAACTCTTGCTGTTCCTTCGTCAGGGTTTCTTTGGTCGCCTCAAGATCGGGCTTCTCCTTTTGCACGACCATTGCCAACAGCTGATCCTCAAGACCGGACTCAGTGACAATGAAGTTGACGATGGTGCACTGGGCGGCAGTTTCTGGCTTGTAGTGCGGGTTGATGAGCTTAGTCTGCAAGTAAAGCTTGAAACTAGAGGCAACTTCGACTTCCTCCGCTCCCAGTTTAACGAGCAGCGTCTTGCCTTTCTTGATGAACTGGCGGGAGAGCAGCGGGTCAAGCACGGCGTCGATCTCCTGGCCGATAGCCTCAATCATAAGGATCTGTCCCTGAGTCACGGCCAACTCGACCTTCTTCTACCACTTGGGCGCAGAAAGCTGAATCGTTTGCAGTTCCTCACCTTCCTTGCCCTTGATCCACTTGATGCCTTGCAGCTGCGGATCGATCAGAAGTGGGTATCTTGAGCAAGACACGATGACTGCTGCGTTCTCGGTCGAGACTCGGTCGGCTGGCAGACCTTCGGAGGCCCACTTCGCCTGCTGCGAGGGCGTTGACAAGATGTTTAGAGGGTCGACTCCTTCGGTGTAGGGAATTCTCTGCGAGACGATGTCTGGGAGCCACTGTTCTTGCCACAGGTTTGTTCTGAAGCTGAACGAGAAGGGACCGATGTAGGAGACGAAGGCAGCCGACACCAACGTGTTGCCGATCATAGTCAGCTTCTCCTGCTGGTAGGTAATGACGTTTTGCTGCCAACGCACATTCTCGTCGGCGAGACCGTTGACCAGACGGTTGGCCAAGTCCAGAGACTGCTGCAGAGCCTTCGCCTGGGCGACCACTGCCTCTTTTTTGGCCTCAGCCTCCGCGAGATTCTCTCGAAGGGCGTTGACTTTGGCGACGATTTCAGCGACGCGTTCTTGTACGACGCGCAGCTCTTCTCCCTTCTGCTCGGCTTCCTTCTAGGAGGCTTCTGCCTGCATCTTGAGAGGCTCGACAACGACGAAGATGTCGTTGTAGCCGACCACGTTGATGACCCAGTTGCACAAGTTGGCGGCAGCTGACGACTTCTTAGTCATGGTCTCGAAATTGAACTGCGGGTTCAGCAGCAGTTCAGGCGTCTTCAGCGCAGCCTTCATCGCGTCGGTGATGTGGTCCTTGTCGTAGGCCTTGAGCGAGTCAATGAAGCCCTGGGGTGGCTTCATCATCTTCTGCTGAGCACCCCAGTCCTGAAGTTGTTTCTTATTGGTCACACCCTTTAAGATTTGCACGGCTCTCGTGACCAGTTCAGATCCTGGCGGGGGCTGGTTGAAGGACGAGAATTCCACAATGGCCTTGACCGAAAGACAATCGACGGCGGCCTCGGCTCTCTGCATTGCAGGAATGGCAGCGGCAAGCGACTCGTTCGCTGCGTTCATCTGCCTCTGTGCCTCGTTGGCGATGACGTTCGTCTCCTCCTCCTGCTTTTGGGCGATTGCCTGTTCTCTCTCAGCATCCTCAGCTTCTTTGTTGACGATGACGATGAGTTCATCAGTCTTGGCCTCCTCGACCTTGACGTTCTCCATAGTCAGCACGAGTTTCTCCTTCAAGATGTCTACTTTGTTGGTGGTGTCGCGCATGGTGGCGAGACCTCTCTCCAGACGAGCGATGGAGTCGACAATGGCTCCTTACTTCTCACCCAGCAACTTTTGGTAGAAGTTGATCAGTTCGAGGAACGACGTGGGCGTCGTGTAATTGAATCTCCTCTCTCGGGTCTTGAACTCCTAGTTGGCAGCATCAATCGAGAGGTGAACGTTGGCCATGTGGTTGGCGATCGCAATGCGGATTTCGTCGCTTGGGAACTCGATCTTTTCGAGGAACCTGTTGGCGACGCCGACTAGGGCATCTCTGGGCCAGGAGTGGAACCAGTCGATGGACGTCGAGTTGATGAGGGCGGGGAACTTGCGGGCGCGGAATCTGAAGGCGTCACCTACAGGCGAGAAGCAGAGGCACACGTGCAGGTTCTTTTTAACCTTGTTGATGAAGAAGTTCATGAGGACTTCAGGCGAGTCGAGCAGACCGAGTTGTTTGGCTTCGGATCTGAGTTTGCCGAAGATGCCGTCGAGCTCGTCTCCAGCGAAGAGTTCGGGGATGTAGCCTGCAGAGAGAATATCGTTGATGTAGACGAGGAACTTCTCGTCCACGATCTGGGAGTCAGTCAAGATGAAAAGCATCTCAGATCCTGCCACACCCGACTTCATAAATAGAGTCTGGATGTCAGCCTTCAAGTCGGCCAGGCCGTAATTGGAGGCCACCACGATCTTGAAGACGTCCAAGTTGAGGATGAAGGCAGTGAGCTTTGACAGGGACTGCTTGCCTGAGCCACCCACTCCGACGAGTAGGGCGTGGCCGTTGGGCTAGAAAGTGATCCTGGCAATGCGCGTAATGTGCTCCATCGCTTGGTTGAAAAGTACGAGGTCCATGGTTGAAACAGTCTCGTTGTACTCAAGGAGCTTGTCCTCGAGCACCTAGCGCAACTGGTCCATTTCTTCAACGGGTTTGTAAGAAGCCTCGTGGCCGTGGCAGGTGGCGATGAATGAAGTGTAGATGAGAGGCTCGGCGAAGACAGTCTCTTCCTTGTACTCGACCAGGTCTTTGAGACCGTTGCGCATGAAGTTCATGAAGGAATTCACGTCTTCGGGGAACAGAAGTCGGTCGAGCCAGACACGATTGCACTCGTGGGCCCACATGCGCACCAAGCCGGTGGGGTTGTTCTTGTAGGACGATGGCTGGGCCAGCATGAGGTTCTGCACGATTCTGGCCACGTCTCGCATGTTGAATTGGTAGTGGAACTTGAGGGCCGTGGGGGCGAACTGAGGAGAGAGGACGAGGCCGTTGAACACGGTGACGGTAGCGTTGACGAGTTTGGGTGCCACTTCGAGGCAGTTCTTGTCGAAGTTGGCGAAGTGCTGCATCAGCATCTGCTGGTAAATGGTCAGCAAAATTTCCTTTTCAGGTGTGCCCAGCATAATCTGGGTGAAGTGGCGCGTCGTGCGCAGGTCCACGAAGAAAGAGCCGCTCTTAGGGTTCATGCAGGCTGCGAACATGATATCTTTCAGAATGAACTGGTCCTCCAAGTGGTCACGGTCAAAAATGATCTCGTGGTCAATGATCTGCCTGATCAGACACAGCGGCGACTGCGTGCCGAAGCCGTCAACAGTTGGCATGTTCAGATCGTCCATGAAGAAGATCAAGTGGCGTCCGCCGGTCGGACCCAGGATCTTGCCCGAGCGCTTGTCCACGTTTGCCTGCACAACAACCTACAGCGCCTTCGAGTCAGTGTACGAGTTGAAGTTCATGGTCGCATGAATGCACTTCTCTTAGTCGAGAACTGTGAAGTAACTCTTCAAGATTGTGGTCTTGCCTGTTCCGGCCGTGCCAATGTATAGCAAACTCTTGTCGATTGACCTGTGCACGTCGATCAGATAGTGCTGACGAGTGGTCTCCGCAGTGGGCACCACGATGTTCGAGAACAGTTCGGAGAAGTCTGCATGGAAGGCATCCACCCTATCGCTCCAGGGCTCAAACTGAAGCGTGTGGGGGCTGAAGTAGTAGTCAAAGACCATGCCGCCGTCAGGGAACTTCACCTTAGTCATGGCGCGCATTTAAGTGTTGAAGGGAATCCTCTCCTCTGAAAGGGTTGCTCCGAACGACCACATGAAGGCAAAGGCGAAGAAGCCCTCATAAATGAGCTTGAGTTTTTCAGCGAACTCATCGGGCACTTCCTTGAGACGCTTGATGAGCTCTTGGCTCTCTTTGGTTTCGTAGAGTTGCTCATATTGATAGTCGATGATGCAGGTGAGAGACTGGAAACTGCCCATGGCACACACGGGCGCAATCATCTCTTTCTTCATCAGGTCGTCAATGTAGGCTTCGTTGCAGTACTGCGTGATGTAGAGCGTGAAAGCGATCACGGCAGTCTCGTCCTTCTTGACGTTTTTGTACTTCGCCAGCCACGTGTCCATGTAGGGTCTCCAGCCGATGTCGGTGTCGTTCACGAACAACACACCTCCTCGAGACACCGTTGCGGGAGTGGCGTTCTTCAGATGGGAGACCTCGATGATTAGTCTCATTGAGGGAGTGAGCGGGATACGCTCCTGAGACACGAGGGTGAGCACTTTGTTGTCGTCCATGACAGTGTTGAGCGACTCGATCCACATGGGATCGACATCACCGTCGAGAATGACCCACTTGTACTTCTGGGTGGGCTTGAACTTGCCTTGGCATTTGTTCATGTCTCGCATCATGACCGAGAGCACACCGTCTCTCCACTCCTTCGTCTTCACGTTCATGCAGCCGAACAGCTCATCCGAGGTCACTGCCTTCGGATCAACGATATCGTAAATTGTCTCGTGGCCGATGGAGCAGAAAGCCTCAGCCATGTTCTTCCAGATCGTCGTCTTGGCCACACCTGGCGTGCCAATCACGAACATGCAGTGACGGACCACCAAGATTTCTGCGAGCTCCACGCACTTCTGGATGAAGCCGTCCTCGGGCTGGCGTCCAGCCTTCACTGCAACATCCTAACATGCAACTTCAAGCTCCTCGTTCTGGGCGCGCGGCGGGTCCATGTTGGGGAACAAGTCATTGATGAGGTCTCTGAAGATCTTGCGGTCTTCCACGACGATCTTGGGCAGGTTGAAGTCTCTGAGGGCTCTCATGAGGATTTCGTACTCACTGCCGTTGGGGTCAGCTCGTTTGAGACCACCGGCCTGTCGAAGCACAGATTTGACGGCTCTGAGACCCCAATCGTAGTGCACTTGCTGCGAAAGCAGCGACTTAGCCAGATCGTAGAGCGTCATGAACTTCTTGGACAAGTCTTGCGCCTGGTCGAAACCTTCAGCCATGAGCATGTTCTCGCAAATCAAGATGATGTCGGGCACGACCATGGCGCACGAGCGGAAGAGAGCCTTCAGGTTCTCTGGCAGCTCGGTTCTGCCAGCGTAACCTGGGTTCATCGTGATGAAGTAGCCAGCGGTGAGCTTGATGGCAATGAGCTCGTCGTTGAAGAGGAACTGCTGGAACTGCACGTTGGCAGGGTTCGGCTTGAGACGCTTGATCGCGTCGAGACAGAGCTTGACCTGCTGCGAGACGACCGACAGCACTTCGATCTTGATACGGTTGAACTCGTCGAAGCAACCCCAAGCGCCCGCCTGAGACAGGCCCATGAAGATGAGTCCCATCGACTCGTAGTTCATCTGGTCCGAGCAGTTGAAGACCACGACTTGCAGACCGAGGGCGCGCCCCAGATCCTTCGTGGTCTCAGTTTTGCCGGTACCAGCGGGACCGGCGGGGGCACCTCCCATTGAGAGATTAAGCGCCTGGGTCAGCGTGATGTAGCACCTGTCAGTAAGGGGTGTGATGACGAGTCTGCCCGTGTTGCCGATGAACTCGTAGTTGTACCACGTCTTCCAGTCACAAATCGTGGACATGACTTGCTTGATGTCATCTTTGGGGTTGCGCTTCTCCATGCCAAACTTGAGTTGGGAAGCCCAAGCGAAGTGGCTCTGCTCCACAATCTTCGAGTCGACGAACTTCTTGATCACGTCTCTCGAGTGCACGTCAATAGTAATGATCGTGATGACTTTGACACGGGTCTCGACGGTGAGTTTTCCTCGCACGCGCTCAATCAGCTTCTTGATGCGCGCCACGATCAGGCCGTTGAAGTCTTTCATGGCTGACTCAGAGCCCGACTCAAGGTCGTCGAAGGTGCGGATGGTTTCTTCGGTCCACACGATCTGCGTCGCCAACAGGGCCAGCTGGGAGCAGTAGTCGTCGAGCCACAACTCGCGAGGCTTTTCAGTGGCCCACTCGTCGGTGGTTTCCTTCGCCTCGATGATGATGCCCTTCAGCGTCTCTTGCATCTTCCTCTCCAGGTCGCACAAGTAGTTCTCGACGGCGCCTTGGATTTGGAAGTTCGAGTTGAATTGCACGTACTCGCCGTCCTTGGCAAACATGCCTTGAGCCACTCGGTAGGGTCGGTTGCCCTCTTCGACGAACTTCATGTTCTTCATGCCATCGAAACAGTCGCTGATGTACTCGTTTACCTTCTCGGGGTTGTTGCCGTTGGACAAGATGTCGAGCAGAGCCTGGTTCGAGAGGAAATAGAAGCGTGGGAAGATCTTTTTCTTTTGCTCCAGATACTCGTTCAGCGCCTTCTCGCAGAGGTCGATTTCCGAAATGAATTCTTCGAGCACCTTGTCGCGCCCTTCCGTGTTTGTGGCCGCCACCACACCTGGGTCTTCGCTCGCGTCCGCCATAAGCCCCTTCCACTCGGCGTCGACCTTCTCGAAGCGTTTGGTGTCCTCTGGCAGCTGTGCGCGAATATCTTCGGAAGCGAGGAAAATGGGTTCCAGACGCATCCAGTTCTTTTGGACCTTGACCCAGAGCACGAGCACCTGGTCAATGGTCTTGAGCGTCTTCTGCCACTTGAGCAGCTGCTCCTTGAACGTCTCAGAGTCCTTGCTCGCGTTCATGCTCATGAGGTCCATCGACTGCAGGTCGACGTTCTCGACGATGACTTCGAGCGCGCCCGTGTCCAGGATCTTCGTGTCCTTGTACTCCTTGAAGGAGAGCTAGGTCGACTCGTCCCACGTCCTAATAATGATGTTCAACTTCTTTTCGATGCCCGCTTCCTTCTGCGCGCCCTCCACGAGCTCGTTCACGTCCTCGGCGTACTTGTACAGCTCCAAGTTGATAATATCGCGCAGACAGAACTTCGGGTCGTTGCGGTTCACCACCTTGCCGCAGATGCCGTTTAGCTTCTGCCAGTGGCGTGCCTGCATGAACTCGGAGTGCAGCTGCTGGATCAGCGGCCGGATCACGTCCATGTTCTTCACACGGTCGTTGAGGGCCATGAAGGCCTTGTAGTTTTTGATGTCTTTGTTTTGGGGCAGGTTGGGCGCCGTCTAGCCCGACTTCATGTTCTTGAGCAGCATCTCCAGCTCGTCAGCATCGATGTCGTCCCAAAGCATCTCCTTCCAGGACTCGAACTGGCCGTCGATGATCGAGATAAGGTCCCACATCTGTTTGAGCTGAACCAACTCATTCTTGCACTCGTTCAACTCCTTCTGTTTGGTGCGCTGCAGCTCGAACAGCTGCTCCAGCACCTGTAGCTGCTTCGCCTTCTCCTCC
>Ga0075472_10001318_pt1 | contig 10131 bp, 15 predicted proteins | sample DEB19_08_DNA_3_FD_77014 | JGI IMG/M metagenome (GOLD analysis project Ga0075472, IMG submission 77014) | Aqueous microbial communities from the Delaware River and Bay under freshwater to marine salinity gradient to study organic matter... | ecosystem: Environmental > Aquatic > Marine > Coastal ...
CACGGAAACGAATTCGCCTAACAAATGGTGTTCTTATGGCATATCGAAGGAGACAAATTTCAAATGGTAGGCAACGCACGGAGCGGACCTAAGCGCGGCAGGCGTGACGAGCGCATCACGCTGGTAGACTCCGACCGCCCGGAACGCCCTGCCAACCTGCATGCGATCGAGGCGGCATACTGGGACGAAGTAATCGCCACGGCGGAGCATCTTCGCAAGGCCGACACTTCACTGTGTATCCAGTGCTGCCGGCTGTATTTTTTGCATCGCGAAACGGAAGCGGCGGCCAGATGTGATCCATTAGACAAAGACGTGGCAGTGGTGTGTCGCGGCTATTTCAAGGACTGGAAGGCGGCGGTCGAGCGCCTATGTCTCGACCCATTGGGGCGCGAGCGTGCCGCAGCACGGGTGAAACGATCGAGCGCGGCAGACGACGAATCACCAGACATTCGATTTTTCGGCGACGCACAGACAGGCTAATGGCAGCAATTCACGACAGCACCGAGCTCTACCGCAATCCGCCAACCAAGATCGGGCAAGGCGGAAAGTACGATCCCACGCGGGATGCGGACGGCTACGAGTGGTCGCCGAAGCACGCGGCGGCAATCGTCGACTTCTTTCCGACGTACCTGATGCTGACCAGCGGAAAGACGGCTGGCCAGAAGTTCCAGCTTCAGCCGTGGCAAGCCGATTACCTTGCCACCTTGAACGGCTGGCGCGACGCCAGCGGGCGGCGACGGTATCGAGAGTCGACCTTTTTTACCCCACGAAAGAACGGAAAAACGGAAACCGGTGCTGGCATCGCGCTGTACATGCTGGCACTCGACGGCGAGCAAAAGGCAGAGGTTTACTCAGCGGCAAAAGACCGCGAGCAGGCATCGAGAGTGTTCGAACCGGCAGCGGCAATGGTAGAAAAGTCGCCATCGCTACGCAGCAGATTCCGCATCACGCCCTCACGCAAGACGATCGACTACCACGCAACGCACAGCTACTACAAGGCGACGTCCGCCGACAGCGGCGGCAAGCACGGGCTCAGTCCCCATTGCGTGCTGTTCGACGAGTTGCATACCCAGCCGAACCGCAGCTTATACGAGGCATTCAAAAGCGGGCTAGGCTTCCGAGCGCACCCCCTGTTCGTCTCGATGTCGACCGCCGGCACTGACCGCCTATCGATTTGCTACGAGGTATGGCAGATCGCGCGAAAGGTGCGGGACGGGGTATTCCGCGACCCTGAGTTTCTGCCGCTGGTGTACGAGTTCCCCGATGGCGCGGACTGGAAGGACGAGGACGTCTGGAGGGACTGCAATCCAAATCTGGGCGTTGTCACGTCGCTGGAGTTCTTGCGAGCAGAGTTCCGCCGTGCGATGGAATCTCCGCTACATGAAAACACATTCCGCAACCTGTATCTCAACGAGTGGACCGAGCAGGCTGTGCGATGGATTCCGATGGAGGACTGGCGCGCTTGTGACGTCGAGTTGCCGAACCTCGACGGGGAGCCATGCTGGTGCGGCCTGGATATGAGCAGCACGCGAGACGTCACGGCGTTCGTGATGGCATTCCCGCTCTGCGACGGCCGGGTGGCGTTGCTGCCGCACTTTTGGATTCCCGAAGACACAGCGGCAATGGCTGAGCGCTCCGACAGAGTTCCGTACCGTTTGTGGGCAAAAAACGGACTGGTCACATTGACGCCTGGACGCCAGGTCGATCACGACAAGGTCCGTGCCGATATCAACGCATTCGGCAATCGATACAACATCATTGAGATCGCGGCGGACCGCTGGAACGCAGTCCAAATCCTAACGCAACTCACAGGCGACGGGTTTAGCGTGGTCCAGCACGGACAGGGCTACGCCTCTATGTCGGGACCGTCGAAGGAATTTGAGAAGCTTGTGATTGGCCACAAGCTGATTCATGGCGGCAATCCAATCCTCGAAGATCACGCCGAAAACGTGTCTGTCGAGCGCGACGCCGCCGAGAACATCAAGCCCACAAAATCGAACAGCACTGGACGCATCGACGGTATCGTGGCCGCGATCATGGCGTGCGGCCGTGCATTGACGTCGAACGCCGGCGCGACAGCGAGTTACTACGATACGCACTCCGTGGAGATAAGCTGATGTCGAACGACTGGACCACGGAAGTCTACGCTGGCGTGTACCTCGGCGGGCGGGACACTCGTACTCGTGAATTGCCCGAAGTGCTCGGGCTGGACTTGCACAACGAGAAAACCTGGGACGTGCTATTCGAGGCGTCAATGGGCACCGACGCTGGCGTCCATGTCGACGAAGACCGGGCATTGACCTACGCCCCGGTATGGCAAGCCGTCAATCTCATCTCGTCGGCGGTGGCGTGCCTACCGTTCCATCACTATCGGCAATTGCCGGACGTCAGCGCGACCGCCAGCGAGCGCCTGTATTCCACGCAAGACTACCTGATCAGCGTTTCGCCATCGGGCGGAATCGAGCCCGACGACTACCAGACTGCCGTGCAATTCTGGGAGTCTTTCATGGTCGACGTGCTATTGTGGAATAACGGCTATGCCTGGATCGAGTTCGACGCCGCATCGCGCCCGCAGCGACTCGTGCTGCTGAATCCTGACCGCACCGCCTGCGAGCGCATCGACGGGCGGCTGTGGTACACGACCGAATATGACAACGGCAAGGTCAAGGCACTTTACCCGTGGGAAGTGCTGCACGTTCGCGGGACTTCGGCTGGCGTGGACTGCGCCCCGGCATTTATCAAATATGCCCGCAACTCGATCGCTTTGGGACTCGCTCAGCAAAAGTTTGCGAGCAAGTTTTTCGCGCACGGCGGGCGCGTGGGCGGAATCTTGGAGATCCCGGCGGGCGTCGGCAAGGTCGCTCGCGACACGATCGAGGAAGGCTTCCGCAAGTCCTACGAGGGCGCCGACAATCCGTTCAAGACGGTGATTTTGCGGGAGTCTGCCAAGTTTCACCAGGCCCAAACGTCGCCGACCGATGCTCAGATGGTCGAGGGAACCCAAGAGCAGATTCGCATGATCGCCCGCTGGTTTGGCTTGTCGCCGGCACTGCTGGGGCTGTCCGGCAGCGTGTCGTACAACAGCAAGGAACAAGACAATCAGGCGTTCCTAGATCACTGCCTGAAGCGCTGGCTGCGCAAGATTGCCGCCGAGTGTGGAATCAAGTTGCTGCCGCCCAAGCGTCAACAGTCGGAGTTTTTCCGGCATGACGTGTCGGACCTGATCTCAATGGATGCCGCGAAGAAAGCACAGGCCCACGCCGTCTACATTCAGTCTCGCGTTCTGAACCCGAACGAGGTCCGCGGTGAACTTGGCATGCTGCCCTATGAGGGCGGCGATCAGTACGCGAATCCAGCGACGTCAACCGCGCCAGCCAGCAGCGAGGAAAAGCCGGACGACACCGACAAGCCGGCGAAGCCAACGCCCGATGCGACACGTAAAGCCGCTGAGCTATCGGTGATTGACAAGCGCAACCTGATCGCCACCACGCTCAACGCGCGACATAAGGCGAAGAATCCGAAAGCATTCATCGAGTTCGCCGCCAAGTGCGAGCGGTCGACAGAATGGCAAGTCGCCGTCGCTGCAACATTTGACGAGATCGTCAGCACGACCACGCCGACCGACCTCCAAGCGACCGTGGAGCGAGTGTGCGGGCAACTTGAAACAATCTACCTGGGAGGATGACATGGAACGGCGATTCTTGAAGTGCGAGTCGGCACCGGTAAGTGTTGAAACGCGCGAGGATGGAGGCTCACGCATTGCGGGCTACGCTGCGGTATTTCACCGGGCTGGCGACGCTGGCACCGAATACCAGCTTTACGAGGATGTCGTGGAGCGTATCGCACCGACCGCATTCAACCGGGCGATCTCGGAGCGTCACGACGTGCGGGCGCTGTTCAACCACAGCTCTGATCACATCCTGGGGCGGTCGCTGTCCGGCACGCTGAGGCTCAGTGTTGACGAGCGCGGATTGCGGTATGAGGTTGACATGCCTGATACGCAAATCGGGCGCGATGTCGCCGAGTCTATCCGCCGTGGCGACCTGACCGGCAGCAGCTTTGCGTTCACGCCGCTGAAGCAGTCGTGGCAGGCCGACCGAGCCAATAACCGCGATGTGCGAATCATCGAGGATGTCATGCTGCACGACGTGGGGCCCGTGACCTACCCGGCATACGAGTCGACCAGTGCCGGCATTCGGTCGCAAGGCGATGACGAGGCGTTGCGGGCTCGCGATGAATGGCGCAAGCGGGACGTTGCGGTCCGAATGAAACTATTGACAATCGCTCGCGAATTTGAATGATAGATAGCAACTGAGCGCACACGCGCACAGTGTTTGAAAAACTTACTGTTGGGCCGGGCGGTCGAGCCTTTCCAGGTAGTCACCAGCAGCCCATTGACGACTTTCACAAGTCGCCGATGGGCTTTCTTTGTTTTGGCGCTCATCGGCATTCCGAAGGAATCGCACGATGCCGAGCGTCAAGGAACTGCAAGAGCAGCGGAATCAGAAGTACGAAGAGATGAAGCGGCTGGCCGACAACCAGGCCAACTGGACCGCCGACGACCACGGGAACTGGGAGCGACTGAACGCCGAGTTCGACGGGCTCAGCAAGCAACGCGATGAGTTGCTGGAGCGGGAGCGCAACTCGGAAGCCGTGCAAAAGCGGCTGCAAGAGATCGAGTCCATTAACCGCTCGGCGCTGAACTCCGGGCGTGTCGGCGTCGATGAAAACCGCCGCCGCGAAGAGAGCCCCGAGCGAGTCGCACAGCGGGAAGCTGCAGCACCAGGGCTGGCGCTGCAAGCCTGGATGCGAGCCGGCAAGCACAAGAATCTCAGCGAAGAGCACCGCGATGCTTGCCGCCGGACCGGCATTGACCCCTTCAATCCTGAGATCGAGCTGGGCGACCCGCGCATCGCGTACAGCGGACCGTCTTGGGCGTCGCGAGGGCGCAACCTGATCCGTGAATACCGCGTGGGCTTGGACGTCGCCACGGGCGGGGCCGGCAAGGAAACGATCCCCCAGGGATTCGTGAACGCCCTGGAGCGTGTGACGCTTGCGTATGCCAACGTCCGCAACGTGTGCCGCGTGCTCAACACGCCGACCGGTGCCGCGTTGCCGTGGCCGCTGATCGACGACACCTCGAACAAGGGCGCTCTGCTCACGGAAGCCACGTCCTTTTCGACGTCGGTCGACCCGACGACCAGTGCCGTCACGTTCGGTGCGTACAAGATGAGCTCGAAGCCTGTCTTTGCATCGAGCGAACTGTTGCGTGACACCGCGATGCTCGAAGAGGAGATCCCGTCGCTGCTCGGCGAGCGCCTCGGACGCATCGAAGCCGACTACAGCACGACCGGATCCGGGTCGAGCCAGCCGAAAGGCATCGTGACTTGCGCCGGCACGGGCGTGACCTCGGCAAGCGCCACGGCGTTTACTCCTGACGAACTCATCGACCTGATCCACCAAGTCGACCCGTCGAATCGTGGCGGTCCGTCCTTCGGGCTGATGTTCCACGACACCTGCCTGAAGTACATCCGCAAGTTCAAGGACGGCGATGGCAACTACCTCTGGCAGCCCGGAATCACGATGGGCCAGCCAGACGCGATCTACGGCGTGCCGTACTACATCAACCAGAGCATGGAGCCGCTCGTCAACAACGTGCCTGTGACCGCGAAGAAGCACGTGCTGTGCGGCGACTTTTCCAAGTTCGTGGTGCGCATGGTGCGCAACGACCGGTTCTATCGGCTCGACGAACTCTTCCGGCAGACGGACCAAACCGCGTTCATCTGCTTCCGCGAGTTCGACTCGAACACGATCAAGGCCAGCGCTCTCAAGGTGCTGTTGCAAGCCTAATGCGAGTTCGCATGACGACCCATTACATCGGGCCGGACGCTGAGTGCCTGCCCGGTGGGCTGATTGATTTGCCGGACGACGTGGCAGCCCGCTACGTCGTTTCCGGCCAGGCAGAAATCGTGGAGCCGGCGTCGTCGCGCATGGAAGCCGCGACGCTCGCCCCGGCACAGAACGCAATGCAAAGACATCAACCGCAACTCAAGCGGAGACCGAATCAATGACCGGCTTTCGACTCCCGAAAGTAGAACGCGAATACATCAACACGACGGCGAGTATCACGCTCAGCCCCGGCGATGTTGGCAAGACCGTCGGCAATGTCGGGGCCTCGGGCTCCGTGACCATTACCCTGCCCGCAGTGGCGGGCGTCCCGATGGGCGGCGATATCGTCGTCCTGTCGTGTGCCGACCAGAACATCGCCGTGGCAACCGCCAACACCGGCGAGCTCATCGCTCTGAATGACGTGGCTGCAAACTCCGTCACGCTGTCCACGGCTGGCGAAAAGGCCGGCGGGGCGATGATCTTCACTGCCGTCGGCAGCGGGACCGCGCCGACCAAGTGGCACGCCTCGTTCATGCTCGAAGAAACTCAAACCGTAACCGTTGCAACGTAGGACTAGATAACCATGCCAGGCATTTTGTCACCAGACGTTTACCTCCGTGGGGACGACGGCACGCTACGCCAGACGGACGGCACGACAGACGCTGCCGTCAATGGTTGGCTCGGCGGCGTCGTCTACAACTCCGTCGCTGCGTCGGCTGCTCACACAGCGACGACGACCGAGGCGTTGTTTGACAAGCAATACTCGATTCCAGCCAACACGCTGAAGGCGGGCACTCGCATTCGCGTGCGATTCTCGGGCATCGCGACCGCCACGAACTCGACGGATACGCTCACGATCAAGCTGTATCTGGGCGGATTGGCTGGCACGGCGATTCTGACGGGCACCGCAACCGACGTTGCCAACGACAACATCTTCACCGGCGAAGCTGAGATCGTCATTCGCACGGCGGGTGCGTCGGGAACGATGGTGGCCATCGCCAGCGGCAGCATCGTTCCGGCGGCGACTCGTGTGGCTGTGCCGGTGTATCAGATCACGGCTGAAACAGTGATTGACACAACGGCAGCGCAAGTGGTAGGCGTGGGCGCGGACTGGTCGACGAACAACGCCGGCAACTCGTGCCGACTCGACATTATGATCGTGGAGATCCACTAAGTGGTCGGCGCAAACATCACCTATACGACGATCAGCACAGGCACGGGCGACGAAGCCGGCATGGCTGCGACGCAACGCCTGCGGTTGCTCGGCGTGTTTGTCCGTGAAACCGCAGCGGCAGTCGCCACGCTCAACATTGAGCATGGCACTGCCAATAGTTCGCCAATCATGGTGCCATTCAACCTTGCGGCGTCGGCGACGTCGTCGCATTGGTTCGGCTTTCCGGGGCTGCCATGCCCCGATGGCATCTGGATTGAGCGGCTCACCGGCACGACGCAAGTTGTCCTGATCACCACGGTGCTCTAATGGCAGACGGCTACGGACTCACGCTCGTGACCGCTCCCGCCCAGGAGCCGGTTACGATTGCTGAGGCGAAAAAGCACGTCGAAGTGTCGATCTCCGATACGCACCACGACGCCCATCTGGCGCGACTGATTACCGCAGCGCGCCAGTACGTCGAGGATAAGACGAGCCGAGCCATCTGTACGCAAACGTGGGATCTCTTCACCGATGAGCTACCTTACGGCGACGCTCTATATCTGCCGAAAGCGCCGCTCCAGTCGGTGACGTATTTCAAATACTACGACACGTCCGGCGTGCAGCAGACGTGGACGAATACCAACTACGTCGTGTCGACCAGCCGCGAGCCGGGGCGCATCCGGCTGGCGTATGGCGCGTCGTGGCCGTCCTATCAGATTCGACCCGACGCAATCAATGTGCGGTTTGTGTGCGGCTATGGCACGCAGACTTCAGCGCCGGAGCGTGTGAAGGCGGCAATCTTGCTGCTTGTCGGGCACTGGTTTGAGCATCGCTCGGAAGTTCATATCGGCGCGGGTGCTGTCGAAGTGCCAATGGCCGCCGCTCGGCTAATGGAGCAGTTCGCCGTGGGCGATGAGTTCATTGCGTATGGTGGTCCGTGAAAAACATCTTCCGCGACCGCGCGACCATCGAGCAGGATTCGTCGGCTGGCGACACGGCAGTCCCAGACTACAGCGGCACGCCGTTTCTAGTGGACTACCCGTGCCGCATCACAACGATTGGCGGCGACGAAACGTACCGTGGGCGCATGCTGGAAGCGCACCTGACGCATGTTGTCGAGGGGCACTACTACGAGGGCATCACGCCGAGCATGCGGCTGAACGTGACGGGCGGGCGCCATACGGGCAACTACTTGAACATCGTTTACACGAAGCTCGTTGAGCAACCGGGGCTGCCGCCAATGTGGGAGCTTCAATGCCGGGAGAACGTCGGACGATGAGCACCGCGCATCGCTCAGCACGCTACGGCATTGAGTTCGACGTGCGTCAAGTCGAAGAGTCGCTCAAGCGCATCGAGGATGTGTTTGTGCGGTCCAAGGTGCTGCCGGATGGCATGCGCAAGGCACTCGCCCCGATTGCAAGGCAGGGCCGAAAGCTCGTGTCGCAACCTGGCTCGCCAGGCTACTGGCCGCGAGTTGGCAAGCAGCGACTAAAACGAAAGCCACTCAAGGACTCTATTGGGTCCGTGGTTCGGCAGTACGACAAGGGCGGCGCTCGAGGTGCTGTCATTGTCGGCGTTGTCGGTCCGCAGTACCCGGCTGGCGCAATCGGGCACCTCGTGGAGCTCGGGCACCGCATGGTGCATGGCGGCTCTGTTGGCCGCGAAGCCACCAGCCGCTGGGCGAAGAAGGGACTGCCGAAAGCCAGGTCAAAACGCGGCGTCACGGGCGGCGGTCGAGTGACAGGACGCGTTGCCGGCAAGCCGTTCATGCGTCCCGCCTTCGAGCAGCACGCGCCTCGCGCCACGCAAATCATCATCGACACCGTGCAAAAAGCCATCGAGAAAGGCGCGAAGAAATGACCGCGTTCTGCGATGACTTTGTGACATTCTTGAAAGCCGAGTCGACCGTAACGGCACTGGTTGGCACTGGCACGTCCGCGCGAATCTTGCAGCAAGACGGACTCAAGCAGGCCAGCACGCTACCGGCGATCACGTTCCGGCAGATTGACGAAGAGATCGTTGATTACTTCGGCGGTCGCACGTCGCTGCGTGGGGCAACGCTGGAACTCACTTGCTACGCCTCGACGCCGACGGCGCGCAACACGCTTTCCAATATTGTACTGGCGGCTCTCGACCCAACTGCGGGCGTGCAGTCGTTCGGCACAACGACAGTCACTGACATCGTGACGATGAGCGCCGGGCAAGACGGCGACGATGTTGCGGTCGATGGCAGCGATACCCGCATCTATTGGAAAACTTCCGTTTTCAAAATTTGGTACTACGCCGCATAGGAGATAAGGCATGCCAGCTACCGCGATTCCCGACACGGGACATGGTGCATCCGTGACGTTTGGCACAACGTCCTGGTCCGGCAAGATTCAAGGAATTCCGACCAACTTGGACATCAGCGTCCCGCGCGTCGACAAGTCCTATCTGGCGACGTCCGGCGAGCGCGAATACATGCCGGGCGACTTGCGCGAACTCGGCGAAATCGAGCTTGACGTGCTCTTCGAGGGCGTCACCGGATTGCCTGCGGTCGCCGTCGGACCGACGACTGAAACGATCACGCTCACCTACCCGCTGCCAGGTGGCGGTGCGGCAGTCGCCGCGAATGTCGCCGGAACGGGATTCATCACTGGCGTCACGTACCCGCCGCTGCAAACCGGCACGCTGCAAGTTGGCAAGATCCGCTTCAGCTTCGACGGCGCGACCGGACCGACCTACACCGCGACCACGTAACAGCACTGGAAGGCGCACATGCAGTTATCCGTAGAACTCCGACCGCACATCGGCAAGATGAACACGCCGGTCGGTATCGTCGATATTGAGCACGACCAATGGATTGCAATTGGAGCGCTCAACGACGCACCGCTGAAGCAGATCGGCTACCTGCCGAAGCGTGATGGGGCGAAGTTGTTGTGGCTGCCGCACGTCAGGGAAAAACTGCCGCAGCAAATCATCGAGCAATTTGAGCAGGCCATTGTCGCCAAACGCGACGAGATGGCGCAGGCGTAACGTTCTCCGCTCGCTCGGCGCGTTCGATCGCCAGCGCCTGCCGGTTGGGCGCGCCGAGCATTACACAAGGCAGG
>Ga0075472_10001320_pt1 | contig 10127 bp, 9 predicted proteins | sample DEB19_08_DNA_3_FD_77014 | JGI IMG/M metagenome (GOLD analysis project Ga0075472, IMG submission 77014) | Aqueous microbial communities from the Delaware River and Bay under freshwater to marine salinity gradient to study organic matter... | ecosystem: Environmental > Aquatic > Marine > Coastal ...
CTCGCTGGTCACGATGCAGTCGAAGGTGTTGTCGGCGAAGGGGAGACGCGTGGCGTCGCCGCGCAGCGAACCCCCGTACGCAACCGCGGGGATCTCGTGGGTGTCGATCATGGCGCCGAACATGTTGCGAGTGGCGACCACTTCCTCCTGTGCCCAGTCGAGTGCGTAGACGGTCGCACCGCGGCGCGCGGCCTCGAACGCGTGGCGACCGAAGCCGGCGCCGGCATCGAGGAACATCGCGCCGGGTCTCAGGCCGAGAGTGTCGAAACGGACGGTCAGCATGTCAGTGGGCCCGCTTCGCGGTCTTTGCCTGGTTGTGCGGCATGGCGAGGACCTCGCGGTACTGGTCCACTGTCAGCTGTGCACAATGACGCCAGCTCCAGCGCTCGACCACGCGCGTGCGGCCGGCATCACCGATGCGGTCCCGCAGTTCCTTGTCGTCGAGACCGCGGCGGATGGCCGCCGCGAGTGCGTCCGCATCGGCGGTGGGACACTGCAACACAGTCTCGCCGTCGGTGCCGGTGACCTCGGGCAGGGCACCGCCGTTCGTGGCGACGAGGCACGTTCCCGTGGCCATCGCTTCGATGGCAGGGAGGCTGAAACCCTCGTACAGGCTGGGCACCACGGCGAGCTCGGATTCTGCGTACAGCTCGACGATCCGCTCGTCAGGAACGCCCGAGACGAAGTCGATGTAGGGCTTCAGCCCGAGCGACTCGATGAGGTCCATGCTGTGGCCGGGGCGCGGCTTGCCGATGATCGTCAGGCGGATGTCGCGTTCGGTGCGGAGTTTCGCCATTGCCTCCAGCAGGTAGCTGAGGCCCTTCAGCGCCACGTCTGCGGATGCGGTGGTGATGAGACGGTTCGGCTGGCGCTGCACGTGGGGCATCGGCTTGAAGAGGTCGGGGTCGACTCCGACCGGGACGAGACGCATGCGGTCGAGCGAGACGTGCATGTCCTCGTGGATGTCCTTGATGCTGTTCTCGCTCACGACCACGATTCGCGGCATGCGCGATGCGACCTTGCCCTGCATCTCGACGAACGAGTACCAACGCTTCAGCGACCGGCGCTTGCGACGGGTCTTCGCGTGGCTCATCTCCAGCTCGCGGTCCTTCGTGATCGGGTGGTGGAGCGTGACGATCGTGGGGATGTTCTTCTCGATCTTCAGGATGTCCCAGCCGAGGCACTGGTTGTCGTGCACCAGGTCGAAATCGGCGAAGCGCGGCTTCAACGTGTGGTACGCGCGCTTGCTGAAGGCGAGTGGCTCGCTGAACTGACCGCGCAGGAACGCGGCGGTCTCCACGATGTCCGGCCAGGACTTCCACTCCCAGTAGCCGGGCAGGCGGCCTGGGTACTGGTCGTTCCAGATGTCGAGGCTCGGCAGCTTGTGCATCTCGATGCGGTCGTCGAGCACGGGATATGGCTGGCCGCCGAAGACCTCGACGTGGTGGCCGAGGTCGACGAGTGCCTTCGTGAGGTGCCGGGTGTACACGCCCTGGCCACCGACGTGCGGCTTGCCGCGGTAGGTGAGGTACGCGATGCGGAGCGGGCCGTTCGGGTCCCCCTGCTGATTCATAGGGGGGAAAGGCTAACTGCGGCCCTTTCGATTGGCTCGTGCTGCCCTGCGCATGACCCACGCAAGAAGCAGCAGAAGCCCGCAGATATACGGTGCATTCCCCGTGCGTGAGTAGACGGTGCGCCCGGAATGGAGCTCGACCGTGCGCGTGATGACCTTCTGCTCGCTGATCGCAGTGCGCTGCAGGACGTCACCGCTCGGCGACACGAAGGCGGTGAACCCGGTCGGTGCCACCTGCAGAACCCAACGACCCTGTTCCCGCGCGCGGAGACGCGATGCGGCAACCTGCTGGGTCTGGAGGATCGTCCACGTGTAACTGGATCCGTTCGTGGGGTTCACGATGACACGGCCACCACCGGCGATGCCCTCGTTCACGCGACCACCGAAGAAGACCTCCCACGAGATCGCCACGGACATCCGGATTCCTGCGACGTCGACGAACCCGGGTGTCTCTCCCGGGACCGCGTCACGCGGGACGAGATCGACGGGTGCGCCGAGTGCCCTCAGCAGCGAACGCATCGGCATGTACTCACCGAACGGCACACGGCGCTTCTTGTCGTAGCGGTCGGTCACGGAACCGTCGGGTTGCACGACGACCTGCGCGTTCGTGAACGCGTCGCCACCCGCATCCTCCGTGATGCCGACGATGAACGGCACACCGAGGCGACGTGCCTCGCCGGCAATTTCTGTGAGTTCACGGCTTCCCGCGAAAGCCCCGTTGCCCGTGATGTTGATGACGTTCTCCGGCCACACGACCGCGGTCAACAACGGGTCCTTCGTGATCGTCCTGGTGGCGGCCAAGTGGGTGAGGAAGACGTCTCGTGGGTCGACGTCGCCGACGTGCGTCCCCTGTTTGCCGCCACCCTGGACGAGCGCGTACGTGGCATCGCCGGCGTGGGACGTCGTGTTGAACGGTATGGAGACGAGGAGGACGGCCGCACCGGCAACCGCGACGCGGAAGCGCCGTTCGCTGAACGAGAACAGCAGCACCATGAACGTGACGAGGATGACGCCGCCGATGCCGGCGAAATGCACGAAGGGCGACTGCGACTGCGAGATCGCGAGGGTGGCCAACGGGACGCCGCCGAACGGCACGGAGAGGCGGAGAACCTCGGCGAGGGTGTGGGTGACGGCGAGTGCGCTGCGGTGGTGGGCATCCGACGTGCGTCCGACGAGATTCGCGACGACTGCCGCCGTGCCGTGGAAGGCGGCGAAGAGGACACACACGATGAGATAGCCGGGCACGGTGAGGAACCACATCCACGCGAGCGACGGGATGAACCACCCGAGCGCCCACCACATCCCCGTGCGGAACGGTGCGCGGCGCCCCTCGTGGACGGCCACTTTTGCGTACACCGCGCACCCGACGATCGCGAGTGGCCACCAACCCCACGGCGGCATGGAGAACGCCACGAGCGCACCCGCGAACAGCAGTCCGGATCGTGACGGCTTCATTGCGTCACTTGTGCGTGTCGAGGTGCGCGAGCACTGATGATGCCGCACCCCGGGCCTGCTGGATGCAGGCGGGGATGCCGATGCCGCGGAAGCTCGCGCCGGCGAGGAACACGCCGGGTGCGTTCTGCTGCAGTCCGGCCTCCAGTTGTGCGAGGCGTGCGAAGTGGTGCGGGCGGTACTGCGGGAACGAGTCGGTCCACCGTGTGATGCGGACCTCGCCGGGGGTGAAGTCGACACCGAGGTGATGTTTCAGGTCGGCAAGCGTGAGGTTCATCACGGTGTCGTCGTCGTGGTGCATCACGTTCATGCCGTCGCGGCCGAGTGACACGCGCAGAATCCTCGAGCCGTCCGCCGGCGCCCAGTGCGCCCACTTGTTGGAACCGAATGACGCGGCGGTGACCCAGCGTTGGTCCGGCTTCGGCACGAGGTAGCCGCTACCCGTCCACTCGCGCTTCCACTGCGACGACGGCACGGTCATCGTCACCATGATCACGGATGCATGGTCCCAGGCGCCGAGTTGACCGGCGGCTGATGTGTCGAGCGGGCGCACGAACCCGGCACTGTGGCCGGCAGGTGTTGCGATGACAATCGCGTCGCAGGAGAGTGCAGTGTCACTCGTGACCACCATGTACGCGTCACGCGCACGCGTGATCTCCGAGACTGCCGCGCCGGTGCGGATCTCACCGCCGAGCGACGTGACCCGTTCCGCGAGTGTCTCGATGAGCGACCCCATGCCCTTCAGCGGCGATGCGAACACCGGGCCCTCCTGTGCCGGCACCTTCCGTGCCACACCGGCAGCGAGGAGGAGACTGCGCTGCGACGTGAGTGCGTTGATCTGCGGGACGGCCTCCAGGCTGAACGAATCCGTGTCGGCGGCGTAGATGCTGCCCACGAGCGGATCGACGAGACGCTCGTGCACCTCACGGCCGAAGCGACGTCGCATCAGCTTGCCGATCGAATCATCATGTGGAAAGCGGGGGAGCAGCGGCTCGATTGCGGCGCGTGCCTTCCCGCGCGGGCTGAAGAGTCCACTGAGTGCGAACGAGCGGACCTTCGCGGGAACACCCATCAGGATGTCCCCCGGGATCTGGTGCAGTCCGTTGTGCCACACATACGCACCGACACCGGTGGGGGAGGTGAGCGCGGCGGACAACCCGAGATCCGCAGCCAGTTGCATCGCCCACGGGACCCGCGTGAGGAACGCATCTGCCGCCTCGTCCACGGCGGGAAGACCGGCAAACGGGGACGTGCGGATGAGACCACCCACCCGCGGAGCGGACTCGAGAACGGTGACCTGCGTCGGTACGTGGGCATCGGCGAGGATGCTGAATGCGGCGGTCAGTCCGGTGACACCGCCACCGATGACGACGACACGCCGCTCCGACGTCACGCAGCAACCACCCGGCGCGCGAGTGCGGCCATGACGTTCGCATCGGCATTCACGCACTCCGTGCGCCCGAAGGCGAGCCCGTGCGATGCGGCCCGGTGCGATGCCTCGATGTCGAGGTCGTAGAGAACCTCGAGGTGGTCGGCAACGAAGCCGCACGCGCTCACGAGCACGCCCTCGATCGGCTCGTCGGTCGACTTCTGTGCGCCGAACGAATCAATGACCTCGAGGATGTCGGGACCGATCCACGGCTCGGGGGTGCGGCCCGCGGACTGCCATGCGATCGACCACTGCGACCAGCGTGTGAGACCGACCTTCTCCGCCACGGCCTCGGCTGTGGCGCGCAGTTCCTCGGGGTACGGGTCGCCACCGTCGATGATGCGCTGCGGCAGCGAATGAGCGGTGAACAGCACCTTCGTCTTCCCGGGCATCGCGGCGAGCTTCTTCTTCATGTCCGCGGCGAGGAACTCGATGAATGCAGGCTCCGTGGCCCACGAGTCAATGCCCTTCACTTCGATGCCGTGCGGTGCGGCGGCCTCGCGCACTCGGCCGACGTACTGGCCGATGGAGTACGACGAAAAGTGCGGCGCGAGCACGAGCCCGACGATCCGCTTGAACCCTGCTGCTGCGACCTCGGCAACGGCCTCCTCGATGAAGGGCGTTGCGTGCTTCAGCCCGAGAGTCACGTGGTACTCGCCGGGGGCGATGGCGTCGAGTTCGCGCTGCAGTGCGTCGCGCTGGTCCTCGGTCAGTTGTTTCAGCGGCGACAGACCGCCGATCGCCTCGTACCGGTCGGTCAGATCCTGCAGCAACTCCGGTGTCGGCGGCCGACCGCGCCGGATGTCGGTGTAGTACGGAAGGATCTCGTCCTTCGTGCGGGGCGTGCCGTAGGCCATGAGGATGACGGCGGTGCGGTTCTCGTTGCTCATCTGGAGGTCCTCTCGTGGACGTGCGCGACGATTGCCTCGAGAACGCCCGGGTCGGTGTCCGGCTGGACGCCGTGACCGAGGTTGAAGATGTGGCCGGGATGGCCGTTGTTCCCGGCGAGCACTTCGTCTGCGCCGGCGAGCGCGACGTCCGTCCCCGCGAGGACGAGAGCGGGGTCGAGGTTGCCCTGCACGACCGTGCCCGCGCCGAGACGCGCGCGTGCCTGCGGGATGGGTGTGCGCCAGTCGAGACCGATCACCTTGTTGCCCACCGTGTTCATGGACTCGAGCAGGTGGTCGCATCCGATGCCGTAGTGGATGCCGGCGACACCCGGGTGCAACTCGGCGAGCTGTGCGAACACGGCGGTGGTGTGCGGCCTCACGAACCTGTCGTAGTCGGCGCGTCCGAGAGCACCGGCCCACGAGTCGAACACCTGGAAAGCCTCCGCACCAGCGCTCAACTGCGCGCTGATGAACATGACGGAGTGCTGCACGAGCCGTTCCATCACCTCGTGCCACAACACCTCATCGGTGTGCATCATCTTCTTCGTGTTCTGGTACGTGCGGCTTGGGCGTCCCTCGATGAGGTAACTGGCGACGGTGAACGGCGCGCCCGCGAACGCAAGGAGCGGAACGGTGAGTTCCCTCGCGAGGATCGCGACGGTGTCGGTGACGTACTCGATGTCCGCGAGCTCGAGGGCACGCAGTCGAGCCATGTCGGCGCTGCTGCGGAGGGGACTCTGTGCCACCGGACCCGTGCCGGGGGCGACGTCGATGCCGAAACCGACCGCATGTGCCGGCACGACGATGTCGCTGTAGAGAACGGCCGCGTCCACGCCGTGGCGCCGCACCGGCTGGAGGGTGATCTCGGCGGCGAGCTCGGGCTTCTTGATGGCCTCGAGGATGCTTCCCTCGCCCCGGACGGCGCGGTACTCGGGGAGACTGCGGCCTGCCTGGCGCATGAACCACACCGGTGTGCGGTGGGCGGGTTCCCCGCGGCTCGCGGCAAGGAAGGGGTCAGAGGGCCGGCTCGTCACCCCTCTGACGCTATCGGGGGTTGTCCTTGGCGATCCTGCGCAGGGCCGCGTCGATCCGTGCGATGCGTGTCCGTGCGGGAGGGTGTGCCGACACCAAACGGTCCCGCCAGTTGGTGGGCCTCTCGCCGCCGCCTGCTTCCACCACGTGGCGCAAGGAACGCATGAGTGGTTTGCCGAACCCCATCTCGACGGCACGTGTGTCCGCCGCGAACTCGGCACCCTTCCCGACGAAGTTGCCGATGTACTGCGCGACTGTGATCGTGGTGAGGAACAACCACGACACAATCGTGAGCATGCCGGCGAGGGTACGGCCGACCAGTGCGGCACCGGACGACTTCCGCGCGATGGCGTCGCCCGCTGCCTCGGCGATGTTCTGCAGGAAGTACCCGATGCGCGCGAAGAGAACGATCGGGACCGTCAACCACTGGCTCACGGTCAACGCGACCGTGTGCATGCCGAGGTGGTGCGACAACTCATGTGCGAGCACCCCGGTCAGTTCGTCGTCGGTCAGGTTCTCGACGGCCCAGCTCGACACGATCATCAGGTGACCGCCCGTCGCGAACGCGTTCAGGTCATCGGAGTCGACGATGGCGAGCACGAAACGCGACTGGGGGATGAGGTTGCGCTGGGCGACCACCGACCATGCATGCTGCAGCCGGGCGTGCTCCGCGCGCGTTGGGGTGCGCGCGCCGATGAGCCTCTGCAGCAGCAGACGCTGTGCCGGCTGCCAGAAGAGCAGCACACCGAGGAGCAACCATGCACCTGCGAACAGCCAGTACGGCACGTTCACGAAGCGGGCGACCACCCACCAGAACGCCGCGACCGAGAGGCCCCATGCGGGGAGAAGGGCGACCACGGGAAGGAGCGCGGCAACCGCGTGACCGTCGATCCTCCGGGTCGACCCCATCCGGTCCGCGCGCGCCATCGAACCAGTCCACCAGCCGGCGGCAAGGTGCGTCAACGACCTCGGGCCGATTTGGCGGTTCACCTACACTCGCAACGGGCACACGCACCACAATCCCGAACCGAGGTACCACGATGACCGCACCCACCATCCCCGGCGCAGAACCGCTGTCGCACATCGGCAACGGAGACGTGGGGGCGCTCGTCCTCCATGGCTTCACCGGGAATCCCGGTTCGATGCGCGGTCTCGCGGAGGCGTGCGTCGCCGCTGGGTTCCACGTGGAGATGCCGCAGCTGGCCGGCCACGGGACGGCGATAGAGGACATGATCCCCACTCGTTGGGCCGATTGGTCGCGTGACGCCGACGCCGCCTATGCCCGGCTCGCCGCACGCGCGAGCAAGATCGTGGTCCTCGGCCTCTCGATGGGCGGGTCGCTCACGTTGTGGGTGGGCACGCAGCACCCGGAGGTAAAGGGACTCGTGTGCGTGAACCCCGCGACCCTCCCGCAGCCCCAGGAGGTCATCGACATGCTGAAGGGCATGGTCGACGGCGGCCAGGATGTGATGGACGGGATCGGCAGCGACATCGCAGACCCGTCCACGCACGAGACCGCGTATCCCGGAACGCCGCTGGCTGCGCTCCATTCGTTCCAGGTCGACGGTCTTGTCCCACTGTCGCAGCAGTACGGCTCGCTGAAGATGCCGTTGCTCCTGTTTACGTCCGTTCAGGACCACGTCGTCGACCCGGGCAACAGTGATGCACTCGCTGCGGCATACGGCGGAACGGTCGAGCGCGTGATGCTGGAGCGCAGCTACCACGTGGCGACGCAGGACTACGACAAGGACGTCATCTTCGCGAAGTCCGTCGAGTTCGTCTCGCGCGTCACCGCATGATCAACGCGCTGCTCGCGGCGATCCCCAGTCCGTCGTCAGGGTCCGTCCACATCGGGCCGTTGCGGCTCAACGCGTACGGGTTGATGATCGCCCTCGGCGTGATCGTCGCGGTGCGCATCGCCGGGCGGCGCGCGGAGGCACGCGGTGTCGCGACTCTCGATGACTTCTCCGCCATCGGCATGTGGGGTGTCGTCGCCGGCATCATCGGCGGCCGCGCGTACCACGTGGTCACGTCGCTCGATTCGTTCCGTGGCCGGTGGGTGGAGGCGCTCTACGTGTGGCACGGGGGACTCGGCATCTGGGGCGGCATCGCGCTCGGTGTGCTGGTCGGCATGTGGAAGGCGAGGAAGATCAGCCGTGACCCGCTGTGGATCGTCACCTGCGCCGCGCCGGCGATCCCGGTGGCGCAGGCGATCGGCAGGTGGGGAAATTGGTTCAACCAGGAGCTCTTCGGCAGGCCGACGACGTTGCCGTGGGCGCTCGAGGTGTCGGCAGCCAAGGCACGGGCCGCCGGGTACGCGGCGGGCACCACGTTCCACCCCACGTTCCTCTACGAATCAATCGGGTGCCTGGTGATTGCCTGGTTGTTGGTCCGCATCGAGAAGCGCACCGACCCGGCGCGCGGACGTCTGTTTCTCGTCTACGTGGCGCTGTACACGGCGATGAGGTTCTTCATCGAGGGACTGCGCATCGACCCTGCGTACCATGCCGGCGGTCTGCGACTCAACCAGTGGGTGTCGATCGGCGTGTTCGCCGCCGCGGTGACGTCCCTCATCATCTCCCGTCGGCGTTCGGCAACCGACCCCGAAGCGTCTACGGTGAGCGACCATGAGTGAGTGTCTCTACGAGAAAATCGAGCCGGGCATCGCCCTGATCACCTTCAACCGCCCGGAGCGTCTGAACGCGTGGACGGGCCGGATGGGCGAGGAGTACTTCGCCCACATCGACACCGCGGTCGCAGACCCCACGGTGCGGGTCATTGTCGTGACCGGTGCGGGCAAGGGTTACTGCGCCGGCGCCGACATGGGCACGCTCCAGGCCATTCCGTCCGGCGATGCGGCGAAGAAGCCCGCGCGGGAAGAGAAGAGCATCGTGGAGGGCCGCACGCAGGACGAGATCACCCGCATCCCGAAGCCGGTCATCTCCGTGGTGAACGGTGCGGCCGCAGGTCTCGGACTCGTTCAGTCGTTGATGTGCGACATCCGCTTCGCGGCCGAGTCGGCGAAGTTCACCGTCGCGTTCTCGAAGCGCGGACTCATCGGCGAGTACGGAATCTCGTGGGCGCTCCCTCGGCTCGTCGGCCAGGCGAACGCGATGGATCTCATGTTCTCCAGCCGTGTCATCAAGGCGCCCGAGGCGTTCGCGATGGGCATGGTCAACAAGGTGCTTCCTGATGGCGAACTGATGGAATACGCGATGGCGTACGCCTCCGACCTCGCGATGAACGTGTCGCCGTCGTCGATGGCGGTCATGAAGCGCCAGGTCTACGCCGATTACGGGAACGACGTGTCGCGATCCACCACCGAGGCCCTGCGCCTGATGCAGGAATCCTTCACCCGCCCGGACTTCAAGGAGGGCGTGCAGAGCTTCCTCCAGAAGCGCCAGGCCGAGTTCCCGCCGGTCAACCCGAATATCTAGGCGCAACCGCGCTCTTTGGTCGTCCTCGCGGTGGCGCTCGTAGGCTTGGGAGCCGTGGCGAACGCTGACACCCCCATCACAGAGGCCGATGTTGCCAAGGTCGCGCGCCTCGCGCGCCTCGACATCGACGAATCGCACGTGCAGCACTTCACCGAACAATTGGTGAAGGTGCTGGCGCACTTCAAGGACATCGACGCTCTCGACCTCTCCGGCGTCACGCCGATGACCCAGCCGTACCCGCTGGTGAACGTGATGCGTGAGGACGTGGAACTGCCCACACTGGACACCGACGAGGTACTCGCCGCCGCCCCCGC
>Ga0075472_10001321_pt1 | contig 10118 bp, 10 predicted proteins | sample DEB19_08_DNA_3_FD_77014 | JGI IMG/M metagenome (GOLD analysis project Ga0075472, IMG submission 77014) | Aqueous microbial communities from the Delaware River and Bay under freshwater to marine salinity gradient to study organic matter... | ecosystem: Environmental > Aquatic > Marine > Coastal ...
CCGGCCGAGGGTCGCCCGGCGCTGCCCGACTGGGTGGCGGGACTGCGTGCGGACCTGGCCCAGGCCCCTCGAGCGCTGCGTGCGTACCTCGAGCCCCCCGCCGCGCCAGCGCCCGCGGCCCCGGCCCCGGCGACGCCCGCACCGCGACCGACTACCCCCGGCCCTGCAGCGGCGACGCCTCCAGCCCCCGCGCCTGCAGTGGCCGCGGGTCAGGTGCCCGCACGCTCGGGCGTCGAGCAGGCCGTGGCCAGCCGCTGGGACGCTGACAGCGCCGCGCGACTGGTGGAGCGGATCCGCCGTGGCGAGCTGTCCGGCGATGACGCACAGCGTCAGGTGGCCGAGCTGATGGCGCAGGTACGCCAGGATGGCATGCGTCCACTGGGCAGGGGCTGACACGGCGCGTGGATTGTGGTAGGCCTGTCTGTGACACACTGTCACAGGAGATAGAGCCATGGGCGTCACTACCACCACCACGCTGTCGGACAGCCTGCTGACCCAGGCTCTGGCGGCGCAGTACGAGCTTCTGGTCGCCAATCGCGACGCACTGCCGATGCACCCGGTGCTGCAGGCCGGATACAAGGGCTCGGTCAACATGCGAGCCAGCAACGTGATCAAGGTCCCGCTTGTCGGCCTGCTCGGCTACGATGTGGCCGCGGGCGTCGGTGAAAACGTGGCCGTGGCGCCGACCGACGTCACCGACAGCTCGTACACGATCACCGTCACGCGGCACGCCAAAGCTTACACCGCTACCGACCTGGCCAAAATCGTCGATGCCCTGGGCATCCTGGACCCGGCCACCCTGGCAGCGGATGCTGCCCGCTCGAGCGCCATCCGGTGGACGGACCTCGTGTGCGATGTGATCGACGGCTTCAGCACCACCGAGTCGCACACTGGCGTGGACCTGACGACCGCGCACGTGCTGTCGGCGCTGGCGAAGCTCAATGCGCTCCCGAGCGCCACTGGGCCGGCCATCGGCATCCTGCACCTGCAGCAGTGGGGTGACTGGATGCAGGACCTCGGCACCGCCGTGGGTGGCGCGCTGCAGTTCACGCCCGCGACTGGCGAGGTGATCAACCTGCGCGGCCAGGCGTATCAGGGCTCCTATCTCGGTGTGGACTGGTTCAAGTCCGGCCGGGTGGTGAGCGCCAACGCCGGTGCTGACCGAGCCGGGGCCGTCATGTGCGCGGGCGCAATCGGCTGGGCCGATGCGATCGTCGAGGCGGTCGACAGCAACCAGGTCAGCATCGGAGGCAAGGTGCTTTTCGAGCGGGCGCGCGATGGCCTGACGGGAAATACCCAGTACGTCTCGTCCTCGTTCATGGGCGTCAGCAAGGCCCAGGAACTGGGCGTCTCGATCATCTCGGACCTCTGAGATGAGCCATACCCCGACCATCGCGTCTGCCACCTCGGTGGCGCCGTCTGCGGTCCCGCTGCAGTCGTCGCCCCCGTTCTACTTGGTTGCACGGCCACAGTCGCCCTATGGGTGGATGGTGATGTGCGGCCGGGTGGTACCCGCACTGCGCAAGCTGATGCTGGTCGAGGGCGCCAACGGCGTCTCGACCGGGCGAGATGGAGCGGGCAGGCCGGCTCCCAACCCGCGGCACGCGCTGGACGACGCGCGCGAGCGTGGCGAGGTGGTGGTGCCGTGGGACGTGGATGGGCCGGGCACCTCGTATATCCGACGGGTACCCAACACCAATGCGTGGGTGACGCGGTGGGAAACGGCGTACGCCGGCACCGACCGGGTGACCACGGACAGCGAGGGGTACGCCCAGTGGGCTGAGTCCCTGGTGACCCGTGGGATTGTGCCCGCCCCGCCGCTGTACGCGCTGCAGACGCTGGCCGCGGACCGGCAGGCGATTGCAGTCAGGGAGGCGCTCAAGCGACCCGACCTGGCCGCGGGCGCACAGGCTGAGCTGGCGGTGGTGCGGGCGCTGCTCGATCGGCTCGAGCCTGCGGTGCTGCCGGTCGATGACGCCCCGCAGGTGGCGTTGGATGGAGAGGCGGTGGACGAGCCAGCTCCTGCACCGGCCCCGCGGAGGCGGCGGTGAAGCCGGTGCGGCTGGGCACTGGCCGCCCGGCCACAGACGTGTGGGCCGACAGGCGCGCAGACGTGCGACACTCGGCTGAGCGCAGTCGGCGGGCGATGCTGGACCTGCTGCGCTCTGAGGGCATGCCCGCAGAGGCAGCGTCACGTATCGCCGCTGAGGCGGCCGAGAATCAGTTTTCAACGACCGAAAAACCGGCACCGCTGACCGTCACAGGCGGGCGTGCGCGGTTCCGGGTCAGGTACGACTGGGAGCAGCCCAGCGACGGTATCACAATCGACACGCGAGGAAACAAGCCATGATGCGTCTCATCCACAGCTACGTCGGACCCGGATCCGAACACACCAACCTGACCGCGGAAACCACGCTCAACAATGGCTCGGCCAGCATTGCTGCGGGCGGGGCGGTTTTGGGCAAGCGCTTTCGGTGGACCGGTGGCGTGCGCTGCACCTCCACCAACAGCACCGACACCCTGGCGATCAAGCTCAAGCTCGGCGGGACGGCCGTGTATTCGCCGTCTGCTGTCGACGTGGCCGACAATGACATTCTGGTGTGGGACCTCGAGCTGGTTCCCCGTACCGCGGCCGGATCGACCTCGGGCGCCATCCTGGTGTCCGGTCGGGCGAGCGTGCTGGCGGCCAGCGGCACTGGTACGATGCGCGAGGTGTACGCCCTGGTCAGCTCGCTGGACCTGACGGCGGCGATCGCGCTGATCGTGACGGGTACCTGGTCGGTGGCGTCTGCCTCGAACCAGGTGCATGTCAGCCACATGGCTCTGTACGAGATCGTGTCGGAGGCGTGAGGTGACCACCTCGGCTGACACGATCGTCACTGCACGGTGGAGCCTGCCCGAGCTGATCGAGCGGGGCACCGACGTGACGCTGGTGCTGCGCCTGTACCGAGCGGGCGCGCTGCTCACACCGACGTGGGCGCGTGTCACGCTGGTTGACACAGCGGGCACCGCGGTGATCGATGCGCAGCTGGCCAGCCGACTGGGCGGCGGTACGACGTCTGCCGAGTACGACGTGGCCGACGACGTGACGGCCACCAGCACCCTGAGCGATGGGTGGCTCCTGACCTGGGAGGCCACAGTGTCGGGGGTGACGCACGTGTTTCGCACGGACGCCATGCTGGTGCGGCACCGCCTGGCGCCGGTGGTCACCGAGGCGGACCTGTACCGACGCCAGCCAGCGCTGGACCCCTCGAGCGCTGGCGCCATCACCAGCGCCACCGACTACGCCAGTCAGCTGGACGAGGCATGGACGCTCATCCAGGCGCGCCTGATCGCAGCTGGGCAGCGACCTGCTCTGGTGCTGTCGCCGTCTGCGCTGCGTGCAGTGCACTTGTCGCTGACGCTGGCGCTGATTTACGAGGGGCTGGCCACGCGCAATCAGAGCGCGTACCTCGAGATGTCGCGCGAGTACCGCCGCGAGTACGCCGCTGCCTGGCGCGACCTGCGCCTGGTGTATGACCAGGGTGACAGTGGGCGGCTGTCGAGCGCAGGCGACCGCCGCGGGGGATCGCCATCGCTGTGGCTGGGCGTCGCTGAGCGCCGCTGGCCTGACAGGCGGCTCACGTGAGCCGGATGAGTCGGGGCGCTGTACGGGCTGCCCTGGCCACGCGTATCGCAGCCCAGCGCACCACCGACACGCTACCGTCAGGGGCCACGGCCAGCAGCTATGCCACCTGGACGGAGTCTGCGTGGCGTGGCGACCTGTGGCCTGACGGCCAGTCGCTGGAGGGAGGCGTGTGGGAGCATGGGCTGTTTTCCGTGCTGGCCACCGAGAGCCAGCCGTACCAGGGCCAGACGCAGCTGTCGCCACGCCGACTGGCCACCCTGCAGAGCAGCTACCGCGTGGGTCTCGCCTGGCGCTGCAGGCCTGACGCGGTGCAGACCGACCTCGATGCAGCGTGTGACGCGGAGTCGAGACTGGTGGATGCACTGCGCGAGACGTGGCCAGGCATGCACGTTCACGTGCGGCGCATCATCGGACCGACGCAGCTGCACGCGCCTGTCAGCCTGACCGAGATATACTTGGACGTCATCCACGAGTACTGAGGGAGAGTGACATGGGCAGCTCCAACATCATCAAGAACATGGTGGACGGGTCAATCTCGTGCACCGACGGCAGCGGCGCCGTGATCACCACAATCAAGTTTGAAATGGGCGATGCGGCCGTAACGGGCATCCAGAAGGTGCTCAACGAAAAAGCGGTGTACGAGTCGCGTGGCAAGGTCCGCTCGGTGCGGCACACCACCCGCAAGATTCCCCAGCTCACCCTGTCGGCGATGATGGCGGAATTCACGTCGACCCTGTCCGACAACATCCCGATCACCGATGTCATCTACCGACCCGCAGGCAGCGCCTGGGCAAGCGCCACATCGACCCGCGCGACCACGGGCGACGTCTTCTGCGTCGACGTCACCCTGACCTGGCGTGGCACCACCCTGGGCGACAGCGCGGACCACACCATGCTGCTCGAGGACGTGCACTTCTTGGCCGACTTCGCGGAGGGTGACCCGAACAAGTGGAGCGTCACCGGCGACGTGTACGGATCGATCACCTTGGACGGGATCGCCGTCTTGGCCGAGGTGTCGTGATGTCCGAGCCTGTGACGGTGCAGCTGGGGACGGATACCATCACGCTGACGGTGCCCGAGTCACCGAGCGTACGGTGGGACGTGGCCGCACTGGCCGCCCGCAATCTGCAGCGAGCCCGCTCGGCTGCGCTGGGATTGTGCTGGGCAGGCTCGGTCAAGGCCACCCGAGCGGACCTGTCGCGCCACGGGTGGGACGTCGGGTCGTACGGCGGGGCGGTGCAGGACGCACTGGTGGCCCGCGGTATCGATATCGCCCAGGTGTGGGCGGCCGGGTCGCGTGCGCTCGAGCTGGTGTGCACCAACCTCGTGTCACAGGAGGAGGTGGCCAGGCAAGAGGTTTTTTCAAGCGGAAAGGAGGGCTCGACCTGACGTATCTGGACATTGACCACTGGTGGGGTAGGGAGCCAGGGTGGCTGGCCAGCCAGTCGAGTGAGACGCAGGCGCGAGTGATCGCCCACTACACGATCCGCCACCAGCAGGGAGGACCACATGCCCGAGATACGCGTAGGTGACTCCACCCTGTCGTACGAGGATAGCCAGACTGTCCAGCGGATGCTGCGCGAGGTGGCACCGCTGACCAGTCGCGAGCTGTCCGACGCAGTGGAGCGGCTACGCAACGAGGCATACGCCCGATGGCCCGTGCGCAAATACCGCCAGGGCCAGACGCAGCGGGTGCCGCACAGTCGCGACCTGATCAGCACCCGGCTCACGGTGTACGCTGACACCATCCTGGCCAGCGTCAGGTGCGAGGCATCATACACGTACTACATCAAGAGCTGGCAGAATGGGCTGCAGGGCAAGAGCGCTTTCGTGACGCTGATCCGCACGCCCGCGCAGGACCGCGCTGGCCCGCTGGCTGACCGTCTGGCCAAGGAGCTGGCCAATGGCTGAGGAGACGATCACACTGCAGTACAAAGCGGAGCTATCCGACCTCCGCAAAAGCCTGCAGAGCATCCCCAACATCAGCGAGACTGAAGCGCGTAAGATGGTCTCGAAGCTGGACAAAGCGTGGAAGCGCGTGGCCAGCGACCAACAGAAGGCGCAGAAGGAAGCCCAGCAGGCAATCAAGCAGGGGTCAAGTGCCGTATTCGGCTCCATTGTCAACGACGTGGAGGATGTTACTGGCGCGCTGGCGGCGCTCGGCCCTGCGGGTGCTGTGACGGTCGCCAGCGTGGCGGGGCTGGCGGCGGTGGGCGTGGCCGCGGTGGGCGCCGTGGGAGCGGTCGTGGGCCTGGTGGAGGCTGGCTACGACGCTGCCCAGCGGCTCGAGGACGTGGGCGCCACGGAGCTGATCAGCGACCAGCAGGTGGAGACGCTGACGCAGGCACACCAGGCGCTGGGTGCGATCGGTCGCGCAGTCGACGTGGTGACGGTGGCGATGGGTGCCGAGCTGGCCCCGGCGGTGGAGCGGGCGGCGCTGATCGTAGCCGACCTGACGCTGCGGGCGCTGGAGGCATTCGACGGGTTCGCCCAGGGTCATGACGTGCTGCACGAGCTGGCGGTCGACGGGGTACAGGGGCTGATCGACGCCCTGTCCCTGCTGCTGGGTGGCCCGCTGCGGGCGGTAGTCGAGGGGCTGATCGGCCTGGTGGAGGTGGGCCAGCAGCTGGGCACGCTCCCGCCCGCGCTCGAGGGTGCCGCAGACGCAGTGCTGCGCCTGCGCGATGGCCTGCACGGCGGGTGGGCGGAGTGGGTGGTGGGCGCTGTCGAGGCCGAGGTGGGCACGTACCGGGTGCGTGACTCGACGGTGGCGCTGGCCAGCGCGGTAGCCGAGCTCGGGCGCACACAGCATCAGGTGCGCGAGCAAGAGAACACCGACCTGCGCGAGGCGCAGCGCCAGGCGGAGCTGTGGTACGACTGGATCCTCGAGCGCGAGGCTGAGCGGGTGGAGGCTATCCAGCGTGCAGCCGAGCAGCAGCGCCAGACGATCTACGACCTGGCCAGCGAGCTGACGTCGGTCGTGCAGGACGTCACATCGCAGATGCTGGCGGCGCTGGACGAGTACGAGGCCAGGATACGCGGGCAGCGGGAGTTTTGGGCGGAATCCAGCCAGGCAGGTATCACCGCCGTGGGGGACCTGGCGCAGGCGATCGCAGACGGCGCACAGGATGGGAGCAAGGCGCAGAAGCGCGCGGCTATGGCAGCGTTTCGCATCCAGCAGGGTGGCGAGCTGGCGGCTATCGGCATGGCCACGGCAGGCGCGATTGTCAAGGCGATTGAGCTTTTCGGCCCGCCCCCTTCCCCGCCGGGCATCGCAGCTATCGCGACTGCGGGCACCATCGGCGCCACGCAGGCGGCGGTGGTGGCGGCTACCCCCCCGCCCAGCTTCCACGTCGGCGGTCAGGTGGGCCCGTCAACGCCGCTGCAGCCTGATGAGCGGTACGCGCGGGTCAGGCCAGGATCGGAGATCCAGACCCGCCAGACGGCTGCCCAGGGTGCTACGAGTATCACTGTCGTCCAGCAGTACCAGCACAGGGCGTTCGGTGCGTTCATTCAAGACAACCTGCGGATGACCAGCTCGCCGCTCCGTAAGGAGCTGGACAAGGGCAGTATCCCGCGAGGACACTACAACCGGAGCGGCAATGGCTGACGTCAGTCGCACACACTACCAGGGGCTCCTTGTGCCCGACCTGCGCGCCGACCTGGACGACCTGGCCTGGTCGGACAGCGGCCCAGCGGGTGCGTCTGCGCTGACCCAGGCGGGTCGGCGGGCGGGCGTGCCGGCCCCGCAGCAGGATACGGCCATGACGCTGCAGGCGCGTGGCGCGGGCACCTCGGTAGCCGACGTGTACGTGCAGGCACAGCGGGGGGGCAACCCACGTCCAGACGGCGCGAGCATCATCTGGCACGACACGGCGGCTGGCGGGTCCACCGTCAAGCGAGGGTGGGATCCGCCGTTCTGCATTGAGCACTGGGAAGCGCTACAGTGGACCGACGGGTCAGGCACGCAGCAGCACAATCGGTGGCCACACGCGATCGGCTGGGAGACGGGCGACAGTGACGGGTGGGCCACGCTGGTCACGTACCAGTGTTACGACACCGCGTTTTCCGCGGACTACGCGGTGGTGGTGCAGCTGCGCACCGAGGCGTCGGGCAGCTGGGCCAGCCAGGTGGTGGTGCACAGTGAGGCGAGCTCGCCCACGGTGCCGTACTATCCCTGCCTGATGCGCCTCCCGTCCGGCCGCATCTGGTGCTACGCGCTGGTGTGCGACGGCTCGGTGAGCAGGGTCAATGTCCGCGGGTGGTACAGCGATGACGACGGCGCGACGTGGACCATGGGCGCTGAGCACGTGTTGGACAGCTCGCTGGACCTGACGGCGTACACACCCACGCGACTGCGGGCGGTGTACGGTGACGGGCAGTGTCTGCTGATGGTGTCGCTGGACCGACTGGCGCCCACCAACACCCGGTCGACGGTGGCGCAGTACGCGAGCAGTGACCTCGGCAGCAGCTATCAGCGGATCGAGATTGTGGCAGACACGGCGGCCAACACCATGGGCAGCGTCGAGCCCTATCACGGTCCAACCGGGTTTGGCGCCGTGTACCTCGACAACGGGTTCGACGCGTCTTGTCGACTGCTCGGGTCGGCGTATGTGCCCGTATCCACGGCTACAGCCGTCACTGTCGTGCAAAACTGGGGCAACAGCAACAGCACGATCACGGCGGCGGTGATTGACGATGACTTGGCCGTGTGCGTGGTGGAGGGGGTGGTGTACGCTTTCGGGTCCGCGTGGACGACTGCGCCGGAAAACGGCGCGTGGTCGCGCTCTGTGGACGGCGGCGCCACCTGGCTGGACGGGTCGGGTATCGCAGCGGGCACCTCGGCGGACACGGGCAGCGCTGCGCACTGGTGGTACTCGGGCGACACCAGCACGTACGTGTGGCGCTACTGCGTGGTGCCGTGTGAGGGTCGTTTCCTGGCGGTCCACGCCTGGGGAGCCAACCCCGGCAACGAGGACGAGTCGTTGGCCTGCGCGTACCTCGGCGGGTGGACGACCGTGACACGGCCCCCCGACCAGCGCACCGAGCTGGTGACGCAGCGGGCAGGCAACACGCGTATCTACGTTCCCATCGAAGAGCCCGGCGACTGGACAGGATGGACAGCCACGGGCGCGGGCACCGACACGCTGACGGGCGGCTACCTGTCAATCAGCACCGCGGCCAACACCAGGTACTACACCCGCACGCCGACAGTGACGGTTGGTCAGGCGATTATCTGCCGGGCGAGCCTGCAGGTGGACAGCGGTGGGTCGGTCGCCACCGACCAGGTGGTGGTGCGGGTCCGGGTGGCCGATGCCACCCACGGCTATTCCGTGGCCATCCGGTTTTCCACGACACAAATCCGCGTGATTGACGACCAGGGCCCCACGACGCTGGCGACGGTCACCACCGCCGTGTCGGCGGGCATCGACGTACTGATCGGCCTCGACACGCTGACCACCGGTGGCAGCCTGGCCGTCTGGTACCGGGCGCGCTCGAGCACGGGTGACCAGGTGTGGACGCCTGTGACGCTGTCTGCAGCGCCTGTGGACCTGGCCGGCACGACACCGACCAACCTCGTGGAATGGGGTTGCCGGGCGGCCAGTACGTCAGAGGTACGCTGGTGGCTGCACGCCACCTCGGATGGTCAGTACGCTGGCGTCGGGCTTGCCCACTACACCGAGGACGACGACGCTTTCGGGCGCGAGGTGACGCCGTACGGAACCTACATCCGCGACGGGCTGGCGGTGGCGGCAGTGGACGGGCCGTGTGTGCGTGGTGACGCGTGGCAGATTGATCCGCGGTACGACTACGGGATCGAGCGGGCGTTCTCGGTGCCCTCGCCGCGCGTAGGCTGGCGGTCGACCTCGACTGTGCGACACCGTATCGGCTGGGTGACGGCCGAAGGGATCGCCAACAGCGGGTCACTGAGCGAGGTGTACGGGATCGCGCTTGTCGGGTGCAATATCCGCGAGGTGACGGTGGAGTATCGCGACCTGACGGGACCGAGCTGGACGAGCGCGGGCACCGTCGACCTGTCCACGGGGCTCACGGGGCTGGCGTGGACGCGCAGCGGTATCACGGTACAGCCCACCGCCGGCACAGCCAGCACCTCGACGCCGTACCTGGACCTGGACGAATGGCGCGACGGGTACCTGCAGCTGAGCAGCACCATCACGCGCAAGGTACGCCGCAATCGTCAGGGTCAGTGGACGACGGGTGCGGCCACGGGCATGCGCCCGCAGCTCGAGCTGGACGGGGTGACCGGAGCGGAGGCTACCAGTGGCACGACGGGCGCGCTCATTCCACGCAGCTCGGTGATCCTTGTGCACCTGAATGGGACCAAGGTCGCCGGGTGGAGGCTGACGATCACGGTGGCTGCGTCTGGTAGCCAGCACACCCCGGTGGAGGGGGACTGGCGCATCGGCACCATCGTGGCTGGGCCCGTGATTGTGTTCGGTGATACACCGGACTGGGGGCGGGTGGTGTC
>Ga0075472_10001323_pt1 | contig 10100 bp, 17 predicted proteins | sample DEB19_08_DNA_3_FD_77014 | JGI IMG/M metagenome (GOLD analysis project Ga0075472, IMG submission 77014) | Aqueous microbial communities from the Delaware River and Bay under freshwater to marine salinity gradient to study organic matter... | ecosystem: Environmental > Aquatic > Marine > Coastal ...
ACCAGCGAGGCTGGCCCGGTCGTGGCTCTCAAGCTGGCCTGAACCTGACACCCTCCCCGGAGAACCTTGATCCATGAACCACGCATCGGGCAACAAGAGCGTCACCAAGGCAGCGTCGAGCGTTGCGGCTTCCGCTACGCACTCGCACGAGATCGACACGCTCGGCTTCAAGTACGCCAGCATCGACGTGATCTTCTCGCCGTTCACGGCGGCCACCTCGAGCTACGCCAGCGTTTTGAAGGTGCAGGAATCGGACGCCAGCGGCTCTGGCCAGGCGGATGTGACCGGCCTGTCCATCACGGCTGGCGCGGGCAGCACGACCGGCGCGAGCGTCGGGGCTGTTGCCCGGTTCAACGTCGATCTGCGTGGCCGCAAGCGGTATCTGACTGTGGTGACCAGCCCCGGCAACACCGTGGCGATCGTGACGAACGCCCGGCTCAGCAAGGGCGAAAGCCACGCCGTCACGGCGACTGAGTCCGGCGTCAACAACGTCGCCAGCCTCTGATCGCTGGACACGCCAAGTACAACGCCCAAAGCGGGCGGCTGGGTTCGCCCGGCCGCCCGTTGGCGTTTACAGAGGAGCCCGCCCTTGAAAGTCCGTGTCGGCCAGGTTGAGCACGATCTGCGAGTCGAGGCGGCGTTCAGCGTGCCGCGTCTCGGCTTTCAGGACAACTTCTTCTGCACCATGCAGAGCCTGATTCCGCTCGGTATCCGGCCAACCAAGTTCACCGGGGCCTTCTGGGAGCAGTGCCTGGACCGCGTGCTCATGGACATGATCGACCGCACGGATTGGATTCTGGTTGTTGATTTTGATTCCGTATACGAAGCAGACACGATCCAGCGGCTGATGACGGCGGCCATGATCTCAGGATACGACGCCGTGGCTCCGCTGCAGACGAAGCGAGACGAGGGCGTGCCCATGTTCACGCCCGAGGGCCATGGCAGCACCATCGGTATGGTGCAGCTGCCGAACTCGTGGTTTGAGGCCGTTGTGCAGCCCGTGGAAACCGCTCACTTCGGCTGCACGCTGATCCGCTCCACGGCTCTCAAGAAAACTCCTACCCCGTGGTTTCTCGGCACTCCCAGGCCAGACGGGCACTGGGGCGACGCGCCGGCCGGTGAGCCGACACGCACGGACCCCGACATTCACTTTTGGCGGCAGTTCAAAGCCGCTGGCAACACGCTGGGCATCGCCCCGCAGGTGGCCATTGGACACGCCGAGCTCAAGTTCACGTGGCCGGGCCGGGATCTCAAGCCCGTGTATCAGTCTCCGTCGAACTACTGGAGCCAGGGCGGCCGTCGGCCGGCTGAGGCATGGGGCAGCGCGGAACACGGGGAGGCGAGCGTATGAGAAGCGACCAGGCGCAGATCCGGTTCATTCGGCCCTACCAGGCCTACCGGCGTGGCGACGTGATCACGATGGACAAGGGACCAGCCAGGAGCCTCGTGCTGCACGGCTACGCCCTGGAGCACGTCGAGGAGCAGCAGCTGCTCGAGGTGGCCACTGTCGAGAGGCGTGACGTGGAGACGGCTGACGCACCTCGCAGGAGAAAGCGGCGATGAGATACCGGAGCCTAGTGCGTGCTACTGAGCCTGCCAGCAATCCTGTCACGCTGGCCGAGGCCAAGTTGCACCTGCGTATCGACAACACCGACGACGATACCCTGATCAGTAATCTCGTGACCGCAGCCACCCGCTGGGCAGAGGATTACTGCGACCGGACCTTCTGCCACACGCAGTGGCAGATGCGGCTCGACTCGTTCTATGGAGCCATCGGCAGCCCAGTTCAGTTTGGCCTGAAGGCCGACGGCAACAACATCGAAGGCCGCCAAGGCACGGTGCCGCAGTTGGACGTGGAGCTACCGCGCCCGCCGATGGTGCAGGCCGGGACCGCCACGAGTGTGACGATCACGTACACGCCATCGGTGAGCGGCACCACGGCCACGCTAGACGCCACGGAGTACCGGGTGGACCGCCAGGCCACACCCGGTGCGTGCCGCCCGCTGTACGGCCGCACGTGGCCTACGCACCTGATGGATCAGAACAGCGTCACCGTCACATGGTGGGCAGGGTACTCGGCTGACGGCACGAGCGTGCCTGCAACGGTGAAGTCGGCTGTTCTCATGATCGTGTCGCACCTCTGGAGCAATCGTGACGCAGCCCAAGAGGCGGCGTTGTCCGAGGTGCCCTTTGGCGTCAAAGCCATGCTCGATACGGTCCGCTGGGGGAGTTACCGCTAATGGCACTCTCGCCGGGCGAAATGTGGACGCGAGTGACGATTGAGCAAGCCACTCAAACTCAGAACGAGGTTGGCGAAACGGTACTTGCGTGGTCTACGTTCGCCACGGTCTGGGCGTCTGTGGAGTCGCTGTCGGCCCGCGAGACAGAGCGGTTTGCCGAGACGGTTGGGTTCATGACGCACCGCGTGAAGATCCGCTACCTGAGCGGGCTTACGGGTGCCATGCGGCTCGTCTACCGCAGCCGCGTGCTCGAGATCGGCCAGATTCTGGAGCGTGACCGGCTTTGGCACCAAGAGATCATCTGCACGGAAAAGAGGGCTGACGGATGAGCCTGCCAGAAGCACCGGAAGCGTTTCTTTTCCAGCGTCTAACGAGCCAGACCGCCGTGTCGTCGCTCATCGGCCAGCGGGTTTTTCCGCTGATCGCCCCCACCGGCACGCCGCTGCCGCTCGTGGTGTTTCAGCGAACCGGCGTTGAACGCCCGCAGTCGCTCACTGGCAACGTCGGGAATCCCGTGGTGACGCTGCAGCTGACCACCTACGGCACGTCGTACACGTCGGTGAAGTCGATTGCTCGTGCTGTCCGCCTGGCCGTGGATGGCTGGACGGGCACAACGGCCGGCGTGACGATCCAGCGGACCACGCTTCAGACCGAGGCCGATGGAGTGGATATGCCGGCCGATGACCAGATGCTTCCGTACTACAACGTGGCCCAGACGTTTGAGTTCCGCATCAACGAGGCCACTTGATGAGCAGCATGCTCAAGGTGTCGATGCCGGCACCGTACGAAGTCGCCGAGGCGTTCAAGCAGATCCCCGGCAACGTAGCCGCCACGTGCATGGGCTCGGCGATAAAGCGTGCCATGCAGCCATGCCTCGTGAAGCTGAAGGCTCTGACGCCAAAGGGGCCGACAGGCAACCTTGCTCGAGCGGCAATGGTCAAGGCGGTTCGTTATCCAAAGACCCGCACCGGCGTTGCGGTGGTTGGGTACCGAAAGGCTGGCACTAAGCCGAGCAAGTCGGCCAGCGGAGGAACTGTCAAAAAAGGCTCAGACCGTGGGTTCCACCAGTTCTTTCTTGAGAAGGGAACGGAGGACCGAGTGATCGAAACCAAGGCCAGCACGCCATACGCCAGGTCGAGTAGGGCCGAGAACAAGAAGCTGCGAAAGGCTGTCGGTGCCAAGCAAGCACGTGAGCTAAAGGAGCAAACCCAGGCCGTCCGACAGCAGGGCGGCTACATCGCAAGTTCGTTCAACAAACTAGGGCCGTTCCGGCTCACGGGCTCAAAAAAGGCACGAGCCAACGGACGAGTGGTGACTTCGCCGAAGTACCCGAAGGCGTTCTTTAAAAAGAGCAAGACTCCTATCCACCTGGGCGAGATGACGGCTCAGGCTCCTGTCGCCAGAGCGTGGGAGGCGACGCGGTCTTCTGTCACCGCCAGCCTGTCTGGCGAAATGGCGGCAGCGTTGGAAAACGCCCGCAAGATCGTTGAGGACCGTGCGAGGCGTGCCGCCCAAATGCAGTCTCTCGGCAAGTTTCTGTAACTGCAAGGATGTCCGCTTCATGTCCTAGAAAACGGGTAGGGGCTACTGCCCCGCCGCACTAGGAGTATTGCAGCATGGCCACCGATTCGCAGGGCAACACGTTCACCTTCGCGGGCTCGACGTACACCGTCACGAGCGTCACGGTCACGCCCGGCGGCGATCTTCTCGACAACTCGCACCTCGGCCTGGCGTCCGGTGCCAACCGCACCTATCAGTCGCCGGCCCTGATTGATAACGAGGTCAGTTGCGAGGCGTTTGGCACGACGGCGGTAGCAATCGGCCAGTCGGGCGTGCTTTCCTTTGCCAGCACGACGTACACCGCCACCGTGTCGAGCTCGAGCGTGTCGTATGCCGTTGGCGAACTGGTCAAGCAGTCGTTGACCTTCAAGGTGAAGTCGTAACCGACGGGAGGCCGTCGTGGCGACTAACTCGCAGGGCACATACGTCCAGTTCGGCGGTGACGATCTGGGAGAGGTGCTTTCTGTCTCCGTCGATGGAGTGCAGGTCGACTCTGTCGAGATCACGCCACGCTCGCAGGCCACGAGAGACAAAATCTATCGGCCTGCCGACTTTGATTACGGCACCGTGACGGTGACGTGCCTGGACTTCGGCAACTTCTCACTCGCCAATATCGGCGAGTCGGGCGATCTGGTTATTTACGGATCCGCCTCGTTTACTTTTGAAGCGATCCTTCAGACGCTTGCGTGGACTGCTAGTGTCGGAGAACTGCAGCGCATCACCTATATATTTAAGCTGGGAGCAAAACCGTAATGCCGCTCGCCGACGACATCTTGGCAGCCGATCAGACTCAGTCCGTGAAAGTGCACGTGCCAGAGTGGCGGTGTGACGTGTGGATTCGCACGCTCCCACTGGGCGATCTTCAGGCCTGGGAGCTCGAGTGCCTACGCTCCAAGGGCGAAGGCGTTGACGAGTACCGCACGCGGTACTTGAGCAAGTGCCTGGTGGACGCCGACGGCAAGCCGCTGTTTTCCAACGAGCAGCTGAAGAAGCTCAGCGGCAAGGTGGGGGCGAGGCTGTTCAAGATCGCCCAGCGGCACAACGACCTGGACGACAAGGAGATCGAGGAGCTCGGAAAAAACTAGTCGACCGGCCGCTGGATGCGTTCCCGCTGCTGCTGGCCGGTCACCTTGGCATGACGTTGCGGGAACTCGGCCAGCGAATGGACGTTGCCGAGTACAAGCAGTGGCTGGCGTTTCATCGGTTCGTGAACCCTTTGGGAGGCGAGTGGAGACAGACGGCGCGAATCGTTGCGGCAACATTAGCCCCGTACAGTAAGGGCAGGCCGCCAAAGGAAGATGACTTCATACCGATTGACCGGCCGCCGATGACACCCGAGCAGATCGCGGCAGAACTTAGCAAGTTGAAGCGGTGACGCATGAGCAAAGTACTCGCACTCGTAATGCAGGCCAGCATGAGCGCTGGCGGCATGACCAAGGGCGCAAACGAGGCTGCTAAGGCGTGCAAAAAAGTCGGCGACGCCGCCAAGCAGACGAAACGCGACGTTTCGGTACTGAAGAACATTGCTATCGGGGCTGTCGTGGCCAAGGGTATTGGCATGGTTGCCAATGCCTTCACGTCCGCCGCCAACACAGCCTTGGATTACGCCTCATCGGTTGCTTCCGCCGTGGATGCCACAAACGACTTGGCCCAGCGGCTGGGCGTCAGCGTTGAGTCGCTGCAGGCGTTGCAGATGGCCGCCAAGTTGAGCGGCGTGGATGACATTACCGCAGCCCTCCAAAAGGTCGCTATTGCTGTTGGGCAGGCGTCGTCTGGCAGCGTTGAGCAGGCTAAGGCTTTTGAGAGTATTGGCCTGAGCGTTGACGAGTTGATGGCGATGAACCCTGAAGAGCAGTTTCGTGCTATTCAGCAGGCCATCGCCGCGCTGCCCACTCCAGCCGAGCGTGCTGCCGCTGCCGTGGCAATCTTTGGCCGTTCTGGCGTCGAGCTTCTGCCGCTGATGAATCAGAACCTGGCTGAAGTAGAAGAGAGGATGCGAAGGCTTGGGGCCATCGTTGGAGAGGATCAGGTTGAAGCTATTGGCGGCATGAATGACGCGCTGGACATGGTCCGTGCGACGTTTGACGGCATCATTGGGACCGTCGTCGGTAACCTTGCTCCAGTCGTTGAGTCGCTGGCCAATGACTTTCTTGCGTTTGTGGAGGAGTGGAACAACATCGGCGGCCAGAACGGAACCATTGCCGACACGATTTCAAACGCCCTGCTTGATGTTGCGGACTATTTCGCCGGCATCTTTGACAACGCCGTCGCAAGCTTTGACGGCTTTGGCACGACGATGCAAGAAATCGGCTCTGTGTTCAAGTTTGTGGGCAATGTGTTTACGGCTGTGGCTGAGACGTTGCGGGCTGCGTTCAACCTTTTCCAGATTGCCGGCAACGTGCTTGCGATGGGGCTCGGCAAGTTTCTCGAGGGCATTGGCTCTTGGGTTTCAAGCGACCTCGAGCAGTTCGGGAAAGACCTCGCGGCTAACGCCGAGAGGCAGGCTCAACAAAACTCACGAGAGATGGAAGTCGCTGCGTCTAATGCAGCCTCAGCTGCTGGGCGTGCTGTATTCGGCGGCAACGCTGCGCAGGGCGCGGACGGACCAGCAAGTCGTGCAGTCGATAGCGCTCGCCGCCGCATGAATGACCCGGAGGCTCGGGCGGAAAGGGAACGGCAGCGCGCTCAAAAAGAGGCAGATGCCAAGGCGGCTCGAGAGGCTTCTGCAGCCAAAGCAAAGGCAGAGAAAGAAGCTGCTGACGCCGAGAAGGCTGCAAAGAAGGCCAAGCCCATCGAAGAGAAAATGGCCGGCAAGCAAGAGGAAATCGACAAGATTACCGCTGAGCGTGCCGCCGCCCTCGGAGGCAAGTCCAACGAAGCCCTTAAGGCCAACGACGTTCGCTCAAGCGAGGGCATGGCTCAGTTCATCGCCCTGGCAACCGGCCGCGAAGATCCGGCGATTGCCGAGTACCGCAAGCAGACGCAGAAGCTCGAGGAGATCCGTGCCGAGCTCCGAGTGCTGCAGCAGGAGAAGGTGGACATTCTTGGAGCGGCTGCGTAATGGGCATCGTCAGCACCACCGAGCTCGCTACCGTCTCTGCCAGCCGCAAGTTTGGCGAGCCGCCTGTGTTTCAGCGCAAGTGGGTTGTTGAGGTTGACAGCCCAACGACGCCGCAGACCGCCATCGTCAACGCCGCTGGCGTTTCGTTTCTCTCGCCGCACCCGGAGGCGAGCTACTGCCGGGCGTTAAACGCGAGCGTCAGCAACTACAACGGCTCACGTTGGCACTATGAAGTCACCTGGGACTACGAGCTACCGAAGCAGCAGAACGTCGATCCCAACCCGCTCGCTCGGGCTGACATCTGGAAGTGGTCAACGGGCGGGCTGCAGGTTCCGGCCCTGTACTACTACGACACGGGCGACGTGTTGAAGGTGCTCCAGAACTCGGCCAACGACTTCTTCGAGGGCGCGACGACCGACATCAGCACGCTACAGGCTTCCATCAGCGGCAATCGGGCCACGTTTGATTACGGGCTGGCCACGACAGTGACGAACGCCGTCAACTCTGGGTCGTACCTGGGGGGCGAGCCCTACACCTGGAAGTGCTCTGGAATCGCAGCCACGCCAGCGGTCGAGGTGGTCAACGAAGTCGAGATCCGGTACTGGCAAGTCGAAGTGACGCTGGAGTACCGCCCTGACGGTTGGCCGCTTCAGTTGCCCAATGTTGGCTGGAACTACCTAGAGGGCGGCACCAAGAAGCGGTGCTACGTCGTGGATACGGACAGCGGCGACAAAGTACCGTCCAGCAATCCGCAGCCACTGACCACTGGCGGTGCCATCTCCACTGGTGCCCCCACCATCCTCGTCCGCCGTGTTCACAAGGCCATCAACTTTCAGCAGTATTTCGGCACACCGACGCAGCAGTAGGAGCTACCGCAATGCCAGACCTCACATGGAACATCAACGCGCAACTGGCCCGTGGGGCTCTCAACCAGGCCTTCGTGGCCAGCGGCGTCACGGCCGACTGCAGTGCAAGCGGAGTCAACACGGTCACGATCACGCCTGGCACAAACGCTGCCGGCACGGTGGCGATCAGCACGGCGTCGATGTCGAGTGTGGGGCTCTTCTTTGCACGCAACCTCTCCACGGTGGCTACGGCGGCCGTCTCGTTTGGGCAGCTGTCCGCCGGTGCCCTCGTTCCGTGCGTCTCGCTCAAGGGCGGCGAGGCTGCCGTTGGTCGTCTGGCGGCTGGCTCGTATGCCGCTCAGTCCAACCTGGCCGGCACGCAGCTGGTGGTCAGCATTATCGAGGGCTGATCGCATGAGCAGCCAAGGGGCAAGCAACAACGCAGGCCAAGCGGCTGGCAAGTCGTTTGTCTCGTTCTCCCGTGGTGCCGCTCAGCGGATCGCCAAGGTAGTGCGCACGGTGGAGGCCGGTGATCGCAGCCAGCCCGCAGTATCGTTTGATCACCCGCTGCCGGGCGGTGGAGTGGTGCTCAAGGTTGGCACCTTTACCGGCTCGTGGTCTAAGGGGGCGTGGAAGACCGTGACGCTCCAAGGATCGACGGCCACGGCCAGCGTCTACAACTGGTGCAACTCGTCCGACGGCAGCACGTCTGACACTGCCTCATCGCAGTTCGTTGTCTTCGGCCGGGCGAACGGCACCAATAGCGTGCTTGAGATCAGCGTGCTCAACACGTCGCAAACGTGCCGCATGTCGATTGCGGGCGTGGATCTCACGACGTTACCTGGCTATTCCGCTGGGGCTGTGCAGCTGCTTGGCCACTCTGCTGCGGACGTAACAACCAACGAGACTGCGTGCGCTACGCTGACGTGGTACAGCGTCACTACGTGTGCGACGAGTACGGCCGCATGACCAGCGTTGCGTACGCTACGACTTAGCCAATGACATCCATCACATTCCAAGACGGCCAGCCAATCATGCGAGGCGGCCAGGTTGGCACAAGTTCCGCCTGCTGTTGCAGACGGTGCTCTGGCTCGTGCGACAAAAACGCCGCCTGCAATGGCGGCGGGCAGACGGGGAACTACCCAGACTGCTACTGCGTGGAAAGCCAGTGCGTTGAGTGTGCTGGTGAGTGTGCGGACGATGGCGATTGCACCCAGAACTGTAAATGCACGCAGGGCGAGTGCGTTGGCAGGTGCAGCGGGCCGTGCATCAACGACCAAGAGTGCTCGCCTGGTTGCATCTGTAGGTTCGGCGAGTGCGTCCGCTGCGAGGGCTGCGTAGCGCCTCCAAACTGCACGCTCACGTTGACCGTCACGAAGGCAGACGGCTCGACCTTTACGCTAACGCACCCAGATACCGGGCCGCTGATGTCTTTTGAGTTCGGCCCGTGCTCCGTGAGCGCGTTTTACGGAGACTTGTGCGGCCCTGAGTTGCAAGACGGCGAAGCCTACAACAAGGTCGTTGAGCTAGTGTGCGCTGAGTGCTGTGACGACGGCACCGCAAGGAACTGTCAGCTGGGTGGCGTCGTCGCTGAGCAGTACACGAATACCTGCCCTGGCTTCGAGGGGCAGCTGTTCTACACCAACTTCTCATTCGCTTTGAACTGCGACCCGGCCGCCGACCCCTGCAACGAGTTCCCATGATTACCGGCCGCCGTTCAGCATTTCTGGCACGCTGCCGCGAGCGCGGCTACACGATAGACGAGGTGCGGGGCTGCATCATCTCCGAGGATGGCGAGTCCATCACTGTTGACGAGATGAGCCAGTTCTACCCTCGGACGGCCAGGCCGCCGTCGATGCTGCAGAAGGCCCGAAACTTTGCCTCTTCCGCCGTGCAGCACGCTGCTGCCGGCATGCCAATGTGCAGCGACGACGAGATAGCGCGTCGGTATTCGATCTGCCAGGGCTGCGAGCACTTGCGGGACGGCGCATGCACCAAGTGTGGCTGTCCGGTCGTAAGAAAAAAGGCGTACCTGTCCAAACTTTCTTGGGCTGATCAGTCTTGCCCGATTGGCAAATGGGGTCCTGCGTCCGGTTGACGCCCCGGCTACCGTCACCATGGAAAGGGCGAGCCGTGCCAGACGATCACAACGTCACCATCGACGGCAAGAAGTGGCTGCTCCGATTCACCGCCCTGAAGGGCGACGCCGCCGGCTGGACGTTTTTCGACAACGCGAAGCGGCCCCGGATTCTGATTGACGACACCCTGAAGGGCGGCACCAAGCTCGAGACGATCCTGCACGAGCTCGCCCACGCGGTGCTCGGGCCGACGATCAGCGAAGAGTCGATAACTGAGCTGGCCCGTGTGCAGCGGCGGGTGCTGCTGATGCTCGGC
>Ga0075472_10001324_pt1 | contig 10090 bp, 7 predicted proteins | sample DEB19_08_DNA_3_FD_77014 | JGI IMG/M metagenome (GOLD analysis project Ga0075472, IMG submission 77014) | Aqueous microbial communities from the Delaware River and Bay under freshwater to marine salinity gradient to study organic matter... | ecosystem: Environmental > Aquatic > Marine > Coastal ...
AAAGCTCGTGTGTCATCTCCAATAGAATCCGGGACATGCTCTGGGACGTCAACCGAGCTCTTGCGCATGCCAAAAACACTGAATGGACTGTCCTATACTGGAAAGATCTGCATGATCATCCGGACCCACTTACAGGAGACTATGGATTTGAAATTCGTAAAGGCGTCGTCAATTTCGGGGTGTAGTTCAAGTGCCGCGCGTATTAAAGATGCATGTGAGAGGCTTATCATGCGCAATGAGGAAGGAGATAGAGTATTCAGTACTAACCAGCGCTGGCGTTATTTTGCAGAATTTATACTGGTAGTAATACCATTAGCGTTTTGGGGAATGTTCACAGCCGATAATAGATATGGACATTCTTTTCCAAAAATGCACGTTTACAGCACACAGTCAGTAATAGATAATAATCCAGTATTTCCAGGAACTTACTTAAAGGAAGAGAGATCGAGTAAAGACTACTTTGATTCTCTTGAAGCGTTAGATGGTGACAATAAGAATAATATAGGTAATATGCATTTGTCGAAACTTCAGGTGGCGAAGTACGGAGCAATGTGCTACGGGAATCGCGAGGATCATTCAAATCTACGCGTCGCGAAGTACGATGAGATCTTCTGTCAGAACAAAGACGTTTGTGCCAGCACTCCTTACTACGCTGCTGAACAAGGAAAAATCAGATGGGTCTTATCTCTTCTGCTTGAGAAATGGCAGATGGAGTCACAGCACCGGCACAACAAAGACTTCTTTGGAGATAGAAGCTACTGCTCGTGTATGGATCAAATGTACCTCCTCAATGTGGATAAAGATATGATCAATAGGACAAGACACAGCCTCAAACAAGAAATGAATGCGTATTTGGACCAATATGAAACCAATTCATCAGATTCTCCCTTATACCAGTACCTGCGAGACTCGTATTTCTCGTATCACAATACAGACAGCACCTTTTACGGTTCCCTATCTGAACACCTCGATTCTATGCATCTGGCCATAGACTCAACGCTTCGTTCCCGCCTCAACGCGGTTATGGATGAAATGAGAACCCCTAACATTGTTTTATTACAAGAAGACTTGGACAACACTCAGCAGTGGAATATCTCATGGGCACAATTCTGCTACATGAATTCTATCACGCCCATCACTATCAAGAACGTTGGTATCATGGATTCTTGGTTGTATATTTGCTTTGGTCAAGCACTGCTACTCGTTTCCTGTATTTTCTCTTTTCAATTGTCCACTAGTAAGTGGCGAACAGTACAAGCATCACCACGAACACCATGGAAAGATATGAAAGATTCACACGAGTGGAGTAAACCCAATTCACAAGTTGAAAAGGTTGAAGATACACAAGCTAATAACAATCTACACTCGGGATTTTATCATCTTGCAAATTCATATGCTCATAGAAAGTGGAATAATGTTATTTGGAGCTTCTTGCGCGTTGCTTGTTTGTTGGGTATACTTGTTTGGGCTGGCTTGTCTTTGACTAAAGATATCACGGAGTATGATGGTTATAATCAACCAGACCGAATTATAATCCTACCCATTTTGGTTATTACTATTTTTTTTATTATAGTTATCGAAGCAACTCTTTATGGGTATAACTGGGGCAAAATATTTGAAAATGAAGAACTAAACCTGGAAAAAACACATTACATCTTGCGTGTCAGGATTGGTTATACAATTATACAGGATTTACTGCACATCTGTGCATTGGCAATGATAAGCGTCGGGGTTTCCCTGCAGTCAGGCACACAAAACTTTACATCTGTGTTGAATGTTTTGGGGACTGTCATCCTTGTCGGATTTGCCCAGCACTTATCGAATATCATGTGTATAGCATTCGATTGGCTGGCATCGCCTCACGTGAAAACAAGATCATATGAGGTCAATATAGTCAATCACCTTGAAGCTGTGCAAGGTGGCAGCCGTCAACTTCGGCACTTGCTCAAAAGACTCTGCTACGTGCGCCTTGGGGTGTTCGTGGTAGTGTGTGGGTCAGCCATTATTCTATTGGGTAGTGTCGGGGTCACCAAATTAAACATAGAGTATTTGACGATCGACCACATGAACACTGTCTTGTTTGTCGTTTTGTACGCTATCCTATTATGTGGATATGACGCATTCTACGAGCTCCTCAACATGAATTTCCGGTATGAAGGAGACAACAAGCGTTTGAAGTATTCAGACAAGCGCTGGATGCACATTTTGATTGTCTATATCTATATTGTATTCGTCAACTTCATTTCCACTACTAGTATGGGACGATCAAGCACGACGAAGTAAATATATTGCTTGAATACATGCCCGAGATGGTTGAGAACAAGTATGTTCGCCTTGATTCGGCAGTGTCATGAGCTTAGACACAGTTTCACATCTCTGCTTGTGTTTGGAACTTTGAAGATACCCGACCCTCCTATTTTCTACCCCGCACCTCCGGGATGCTCGTGTGTGGATTGCAGTCCTGAAGAGCTCCCCACGCCGCAGTGCCAGGCGCCGTATGGTGCACCGAGGGATTCGCCATATGTATGATGTTTGTGAATAAAAGACGATGTGTCTGGTGCTGATGGAGTGGCCTTACGTTATGCTTGTGGTGAGTGTAGTGTTTGTGTTGCTAGTCGCGGGATTCATCAACCTGCAGAACACGTTCACTGGCGTCAACCACTACACTTATCCCGTGCTGGTGACTACTGGCTTGCTATTCGTTGTCATCTGTTGGGCACTGTCAGTTTTGGGGTTGGTTATATTGACGCTCATTGAATCCAGTCCTGGGCTTCAGATGGCCTCCGTCCTGCTTCGTTCCAGTCGCGTAATATGTGTACTGATAGCCTCACACGTCCTTATAGCGGCGGTGTTGTGCGTGAACAGCTCGGACCCTGACATGTGCGTTGCCATGTTTGCGTCGAACCACGTTTTCTCCGCAGAGACGGCATTGATGTACCACGTTTTTGCGGCCGCACTGGCTCTCTGTACCTTTTTTGCCGTGGGCTGTTCAGTCATAGCTCAGCACAGCACGCTACGCGCTATTCACAAGATTTCGCCGGCTCACCCTGTGTCCCGTGTGAGCTGGAACGTGAGTCTACTGATCACCTTCTTGTTCGAAATTGAGGTCATGGTGCAGCACAACTCCAGCACCGCATTCGCCATTCGCCCTACGTACCTGTCATGGCATACGATCGTGGCACTTCCGTTCCTTTTCCTGATGGACACCACATGCGCAAAGCTGCAAGAGGAGTCGTGGAGAGGGAATTTTGTTCCTGGTGTAGCGTTCCTGGGGATACATCTGCTCGCGGTGGTCCTGTGCATCGTTCTGGTGGTGCTACATCCAGTTCTGAGGCACCCTGACAATGTGGTGGTGAACGTTGTTGCAATCAGCCTGCTGGCTATGTGCGCCACATTTGAGAGTCTGAACCTTCTGCTCAACGGCACAGGCACGGATACACCGCCTTTGGCAGAACCCTCAAATCCTCCTGCCATTCCAGTCCCGAATAAGGACACTCTCTTTGAAATGCCTGTGAGGACTGGCGTGCGCAGCTTTCCTGGGTATGCCAACGGAAGATATTTGCAGTCAGCCCGGCCCCAGCCAGCACCACCCCCCCAGCCACAACCGTTCGCGTGGCCACCAACGTACACACAGCCAGGGCCTTATGCCCCACAACCAATGCAGCGGCAGGTGTACATGAGACCTAACTACACAGCGCATGCTTTCGACTGGGATGCTAAGAAGAACTTGTGACCAGATGCCTTTATTCACAATCGAACTTTACCGAACGTAGGGAGAGAGATGGTGTGTGTGTGTGAGGGAGAGAGAGTGTGTGTGTGTGTGTGAGGGAGAGAGAGAGAGTGTGTGTGTGAGAGAGGGGGAGAGAGAGAGTGTGTGTGTGTGTGAGGGAGAGTGTGTATGTGCCTTCTTATCCATTTGTTATGACTCAGTCGTAATCTCTTCAATAAAGCGCATATCAGCATCCATAACTTCATCCGTGGGAGGTGCGGTTAGACTCTCAGCCGCAGTGGCATCACTATCCTTAATAATGTACTTGGAAACCAGAGGCCAAAGGTCCTTCCATCCCTGCCTCATTAGACGGCAGGACTTTGCACCAGTGAGCACTATTTTTCCAGACGTGAATATCAGGAGTACAACTGGCGAGTTTAGTGGACGGAAGATCAGACCAGGGAACATATTCTTCTGGTACGTACAGAAGACACCATGCTCTTCATGTAGAGCATCTAGGTTGATCCTGCTGTTTTCAGGCAAACGCAAGTTGACATTGCCAACGATATTCTGTATGTTTGACTCCATCAGCATGAAAGAGACTCCAGGCGTGCCCATCCGAAGTATCTGCAATATTCTATGGCACGCGAAAACACACTCCGTGAAAGTCTTTGAGCCTGTGAGCACCAGCTTGCCTGATGTGAAGAGTAGCACAGTACAAACCGGAGAGTGTAGACGGAGTGTGATCGCGGCAAACTTCTGCTTGTCATAGTGAGTATTTGGGAGCAGCATGCTCACATGCTGTAGATCCAGTGGAAGCACGCTGCTCCATATCCTGCATGTGCCTACCAGGTTATGCACTTCTGCCGGTGGGATGTCATTGTCTGTGATATTTTCCAGGTACAGGTCAATGTCTTCAGTAAAGACGTTCAAGTCACTGAAGTCATTATTTTCAGTGTATTTACGCTTCCGCATCTAATTGGCTTGGCCACTGTAAGTCTTCTCAGGCATTATGTTTCTGCACAGCCAAAACCATCCACTTGCTCCTCCTCTGGACTTCCATAGGCATGCATGTTGACACAATAAGACTTTATTATGTCTCGGTAGCTATCAGAGACTGTAGCACTATTTGCACCCTCCATCATGGCCATGCTTCTAAGGTGACTAGTGGCCTGTTTGACGATAGTGTTTTTGCCGTCGACGAAGTCCATTGATTGGAACCTGATGTCATTCGAGCACGGGTACGTCTTCATGTATTCACGGTAAGCTTCCTGAAACAGCGCGTATGATTTCTCTACGGCCTCGTTGGTTATTCCCTCTCTCTCGCATATGCTCCAGATATCTCTCTGGAGTTGCAGCAGCAAGGCCTGTTTGCTCTTGGTCGCATCCTCTGCTGTCTTGCAGCCTGACTTCAGTGTGTCAAAAAACGCAACCGAAATCGCCGCCGCCATCAGGTCGTGGGAAGAGCAAAAGCTCTCCTCGCTCCCTCTAACAACCATCACGGGCATGGGAGGAAAGGGGAGCTGTGTCACTACCATAGCGGCGTGCGACTGGATCAGCTGCTGACTCACACTGGTCTCGGGGATGCATCTCTCATCGTCTTGCGGGAGCTCGAGCGCGGTGCTCATTTTGGTGACTTGTCAGCTGCAGTGCAAATACGTTTTTGTCTCGAATTGTACTTTTCATGGACCCTTTCTCCAGTTGCAACTGGCTGCCCGGTGCATTCATTCTCCCGAGTGCGCTTGGAAAATTTCTCTTGCTTCCAGCGTTCTTGTAAGGTGTAAAGCTCCGTCATGAAAACGGTGTCAGTACCTGGGTGGAAATTCCTGTTGTACTCCTCCCACGCATCGATCCAACTCTTCAAAAAATTCCTCTCATGTGAACCCGTAATGCCCGTGTGCACGTTGTTCTCCTGAAGGATCTTTAGCACTGCCATGGTCGGCTCCACCATCTTGAGGAGGTCGCAGAATGCATTTACCGTTTTGTGCATAAAGAGGTGCTTGCGATCTCGTGATATCTTAGCAGACACCCTGTTGTTGTGCTTCCTGGCGATATTCTTCGCGTCCACGTGGTTGATGATTCTGTCTCCGGTCCCTGGGTCAAAGTGTGTTTGCTTGCCCGAGGTATTTCTCGTGCAAATTGAAGCCGAGTGCAAGTGGGGAACCAGAGGTTGAAAGTGCATGTTCTGTGCATGACTCACTGTGCATTTGATTGCAACGTGATGGACGGGCAGGTTCATTTCTGCACAACTTTGCAGTCCGGCTTGCGTCTGCAACTCCATGGTTCCTATCATTTCGTTCATTGATTGTTCCAGTTGTGCATACATCTCATCACAGTCCAAGAACTCTTCGAGGGTGATCGTGGGCATGTCACGCAGCATTTCGTCAAAAATCGCATCCGCCATGTCTGTGCAACCGTGGGAGCTTCAGTCTCCGGTTTTTCACAAACGGTTGCAAATATGGCGTTCGGTCTGGTTTGAATGTTCGGTTTTTGGTCCCGGGGTCCAGCATTTGTACCATACTGGGGATGATGACCGGTACGTATTTTTTATTGTTTTTCCTGTCTGTTGTAAAAATTATCCTGTGGTAAAAATGTCATCATTTTTTTTTTAAAAAAAAATACTGTACATTTCTGGGTGGAAGTGCTGACATTGTGACTTTACGACCGGATAGGTCTCTGCAATAAATAGACCGGAACCGAGCAAATGGAAAAGCTTCGGGTTCCATGGCCACGCGCATGCTTGTGGATGGCCTGTTCAAGGCTCTGCATCCTATGGGTGTATGTTCAAACCCCTTCTATCGGTGCAGTGTTCTGTCGGAAGGTGCATACAATGAGGGTGCTACCTTTGAATGCACTCTGCGCATGGTTCACTATTATTGCATCGAGGTGGACCCCGGAGTGTATGTCGTGCAGCTTACGGACGAACATTCGTACATAAACGCCATCGTCGCCGATAGTACATGGAAGACCGTAGGGGTTGCTATGAACTCTTGGGTGCTGAACTTTCTGAGCCAGGCTGTGGCTGGAACAGCGTGGGACTTCGAGATGACAGTGAAGCGGTGAGATGCAATGGAGTTTTTTATTGTGGCAACTCTTACTTGTGTTCTGACTTGATTTTCTATGCTGTGTAGGGTCAACGGCATTCCAATGTTTTACATTAACCAGGCCGCCAGCCATAAAGTCCGCGTATACCGCGATTTAACTTTACAATGCGAAGAGAGCATGACCAGGAACATTCTTCTGAAGCTCCCGCATTTCTGGACAGAGCAGGGCTGCCTGCAGCGCAACATTTCGTACGGGACAACCAGCAGGGACTACTTATCGCGTTATACCTGGGCTCCAGACTTCCACGTCTATGAAACCAACGGACATTACTGCCACCTTCACGTACAGATCCTCGTCGTTGGATGCCATCAGCTGAACTTCGTCAACACGAACATGACGGAACTAAAGCGGAGAAAGCACATCGCACCCCCTCATCCTTCTTTTGAAGAAACATTCCAAGCTGAATGCCCTTCTGGATACGACGGTGTGCTGGTGACTGATGGACTGCACAAGGCATGGCTGCTGGTGAGCAGAAACACTCTCAATTTTCATGGTATGCCGATCGGACAGTACTTGAAGGTGAGGGCTGTGGCAAGACTGAACGTTGAGCGTTTGGCAATCAATGGCGTGTTGTATTTTGTGATCACATCCGTGGAAGGAATGTCAGAACAGTTTGAGTTTTCTGAAGTTGCACCCATGTTGCCGGTGCGGCGCAAAAAAACGAACGACGCGCTAATGCAAGGAGACGTGGTGGCCCTTATCTGCAGGTGAGTGTGGGTTGAGGTGTGCCTGGCTTTATCTCCGTCATACTCTAATTTTGACCCTCCATGCGTTGCTTCCACAGGTTTCTCAGTCATAAGGACGCGTACATGCTCGTTACTACATGCAAGACGACACTCGAGTCCGTGGCCATCAAAGAAGATGGCCAGACGTACTGGGAGAGCGTAGCCAAGGGCTACTGGAAATTCTTACTACAAATCCTGTACACATGGCGGTATGAATGCGGGGTGGTATATGGTCCGTCCATGCGCAAAATCGGAACACCAGGTCTCACCGCACGCATCTCAATCGACTACGTCACCGACACCTTACGCTCTCCCAGGAAGGTTTATTCCATCCTACTGGACACTCCAAAACCCCACCCTGTGTATGAGGCTAGAAAAAGCGTCAACTACCTCCAAAACAGCGCCATCGCGTCGGACCTGTACGCTCATGACCCGATTTTTCCTCTCATCGAGCCAGAAACGACGACCATTTTCCAATGGTACTACCACGAAACTCACCAACTGATCCTTAAGAAATATATGTACGATGACACCGACAGTGAAATTCAGTTGGCCTGCCGCGTGCTCAATGGCACCCAGAAGGGTACGTACTGGGACTCTGACAAAAATCCTCGATTCACAAGCATTCGTTTTGCAATGGAAGTAGTCGAGAGCGAAGCTTCTACCAGCCTACTGTACAATTGGAAGACCTTCACTGTGAATGAATGCATGTACGGCTGCGTCTCGAGGGGATTCCTCACAGACTTCATGAAGCGACACGCAGACAATGCCTTCAATGTCATGGCGAATGAAGCGAAGGGCACACTCTCAGAGCAACACAACGTATTCGAGGTAATCTACCCAGTGTACTGCATCAGGTGCAAAAACTACGTCATGTCCAGCTGCAGCTGTGGCCCAATCAACCGCAATGAGGGCCTTCGCACTGGTCAATACGTCTTCTCCAGCCCCAACCGCTACAAGCTCATCTTGCAGGTCTGTGAGTCGCCCATCAACGAGAACATTGAACGGGTCTACTTGCGGGACTGTGTGGATGTCGACCAGTCTTTCATTCGCGCTGCCTCTCCACGCCATGGGAACTGGAGCATGGCAGTTACCGATGGAGAGTCTCGTGTTTACATCAACGTGCAAGACGCCTACTTCAAGAACATGCTGGACCATGCCGGGAACGTCAACTCCCGCTTCAACTATCCAGGGAACCCACTGACAGGCGCCCTAGTGGCCGTCACCCTTCGCGAGCACGACATCAATGGCGTGTTCTGTCAGAACATAGTCAGGGAGAACGAGGATCAAACAGCCGATTTCATCCCTGGACCTTTCCAGGCTTGGAGCTTCGTGGCTGAGGAGATTGAGTTCGTGAGTTGGCATCATTGCATGCTTCCCAAGAGGTGGAGGGAGATTTTCTCCCCCATCGAGGTTTGGGCCGATTATTTAGATAACCCGGGGTGGAGCGCGGATGAAGACACTCTGAGTGTTGGCTACGCGTCCTCTCTGCCGGGGAACACGCAACCTTCTTCGCCTGTGTGGGGTGAAGACTAGGAGGGTTGGTAGTGAGTTTGAAACGCGGGTTTGGTGCCACATGTGCAGATGTTGCAAGTTGCATGGCAAAATAGAGTCCCGTATTTAAGTTTTTCGTCCATTTTACAATGAATAGATACACAATTCTTCGAGCTCTTACTTTTTGCGGCACGTGGGTAGTTGCAGCAGGAACATTCTGTGACTGGATGAATGATCTTAGCACAGAGCTCACGGTGGAAGAGAAGTGTGTCAGATCGTGTGGTCACTATAGGCTAGACGCCAACGACCAAAATTGCATGGGCTTTTGCGGGGCATATGCTTCCACATATTCTTACACGGGTATCGACGATGGAAGCCAGTGTCGATGTGATCAGTTATATTATTATGGTTATCACAATTACTATGATAGTAGCACCATAAACGTGGCAGCCGGGTTTCCAGCGTGTGGTCCTTGTGGGGAAGGCCGATTCAGAGACTTCAGCACCCCAGTTTGTGCTGACTGCACGCAAGACAACTACAATCAGTTATGTCCGATGTGTCCAGAAGGGAAGTACTCAATGATACCCGGTATAGAGTTATTAGGACCCAACTATAATCAACCTTTGCAGAACGTGGAAAGGATATGTCATTATTGCAGAAGTGACATGACAAGCAAAGACGACAGGACGGGTTGCATTTGCCCTGAAGGCACTGCTTTACAAGGGGGCTGTTATAAATGTATACTGAATAGTGATGGAAGTACGACTTGCACTAATAATTGTAATGTATACACATGGGAATATTTTTATAAACGATGGTATTTGAATCCAAGTATCAGGTCGCGGTGCGAACCATGTCCCGCGAATTTCGTTCCCAACGCTGACAGGACGGCGTGTGTGGTTAATTGTCCGGAGAATTCTGATGCATTCGGGACAGAGTGCTTTTGCAGGCCGGGATCCGCCGGGGTAAATAGTTGCCTACTCTGTCCTGTGGGCACGTACACTGATGCTCATGGATTCAGTTCCTGTAATTTATGTCCAGCAGGAAAGACTACGTC